>Ga0302282_1003550_pt1 | contig 10358 bp, 9 predicted proteins | sample III_Fen_E1_3_FD_198763 | JGI IMG/M metagenome (GOLD analysis project Ga0302282, IMG submission 198763) | Peat permafrost microbial communities from Stordalen Mire near Abisko, Sweden - III_Fen_E1_3 | ecosystem: Environmental > Terrestrial > Soil > Wetlands > Permafrost | place: Sweden: Abisko... | reverse complement strand
TGCTCGACGTTCTCCGCCAGCGTCTTGAAAGTAGTTCCAACCAGCGCGGCCGTGCCGGGAACCTCGCGCGGCGTAATGGTCAGCCGGCCCCCGGCCTTCAGCAGCACAGGCTGGTGGTCCTTCAGCGTGGAGGTACGGATCTTTGGCCCCTGCAGGTCGCCCAGGATGCAAAGCGGCTTGCCTTCCTCGCGGCTCACCTTGCGAATCATCTGAATCAGCGCCAGCTTTTCCTCGTGGGTGCCATGCGAAAAGTTCAGGCGGACCACATCCATGCCCGCACGGACCAGATTCCTGACGACAGGCAGGGTGTTAGAGGCGGGGCCGAGCGTGGCGACAATCTTTGCGCGGCGTTGCGTAACGGAATCGGTCAAACTCAATGGTACAAATGACATAGGGGAATACTCCAGGGAAGACTTGGTAGGCCGGAAAGCCAGATTGGCACGAACGGCTTCATTCCACGAGGGGAATGAAGCCACATTGCGCTTTATGTATTATGAGGGCCGCAAGGCACGATGGTCAGTGCAATCGATCACAGACTAAAGCGGTCTGTCCTGAGACTCCCTGAAGCCGAGGTCTGTTCGTGCCGTTCACGGAAGAGGTAGCCGTTCAACTCCGCGCCCAGCAGCGCGCTGAAAGCCGTAATGTAAATCCAGACCAGCGTGGCGATTCCGGCGCCGAAAGAGCCGTAAAACATTGAATAATTGGCAATTCTCGTAACGTACCAGCCGAAGGCCAGCGTGGAGGGGAACCAGAGCACTGTTGCGGCCACTGCACCCGGTCCCACCCTGGTCCAGTGTTCCTTGCGCCGCGTGCCAAAGTGATAGAGGGCGCTGAGAACCGTCGCGAAGGTTGCCATGGAGACTGCCCAGCGCGCCAGCCGCCAGAAGAAGAGCACTATGTAGCGCAGTCCGTGGCCGGAGTTGTCGATCATCCAGGCTTCGATCTGGCGTCCGAAGATGATGATCAGCGTGGCCAGCGCCAGCGGAAACAGCGCGATCGGGATCAGCAGCAAGGCCCGAATCCGCTGCGCCCAGAAGCCCCATCCCTCCCGCGGCAGTTGGTAGGCGCGGCGAAAGCCCTCCATCAGCGTAAGCATCACGCCCAGCGCCGCAAAGACGCTGATGCCCGTGCCCGAAAGAACCAGTTGCGCCGAGAGGATGCGGCGCGTCTGAAGCGAAGACTGCAACAGATCCATCGAATCGGTCGGCAGAACCTGCTCGAAGGTCGTGCGCACCTCGCCCCACAGAGAGGTTCCTTCCGGTACCTGGGCCAGCAGGGTTGCCAGCACCACAACGGCCGGAAACAGCATCAGCATCCCCGAATAGGCGGTTGCCTTCGCTGTGTTCAGCACGTCATGGTCAAGGGACTCCCAAACAGCTTTCCGCAGATGCCGAATTAATAGGTCCATACGCCTCATTGCCAAGAGTAGAGCATTCCGGGGGTTTTCGGCGAGAGGCCTTTCTCCACAGACCGCAAGAACCCGCGAAGAGGCTGCCGACAGCAACGCAATCTGGTGAACCGGACGCCGCCCGGCAGACTGAGAAGACCCGGATCAAACCCCAAGCAACAACCCGGCTCAGCCTATTATCCTGAATTGTGACTACATTTCCATACACACCCGTCAAAACCCCGCGTCGCAAGAGTTTTCTTGGATCGCTGGTTCGATGGCTTGTTTTCCTCGTGGTGCTTCTTTGGTTGCTTGCCGTTCTCCTCCTTGTAGCCGCCCGGTGGATCGACCCGCCCACAACCGCGGTGCACATCGAGCGCCGCCTGCAGGCCCTGATTCACGGCACGCCCTACCAGGAACACTACAAATTCGTTCCCCTCAGCCAGATCTCGCCCAATTTCCAGCACGCTGTCATCGCCGCCGAGGACGCGCGCTTTTACCAGCATCATGGCTTCGATTGGCACGCCATCCAACTCGCCGCCGAAGAGGACATGGAAGGCGGCCGCACGCGCGGAGGTTCCACTCTTACGCAGCAACTCGTCAAAAACCTCTTCTTCGGAACGAACCGCTCCTACCTTCGCAAGGGCGCGGAGACCACGCTGGTGCCCGTGGCTGAGCTGGTTCTCGGCAAACAGCGCATTCTGGAACTCTACCTCAATGTGGTCGAATGGGGCCCTGGGATTTATGGCGCAGAGTCGGCGTGCCGCACCTACGACAAAACTTCGGCTCACAATATCAGCCGGGAGCGGGCGGCAAGGATCGCCGCGATTCTCCCCGCTCCCCTCACCCGGCGCCCCGACCGCATGAATCACTACAGCGCCGTCATTCTGAGGCGCATGCACCAGATGGGTTGGTAACTATGTGCGGCATTTTACCCATGCCGCGCCTCGGTTTACCCTCGCGTCGGGTTCTGGCCGGATACTCGGCAATCCGGAAGTTGCTGATTAGTAAGTCGAGTCTTGGCTGCATGATCGCCAATCCGGAAGTTACTCATCAGAATTGATGTTTTGAAAGCTCACGGCTTTAGCCGCCTGAGGTAGGCTTTTCGGGCGTTTTGCTTGAAAACAGGTCTTTTTCCGCAGCCTTTTTATACTACAGTTGTCGAGAGATGTGCGCGAAGTATCAATCTAATTGATGCCTTCCGCATACCGCACTGCTGGCCTATCACCACATATCTGGGGTGACCGGCCATTATAATGAGGGATTGCGCTAGCTCCATTGACCGCATTGCGGCCCCGCAAGCGAAAGGAGCAACATGAAAAGCTGTTCGCGCCGGAGTTTTCTTCAGGCGGCAGGAACGATTGCCGCGGCATTTGCCGCACGCCCGCTCTTGGGTATGTCTGAGGTATCGCACTCTCCCTTCAGAATTGCCGTCATCAACGATGAGATCTCGCAGGACTTCGACCACGTTTGCCATGTGGTTTCGCATGATTTCGGATTGAGCTGGATTGAACTGCGCTCCATGTGGGGCAAGAGCGCCGTCGATCTGAGCGCGGCGCAGATCGACGAGGCGCGCAAGACGCTTGCGAAGTACAGCCTGCGCGTCACCGACATTGCCAGCCCGCTCTTCAAGACCGACTGGCCGGGCGCGCCCCTCTCGCCGTATGGGCCAAAGGGCGACATGCACGGAGCGGCGGAGGCCACCTTCAAGCAGCAGGATGAGATTCTGGAGCGCGCAATCGCTCTGGCCAGGCAGTTCGAGACCGACAGGGTCCGCTGCTTCGACTTCTGGCGCCTGGACGATGTTGCCCCCTACCGCGCGGCGATCGATGAGAAGCTGCGAGCGACGGCTGAGATTGCGGGCCGCCAGGGCGTGCTGCTGGTGCTGGAGAACGAGTTTGCCTGCAACACCGCGACCGGCCGCGAAGCCGCGCGGACGATGAATGCCATTCAGTCGCCGCATCTGGCGCTCAACTGGGACCCGGCCAATGCCGTGATGCGCGGCGAGTTGGATGCCTTCCCGACCGCCTGGGAGGCTCTGCCGAAGAATCGCATTCACCACTGCCACTGCAAGAATGCCGTCAAGAATGCAGAGGGCAAGGTCGAGTGGTCGCCGATCGGCGTGGGGCTTATCGACTGGACGGCGCAGTTCCGCGCGCTGAAGCAGGCGGGCTATCATGAGGCGGTCAGCCTGGAGACGCATTGGACTGGCGGCGGATCGCCGGAAGAGTGCTCGCGCATCTGCTGGACCGGCATGAAGCAGGCTCTGAGAGATTCATCGACCCTTTAACCTTGCGTGAGACTTTTTTGATGGAGATACAAAATGGTAACCCGGCGTGAATTTATGGATACGCTTGCAATGGGAGCGGCTGGCCTGGCGATTGGAAGTGCCGCGAAGAGCTATGGACGGATTCTTGGCTCCAACGACCGCCTTAACTTTGCGGTGATTGGCCTGAATAGCCGCGCCTATGCCCACCTTTCCGCGCTCAAGGCGAACAAGGATGCCGCCCGCATCACGCATGTTTGCGATGTGGACGGCGTGATTCTGAAGAAATTTGCCGATAGCGTGGAGCGCGAGTTGGGCTATGCTCCGGCCATGGACAAGGACTTTCGTCGCGTCCTTGAGCAGAAGGATGTGGACGCCGTCACCATCGCCACGCCGGACCACTGGCATGCTCCCATGGCGATTGCGGCTCTCGAAGCGGGCAAACACGTTTATGTGGAGAAGCCATGCAGCCACAATCCCGCTGAAGGGGAGATGCTGGTTGCTGCCCAGCGGAAGTACGGAAAGCTGGCGCAGATGGGAATCCAGCAGCGCTCCTCTCCGCACACCATCGAGATTGTCGAGAAGATTCACAACGGCCTGATCGGCAGGCCCTACTTTGCCAAAGCCTGGTACAACAACGTGAGAAAGTCGATGGGCATCGGCAAGGTAGTGCCCGTTCCGCCGCAACTGGACTGGGATCTGTGGCAGGGACCAGCGCCGCGCAGGCCTTACAAGGACAATATCCATCCTTATAACTGGCATTGGCTGAGGCTTTACGGCACGGGCGAGACCCTGAACAATGGCACGCATGAGGTGGACGTTTGCCGCTGGGCGCTGGGCGTCGATTATCCCCGCCGCATCACCTCGACGGGTGGAAGATACCACTTCAATGACGATTGGGAATTTTATGACACGCTGATTACCAGCTTCGACTACGGCGACAAGATGATTGCGTGGGAGAACAAGAGCTGCCAGGGCATGAAGTACTACAATCGCGACCGCGGATCGGCAATCATGGGGACCACGGGCACGGTAATCGTCGATCGGGATGGCTACGAGGTCTTCGATCTCAAGGGAAGCAAGACTGGCGAATTTGAGACGGGCAAGGCAACTTCTTCCTCCGACCTCACGGGCCGCGACTCCATGACGGATGCGCACTTTGCGAACTTCATTGCGGCCATCCGCGAGGGAGAGAAGCTCAGAGCGCCAGTCTCCGTTGGCAACGTCGCCGTCACCATGCTTCAGCTTTCCAACATCGCCTGGGAAGTAAGCCGGGAACTCAATATCGATGCGGCAGACGGACACATTCAGAACGATGCGGAAGCCATGAAACTGTGGGGACGCGAATACGAGAAGGGCTGGGCGCCGCATCTTTAGGTCGCTGACCGCACAACCTTGTACTGTGCAGGTTCTGTGGTCTCCCACCCTATGCGCAAAAACAAGGACGCGCCGAGGGTGGGGCACCCATTGTTGGTACAACTTCATGCCGTCAGAGACCTGGCGAACTGAAAAATTCTGAGCGAACAACCGATTTCAGGAGTATCAGGAGTCTTTCGTAATGAAAAGCACATTCTCCCGCCGCAGCTTTGTTCAATCCGGCGCTCTGATTGCGGCCTCATGCGTTACATCGAGCGCCGTTCGCTCTTTCGCGCAGACCTCGCCGGTATCTGGAAAGCTTTCTGCGATTCAGTTGGGGCTGGCCAGCTACACCTTCCGCAATTTCACCCGCGCGCAATTGATCGGCTTCATGAAGCAGCTCAATGTTGCCGCGCTGAATGCGAAGGACGTGAAGGATCATCTTCCCGCGGAGCCGCAGCAGGAGGCGAAAGCGCTGGAAGACTATGCCGCGGCAGGCATCCGGCTGCACGCCGCCGGGGCCATCACCTTCACCAAAGACGAGGATGCAGACATTCGCGGCAAGTTCGAATACTGCAAGCGGGCGGGCATTTCCGTCATTGTCGCGGGCAACCCAAGCATCGAGATGCTTCCCCGCATTGAGAAATTCGTTGATGAGTATGACATTCGAATTGCAATCCACAATCACGGGCCAGAGGATAAGTTGTGGCCTTCGCCGCTGGAGGTGCTGAAGGCGGTCGGGAAGATGGACCCGCGCATGGGATGCTGCATCGACCTGGGGCACGCGGCGCGCGCCGGAGCGAATGTCGTTGAGGCCATTCACTTGGCGGGAGCGCGGCTGTTCAATGTTCACATAAAGGATCTGACGAACTTCGAGAGCAAGGAGAGCCAGGTTGCCGTGGGAGACGGTATTATGCCCGTGCGGGAGATTTTTCAGGCTCTCGCTGCAACAAAATACAAGGGCTTTGTCGATCTCGAATATGAGATTTATGGCGATGATCCGATGCCCGGGGTAATCAGCAGTTTTGCTTATATGCGAGGCGTTCTGGCGGGCATGGGATACGCAAACCACGCTTGAACTTCGCACTGGGTTTAGAGCATTATCACTGTTCCTGTAGGGTTGAGTTCGTGGTTTCCCACCCATTTCACAAAGAACGTGAAATGGATGGGGCGCGGAGCAATATGACTTAAGTTACGGACTGGCAAAAAAAACGTATCGGCTGTAAGGGCCTGCTTGGATATGGCGGTACCGGAGGGAACCTTGGTGGTAACGAACAGGCGCAGCCCCATCTTTTATGTTACCGGAACGCCGCGATCCAGCATCAAATCTGTGTGGGGTTTGAGCGGCTTTTAACAAGTGTCGCGGCTTTTCTGCCTTTCGACATAGCGCGATTCGCGTACGGTAAACGTGCATCCATTGTTGGTAGTTTACCCGGATTAGTGATGGAGATCCGCGGTAAGAAAATAGTGCTGGCGGACGGGAAACCTGGCAGCCTATTTTCGCAACTAATTGGTTATTGGTTGTAAGAAGTCTGGCATTTGTGTATCGTAGTTATGGAGCAATTGGCTAACCCTGCATTTTTTACTTAGCGGGATAAATGTTCGACCAGTTGCCTGAACCAATCAGGGAGGATACATGGGAGTATCAGAGATTCTGGCGACAATTGATCACGAGATCGCCCAACTACAGCAGGCACGCGCGCTGCTGAGTGGTGGTGCGGCACCGGTGGCAAAGAAGAAGGCGGGCAGACCCAAGAAGGTTGTGGCGGTTGCAGCCGTTGCTGCGAAGCCTGCTAAGACGAAGAAAAAGAAGAAGAGGAATCTTTCCCCCGAGGGGCGGAAGCGGATCGCCGAGGCTGTCAAAAAGCGTTGGGCAGCGCAGAAGGCTGCCGCCGCGAAGTAAGCGGATTTTCTTATACGGAACTGGGCTGACGCAGGTTCTTACTTAGCGGCGGCTCAGTTCTTTCATTCTGTTTCTTTTTTCGACCAGAGTTGAGAATGTAGTTCGCGGGTTCGCTCGAACCCGAGGCTGGCAACGACCCGGCGTCAGAAAGTGATGCTGTGCTGGGTGTGTGTGGTTTTTTGCCTTGCTTCCTTGAAACTGCATTCGGCTTGGGTTTCTGGCAAAGTGATTCTGTACCGTGCCTGAGTGCTGTGGTATCCCACCTTAGGCGCATGGGAACGAAACGCAGGTTCTTCGACTCCGCTGCGCTTCGCTCAGAATGACAGCGCCGAGGGTGGGGCACGCATCGTTGGCACAGCTTCAAGCTGTCATAGACCTACGGCATTTTTGACTTCAGCTTGATCATCTCGCCATCTACGGCAAACTTGCCGTATCCGTGATGGTGGATGGTCTTGGGATGCTTTTGCGCCGGATCCGTCCAGGCTTTGACTACTTCAAGAATGAAAAGGTTGTAGCTGTTGACGAAACGCGTGTCGGCCACCTTACATTCAAGGTTGGCGAAACACTCGGCCACCAGCGGGGGCGCCACGCGCTTAGCCGGCTCGGGCGTCAAATCGAATTTCTTGAATTTATCCAAACCTTCCCGGCCGGAACAGTTTCCAATTCCCACAACTTTGCGCGCCAGTTCCAGCGGCGGAAGGGCGATCACGCATTCTTTCGTCGCCCGCAATGCGGCAAAGCTGTAATTGGCGTTGCTGACGACGCAGGCAATCAGCGGCGGCTCGAACTCGACCATCATGTGCCACGACATGGTCATCACGTTGGCGCGGCCTTTGGAGGCGGTTGTGAGCAGGACCACCGGACCCGGTTCGAGTAACTGGTAAACATTCGACAGAGGCAGATCTTTCATTGCGGCAGGGCCTCCCATCGCCCTGATTTGGCAGAGCTGAAGATAGCTTCGAGGACAGCCATGTTCCGAATGGCGTCTTCGATGGGAACGGGCACTTCGGTGTTTTCCAGAATAGCTCTCGAAAAGGCATCGCCCTGCAGGGTGTACTGATCGCAGACGGGAAAGGTCTCCGTGGTGATGCCGCCGCCGAAGAGGTCGCCGCTGGCATCGATGAAGAGGCGAGTCGGGCGATCAGGAGGCGCATTGAAGGGGATTTCCAGCTCGATGCGCCCACGGACGCCAATGAATTGGACGCGCTGATAGGGAACCATCTGCGTGCTGCACGTAAAGACGGACTGGCCGCCAGGGAAGTCGAGAATCGCCGAAGTGAGCCGGTCGACGCCCATCTGGGGATCGCGGTCGATGCTGGCGACAACGCGCGTTGGCTCCTGGCGGAAGGCGTAGCGCGAGGCGTGGATGAGGTAACAGCCAATGTCCATCAGCGCGCCGCCGCCCGACGCAACCTGGTTGCGAATGTTGGCTGGATCAGCGTTGAAGTAGCTGAAGACGCCGACGATGGAGCGCAGTTGGCCGATGCGGTCTTCGGCGAGCAGCTCGCGCAGGCGAAGCCATTGAGGATGGCGGTTGACCATGAATGCCTCGCCGATTTTGACTCCGGTGCGAGCGCGAACAGCGAGCAGAGTTTCGGCCTCGGCAACGGTGAGGCTGAGGGGCTTTTCGCAGAGAACGTGCTTGCCGGCTTCGGCAGCCTGGATGATCCAGGGAACGTGCAGGTGATTGGGAAGGGGAATGTAGACAGCGTCGATATTGGGGTCGGCGAGCAGCTCCTCGTAGGAGCCGTAGGCCGTGGGAATCCCAAGAGCGGCGGCCGCCTGCTGTGCCCTGGCAAGATCGCGCGAGGCGATGGCGTCGATGCTGGTGAACTGGCCCCGCTGCATGGCGGGAAGGACTTTCTTAAGGCCGATATTGGCGGTGCTGAGAACTCCCCAGCGGAGTTTATTGGACATGGCCATCATGATAAAGTCCTGGCCGGCTTCTTGCACCCCTGAGACAAGAGAAAATCAACCATCGGCGCAGGAAGCGGCGCGGCACTGCCACCTGGCGCACGCAATCAGCGGCGCAAGAAAACCGTGTAGAGCAGCACGCATAGACCGGCAATGGCCATAAGAAAGATCATCACGACCCACTTGAATGCGAAGGGAAGCTCGCCTTTGCGGGGGGCAACGGGGGGGGTGGGGACCATCAGCCGCGCCATTTCGATGGCAATGCCGTCGCGGCCACCGGCAGCCAGAGCCAGTTCAAGCAGCTTGTGAGCCGCTTCTCCCAGCGCTTCGCCGGCGACTGCCGCCTCGATCTCCTTCTCCGGGACTGGACCCCAGAGACCGTGGGAACAGAGCATCAGGGTGTCGCCGGTGGCCAGCGGATGATCCTCGATGTCGATTTCAACCTTCGGATTAAGACCCAGGGAGCGGGTCATCACCGTGGCGTCAGGATGGTGCTGAGCCTCTTCCGAAGTAATCAGATTCCAATCAACCAGGGACTGCGCAGCGGAATGATCCGTTGTCAGGCGATACAAACGCTCCGCGCGCAACAGGTAGGCGCGGCTGTCGCCGATATGGCCGACCAATGCGTGGTTTACATCGGCGTCCTGCTGCACCAGAACCACAACCACCGTGGAGGCCATCTGCGCATTCAATGAGTCAGGCGCCCTGGCAGCTTCCAGGATCCTCTGGTTAGCGATGGCCGCAGCTTCTCGAATGGCTTCGTCGGCGGGATGATTATGCGGCAGAGTCACCAGATGCGTGTAAAAACTCTCCACCACCAGCCGCGATGCAATGGCTCCTCCAGTGGATTTGCCGATGCCGTCGGCGACAATCAACAACTCACCAAGGGAGATGCGGACATGGAGGATGGAGGCCTGATTCTCTTCACGCTGGATGCCGCGGTCACACTCCTCGGCGAAGAGAATGGCTGTCTGCTCGGAATCCGGTATCTGCCTCAAGTCTGAACCTCGCAAGCATGGGAAAAACTGCGCTTAATTATTTAGATGCAATACTACCCAGGTTTATGGAGGATATTTTCTCTGCTGCCACAGCTGGAATCTTGCCACGATTGACAAGCCTCATTCCAACTGGTCATTGCCCGCGCGGCTGTTGGGGGTTATTGTACCGCCGGCGCCGGCCTCAAGCCTGGTGTCTTGCGTTCGGTTATAGCGAAACCACATTGTCGTTGGCGCCATTGGCGCAGGGCGTGGGCGCCGCGAAGAACGCCTCTTTCCGGCGGTTGCCAAAAGGGGGCATACGTCCAGCAGAGATTGTTTACGGACGAATCTGCATCGGCGCGTTCCGCTGGAATCAGAAACAGCGGGTTGGGGTTTGTGGTCTCTCTGTTCCGAAGGGACATGGGGTACCCCCATAAGCGCTAAGATACAGGTTGACGATTTTTCGATGTTGATCTAGTCTTTCCACATGGCTGAACTGGAGAACTGGCAAGTCCTTCGTACGGTGTTTCCTTCTGGCTGGGAACAGTTGGGCAG
>Ga0302282_1003547_pt1 | contig 10366 bp, 5 predicted proteins | sample III_Fen_E1_3_FD_198763 | JGI IMG/M metagenome (GOLD analysis project Ga0302282, IMG submission 198763) | Peat permafrost microbial communities from Stordalen Mire near Abisko, Sweden - III_Fen_E1_3 | ecosystem: Environmental > Terrestrial > Soil > Wetlands > Permafrost | place: Sweden: Abisko... | reverse complement strand
CATTCATTGCAACCCGATACGGCGTCAGCCCCGCGAAATCGGAAAGCTGGCTCGCCGCCAACGTCGCCGCATCCAGTCGATAAAGCCCCCGATAGGTAGCCGCGAATACCCGCCCATCCTCGGTCGACTGCAGCCACTCGACCGAGCTGCCCAATGTCGTCGTGTTCACCGTCGTAAATGTGTCCACATCCACCAGCCGGACGCCACCATGCGCGTCGCCCAGCACGGCCAAATGAGACTTCGGCAGCACCGCGACCGACCTCAAATCTTTCGCCGGCGCCTTTGCCAGGAACTGCCCGTCCGCGCTGTTCCACACGCACAAAGTCTCGTCGTTGCCAAGCGTCGCGAACCAGCTTGATGCCGGATTCACAGCCAGAACCCGGACCCCTCCACTCCCCGGCAGGTGTGCCTGCGGCACCACGAGCGTCGGCCTTGAATCCTTCTGCGCTCCTGCCGCCATCGACAGTGCGTTTACGATAAAGAACATCAAAAGCTTACGCATAGACATGCCAAGAATCCTAATAGAAGCTACATAAATCTACACCCTGGATCCATCTGAATGGACGACGTCGTCCTCACCTGTCACGAACTCTCCATTGTTCATTGCTATAGAATTTGCCCGAGAAAAAGTGAGTTGTCTGGAACGATAATGGGTTATAGTTGTCGCACGTCACTCATGTTGCAGTTGCTCAGCCTGGAATGCCATGTTCAAGGTTTTGAATGTACGCCATAAAATCCGAGCCATCTTTCCCGGAATTCTTGCACAAACTTCTGCGACTCAGGTTTTGGTGACGATGGTCTGCCTGACTTGCTGTCTGGCTTCCGTATCTGCGAAGGCTCTTCAGTTCACGGGGGAGTGGAAGCAAACATCGCTGGATGGCGTGATTCCAGCCGGGAGCGACGCCAGATGCCTCGCCATGAGCTGGTCCGATCGCAGCTTGACGCTGAGTACTGTCGTAGGCCAGGAAGACCATTTGCGCGGCAAATGGGTCAGGACATGGAAAGCTGTACGGCTTCCCCACGACCCCTCTGTTTCCTGTCGTTTTGGGGCCGAACAAACGGCTCTGCCGTCCACCGCCGCGACCTACTCGTTCCGTCTCGCCGGGCAAGTCGATGCCGATGGATCGATTACGATGTCTGGAACGAGTCTTGGCTGCCGAGGTTATGCGTGTCCGCAACCTGGTGGACCGCATGACTTACGCCTCGGAGCGGAGCAGCGGTTCCACTTTCGCCTCACAACCGATGGACTGATCGAAGACAACGATCCGACTCACACAACTACTTTCAAACGGCCGGCAGATATCGCAGAGATGATCTCAGCTTCCAGTCCAACGCGAGAGAAGCTGCTTCCGCTGATTGATCGTGGCCGGGCCTCAGACATCGTTGGTCAGTACAGCACTACGGTCCTGAAAAGTCAGCCAGCGGTTTTCCAGATGCTTCAGCAAAGTGGCGGAACTCAGCGGCGGATTCCGGTCGAAGTCGCGTACGCGGGCTATCGACTTACACCCCTAGGAGAAAGCCTCTCAATGTGCCTTAAACACTGTCTTGTCAACATGTTTGTAGCACAAAAGGCTTTCGCTACCTCAGGCTTCACGAATAATCCAGGCTAGGAGGAAGCGCACCTTTGTCCACGCCACTGCTCGACTCTGTGCTATTCGTTGATGAGGTGCGCGATATGGCGGGCAATGAAGCTTCGGAGATGATGTTGTTCCGCGATGTGGCTGGCACATGGATGCTGGATGGATTCTTTCTCGCGCCCAAGACGTATAACTGACTTGTTCGTTAAGTGCGTTCGGATGTCTTCCAATGAAGTCGTTCCTGTTGATGCTGGTTTTCGGACTCACGCTCACTCCTGCTTTCGGACAGGAGAAAGAAGACCCATTTCTCAGAGATGCGCTGACTTTGTCCACACTCACCCAGCAGCAAAGATCCCGTGAGGTACTCGATATTGGCCTGCCGATGCTGCGCCGCATCGAAACAGCGGGCCAACGTTCCGACAGTTCGGCTGCGTTGATGATCCGGTTTTATGTCGCGTCGGCACTCTCGATGCTTCAACGAAACCCTGAAGCTATGGTGGAGTTTGGCAAGGTTGCAGAATTTGGACTCCCAAAGATAAGGTCAATGGAGGCGGCGGGGACCGACCATACGAATCAGGAACTCCTGGCAATTCGTTTCGCAGTTGGATCTTCGCTCGCGCTCCTTCACCGGGAGCGGGAGGGCGAAGAAGAACTACGCATTGTGGTTCACGACGCGCCGTCAGCAGGATTAGCTCAACTTGCCCCGATGGCGCTATCCATTCTGGCGAATATCACCGTCTCAAGCGGGCGTATTGTCGAGGCCTTCGAACTTTCTAACTCCGCATTAAGACTCGCCCGGACCTACCCTGACCTGCAACCTGCACTGATACCCGTCATCCTATTCACGGCTGATGCAGATGGTCAGATGGGTCGCTCGACCGAAGCTTTGGTTCTCATGGACGAAGCCCGCGCGATCTTAACCGAAAGGAAAGATGCGGGCGCGCTGGAGCAGGAGTTTCACCTCACGTTCAGCGAAGAGATTTTGTACGCCAGGGTGGGCGACGACCGCCGCGTCGGCGAAGCACTTGATCGCATGGACAAGCTTGCCTCGACGCCGAACCAGAGAGTTCAGGTACAGAATGCGCGCCGTGCCATTCGGTGGCAACAGGCGCTTCAGGACGGGAATTTCCCTCTCGCACTCAAGGTGCGACAGGAGCTCACGGACAGCACCTACGCGGACGACGCGGAAAGCATCATGGATAAGGCGATTGACGCGACGATCCAAGGCAAGATCTACTTCGCGTCCCACGATTTCGAACATACCCGTGTCGAGTTGCTACGGTCCATCGAATTCTTCCAACAAGCATTCGATCAGCTTCGGACCACCAACACTGAAGTCGAGCGAAATCAGTTTCGCTCCGAGATACAGGGAACCCTGGACCTCTTTCTAAGCTTTTGCTTCCTCAATCGGATATCGCATCCAGAGCTTTTGCCCGATGCGTATCGGGTTGTCCTCTGGAGCAAGGAGATTGCTAAAGAGACCTCAGGGGCCAATGCGATTGACCCATTAGCAGTGAAGGATCAGGCTACTCTCCAGAGGCTGCGCGTGGAACTCTCCGAAGGCATGCGGGCATCACCGGGGAGTCCCGCGGATCAGAAATTGCAGGAAGAGATAGAGGTTCTGGAGCGGAAGCTGGCGGTGTCCTCCACAGCTGCGCCGAAGGATGTTACAGCTGCACAGATCGCGGCGGTTCTTGCCGAATCCGACGCCGCAGTCGAGGTGTTTACCTATGACGAGTGGGACGAGGGAGGGCCTACTTTCGCTACCCTGTACGCCGCCTTCGTTTTGGGACCTAGCAAGACACATCCCCTTACGATGGTGAAATTAGGAGAAGACCGAGACATTGAAGTTGGCGAGGTCGATCTAAAGAACAGAGTTCGCGGCCCTTTGGCAGTTCGCGCCATCAGGCCTGAAGTGGAGCAGACGCTACCAAATTCGCTGTCCTGGTCCAAGCTGGAGCCGTATGTCCGCACCGCTCATCGAATCTACCTAGCGCCAACCGGCGCACTAGACACTGCGGCATTCTTTTGCTGGAAGGGTTCCGATGGGCGTTTCCTGCTTGATCACGATGAGTGGGATATTCGTGCGGTTTTTTCAACCGCTGACCTGGCCTACCACAAAAATACAACCGTTGACGTGAGCAAGCGGGACGCCGTTCTTATCGGCAACCCGGATTTCAACGCCGGTGATGACCGAAGTCAGAGCAAGCCGGGTGCCGGGGCGAGCGACGAGCCTCGGCAAAACGTTCCCCCGCTAGAAATGCGCACGGCGCTTGGAAATACGGTTCTCCCCCTCCCCAATACGCCTACGGAGTTGGCCAACATCTATGCAGTTCTTCGTCAGCACGGATGGAATGTTGCTTCGCCGTTGGAGAACGCGGCGGCATCCAAGACAACGTTTCTCGCGGTTCATCATCCTTTCGTCCTGCATGTCGCCACTCACGGCTTCTTTGCCGCAGATCCCGGCCTCGAAGGACTCGACCTGACCGAAACAGGGCGCTCATTCTCCCTTGGCAACTCCGGGCTACTGTTAGCAAGCGCCAACCTGACATTGCAAGGCCATCGGCGTGCCGCGGGTGACGACGGGATCCTGACCGCATTCGACATCGCAGGCATGGATTTGCGCGGCACTGACCTGGTCGTCCTGAGCGCCTGCGATACCGGCTTGGGCGAAGCAGGCGCTGGAGGCAATCTGCGTGGCCTGCGAAGTTCGTTCATCGCAGCAGGTGCTGACGCAGTGATGGTTAGCATGTGGAACGTAAACGACCCCGCGACAGCGCGCATGATGTCAAGTTTCTATAACTATTGGCTAAACTCCGAATCTGGGGATCGTTACGCTGCCCTGCGTGCAGCCGCCAAGGAACTTCACCAAGATCCAAATTACGATCGGCCATTTTACTGGGCGGCATTCGTGCTATTTACGAGTTATGGAAAGTAGCTCCCCTCAGCCAGTTTATTGGGTTACTGACTCAGGTTGACTATATTCAACCAATTTTTCAAAGGAGTTCGATTCCCCCAATCTCTTTCACAGGTATTTTCTCCTGGCGTTGTCGCGAAAACGATACGGTTCCACCACTACTTATTATGTGAAGCCTTTTGCGAGAGGTCAAAATTCTCACCAAGGGGGCAAGAGTCTCGAAGACAAGCTCCGTGGCGGTCATGTTGAAATGTGCCCACCGCTCAGACATTGAACACTTCACGTCCTCGAACTGGAACCAACGAGCACCCCACAAGATGTGCGGAGTCAATTGACATTCCGCAATTCCTTTGCCTTGTCGAGATAACAAGAGGCGATGAGGAGCTCGCCGGCGTCTCTATAGACATCTGCGATGCGCTCAAGGATTGCAATCTCTCTTTCTTTGTCACCTGCAGTCCGATATCTCTCCAGCACGAGGCTCAGTATCTCTAACCCTTGGGTTGGATCCTTCGGCGAGTATGTCGCGGCAGCCAACTCTTCCAGAGCGCCTGCAGTGCTGTCCTCGTCGCCGGCTTTGTGAAAGAGCGTCGCAGCCTTGACGCTCATTTGGGCTTCTCCATCGCGATCGCCCTTCTGTTTCAGGATGCCGGCACTTCGCTCAAAGGAGAGCGCACATTGCTTGAGATTAGCCGCCTCGTAAAACCAATTCCCGGCCTCCTCATAGCGCTTGAGCGCGTCGTCGAGATGGTTAGCCCCCCCGCGTTTTTCTATCGCCTCCGCCTTGGCCATTGCCTCCTGGCCTGCCTGATCGTAGTTGTTCAGATAGCCGGGAATGATCACTAGTCGGCCACTCTCCTGTGAGTAGTCAAAGATTCCAGGCCTCTGCAGGAGTTCGTTTGCTGGATTTTGGTTGCCATCGGTCTCGATGACGACGGCCCGGCCGGCTTGACCTTCCGCCGCGGGTCCTGCCTGAGCCGGTCCAAAGCTTTGCTGATACAGCCGCGGCACCTGCTCGGCAGCATACTCAAACCAGCTCCGCAGCGACATGTCTTCCACCGAGTGCTGGGATCGGCTGGCAAATTCCACGGCGTCTTTCAACAGCGCGTAACTTAGCAGCCCCATTCGCAGTGAGTTGCTCTCCACAGCGACATGGTTTGACTGGCTTGCCGCTAGAATCTGCATGCCCTTGTCATAAGCAAGCTGGCCTAGCCCGCGGCTTCCCATGGGTCCTGGCTTGAATCCGTTCCCCTGGAAAGCGGCACCGGAGTAGCATGCGTCGATGATTAGAGTCAGATTCCGTGCGTCGATAGGCCGCAGCCATTGCTCTAGTTCATTGGCAGAAACCGAATCCTGTTCTAGTTGGCTCGTTTCCTCCGGCGCCCAGGCTTTGGCGTCGTATGGAACAAGAAAGAACTGGCCGTTCGGGGAACGGAATCCATGTCCTGCGAAGAACACGAGGACGATGTCCTCAGGCTGCACCTCGAGAAGTTCTTCAGAGTGTGGAACGCCGGCAAGTGCCGCTTCTGAGGAACTTTTCCCTCCGAGGACCTCGAAGACGGATCTCATCCTTGACTTGGTGGGAAGCGCGGGTGAGGAGTCTGACTCCGATGTCAAAGCAAGCGAAACGACGTGGCCATACTGTTTCGACTCCTGGATCATCTGGGCGATCGTGGTTGCCATGGTCGCCGCATCTGACGCGGCCCACCGCAAATTCCACGCTGCGTTGCGGTGTTTGCTGACACCGATCGACACGATATAGGCCGTACCGGCTCGCTTTGCCGTAGATGCAGGAACTCTTAGCAGCATCCGGTCCGTATCGCCCTTGATGCCATTTCTGTTCAGCGCGTAACATGAGAACTCCAGCCTTCGCTCGGCATCCCCGGTTGGAACCTTGATGTGATCGAAGACGTAATCACGGCTCTCATCATTGGCAGCGGAGGCAGTCTGTGATTCTGACGTTTTCACGGCGACCAGATGGCCATCGCGGAACAGGCGGACATCGGAAAGCTGCTCCTGCATCTGGCTCGTCGCCTGCTTTTCGATTGGCGTCACGCGAACGGTAACGTTTGCTATATCGGTGCCACGCGCATGCTCAATGCGAAGGATTTTCGCGCGAAACCGCATTCCACTGGATCGAATGCCCGTTCTTCCCGCGCGAACGTCTTCTCCCTCCAGAAGACGCGGAAGCAACCGGGGCTCATAGAGATACGGCATGTATTTGTCGAGCGAGACCGGTGTGAGTGGGGCCTCCTTTTCAAGAATCTGCCCAACCTGCAGATCGTCGAGGCTATCGGTGTCGAAGAACCCATCCGGAGTGACCACAACCCAGTGCGAATGCGGCAGACTGAACAGGCTGCACAATTCTTTGCCTGCCTCGTCCCAAAACCGGACGGTTCCATCCTCACCCGCAGTCAAAATGGCATTCTTCTTTGGAACAAACAGCACGCTTCGAATCGCGGCAGTGTGCCCCTTCAGTACGGCGATCTCCTTTCCTGTTTCGGTATTCCAGAGACGCGCGGTCGTATCGCCTCCGCTCATGAAACCGCTGCCGGTTAGTAGAAAGCGATTGTCATCGGAGATGGAGATGGAAGTGATGGGGTTTTCGTGCTTCTCAAACGTCTTTACCAGCACGCCGGTGTCACGCTTCCATAGCCGGGCTCGTCCGTCGTAGCTTCCCGTCGCTATATATGCTGCATCGTTTGAGATGGCGGTAGACCTCAATATGCCTGCGGAATCGGGGTGCCGCAGCAGTTCCACACGATGGTTCTTTTCCGTATCCCAGACAGCAACATCCTGACCGTGCGGCGTAATCATCCACTTTCCATCTGGAGAGATGGCGGATGCGTATCCCTGGCTGCTTGGAATCGGCGCACTCGATTTCTCATTCTCGAGTTCATCGTGGGTGATTAGTGTGGTCCCGTCGTAGTACGTCTGGATCACCCAGTCGCGCCCATTCGCGGCAAAAGAAATAGCCTTGATCTCTTTGCCAAGATCGGTCTGATTCACCGTGATTTCGGAACCATTGGCGGTATTCCACCTGCGCACGAGTCCCTGCAAATTCCCGGTGAAGATCTCCTCTGCATCCGGCGAGAGCGCAACCACGCGGGACGTATCCTGGAGATCGCCGAAGGTTCGAATCTGGCGGCCGGTCTCCAGATCCCATAAGTACGCCATCCCATCGCAGGTGGCGAGATATCGGCCATCTGTCGAAAAGCTGGCGCCATAGACAGGCCGGACAAGCGAATCGAAGCCCTGCGAGATGTCTCCAGTTTCAGTTGAGTATAACTTCAGTCCGGCATCGCTCGATCCAACGAATGTTGCAGAGCTAGGAGAGAAGATCGCAAATGTTCCGAGCGTACGAAGGTACCGCCGGGTCGTCTTGCCCGTCTCTGCGTCGACCAAAACGTTTCCGCTCTTGTCAGCGCCAAGGATTTTCTTGCCATCGGCTGAAATAGCGATTGCGCCAACGGCCCTGACCGACTGCAGAAGGGTTCCAGTCCCTGGATCCCAGATTCTAATAACCCCATCCTGACCAATTCCAAAGAGCCGAGAACCGTCTTCGGAAAACGACAGCACGCTCAAGGCATCATCCGGTTGAGGGCAAACACGCAGAAGGTCGCCGGTGCCGTCATCCAGGATCTCAATCGCTTTGGAACCGGACACTGCAACGATAGGTTTCTTCGAGGAGGTCGCGATGCTCGTGATCTCTTCACCTCCGTATTTCAGCTCGCGAACCGGCTGCAAAGTTTTTGCCTGCAGGAGCCTCGGTGGTCCCGATTCACCGCCAATGACCACGAAGTTTCCATCTGGCGTGAATTTCGCGGCCTTTACTGGAGAGCCGGTGTTGATTGCGACGGCCTGCTCGCCGGTCGCGAGGTTCCAGAGCCTCACGGTGGTGTCCTCTCCTGCCGTGAGCGCCCATTGAAGGTCTGGAGACAGATCCACTGATTCGATAGACAGGGTGTGCCCATGAAAGGAGCGAATCTCGCGTCCTGTTTGCACATCCCACAAAACCGCGATGGCGTCATAACCACCCGCAGTAAGCAGGAGCTTTCCGTCGCGCGAGAAGACTGCGGCCTTGACGGCATTCTCCAGGCCAAGGTGACCTGACTGAATGACAAGCGTCCCCGGAGATTGCGCAGGCACTAGTCTGAGAGCGAGGGTGAGTTGGCAAGCACACGACAGGAAAAATCGCCTGGCACGAGATCTTCTGGGCAGCATCCTGGACCTTCCGATCAGAGTAACCTTCCCTCCATTCTGCAACAGACTTGAGGCTTTGTTCAGTCTGGGTCACGGAAAAATCCGCAAATCACCGCACCGCCCATTCTCTCGCCGGCATCCTGATGGATTAGTAACGAAAACGCCGATCCGGCGGGAAATCAGGAGCGGGTGGCCGAATCCCGAACGCTGGCCGACGCGGTACCAAATTACGACGTTGCCTGGCGGCATTCCGTTGTACTGAGTGGCGGAATTGGTTGTTTTCAGCCCTCCCCGTTCGGAGTTTCGATACTCCTTTCTCGGGGCTGGTGCCGAACACCATCTTCAGGACCGTCCGTTGCCTGATGATTCGCGCGAATGTGCTTTGGCGAGGGGCGCTGCGTTCGACCAATCATCGCTCCCAATATGTCAAAGTGCGTTTGACCAATAACCGTTCCGCTTGTGTCGTTGTGCGTTTGACCAATTGGAGCGCAAATTGGTCGAATTGCGCTTGACCAATTATCGTTCCGGATATGTCAGTGTGCGTTTGACCAATTCTTATCGAACGGATTTGACGTTTGGGCGATAACAGGTCGGGTTGCCTGCGAGGCTATGCCCTGCCATCGCAAGGACTTGGCCACGGTCAGTGACTGACGAGCGCGGCGTTATCGGATCTTCGACTCTGGGCTCAGCCTCTCCCTAACGAGACGTAACCGTGCAACTGTGCTCAGGCCGCGCCTCCGATTCTCCCCACATGCGACTTCTATATAGAGGAGAGCCTCGGAACGCCGGTCAATATCAGCCGGGCAAGTTGACCGATTTCCGATTAGGCCTCAAGTTCTCTCCTGACACGGATGCCCCGAGCAGCCGCGTCCAGGAGAGAGAGTCATGAAAACCGCATTGGCCTTCTGGCGGGGCACGACTGCACCCGCCGCTTCTCGATCAACCTATCAACGCCCCGGCGCGTGCAACTGGACACGCATTTGTCTGCTGTTCGCGCTTGGGATTGTTCTCGCCGGCAATCTCGCCGTGCCCCTGGTAGCGACCGCACAGAACCTCGGTACATCTCCGCAGTTCGGCCAGGCTGTTCAGGGGCAGCAGGCTACCACGGTCGAGGGAACGGTCCTCAACATCGTGAACTGGGGCTGCAACGTTATTGCCCCGGTGATCGCGATCGCGTGCCTCGGCGTCGCGGGGTGGCATTTCAAGAGTGGCCGCGGCTATATGGGTTGGGGTGTCACCGGTGTTTCCCTCTTGGTGATCTCCGGACTTGGTCGCATGGCCGAGGGCTTTATCACGCAAGCTCAGGGCATTCAGTAGGGAGCCAACGCGATGCCTGTGCCGCAATTCCTCTCCGACCTTCTTCAACTGCTGTTCGATCTTGCGGTGCCGGCGGCGTTCTGCACGCTGGCTGCCGCAGGTGTGAGTCTGCGGCATGAAGGAGGCACCAACTTCCACATAAACGGCAAAACCGGCAAGTGGGTGCTTTGGACTGTGATTTTGCTGACACTACCGCAGCTTCTCTCGTGGATTGCGGCGCAGGGCATCACCGTACCGTCGGCGAGCGGTTCGGTGGCGACGAGCTGGCTCGCCAGCATGGAGTCGGTCTTCAAGAACTTCGTCAATCAAATCATTGTGGCCAAGCTTGTGCCGATCATTGCAGGCTATTTCGTTC
>Ga0302282_1003536_pt1 | contig 10388 bp, 10 predicted proteins | sample III_Fen_E1_3_FD_198763 | JGI IMG/M metagenome (GOLD analysis project Ga0302282, IMG submission 198763) | Peat permafrost microbial communities from Stordalen Mire near Abisko, Sweden - III_Fen_E1_3 | ecosystem: Environmental > Terrestrial > Soil > Wetlands > Permafrost | place: Sweden: Abisko... | reverse complement strand
AGTGCTCTTTGAGCCAGTGGAGCCAATGGTTCAGGGTTAATTTTGGCCAGACGACCTCCTCCACAGTGACTGGAGATTCCGTACTAATGGATGTCTTCTCCTTTTTGCTTGGTTCGGTCAGGAAATAGGCTGCGACGACACCGATGGCGGCGATAATCGGGAGGATGAGGATTGCCTTGTGATACGCACTCGTGGAGTAAGAGGTGTGGTGCCCACCACCTGAGAAGAGATCAAGGAGCAACCCGAACATCCATTCACCAGCCCCGCCAAGCAACATGATCATCATGTTGGTTGCTGCGATCGCCGTGCCCGAGACCGAAGCTGGATTGTGCTCCACGGCAGTAGCAAAACAGACCACCTGGGATGTTGATGCAAATCCAAGCATCAACATCAGGATAAAGGCTCCTGGCACAGAGAGCGAATGAATGGAGACCACGCAGATCGTCGTGATCAGCGTGGCCACTCCTGCCCCAAGCAGCAGATTTCGGCGCATACCGGTCTTGTCCGAAACAAATCCTGCAATCGGCCCACCAATCAGCCAACCCACATAGAGCATGGTGGCTGCACCTGCAGCGGCCACTTTATTCCCTCCGGTCACCGAACTGATGTATTCAATTCCCCAGAGAGCCCCAAGAATGGAAAGAGGCATGTAAAGCGCCGTTCCCACAATTCCCGTGAACCAACTCTGAGGATTAGAATAAACGATGAATAAGGACTTGAAGATTCCAGGCCTTTTCGCATACGCAGGCAACGCAGCTTGTTCTTTCTGATGGCGGCTTTTACCCGGAATCACAAGATACATCAGCCCTGTGATCACCAAACCAATGAATCCCGCAGCAATGAGGGAGACATGCCATCCAAGTTTCTCCACAAGATGTGCAATTCCCGAATTTCCCATGATGCCCCCGATCATTCCCAATGAAGTTGTCAGTCCGGAAAGCATGGCCAGCCTAGATCTTGGAAACCATTCCGCCGCCAGATACATGGTTCCCACAAAGGCAAATGCAGACCCAAGTCCCTGAGAGAAACGGGCCGCACTCAACCAGAAGGCATTATGCCCCAGGATCTCCAGAAAACAGCCCAGCGTGCAGATCAGAGAAGCTGGAACCAAGATTGTCTTTGCCCCGAAGCGATCCAGCAAACTTCCCGCCAATAATTGTGAAGGAGAGTAAATGAGATAATAGACACCGATGGCAGCTCCCAGCTCGGCAGCATTAAGCTTAAAGGAGTGCTGTAACTCTGGTGCCATCGCCGCAGGAGCCACACGGACAAAAAATTCGTAGAAATAGAATAGCGCCGCAACGCCCCAGATAACCCAACCCTTCCAGGTTATTTTAATGTTCTCGTTTGCTCCGCTTCCTAAGGAGTCATCAGCAATGATCATTTGATGAAACGTGAGGAAAAAATTCTGGTTTGAAAAGAATGGAAAGTGAAGGAGGGCGATATTTTTCCACAATGTGACATGAATCATTTTCCAGCAAACCCAATGCCAATCCCTCCCCTTTGCGAAAACTTAGAGCGCTTTAAATAATAGTGTGTCCATCGATTTGCGGGTGCCATGGGGTTGGTTGGCAAGGAGCAAGCGAAGCGGCTGTAGTCGCTGTGCTACTCCCCTAGCGATGCGACACCGCCAAACACCCTATGCCACCGCAAAGAATGGCTAGAGAATTACTTAAATCGCTCTAGAACTGCGCAGCCACTTGCAAACCGACCACCAGTGAATTGGCAGCGCCACTGTAACCACCCGGTTGAATGATCCATTGAAGATCAGGCTGAATCTGAAAATGATCCGTCAGTTGCACGATATAGCTTAGCTCAATGACATTCTCCTGTGTTGCCTTGGCAGAAGAAGGACTCTGCGGTGCAGAGTCGCCAGAGATGGCTCCCGTGTAAAAATTGAGCATCGAGATATCGCGCTCTCGGGTCTGAATGAGTCCCTGATAGTAGATGCCTCCGTATCCCATGATCGGCAGCAGTGCAACTTGTGTCTGCGGGGAGTAGGTGACGCCACCCCAGAGGCTCAGATTTTGTCTGGGATGATCGCGCTGACGCCAGATCAGTTGCTGCCCCTGCCAGTAAAAACCATAAACCTCGTTGCACGTCTGTCCATTAAACTGAGTCTGGGGATAATTCTCCAGATAGGCCCCAGCCATATAAATGCCAGGATAGCCGCGATCAGCAGGCTTTGTATCCTTCACATACGTTGAAGAACCTTCGAACTTGGGTGTCCATCCCCATTCGGTAAGGAGAAGAGTGCCATCACGAGAGTTCATCCCCATATCAAAGCCATGATAATTGACATCGTTTGCCTGAGGGTTGACTTCCAGGATCGCAGCTTTCAGGTAAGTCGCCGTGGTTGGTTCGACTTTGGCATAGGCTGCCCAGGAGGGTTTTCCATTGGAATGCCATCCCTTGAGATTGGTGAAAAGAGAGGTCGGTGTCCCATTGACCGCTCCGCTCACAGGAAGTGCCCCCATTGCTGGTAACGAGGCAAAAACACTGGCGCTGGAAAATCTACCAAATCGAAATTCCAATTTTTCGCCCAGGAATACCTGCCTCAGGTAGAGGGCGTTGGAGGCAAATGTGGGAAAACTCAGTGCCTGGGAGGGATTGAAGATATTCCCGGTGCTTTGCGAGAGACTGTTGCCGGCAGAATCCGAAAAGGAGACCACCAGAGTTCCCCCTTCCCATCCGAAGAGCCTGTCCAAATGAATCTTGGCTCCGACAACGAGCAGTTGATCCCACACTGTTGACTGTTTTGATCCACCAAACGGATTCCCAAGTAAATCCCCCCAGTAGTAGAGGAATGGCGTCATCCCAAGTCCCTTGATATCGTCCTGCGTCTCCGAAAGATAGCGATCGGTATTTTGCATGATGGTACCCGGATACAGATCCTGAATTTTTTTCGGCCGATAATAGTCAGCATTCAGCAAAAGTGCATCTGGGTAGTAACTTTTCAGGTTGAGAGGATAAGTCCCGGGATCGGCATCACTGGCTAAAAGCAGGCTGTGCGTCGAAATAAAAAGAACCACTATCAGTAAAAAAATCACCCGCCGCTTCCATGAATGGATCATGCCTTTCATCGTGGATGCGAGAAATTGAGCAGTGGTGAAATCACGAGTAAAATGCCGGTGATAATAATGAGGATGAGTGCCGGATTGCGATAGGAAGCCAACGAAGGAACTCGAAGCACAAGCCATGCCGGGATCAAAACTGCAAGTTGTTCGTTAGGAAGTTATGGAGTTATTCCTAACCGTTTACGGTGTATCACTGAAACACAAAAGCATCACAGAGTATTATTCGGACTTTTCCCAACCTGATTGATCGTGTATGTTATGTCTATGCAACTTTCAATGAGGACAGACTATGCCCTACGTGCTCTCTTCACCTTGGTGGAGCATCAGGGGGGGCCGCCTATCCCCATTCTCGAACTCGCCAGGCGAAATGATGTCCCAAAAAGATTCCTCGAGCACATCATGCTCGATCTCAAGGAAAAGGGATGGGTAGTCAGCACAGCTGGCAAACGCGGCGGCTATCAGCTTGCCAAAGCACCGACCAAAATCACCATGGGCGAGGTCGTACGCCATTTTGATGGCTATCTTGCTCCCATTGCCTGCGTTTCAGTGACTGATTACAAACGCTGCACCCAGGAAACCACCTGCCGTTTTCGTCGAGTCATGCTCACCGCTCGTAATCTTGTGGCAAACCTCATGGATCGCACAACCCTTGCCGATGTCATGAAGTCTCCCGTCGTGGGACCCAAGGAACTCGTGAAAATACAGGGTATCGACGGCGACGGTATTTAGACGCAGAACAGGTTCGAAAGTAAAAAAGTGCGAAGGTAGAAATGTTAAGGCGTGGATCCCTTGCCACGCAAGATTTCCTGTGTCTCATGTGATATAAATAATGAAAGAATCCTACCCCAAAAGGGAGCTTTGCTTTCGACCTTTTTGAACATGATCGCATTCAACTCCTCATCCTGTTAAATCCCGTTCATCATGTCCAAAGATCTCCTCTCTCATCACTGCATTCAGACAGGATGAACAAGATTCACAGGATGCCAATAAAGAGAACAATTCTTCACTTGCGGCTCTGTACCCTTTTTTCACTGAAGCCTTTTATAACGACTTCTTTAATCGTCTTTATATTGACTCGTTGATTTTCTTGATTAAAGTCCAGCACATCCTTCTATGATTTTTCGCAAAACGATCCTCTTCCTTCTCGCATTGCAGGGGGTTGCACTACTCAAGGCCGAATCAGATCTCCTGAATGTCAGCTATGATCCGACCCGCGAGCTGTATTCTGAATACAACAAGGCATTTGCTTCCTATTGGAAAACAAAGACGGGCGAGGATGTCAAAATCAGCAATTCCCATGATGGCTCCGGCAAGCAATCCCGGGCCATCCAAGATGGCACTCCGGCCGATGTCGCCACGCTGGGCTTGGCCTACGACATTGATGCGATTTACGAAAAAGGAGGGGTGAACGCAGCTGGACAACATCTGATTCCGAAGGATTGGCAAAGCCGCCTCCCCCACAACAGTTCCCCCTATACCTCAACCATCGTCTTCCTCGTTCGCAAAGGAAATCCCAAGAACATCAAGGATTGGGACGATCTGATCCGGGACGATGTCTCCATCATCACTCCGAATCCAAAAACCGGCGGTGGAGCGCGCTGGAACTATCTTGCAGCCTGGTCCTATGCCGACAAGAAATTCAACGGTGATAAGTCAAAAGTGCTCGAGTTTGTCTCTAAGATTTACAAAAACGCTTTAAAGAATGGCTTGGCTGCAGGTGCTCGTGCAGGAACCATCAGCTTCACAGAACGCAATTTGGGCGATGTCTCGATCACCTGGGAAAACGAGGCGCTCTTGATCAAGAAACTAAACGGGGATAACTACGAAATCGTGACACCATCACTCAGCATCCTAGCGGAACCCCCCGTCACGGTGATCGATGCCAATGTGGATGAGCACAATACCCGGAAACAGGCTACTGCTTATCTGGAGTATCTTTACAGCCCCGAAGGACAGGACATTATCGGAAAAAATTTCTATCGTCCCATTGATCCGGCAGCAGCTGCAAAATACGCCAACCAGTTTAAGCCACTCCAACTGACGACCATCGCTGACTTTGGTGGCTGGGCCGAAGCCCAGAAAACTCATTTCGACGATGGGGGTATTTTTGACCAGATTCTCAAGGGGAACAGATAATACTCTCTCCGCTACCACGAACTCCTTGCTCTCCCGAAAAGCACCATGGCAGCCAACCAAAAGGAGTTTCTATCGTCCCGAAATCGACGGGAAGTGACCCCTCTTCCACAGGGGAACGGGATTCATTCCGATGCAGTGGCTTCAAGCGGTCGGACGGAATCGATTCGCAGCTACGGCGATCAACTGGCCGGACGCAGTCGCTACATCACGGCGCAGCATGTACGTCATGGAACGGATGTCCCCCATCTGCTGCGTTATCGGTGGGCTGACCCGGAAGGTTCACCGTTTTACCGAATCGGAATTTTTGCGGGCATCCATGGTGATGAACAATCGGGCGTGATCGCCACGATGCAGTTGATTCACTCTTTGGAAAAGGAGCCTTCCCTAGCTGAGTTCTACGAACTCTTCATTTATCCCGTTTGCAATCCCTGGGGATTCGAACAGGGACAGCGGGAGGGGCTCGCGGGAAAAGATCTCAATCGTTGCTTTTGGTGCGATGAGGAGGATGCCGAGGTGCGGCTTCTTGAGCAGGATTTGCGAGCCAAACAGTTCGACGGTATCATTGCCCTTCACACCGATGATACGAGTGAGGGAATTTACGGGTATGCCAATGGCAGCACCCTGACCCGCCATCTTCTCGAGCCGGCCCTTCAAACCGCATCCCAGGTGATTCCACGCGATATCCGGCCCGAGATCGATTCTCACCCTGCAAGTGATTCTATCATCTGCGGCGGGTATAACGGCATCTTGTCCGCCCCTCAGGAACAGCATCCGCAACCCTTTTCGATTGTCTTCGAAACCCCTCATCATCCTCCGATCGGCAAACAGGTTGAAGCCCACCTCGTGGCCATCAAGGAGATCCTTCGTCTCTATCGTGAAATCAGCTCCGAAGGGCGAGACATCTAGCGGCAAGTTGGCTATAAGATCCTTCCTCTCCATTTTTCTGATGTCCCGTAAACGCCATATTCTGCCTGGTTTTAACCTGAGTCTCGGGTGGAGTGTGACCTGGCTTTCCCTCATCGTCCTGCTTCCTTTTGTGGCATTGATTGGAAAAACCTTCTCCGGGGGCTGGAGTCACTATTGGGAAACCGTCTCAGATCCGCAGGTACTGGCTTCCTATCGGGTCAGTTTTGGCATCTCCATGATCGCAGCGCTCATCAATGGGTTTTTTGGGCTGCTGGCCGCTTGGATTTTTGCGCGGTATGATTTTCCGGGACGGCGTCTCATGGAGGCGGCAACAGACCTCCCCTTTGCCCTGCCAACAGCGGTCGCCGGCATAGCGCTCTGCGCTCTCTACTCCCCGAATGAATGGCTTGGAAAACTATTCGCACCTTTAGGCATCAAGATCGCCTTTACCCCGCTTGGCGTCCTGATCGCCATGATATTCATCGGATTTCCCTTTGTGGTCCGTGCCGTCCAGCCGGTCATCAGTGAACTTTCAGCTGATGTGGAGGAAGCTGCTGCATGCCTCGGAGCAAGTCGCTGGCAAACATTACGGCACGTCGTTTTCCCTCCCTTACTCCCCTCTCTCCTCACCGGCATCATCATGGCCTACGGTCGGGCCGTCGGAGAATATGGCTCCATTATTTTCATCTCCGGGAACATCCCGTTTAAAACCGAGATCACCCCGCTCATGATCGTTTCCAAACTGGATCAGTACGATTACACCGGGGCCGCTGCGATTGGATTTACCATGCTGGCAGCCTCCCTAGTCATCGTCATAATCGGAAATTCCCTCCAGTCCTGGAGCAATCGCTTCCGCAACCGCGTTTAAGAAATACTGACTCATGGCTAGCTTTATTGATTTTCGAAATCCTCCCGGGAGTGATCGCCGTGCGGACACCCTGGTAAAATCGACTTCCGAACCCCGTTGGGTACGGCGACTCCTCATTGGTATCGTTCTTCTCTTCTTCATCCTTTTTCTAGGACTGCCATTACTTGTTGTTTTCCAGGGAGCTCTGTCCAAAGGGCTCAATACATTCCTAAGCACATTCACCGATCACGACATTCTCCACTCCGTCCAGATCACACTCCTCGTCGCCATGGTAGCCGTCCCATCCAATGCCCTTTTCGGCATTTCTGCAGCGTGGGCCATCACGCGCTACAACTTCCGAGGGAGAGCTCTTCTGCTGGCCCTCATTGATCTCCCGCTCTGGGTTTCTCCGGTCATCGGCGGCCTCATCTATGTCCTACTCTACGGTCGCCGCGGTTACTTGGGTCCCTGGCTCCAGGCGCATGACATCCGAATTATCTTCGCCCTTCCAGGCGTCGTACTGGCGACCACCTTTGTGACTTTTCCCTTCGTGGCTCGAAGCCTGATCCCCTTAATGCAAGCCCAAGGTTTCGAGGAGGAGGAAGCCGCCCTAACGCTCGGGGCATCGGGCTTTCAGATTTTGCGCCACATCACCCTGCCAAAAATTCGCTGGGGATTTTTTTATGGTCTGATTCTCTGCAATGCCCGTGCCATGGGTGAATTCGGAGCTGTCAGTGTTGTCTCCGCCAAAATCAGCGGGAAGACCAACACGATGCCCCTGGAGATCGAACGTCTCTACAATGATTACCTGTTTGCGGCTGGTTTTGCACTGGCCTCCGCCCTGGCACTCCTCGCACTTGTCACCCTATGCCTCAAGACCCTCGCGGAATGGGAGAATGCACGGCAGATCGCCGAGAGTCAGAGATCTACTCTCGAAAACACCCTTTAGACCGTTACCAGTCTCTACCACCCGAAGCGCTTGCCCACAGTCCAATTTTATGAGCATTGAAATCACCTCCCTTTCCAAAAACTTTGGTGCCTTCCCAGCCGTCAGCAATGTAAATCTGAAGGTTGAGACGGGTGAAATGGTTGCCTTTCTCGGCCCAAGTGGCTCTGGAAAGACAACGCTGCTGCGCATCATCGCAGGACTTGAATTTTCCGACAGCGGGGAGATTTTCTTCTCAGGTGAGAACGTCAGTCAGAAAAATGCGAACGAACGTAAGGCAGGCTTTGTCTTTCAAAGTTACGCGCTTTTCAACCACATGACGATTTTCGACAATATTGCCTTCGGATTGCGGGTAGCTCCCCGACATAAACGCCTCTCCCGGCAAAAAATCCGCGAACGTGTTCTCTCCTTGTTGAACACCATCCAGCTTTCCGGACTTGAAAACCGTTTTCCCGTCCAACTCTCCGGTGGACAACGTCAACGCGTCGCTTTTGCCAGGGCCTTGGCCGTCGAACCTAGGGTCCTCCTGTTGGATGAGCCTTTCGGTGCACTAGATGCCAAAGTCCGCAGGGAGTTACGCTCCTGGCTGACGGAGTTTCACAACACCACGCACCTTACCAGCCTCTTCGTGACACACGACCAGGAGGAAGCCTTCGAGGTCGCCAACCGTGTGGTCATCATCAACAAGGGAACCATCCAGCAGATTGCTTCTCCAGACGAAGTACGCTCCAATCCTGCAAACGAATTTGTGCGCGACTTCCTGGCTCTGGAGTAGAGCTTGGGGAGAAGAGGCTGTTACATCGAACGTCCGAGAGGCGAAAAGGCGCGTTGGGAACGCGGCTTAGTCATGCGAGGCATTGGCCGAGCAGTCCGAGATCAGCAGATCCGAGAATCAAGCCTCTGGGATGAGGTGCGATGAAGCATGCCAAAGGCATGATCCCGAAGGGACGGCACCGCTTTGCGGGAGCAAAGTGCCGTTCAATGCCTGATCCGGGAGGATCGGCAGCCAAAAGTCGAAGGTCAGAGGTCGGCTTTTTCGACAGGATGAACAGGATTTACAGGATGGGGATAGAAAAGGGTTGATGCTCCAGCAATCCCCCATTGCAATTCAGGTCAAAAACCTGGAATTTATATTCACCATGGCCGATGCACTTTGGTCTTCTGAACAACGCTGCGCTTTGAGTGAACTTATTATTCTAGGCCCCATCGCCCTTGGCCATTCCTCCCACCTCGGTTCCGGTCTCCTTGTTCCCGTTTCCGAATTATGAGGCTCTCTAGTTTCGAGACGATTGTCCGGGCACTGAACGGGGCTGATGTCCGTTATCTCGTCGTGGGTGGCGTGGCGGTAAATGCCTACGGTTATGGGAGGAGCACCTATGATGTGGATATGGTGCTCTCTCTAGATCGTGAGAATATCGCACGCGCTTTTACCGTCCTGAGGGAGTCTGGGTATGAACCAATTCTGCCGGTCACGGCAGAGCAGTTTATGGATCGTGAGACGAGGGAACGCTGGCACCGGGAGAAAGGGATGATCGTGTTGCAACTCGGCGGGGATCTTCACCGCGACACACCGCTCGATCTCTTTGTCCAGGAACCATTCGATTTCGCGGAGGAGTACGCCGCCGCCGTCTGGCAGGAGGTGGCTCCGGGAGTTGAGGTTCCGCTGATCCGTCTGGAAACGCTTCTGGCCATGAAGCGGGCCTCGGGTCGCCCCAAGGATCTTGCCGATCTCGACGAACTGAGCCTACTCTACGGGAAACCTTCCAGCTATGATGAGCCATCCTGATGATCAGATTGATTGGAGTTTGACGACTTGGAAAGGAAGCCGTCTCCGACAGCACCGCGAGTATCTGACCCTACCCTTCCGTCGCAAGCTGGAACTGATCGAGGAAATGTGCGAGAGAAGCCGTTATCTTCAGAAAATGCGTCTGCCACAGCCCCCCTCTTCCGACGATAAGCAAGCATCCATCCAGGCGAGTTCTTGAAAACTGCGGCTCAGGTTTCAAGTCTCAAATTTCATCCTTCGTTTTCCCGTCTCAGATTCTTGAAAGCTGCGATGCAAGGTGTCACTACTCCCTCGAACCTATGCGCCCGACATCTACAAGAAGAAGTGCGGCGTTGTCTTTGAGCATGTCTTTGAAGCCTTCCCGAACGAATGGCGGGAGGAGCAGAAGAGCGCCGTGGGGTAATACTCCCTCGCCGCATCGACCTCTTTCTCCCGGAAGCTCAGTTATTGAACCTACTTCCATCAGGTTATGAGCCTGATGGGATTCTGCCTGAACAATCAGGAGGCCCCTCTGAAAACTCTGGTACAGGTTCAAGACATAGGTAACACAATAGGTTCAGGACATAGGTAACACCTTGGGGTTCTTACTGGCAGGGTAAGAGACTATGCCGTGGCAACACCGAGACCTAATGAGCCAGAGAACAGAGTTTGCGCTACGAGCGCTACAGACAGAGAACTTTCGAGCCTTGT
>Ga0302282_1003526_pt1 | contig 10404 bp, 10 predicted proteins | sample III_Fen_E1_3_FD_198763 | JGI IMG/M metagenome (GOLD analysis project Ga0302282, IMG submission 198763) | Peat permafrost microbial communities from Stordalen Mire near Abisko, Sweden - III_Fen_E1_3 | ecosystem: Environmental > Terrestrial > Soil > Wetlands > Permafrost | place: Sweden: Abisko... | reverse complement strand
CCGCTTCTCCCGCGTCTCGGGCCGTTTGGCTTCGGCGATCCACTCCACATACTCGCGTTTGCAGCTGGGGCTGAACGCCGCAAACACGGCCGACGCTTTCTTGTTCTTCCGCAATGCAGCCGCGAACTCCGCCGACATCTTGACCGCCGGTTTAGCGGACTTTGGCACTTTGTTGCGCGCCGCGACCGGACTCGTGTACTGGCCACTCTCCACCAAGGCTGCGTTTCGCCGGATCCAACCTAGCAGTAGTTTGTCGGAGGGCAGGTCCTTCACGCTGGTGATGCGGCCAAGCGAACCCGCGCCATCCCTGCGCAGAACTTTGGCCGCGCGCAGCACCGCGCCGATCTCAACGCCCCAGAAGCCGAAGCTGCAATGCTCCTTGAACGCCGCCATGTAGCAGAGAACCGCGCCGCGATGCACGAAAAACGGCATGCCCCACTTGATGGTTTCCTCGACTTCCGGACAACCCTTGTGCACCAGTTCCCGCAGGTGGGTCATGATCGGCTGCGCGAACGGCCGTGCCTTCCCGAGATACGCGCCCACTTTCGAGCTAAAGTTCGAGCTAGAGTTTTGACTTGCCATTCCGTTCCGCTCCTGTTTTTCCAGAACCGCAGTCAGTGTATAACCACCGAGGGGTTCTCCTCAAAGGTACCGGCCACCGAAAAACTGTTGCCGTTTCCACAGCCGATAGGGGTAAGCTACGGCTATGGCAGTGTCGGTTTCGGTGCTGGCTAGCGGCAGTCGTGGGAACTGCTCCCTGGTAGCGACCAGTTCAACGCGCATTCTGGTGGATGCCGGTCTTTCCGGCCGCGAGACCTTCAAGCGCCTGAAGGCCCTCGGTGATCGTAATGATGATCGTAATGGTGATCGTAGTAACGGGCGCGTGGAAGAAATCTCCGCGATTCTGATCACCCATGAGCACTCCGACCACGTTGCCGGCCTGCAGCGCCTGGCGACCAAGCTGAATGTACCTGTGTTTTTGACCGCGCCCACGCATCATGCGTGGAGCCGCGCCGTGCGCGACGAAAAAGGCGCGATCCCCGACCTGCCGAAACTGGAACACTTCTCCGCCGGTCGCGGATTCCGCGTGGGCGATATCGAGGTCATGCCCTTCACCATTCCTCACGACGCCGCCGATCCTGTGGGCTTCACTTTCCGCGCCGAAGGCGTGAAAATCGGCTTCGCCACCGATCTCGGCTACATGCCCACGAACGTACGGGACCACCTGCGCGGTTGCAGCGTATTGGTCATGGAGTCGAACCACGACGTCGAGATGCTGCGTTCCGGACCCTATCCCTGGTCGGTGAAGCAGCGGGTGATGAGCCGCGTCGGGCATCTGTCCAATGACGCCCTCGCGGAATTCTTCTCCAGCGACTATGATGGAGGGGCAGAGTACGTCGTTTTGGCGCATTTATCTGAGCAAAATAATCATCCCGAAATCGCGCGGGCGGCGGCTGAACAGGCGCTCGGCGGACGTCAAGGGCTGTGGCACAACCGTGTGCTGTTGGCAACCCAGACGGAAGTTCTCGAATCCATCCGGTTATAGCCCTTTATGAGCGAGTGCGTGGAACCGATGGTAGGGAAGATCCTTGCGGGGTGGCGCTACGATATTTCCGGGCTGGCCCCGGAGATGCGCGGAGACTACGAATCGCATTTTGCCAATTGCGAGCATTGCCGCAGCCGCCAGAAGATTCACCGCATCATCGACATTTCGCTGATTGCCCTGGCATCGGCCTCCGGAGCGGCGTTTTTGTTGGCGTTTGCCGCCGTCCGCTATTTTGAGCCGCGCCACGCCTTCTGGCTGGAACTGGCCGCGCTGTCGGGCTTCGCCTTGTCTGCGCTAATCTGGCTGATCGTGGCCGTGGCGACTCCCGCCCCCACCGTGATGGTCGATGTGGCCAAGCTCGGCGCGCGCCACGTGCACGACCGCCTGCCCGCCGAGATTCGCGAGCGGCTCCCGGAAGAGATACGGGTGAAGCTCACCGGGTCGTAAGCATAACTGCCCCTTTGGATAACCGCAGTATGCGCCCCGCAGTGGCGAGACTATTGCCCTCGCCCGTCCGGTCGTGAATCCCGTGATAGCTCTCACCCTACCTATACCAAACGCCCCCGAGTGCGGTAGCTTCTATTCATGATCCCGTCATGAAGGGAGCCGACTTTGAGCATTCAGGATGAGCAGGAACTGGTTTCTTTAAGAGCCGCCGGAGGCATCGCCCGCATGGTGCTCGATGCGATGAAGGCTGAGGTGCGTCCGGGCGTCACCACACGCCATCTGGATGAAGTCGGCGCGCGAGTCATGCGGGAGCAAGGGGCGCGTTCGGCTCCTTCGATGGTCTACAAGTTTCCGGGCGCGAGTTGCATCAGTTTGAACGATGAAGCGGTGCACGGCATTCCGAGCGCTCGGGAACTCGCGGAAGGCGACCTGGTGAAGCTGGATGTGACCGTCGAGAAGGACGGCTACATGGCCGACACCGCCATCACCGTTCCAGTGGGCCGTGTGAGCAAGCAAGCGGAGCAATTGATGGCATGCGCCGAACGGGCTTTTCACAAGGCGATGCTGGTGGCGCGGGCCGGGTTCCGCATATTTGAAATTGGAAAGACGGTCGAGCGCGAAGTACGCAAGTCGGGCTTCTCGGTGATTCGCGAACTTGGAGGACACGGCATTGGGCGCACCATCCACGAAGCCCCGCATGTGCCGAATTATGCCGACCTGCAAGCGCGGCAGATCATGAACGATGGGCTCGTCATTACCGTGGAACCGATCATTTCCGCCGGCTCGGGGCGCGTATTTACGGACAAAGACGGCTGGACGGTGCGAACGGGAGATCGCGCGCTCTCGGCCCATTTTGAGCATACTTTGGTCGTCACTTCGGGTGCACCCATCCTGCTCACCGCGGGGTAGACTAACCAACGCCGGGATCATCCGTCTGTATATGCAACGGGACGTGTACATGGAAACGATCGCTAAGCAAGGCAGGTTGTTATTTGCTATCGCCATCGCCGCCCTGGGCGCGGAAAACGTGATCTGCGCTCACGTTTCGCAAATCGTGTTCGAAGGGAATCCTAACGGGGTTCCGGTGCTTCCTTATGCCACAAGCCCGTTCATCGCATATCTTGTAGGGATCATTCTTCTCGCCGTCGGCGTGAGTGTGGCGGCCAGCATCCGGCCAGAATTCGCGGCAACCTTCCTGGGGCTCTTCTTTGGCGTATATACGCTGGTCCATCTGCTGCCCATAATCGTCGCCCGTCCCCGCGATCTGAATGCCAGGACAGGAGTATTCGAGGTCTTGGCACTGTGCGCCTCGGCTTTGACACTGTCCGCTTGTCTGAAGCAAAAACGTGCTTCTGCACCGCGTTCCCTAGGCGGATCCCTGGTTGCATTAGAGGTCAAAGCGATCAACACCCTGACCGCCTCGGGCCCTTATCTTTTCGCGATTTGCTCGGTTGTTTTCGGCATCACGCATTTGCTCATTCCCCGCGCCATCGCCAGCCTCGTGCCCGCCTGGATTCCCGGGGGCTTGTTCTGGGCATACTTTACGGGCGCCGCGTTCATCGCCGCTGGGATCAGCATCGTCACCGGAGTGCTCGCCCGCTGGGGCGCGTTTTGGCAGGGCGTGATGCTCCTCTTGTGGTTCCTGATGCTGCATGCTCCCAGGGTCGCATTGCATCCGCGAATTCCCGCCGAGTGGTCGAGTCTGTTCGAGGTGTTGGGCATGAGTGGAGGAGCTTGGATTGTGGCCAGTTATGTCATGCAGAACAGCCGCCGGAATGAGCGATAGCAGCAACCCTGCCTGAGATCAGCCATCTATTTTGTTGGTACCTCTGTCATCCTGACCCTGAGCGGAGCCGAAGGGGAAGGATCTCTGCATTTTGTTGGCCCCACGAAGCTCTTTGCAGGGTCCGCACGTCCGTGGCAAAAGCTTCACTACCCGCGCCATCAGCCGGTTGCTCTTGGCCATTTCATCCTTCTATACTTGCGGGTCGCGGCTGACGAAGGATAATCCGGGTCATCATCTAGAAACCATGAAAATTGAATCGGTAACACTGCGTGAAATTCAAATGCCGCTCGTGCATTTTTTTGAGACGAGCTTCGGGCGCATCTATAGCCGCCGCATTCTGCTGGTGAGCGTGGAAGCCGATGGCGTGCGCGGCTGGGGTGAGTGTGTCGCCGGGGAAGACCCGTATTACAGCCCGGAATGGACGGAGACCGCCTGGCCTACGATCAAGCATTATCTGGCTCCGCTCCTGATGCAGGGCGAATTGGATGCGGGCCGGGATTGCGCGGCGCGCTTTGCGCGGGTGCGCGGCCATCGCATGTCCAAAGCGGCCCTGGAAAACGCGGTCTGGGACGCCGAGGCACGGCAGAAGCAGATCCCCCTCTGGAAGTTGCTGGGCGGTACGCGACGTGAGATCGCGTGCGGAGTTTCGATCGGCATTCAGGATTCGCCGGAACAGCTACTGGGGAAGATCGAAACCGAACTGGCGGCGGGATACCGCCGGATCAAGATCAAAGTCAAGCCGGGATGGGATTTGAACGTCCTGGAGACGATTCGCGCCCGCTGGGCCGATATTGTTCTCAGCGTGGACGCGAATTCGGCCTACACGCTGGACGAGATTGAGCACCTGCGCAAATTCGATGCCTTCAATTTGCTCATGATCGAGCAGCCCTTGTGGAACGACGAAATCTATCTGCATTCTCGGCTGCAGAAATCCCTTCGGACGGCGATTTGCCTGGACGAATCGATTTTGAACGCGCGCGATGCCGATTTTGCGCTGGAGATTGGCGCCTGCAAGATCATCAACATCAAGGTGGGCCGCGTGGGCGGCTTTAGCGAAGCGAAAAAAGTTCACGATGTGACGGCGCGGCACAAGATTCCGGTATGGTGCGGCGGAATGCTGGAATCGGGGATTGGCCGGGCGCACAACATCGCGCTGTCGACGCTCGAAAATTTCCGCCTGCCCGGAGATGTGTCGGCGTCGAAGCGCTATTGGAAAGAAGACATCATCGATCCGGAAGTGGAAGTGCGGGCCGATGGAATGATCGCGATCAGCGATGCGCCGGGAACGGGGTATCATGTGCGGGAAGACTTGGTGAAGAAATTCACCGTGCGGGAAGAGACGTTTCGAGCCGGAAAAGCCTAGTCGGATACAGACTTTTCTGATCAATGGTTTTCGGCTGCCGCCGATCCCTCTTTCTTCAGCAGTTCCACGGCCTGGGCGAACGACAGGTCTGCCGGTACCCGTTTGAAGCCTTCGAAAACCTCCGTCGATTCAATGTTTAGGTTCTTAAATAGCAGTATCTTGCCAGTGAATCGTAACGTCATGCTTGATACTTCCCAGAAATTGTCGCCGGCCTCTTGCTGCTGAACCAGAAAACGGCCGCCCCGGTCGAGGTGCCCTAGAATCCCCCACCCGAAACCGACTTCCTTAAACAGCGTGCCGTCAATGCTGGCGATGCGGTAGCGGACGGCATCGATGAGCACGTAACCCTGCATGCCCGCCAAGACTTCCTCCACATGCGACGGCGGTTGGTAGCCCGGCTTCGGCCGGAAGTTCACTTTGACCAGCGTGTCGCCGGCCCGGCCAATGCCCGCGGAGCCTTTTTCTTCACCCGCGTATTCAAACAGAAAAGCCTCGGGCATGGCGCGTACGATCCGCAGCGTGCGCTCGGCCTCCGCGTGCTCCTGGTCGCGCTTCCTTCTGAGTTCTTCTGGATCAGTCACGAAACGCTCGACGCGCGCCTCTTCGTCCCGCCGCTGTTCCGGCGTCAGAGATTTGCCGTTGTAGGCGATGACCAGGCCGGCCGTGGCGTCGTTGGTCTCGACATACATCTTTGTCGTGGACCCTTTCGGCGTGGTCTTGGTGCCGCGGAACAGGAAATGGGCGCTGTCGTCGTTGGACGCCTTGATTTCATTCTGCACCGCCTTGCGCACCAGATCCACGGGATCGCGATATGCAGACACAGACTGACCGGATAAGCCTGCTGTGAGCAGCAGCACGCATGCCGCTTGTTTGATCGCTCGGGCCCGGTTGCGCTTGATCGCGATCGGCGCAAGGGAACTGGCAGTCGCCCTGACTGGAATGAGCATAAGAACCAGTTTCGATGTTAGCAAAACGCGCTGCGATCCGATCCTCACTTTCCGCTCAGTGCCCTAAGTTACTGCCGCAGCGTGATTTCCGCCTGCGCCGGCGGTGCTTTCCAGTCCGAATGATTTACAATCGGTTCATTCGCGGCGAACAGAGCGCGAGCCAGACGGAGGCCACAAGCATGGATGTTCCGCAGACCTCAGAAGTCGCCCATATCGGCAAGTCGGTCGTCATTAAAGGAGAGCTGTCGGGCTCCGAAGACCTGTACGTGGACGGCAAGGTGGAAGGAAAAATCGAACTCCGCAGCCACAGTCTGACCGTGGGCCCGAACGGAATCGTCAAAGCCGACGTGATCGCCAAGGCGGTCGTGATCCAGGGCAAGTTGGATGGCAGCATCAACGCCTCCGATCGCGTGGAGTTACGGAAGACGGCAATCGTGACGGGCGACGTGACCACGCAACGCGTTGCCGTCGAAGAGGGCGCGTTTCTGAAAGGGAAGGTCGAGATTCAAAAAGAGGCCGGAAAGGCAGCGCCCGCCTCTTCCTGAGAGAACGGGCTGATTGCGGCTGGCGCATTTGCAAATGGCATCTGTCACTGACAACGTAATGAGATTCTTTCGCAGTTCCTCGAACCCGGCGGATGATCCCGCAGCGTCTCGCAAGATCACCCGGCGTTCCAGCGGCATGGGCGAAGTCCTGCGCCTGCTGAAATCGCAGGAGGGTCTGTGCGTGCTCGATATGGGTTCCACTTCTCCCGGCAACATCGCGTTTTTCACCGGCCACGGACACAAAAATTACAGCGAAGATCTGCTGCGCTCCTCGCTCGACCCAGCTTTGCGCAAGCAGAATGACGCGGGAAATTCGGTGATCGACAGCAAGAAGTTTCTCGACGAGAACCTACTGTACCCCAACGCTCACTTCGATGTCGTGCTCTGCTGGAACCTGCCCGACTACATGGAAGAGAGCCTGGTGAAGCCGACCATCGACCGTCTCTGGTCGGTGCTGAAGCCGGGAGGATTTCTGCTGGCCTTCTTTCACACCCGCGAAGCCGGCCCCGACTCAACCTGCTATCGCTATCACGTCACCGACACCGACATGCTGGAGATGCAGGAAGTGAAGTTCGCCCCGCCCGGGCGTCCCGCCTCGGAGAAGCAGTCGCCGCGCCTGCAGCGGGTATTCAACAACCGCCACATCGAAACCCTGTTCCGCGACTTCGCTTCGATCAAGTTCTTCCTGGCCCGCGATTCCATTCGCGAAGTGCTGGTCGTGCGCTAAGGCTTCAACCACAAGGACACGAAGCTGCACGAAAGGAAGATAATTCCAGAAGCCTTCCTTGGTGTTCCTTCGTGTCCTTTGTGGTTGAAGCCTTGAATTTCAGCTCGCGCTGATTTCCTTACAGACTCGACACGTTTTCGCATGCGTCAACCGCGCTTTGTGTGCCTTCTGATACGCTTCCATTTCTTCCTTCTGATGCTTTCGCTTTGCCTTGGCCGAAAGCCTGGGCTTGACCTCGTTGCGAAAAAGAAAGGAAGTCCATACCGAGTGGGCACGGGTCTCGCGTTCCTTGAGCTTCTTGTAGACGGCGCATTCGGACTCAGCCATGGTGAGTTGATGATAGTCGAAAGTCTGCGCGGGCATTCCTGTTTTCGCCAATCTCTTGCTAAGATGGAGAGTCAGGCATCGGCTCCGCGCGACGTTTTCCCGCCAACCCCGCCAGGTCCGGAAGGAAGCAACGGTAACGGGCTCTTTCGTGTGCAGTGGAGCGCCGGTGCCTGACTTTTTGTTTGTGTGGGGATGGGCGTCTTGCCCGGCTCCCCAACAAGTATTCATCGCGACTCTTTCATCATGACCAAGCGCCTCTATTACGACAGCTCTGAAATCCACGAATTCGATTCCGTGATCGAGGCGGTCACGCCCGCTTCGCCCGAGCAATCACGCCCATCAATTATCCTCAGGGAGACGGCGTTTTATCCCACGAGCGGCGGCCAGGTCCATGACACCGGATGGCTGACGATTGGCGGGACCGGTCAAGACGACGCCCGCCTGCGCGTCACCGAAGTTGGCGATGCCGAAGACGGCCGCATCGTCCACTACCTGGAAGCACCGCCCAAGCTGCCGCTCGCGGGCGCGCCCGTCCACGGCAGTATCGATGCCGACCGTCGCCGCGATCACATGCAGCAGCACACCGGTCAGCATGTTCTCTCCGCCGCTTTTCTGGAGCTTTACCAGATGCCCACCGTTTCGTTCCACATGGGCGACGACTATTGCTCGATCGATCTGGCGACTTCCTCCGTAAGTTCGAAGCAGATTGAAGCCGCCGAGAAGCGGTCGAACCAGGTTGTGTTCGAGAATCGTCCCGTACGCGTCCGCTACGTTTCGCGCGCCGAAGCGGAGAAGCTTGGCCTGCGCAAACTGCCTCCCGCCGAGCGCGACGAGTTGCGCTTGATCGAGGTCGCGGATTTCGACTTGTCGGCGTGCGGTGGAACTCACGTCGGATCGAGCGGGCAGATCGGATCGATTGCGCTGCGAAAGACTGAGAAAGTGCGGCAGGGAACGCGCGTGGAATTTGTTTGCGGATGGCGCGTGGTGTGCATGGCCCGGCGCGACTACACTGCGCTCAGTGACGCGGCCGCGCTCTTCTCCGCGCAACTCTGGGATGTGCCCGAGCAGATTCGCAAAAGCGCCGAAGACAGCAAGCTGTTGCGCAAGCAAAAAGACGATGCGCTGGAGGAACTTGCCGGGCTGATTGCTTCAGCCGATCTCGAGGCGCAGCCGGAGACGAACGGGCGGAAGATTGTGGTGCGGACTTTTTCCGACCGCGACATCAATTTCGCCAAGTTGTTTGCCCAGAAGCTGACGCGAGCGGGAACTCCCGCGATTGCGCTGGTGGCAAGCACGGTCGACGCCATAGGCCTGGTATTCGCACAGTCGGCCGGCGGCTCCGCCGATATGGGAGCGTTGCTCAAGCAAGTGTTGTCGTCAGTCGGCGGCCGCGGCGGCGGTACCCGCGATTTCGCTCAAGGCGGAGTTCCAGCGGGCTCACCTGTCAACGTCGAGCAGCTTTTGCGCGACGCAGCAGTTACAATCGGAGCCTGAACTCATACGATGGAGGGACGCCCGGCTCTCCACGAGCAATTCTTTCAATGTTGGAACCACGCCTCATTCTCGTCAATCTCCTCATCAAGCTCGGCGTGGCCGCCGCCTTGTCGAGCGCGCTCGTCCGCTCCAAGGAGTTCAAGAGGCTCATCTTTCGCGAACATCGCGACACCAGGCACAAGATCTATCTGGCGCTGTGGATGGCGGTCCCCATCGCGATCGGCGTCTGGATTCGCTTCAACGCCCGAAGTTTTCTCGCCGGCGACTTGTCGCTTGAAACCGCTCTGTTGCTGGGCGTGATCGGCGGACGCTTGGCGGGAGGCGTCGGCGGAGCGCTCATGGCGCTGCCAGCCGTGTTGCACGGCGAGTGGGCGAGCATGCCGCTGAATGTGTTTGCCGGAATTATCGCCGGACAATTGCGCCGCTTTGCGCCGGAACAGGAAGACATCTGGTCGTTTTCGCCCTTCATCGATCTCACCCTTTATCGCATGATCCGCCGCAATCTGCCGCGGCCGCGTGTGTTCGATTGGCAGATCGCTTTTTTTGCCACCATCGTTGGCCTGCGCTTTCTACAGACCGAGATCTGGCGCTTTTGGCCGAGTTCGATCTTCAGCCTGGAAAGCCCCGAGCTGTGGGGAAGTGGCGTCACTCTGAACGGCTATCTGGTCGAGAGCGCGATCTATCTCACTGTGGTCATGGTCGTGGGCACGGAACTGAAAATCTTCAACAGCGTACGCATTCAGATCAAGCTCGAAGAACAAGAGCGGCTGCTGCTTCAGGCGCGCATGGCGGCCTTGCAGAATCAGATCAATCCGCACTTCTTGTTCAACACGCTGAACTCGATTTCGTCGCTGGTGCGTTTCGATCCCGACACGGCGCGGGAGATGATCCTGAAGCTGGCAACGATTCTGCGGCGTTTGCTGCACAGCTCGGATTCATTTGTCGCCCTGCGCGAGGAAGTCGAGTTCATCGACAATTATCTGGACATTGAAGTGGTGCGCTTTGGGCGCGACAAGCTCAAGGTTGTCAAAGATCTCGATCCGGCGTCGCTGGAAGCCATGGTTCCGAGCATGCTGCTTCAGCCGCTGGTCGAGAACTGCATCAAGCACGGGCTCGCCCCCAAGGTCGAAGGTGGCAGCATTACGTTGCGGAGCCGGGTCATCAAGTCGCGGCTGGTGGTGGAAGTGGAAGACGACGGCGTGGGCATGGGCGCCGCTCAGTT
>Ga0302282_1003517_pt1 | contig 10419 bp, 8 predicted proteins | sample III_Fen_E1_3_FD_198763 | JGI IMG/M metagenome (GOLD analysis project Ga0302282, IMG submission 198763) | Peat permafrost microbial communities from Stordalen Mire near Abisko, Sweden - III_Fen_E1_3 | ecosystem: Environmental > Terrestrial > Soil > Wetlands > Permafrost | place: Sweden: Abisko... | reverse complement strand
AACTAGGAACTGTGAACTAAGAACTGTGAACTAAGAACTAAGAACTGCACCTAGTATTCTTTTCCCATGAAGACTTTGCTCCGCACAATGCTTTATCTCGCGCTCATCGTCTGGCTCGGCGCTGAAATCTTCTTCCCCGTAGTGGCGGCCGTTACCTTCATGTCTCTGCAGCCGAACACGCACGCGGCCGGGAACATCGTTGGCCAGCTCCTCCGGATTCTTCACGGCATGGGACTCGTCTCCGGCATGATCGCCCTGGCCCTGCTCGCGCTCGCGCCCGCCTGGGGAATCTACAAGCCCCGCGCCGTCCTGCCACCCATGGGCCTTGTGGTCCTCATGATCGTGCTCACCGCCTTCTCGCAATTCGTCATCATTCCCTCCATGGAGAAGGACCGCATCGCCGCCGGCGGAGCCATTGATACAAATGACGTCGCCAACCCCAACACCATCGACTTCAACAAACTCCACAACCGCAGCGAGACAGTGGAGGAGGCAGTCCTTCTCTTCGGCCTCCTCACAGTAATCCTCGTAGCCAAAGCCGAAACCTCAAGGGTCTAGTTTCCCAACAGGCGTCCGGGAGGGGCAACCCGGGGTCAGTCTCCGAACGGCATCAGCGCGTCCCGGAGGGACGCAGCGAACTCCTCATTCCGCGCACAATTGCACTGCAAACAAAATCAAAATAAACAACACATTATCAATAACTTAACTATCTAAACCCTGCCAAATCAGAGCAAAGTTCAAAAGAACGGCCAACTCTCCGCAACCCCCTACCTCGTTAAATTAAACTCTCGGCAACCGAAACATCTCAGAAAGGCTGCCCGCAAGGTACGTGTCTCAACGAGTCGCAACCACAGGTTCAACCCTTTCGCATGTTTTGTAACCACTCAAGCCACCCTTTCAGCTATGTAGTGCACCCCTCCGATTGAACCATTCGTGCTTGGAAACTGACCACTGACAACGGATAACTGACCACTGTCTTGTATCATCGAAGAGGCTCGTGAGGCGCATATGTTCATCTTGCCGCGAGCCCCATGGGACATACATGAAGACTGGAATCATCGGCCTGCCGCAGGTGGGCAAGACATCGTTGTTCAAGATACTCACCAAGGCCCGCCTCGAAGAAAAGGCCTACTCCAACCCGCGCGAAGAGCACATCGGCGTAGCCCGCGTCCCCGACGACCGCCTCGACAAATTGGCTGCTCTTTACTCGCCCAAGAAGACCACCTTCGCCACTGTCGACTACGTTGACGTGGCCGCCATCGGCCAGGAGGCGTTGAAGGAGACCGCATTCCTCACCAGCCTGCGCAACGTGGATGCGCTCATCCACGTGCTTCGCGCGTTTGAAGACGACTCCATTCCCCACGTCGGTCCCATCGACCCTTTGCGCGACATCAAGAACGTCGAGTTCGATCTGATGATCAGCGACCTTACGCAAGTCGAGAAACGCCTCGAGCGCCTCGAAAAAGATTTGAAGAAAGGCCGCACCAGCGAACTCGAACGCGAGAAAGAATTGCTCCTTCGCTCAAAGGAAGCCCTCGAAAAAGAGCAGCCTCTTCGCGAGCTTGAGATGACTGCGGACGAAAAGAAGCTGATCAAAGGCTTCATGTTCTTATCTCAAAAGCCCATCCTTTATGCCGTAAACATTGGGGAAAGCACGACTCTCGGTGACGACCTGAATGCTGCGGTCAGCCTTTATAAACTCGACGAAGTGGCCTCGCGTCCCAATGCAGGGGCAACCGCCATCTGCGGTAAAGTTGAAGCCGAGCTTGCGGAGATGGACGACGAAGAGGCCGCGGAATTCCTCGGCAGCTATGGACTGCATGAGAGCGGCCTGGTGCGCCTGATACGCAAGAGCTATGAGTTGCAGGGGCTCATCAGCTTCTTCACCGCCGGCGAAGATGAATGCCGCGCCTGGACAATTCCTTTGGGCTCGAAGGCTCCGCAAGGCGCCGGGGCAATTCACTCCGATCTCGAACATCACTTCATTCGCGCGGAGACGATTCGCTGGGATGCGCTACTCGCCGCAGGCTCCGAAGCCGCCGCCAGGTCTAAGGGAATTCTGCGCCTTGAAGGCAAGGAGTACATCGTACAGGATGGGGATGTAATGCACATCCGCCATAGCGGGTAAGCCGATGCTCACAATTCCATTGCTGCTCGGCGCAATTGCCGCACTTGCAGACGTCGCCGGAGGATTGGTGCTTGTCCGGGCACGCGGCGTGGAGCGTTACTTGCGCTACTTCGTTGCTCTCGGCGCGGGTTTCCTGATGGCAACGGCGCTGATTGAGATGACCCCCGAGAGCTTGAAACTCAGCCCTCGCCTCGGGCCCATCCTCATCATGGTTGGCTACTGCGTGGTCCATCTGTTGGAGCACACCATCAGCTCCCATTTTCATTTCGGCGAAGAAACGCACGAAGGCGAATTTGTTTCGCGTCACACAGGAAACGCCGTGATGGCCGGGCTGAGCGTGCATGCACTCTTCGACGGCGTTGCCATTGGATCTGGATTTGTAGTTTCTTATGGGCTGGGTATCTTGATTTTTCTTGCCATCCTGCTGCACAAAGCACCTGAAGGTTTCACCATGGCGAGCGTCATGCTTGCCTCCGGACGAAGCCGCACCATGGCGTTCTACTCCGCAGTGGCACTGGCCGCGGCAACACTGGCAGGTGTGCTGGTTATCGAGTTAATTCCAAGTTGGCTGCCGTTTGGATTGCCCATCTCTGCTGGTGTCGCGCTGTATGTCGCGGCCACTGACCTGGTGCCCGAGGTGAATCGGGAACCAGGCATTCGTATGGCGCTTGTGTTCTTCGCCGGGGTTGCGGGGTTTCTTCTTCTAAGAATGATCTTGCCGCAGATGTAGAACGCGGCGGTGTCCGCGGATTCTCTTAACAGGGCCTTGGGCACGAAGGTTACGCATAGCCGGTGACACACCTGGAACTCCGGCTTTGGTTAGATGAGCGCATCGGCGATTGGGCACAAGTCCAGCCCGGTCGGCACGACGTTCCTGAGTTGCAGAGAGCGACCGCGAGATGAGCGCGTTAGAGGGAGTCGAGATCTTTCGCAGGATTCTTGCCTGTGGTAAATTCTGTCTAGACGCCTGCAGGAAGCGTCCTGTCCGCGGAAAGGGCTGCGCCCACCTGCCTCTTTGAGGCACCACCTCTTAGTTGATCCTCTTTCGCCTGTCATGCGGACCAGGCACACGAAGGAGGAGTCTTGAATCTCGAACAACAAAAGAAGCAGGCCCGCGAACTGTTGCGGGCAATTCGGGCTGGGAACGAGGCCGCAATTTCCCGCCTGCGCCGCCACCATAGCCGCTGGGCGACAGTGGATGAACCAACCCTACGTCAACTGGTTGCGCTGCACGATGCCCAGTTCGTCCTGGCTCGTGAACAAGGGTTCGCCAGCTGGCCCAAGTTGAAGGCCTACGCTGAGCCGCTATCGCACTCCCGTCACACGCGTTTGTTCGTAGCCGATGTGGCGTGGATTACTGACCGCGTCCATGGTTTGATGCAGACCCGACAATCCGCCGGCCCGGCAGCATTGGAGCAAATTCGCGAATGGCATCCGCGCTTCGCGGACTGCACAGACGAGGAGATTCGACAGGCGTCGTTCACAGAAGAAGACGCCCGGCTGGTCTATGCGCGGGAGCATGGGTTCGAGACCTGGGATGACCTGACAAGCCGCGTCAATCTGTTGGCATCCACGGTGGAAGCGGCGACTACCGAACCGTTTATGGCAGCCTTCAGCGCGCTGCAATCGGGTGACATTGCCGGTTTCGAAGCTTTGTTACGAGCGAATCCCCGCCTCGCGAATGAACGCGGAACGAATGGCAATACGCTGCTGAATCTCGCCGTCAGCTTTGCTGCCAAGCCGGACTGGAAAGGCGGCACATCTGCCATAGAGGCGCTGCTGGCCGCCGGCGCGGACGTAAATGATGCGAATGATCGCGGCTGGACCCCGCTCCATGCGGCTGCATACTCGAACAAACCGCAGATCGCGGACATGTTAATTGCAAAAGGCGCGGCCCTGGATGCGGAAGCGCATGGAGCGGGCGGAACTCCCTTGATCGCTGCACTATTCTGGGGGCATCGAGAAGTCGCCGATTTGCTTGGACGCCATGGAGTGTCGCCAGGCAATCTTCGCGCCGCGGCTGGGCTCGGCATCGCGGAACTGGTGGATGATTGCTTCAGCCCCGACGGCACACTCACCGCTGAGGCTTGTGCCGCGCGGGGATTCTATCGTCCGCATAGCGGGTTCCCGGACTGGCAGCCGTCGAACGAACCGCAGGAGGTGCTCGACGAAGCGCTGGTGTGGGCCTGCAAGAGCAACCGCGTTTCCGTGCTTGAGCGCCTGGTGCGAGCCGGGGCGCGTGTGGATTCCGACCCGTATCGAGGCACTCCGTTAATTTGGGCCGCAGCATGCGACAGCGCAGAGGCCGCTGCATGGCTATTGGATCATGGCGCCGACATCAACCAGAAGGCAACCTTTGGCGGATTAACACACGGTCAAGGTATTACCGCACTCCACATTGCCGCCCAAAATGGACACATGCCGATTGTGAAGCTTCTGGTCGAACGTGGTGCCGACCGATCAATCAGGGACGATCTCTATCACGCAACAGCTGAACGCGGCGCGGAATACTTCGGGCAGATCGAAGTGCGTGACTACCTGCGATCGCTTGCAGCGTAGGTTTGCGCCTCGACGCAAGAAAAACACATAGTCTGGCAGCGTCCATGCCCCACGGCGGGGCTTGCAGACAAAGTCAGGGCCTGGAAGGCCGAGCGAAAGACGATCGCGACTGGCTTGTCGGTTATGGAGATCTCAAGTGATGGAAGTGCTCGCAGATGGGGTGTTATCTGAAAGTGATTCTTAACTGAAGAATTCAGGCCAATGCGCTCATGGACGTGGTTCCGGGCGGATGGTCGCCGATTGTGGAGTTTCGGCTACCTTTTCAAAACTCACCTGGCCCGGAGTTCCGCTAGGCCTTCCGTCCGAAACCGAGTCGCGACGCATAGAGCCGCATCAACAAGAGACCGTAGTCCCATGCCACTCTGAAGTTTGCTTTACTTGCTCCACGGAAGCGGCTGCCAAATTCAAACGGAACCTCGGCCAGCGTCTTGATGTGCCCACGTACGAGGATCTCCAATAAGAGCTTGAAGCCAGTTCGCTGGAATGGAGTTTGTGCCAAGCAATTGCGGCGCAGCACGAAGTACCCGGACATGGGGTCTTTCGCACGGATCTGCCGTCGCTGAATTGGCCAGGTTACCCAAACTGCGGCCGAAGAGAGAAGCTTTCGCACAGGGTTCCAACCGCCGACTCCACCACCGGGCGTGTAGCGGCTGCCGATTACCATATCCCGGCCTTCCTGAATCGCTTCCAGCAATTGCGGTAACAATTCCGGCGGATGCTGCAAATCGGCATCCATCACTCCCAAAATGCCTGCATCCGTATTCTGCCATCCATGAAGAATCGCGCCTGAAAGTCCCCGCTCACCCTTGCGCACTAATAAGCGCACACGCGGGTCCCGCTGCGATATCAACGAAACCAATTCACCGGTGCCGTCTGAGCTGTCATCGTCCACCACCAGAATCTCGTAAGGAATGTTCAGCGGATCAAGAACAGCGCGAACTGAATCCAGCAGACCTCCGATATTCTCGGCTTCGCAAAGAGTGGGAATTACGAGCGCCAGTTTCTCCTGCGCGCAATCCCGATCATCTGCCGTCAGATCCACCAGCGTTGTTCCTCCGTCTACTTGCATGTAGGATCGTTTTACCAAGGCAGAAGCATCTCAGTTTATAACTTAGTATACGGGGTGCGATGGTTTGAAGAGATACAACTTTCCAGCCAGCCTGCTGCCCGTGCTTCTCTTCACTCTGCTCGGCTTTGCAGTAATGGGCTACCACCCCGGCGCTGAAGATGACGGGGTTTACCTGGCTGCAGTTAAGGCCGATCTAAACCCTTCCCTTTTTCCCCACGACACAGATTTCTTCCGAGTTCAACTTCAAGCCACGCAGTTTGATCGCTGCATGGCCGAGTTCGTTAGAGCGACTGGCATTTCCGTGGCCTGGGCCGAACTGATCTGGCATCTCCTCAGCCTCTTCCTTATCCTTTGGGCTTGCAGCCGCATCGCGCGCGTTTTATTTGACGACGCGCGAGCTGAATTGGCATCTGTGGCATTGGTGGCGGCCATGTTTACGCTTCCGGTTGCAGGAACAGCACTCACCCTTGTGGACCAGTATCTCCATCCGCGCGCACTGGCAACAGCGCTCGTACTCATCGCCGTTGAGCGTATCCTCGCGCACCGGCGGTGGCAGGCCGTTCTATTACTGCTTCTCGCCCTCACCATGCATCCCATCATGGCGGCAATGGGGGCATCCTTCTGCTTTTTTCTGATCATTGTCTCGACACAACGTGTCCGAAAATGGCTGGACCGCCAAGGTTCGGGTGCGCGCCAGGTTGAAAGCCCTGACGAAATCAAGACAGGAACGAACATTGCCTTCGTGTCCGCGCTTCCACTCAGTTGGGTTTTCGACGCACCAAATCCCTCCTGGCGCAGAGCTGTGGACGCGAAGGACTACCTTCATTTGTCGCGGTGGGCATGGTACGAATGGCTCGGTGCGGTGGCGCCCATCTTCATCTTCTGGCTGATCTGGCGCACTTCGCTGAAGCGCAGAGAGATGGCTCTTGCGCGATTTTCATTGGCCGTTTTCCTTTATGGTGTCTTCCAATTCTCAATCGCACTCATCCTGGGATACTCCCCAGTTCTGATCCGATTACTGCCGTTGCAGCCTATGCGCTTTTTGCAATTAATTTATTTTTTCCTCGCGCTGACTGCGGGCGGGCTTCTGGGCAAGATCGTATTGAGGACCGCCATCTGGCGCTGGGCGTTGTTTCTTCTGGTCATTAACGGGGCCATGTTTTATGGGCAGCGGCGGCTTTTCAGCGAAAGCCCTCACCTTGAACTCCCCGGGCGCCCTGCGAACAACCCATGGCTGCAGGCGTTCGATTGGATCAGGCAGGACACCCCAACCAATGCGTACTTCGCCCTCGGCGCAGGGTACATGGAACAGCCAGGCGAGGATTATCACAGCTTTCGCGCACTGGCCGAACGAAGCCAGTTGGCCGATGCCAATAAAGACACTGCAGTCGTTGGGCAAGTTCCGATGCTTGCACCCGCGTGGGAGCGCCAGGTCGCCGCACAGCAAGGATGGGAAAGGTTCACACTCGCGGACTTCGAGCGCCTGAAGGCTGAATTTGGCGTTGATTGGGTACTGGTCAAATATCCTCAGCCCGTGGGCCTTACCTGCCGCTGGCACAACAGCACTCTCGCTGTTTGCCAGGTACCATAGCAATCAATGGCAGCCCCTTAATTTAGAAGACTTGATTGTCTCAGCGCGAAGGCGCGTAGTATCCGGAACGCGCGACAATACTCGCAACGCGTTCAGAGGCCGTCAGCTCGATGCGATGAAACGAGCCGTCATGCTTCAACTCCGCCGGCCTGTAAACCAAAACATATTGGTTGCGGAGATCGGCTTCGATCATTCGCAAATCCTTTTCGATTTCAACTTCAGAATCATCGTCGTGGAAGACCCTGCCCCCGGTTTCCGTGGCCAGTTCCTCAAGGTTCTTCGGTCCAGAAGAGAAAGGCAAAACAGGCTCGGCGCGAAATACGTAGATTGCGGTATGCGCATGCTGGCATGTGTCGACCGCCAGTCGAAGATCGCCGTGACTCGCATTGTCTTCACCATCCGAGAAAAGCAGGATGAAATTTCCGCTGGCTGTGCGATCGATTGCTCCAAACTCGGAATGGCAAGCTTGAAAGACAGCATCGAATAATGCTGTGCCTCCCAAGGGATTCTGTCGCCCCTCGATGACGCTGCGAACTCCCGAGGAAAGTGCGCCTGAGTCGCCGGTCCAGATCTGCGTAACTGCTGAAATGTATCCAAACGCCATCACGAATGCGGCGCGAATGGGAGAGTCTTCAAGCACATGGAAGTCAAGAATCCGGCGCGGCGGTCTGCCGTTATCAAGAAGCTCGAGTTCGCTGAGTTTGAGGTCGTTGAGGGGCAGACCTTGTGCATCGGCAGCATGGAAGGTGAGGTTGATTTCGTCAACCGAGAGACGAAAGCGGTAGGGCGCAACGGCTGGCAAGGCGGAGACGCTCGTCTGCGAAACCCCTCCGCGGGCGAAGGCCAACATCGCAAGGATCAGCAGATTGCTTACGGCCGGTTTATCGAGCATGTTTTAGATCTTTCTGGAATATAGACTGGACCGGCGGGGAAAAGCTGTCTTCTCCAGCCAATTCCGCGCCTGCACCAAATCAAGATATTTCCTCAAAACCAGGGCCCGTTTTGCGGTTTGGGGTTCTTTCCACGAGAATGGGTAGTTGTCCTCTTCTTGGAGATCCAGAACATGCTCAACCTGGTCCAGCGGCTCATTCTCGGCTGTGTCTTGATCGCCGGTCTTGCGCTGTGGCTTGTGGCAGCGACGCACCGCGCATTGGCTGCAGGTGGACAATCCGGCCTGGCCTACGCGTTGTTCGCGGGGCTCCTGCTGGCTGAAGGTGCGATGGTCTATTTCGTGCTGCGGCCCATCAACATGCTGGCGAAGGATGCGCGCCGTATCGCCCAGGGAAATCTCGAGCACCGGGTTGAATGGAGCAGCCGGGACGACTTCGGCGTGATTGCGGTGGAACTGAATCGGCTGGCAGTCAGGCTGCGCGAACTCCGTGACACCGAGGCGGGACGGCGGCAAATGGAGTTTCAACTCTCTGATGCCGTTCTGCAATCCATCTTTGAACCGATCATTGTCACGGACGGCAAGGGGCATGTGCTCAAGGTGAACCAGGCTGCCGCGGAACTGTTGGGCGAAGCAGCAACTGACCGCATGGCGCTGACCACTACGCCCGGTGGCGACAAGATTCTCGAAGCCATTCGCGCCGCGGTGCAAATGCAGAAGGCCGTCGCCAACGAGGACGAGGCAGCCATGTTGCCCATGCGCATCGGCAAACTGCAGCGCAGCTATCGTCTTCGCACTACGCCCATGCGCGATTCGGAAGGAAGACTGCTGGGTACGGTTACGACGCTGGAAGATGTGACGAGCCTGCAGGACACTGACAGGTTCAAAACTCAATTCATCACCGTGGCAAGCCGAAAACTCCGTGATCCGTTATTGCGCCTGCGCCGTGGCCTGTATGCGCTGACCCAGGGATTTGGCGGAGAACTGCAGCCGTTGCAAGTGGAGTTGGCAGGATCGGCTAGTTACGAGGCAGAAAAGCTCGATGACATTATGGGCGATTTGATCGAAGTAGCCGAACTTGACACCGGCAAACGTGAACTCAAGTTGGAACGGCTTCGCCCTCTACAGGAACTGGGCGGCGCCAGGGACCGCTATTGCGACGAGGCGGCCCGCAAGCAGGTGCGCGTGATCGTGAAGGCCTACGCCGATCTCTCAGTAGTGAACGCCGACCGCAGGGCGCTCCGCTCTATTTTGGACAACCTGCTGGCCAATGCGCTGCGTTATACCCCGCCCGAGGGAGAGATCTTGATGTCCGCCGAGGAGATTAAGGAGTTTGTGCAATTCACGGTAAGAGACACCGGCCGAGGCATTGAGGCGGAGCGTCTCAGCACAATCTTCGATCGCTTTAATCCATTTTCTGAGAGCGGCTCGGGGCTCGGGCTCGCATTGGTTCGCCGTCTTGTTGAATCTCTGGGCGGCCAGATAGCCGTTGAGAGCCGGCTTGGGCACGGCACCACCTTCCGCTTCACTCTTCCTGTGGCGGTCGCGACTGAAATCCGTCACCCGGTTGAGGTGGGCTAGTCAATGGCAGAGATCGTCCTCGAAAAGCAGCAGGAACCAGCACGGCTTCGCATCTACATCGGTGCGGCCCCGGGCGTCGGCAAAACCTACCACATGCTGAACGATGCCCATATCTTGCGCCAGCAAGGCGTGGATGTCGTCATTGGGCTTGTGGAAACGCACGGGCGCCAGGATACCGAAAATCAAATTCGTGATCTGGAAATCGTTCCTCAGCAAGTGATTCCTTACCGCGGCGTGAACTTGAAAGAGATGGACGTGGATGCGATCGTGGCTCGTCACCCGCGTACCGTCATCGTGGACGAACTGGCACACACCAACGTACCGGGGAGCAAGAACCGCAAGCGCTACGAAGATGTGCAGGAGCTCCTGGAAGCCGGCATCAATGTGATGGCTGCGGTAAACATTCAGCATCTTGAGACGCTGAACGACGCGGTCAGCCGCTCCGCCAACACCACCATCCGCGAAACCATCCCCGACAACTTCCTCAAACGCGCCGATGAAGTGGTGAACATTGACATCACGGTGGACGAGCTCCGTTCGCGACTGCGCCAGGGCAAGATCTACGCCGCGGAAAAGGTCGAGCAATCGCTGGCGAACTTCTT
>Ga0302282_1003509_pt1 | contig 10439 bp, 10 predicted proteins | sample III_Fen_E1_3_FD_198763 | JGI IMG/M metagenome (GOLD analysis project Ga0302282, IMG submission 198763) | Peat permafrost microbial communities from Stordalen Mire near Abisko, Sweden - III_Fen_E1_3 | ecosystem: Environmental > Terrestrial > Soil > Wetlands > Permafrost | place: Sweden: Abisko... | reverse complement strand
CGGGGCTCGAACCCGCGACCTCTGCCGTGACAGGGCAGCGCTCTAACCAACTGAGCTACGTCCCCTCTGCAATTTCAATCACTTAGCGCAAATCGCAGATTCTACTGTCTTTTCATACTGTTCACTCCTTCGCCCATTTCCATATCTTCCACCGGATAAAACCAAATTCCGTGGTAAATGGACAGTTTGGACAGTAAGGTATAGCCCAAAACCTCTGCCCACCGGAAAGCGAAAAGCGAACCGCGAAGCTGTCACCACTCCGCTGTTTCATTGTACCAAACAAATCGGCCTAGCGAGGGCGGTTGCCAAAGTGGCGTGAACTGACGCCTGGGCCAGCGCGTCTTGGCTAATCGCGATGCGCGGGCCGCGTTTTTTCTCGCGATGATGGTGCGGACTCCGGTTGAGCGTTTACCGTATGCAAGGTGGCTAATTGGACCTTCTCTCTCAATGTTCGCTGGATTCGTTTACGACCGAATGAGCGGTTTGGCATCAATAGACGGCGGCAAAGTTGCGCTGTCGCGATTTATTCGCTATTGTAGAAGTAATGAGTAACCGAAGCTATCTCGGAGAATTTGAGTTGATGCTGCTCCTCGCAGTGATTCATCTGGGCGATGAAGCCTATGGAGTGCCGATTTCTCGTCAGCTCGAAGCGAGCCGAGGCCGGGATGTGTCGGTGGGCAGCGTATACGCGGCTCTGGAAAGACTTGAGGCCAAGGGTCTGGTTACGTCCAGCCTGGGAGACCCTACGCCCGAACGTGGCGGCAAGGCGAAGCGCTATTTCCGCATCACTAAGGAAGGGTTGCGCCAAGTTCACGAAACACGCCGAGTCCTGACGAAACTTTGGCAAGTTCTCCCCGAACTTAGGCTGGGCTCGCGATAGGAGCGTTCATGAAGCGAACCGAACCGCCGCAGTTCGCCACACGGATGCTGGAGCACTGCACTCCTGCTGATCGGCACGAAGTTCTCAGTGGCGATCTCCTTGAAGAATTCCGCTCAGGCCGCTCCGAGGCCTGGTACTGGCGTCAGGTGTTCGCGGCCTGCGCTGTCTCGTGGACGGAGAGTCTTCGTGCGCGTATTCCATTGTTCGTCTTTGCGCTTATATGGTCCATGCTGGCGCCGGCATGGAAAGTGTTCATTGACGGGATCGAGAGCGCCCCAATTATCGACAGAATATTGGACCCTTTGGGCATATTGGGAGCACCCCCTCTATTGGCGGGATGGCTACTTCTCAATGGGTCTTTTCTCTGGGCCGGAATGCTCGTTTACATTCTCACCCTATCGGCTTGCGGCAAAGTTTTTCGTCGCAATGAGGTCAGGCGACCGTTTCTGTTGGTGCCGTTCGTCTATGCGTGGGTCTTCGGGGCATGGACCTTCTTGTGCATGTTGGATTGGACTACTCCGTTTGAGAACGGAACATTTCCGGCCACGCCCTTGGGTCAGATTACTGGTTTGGGAGCGCTGGAAGATGCAATGCGCATTCCCTACATCATTGCGCTGCTCGCAGTGTTTTGGAATGTCATCCCGCGATCGAAGCACGCCGCTTTGAGCGAGGCGGAGATGGAGCAGGCGGATTCCGCCGCGCAATCCGATCCTGTTGCGCTCATCGCCAATTTCGATCCATTCGCGGTGAAACGCTTCTTCGCTCTCATGGTGGGAGCCGGCGTGATCAATGCGATGATTGCCGGGTTCCTGCTTTGCGGCCTTCCCGAATCGCACTCGCCCACTCTTACTTCTCTGCTCATTCGGGCTGTGATTTATGTTGCCGTGGGCGCACTTGCGGGCGTGGGCGGCGCCTGGATTTATTGGAAGAATCCCGCGAGTCCATTTCGCGAGAACCCCCCGATTCCGTTTCCGCACTTTGCGCTCGTTTGCGCTACAGCGTGGGTTTGGGTGCCATGCATGATCATTTTCTCGGAGCAGGTCTCGCCCGCCGCGGCCTTGGTTGCGATGACAGGCGCGCTCATACTCGCTAACGGTCTGCGTAGCGTCACTGCCTCTGTCTTCGTTCCGGCTCAGCATGATACGTCCTACCTGGCGCCGGAAGAAGCGGAGATCTTCGCGGAATCGCTTTATCGCGCTCCTCATGAAGTACATGGGTATCTGATCGCTATTTGCGTCTATGCCGCGGGCTGCGCACTGGCTACGCGCTCAAATCTCACCGCGGCTGCTCTGCTGGCACTCGGAGCCTTTCTATTCGCATGGAAGAGAACTTTTGTGCAAGATAAAGTCTTAGAGAGCAGCAAGGTTTACAAACGGGGCGCTCTGCGGCTTGCGCTTATCGCCATTCCGGCAGTGCTTGTGACTATCTGGGCATTGCTCGACGGCGTTGCGCATCGCAATCATCTCGCCGAAGTGAACATGGCTCTCGCGGACAATGGAACCTCCGCGAATGACGGCGCTCAACAGAAGGCAACGGACCAGGCCTCGACTAATGGCGTCGGAGGCTATGAAAGCGTAATTCTCTGGCCACTCCCTGAGAAGAAGCAGATCATTCCGCCGCTCACGGCTCAAGAATCACTCCTTGCTCCCGGAACTACGCGACCGCTAATCATTCCGTTCGACGGCCCGTACTGGTACATCCAGCCGCCCAACGAGAATCCGGGGCCGAAAGCCCACCAGGCGCGCGGCACACCACTCGGCGCGGACATCGAATCCAGCAACTCCGTTCCACTCACAATGGAAGCTCATCAGACGCTGGGCACGGCGATTCACATTGCGCGCTGCCGAGAGATTCAGGTCGGCATTGAAAACCGCGACAATAAAGCAGGCGTGATTGCGATTGCGGTGTTGTTAACCGATACGGCATCACCGGAGAAGCCGGCGCTTTATTTGGGCCAGCAGCCAATCGTATCAACGGAGCCGGAACACTTTTCGTTTAAGACAATGCCCGCATCCGAAACGCTCTATTTCGCCGTCCCGGAAAGCACAAAGATACGAAAGTTTAACGAGATCAACGTGATGCTACTTTCGGACGTAGAGCACGCGCTTATTGCCCCAAAGATCGCGATTCGGCAGTTCAAGCTATTCCCACGTTGATACGGGCGAAAACCCGCTTTCGTTGAGAACCCCTTTCTCGGTTTGGCGCCATCAGCCCGCAGCGCTCAGCGACGGTTCTATCGGCCCTCCCAGGCGGGATCTGGCCTTCTAGCGGCCTATTCATAAACTGCTCCATCAACCTCGCAGCGATTCGCGTGTCGAGACCCCGGCAGTTGTGGTATACGTTTTCGCATGACCTTTCGCAGTGTTTTCCTGTCCGCAGTTGTTGCCGTTCTTGCTTTCGCCGCCGTTTCAATCCACGCGCAGAACCCGGCTCCTACGCCGCCCATGGGCTGGAACAGTTGGGACGCCTACGGCCTGACCATCGACGAGGCCGACTACCGGGCCAATGCCACGGTGCTCAAGGGACTGCGCGAGTTTGGCTGGCAATATGCGGTGATCGACGAGGGGTGGTATATGGAGAACCCCTTCGGCGGCAGTCTCGCGGAGAAGAAATATCTGTGGGACGGGAACGGCATTCTGATTCCGGCGCCCAGCCGGTTTCCGTCGGCCGCCGGAGGAGCGGGGTTCAAGCCGCTGGCTGACTGGGTTCATGCGCAGGGGCTGAAGTTCGGCATTCACATTGTGCGCGGGATTCCGCGGCAGGTAGTGAAAGAGAACCTGCCCATCGCCGGATCGAGCTATCATGCGGTGGATGCGGCCGACACCGCTGCTCCGTGCCCGTGGGATGAGGGCAACTGGGGCGTGGCCGACAACGCCGCCGGGCAGGCCTACTACGACTCCATGCTGAAGCTGTACGCCGGATGGGGGCTGGACTACATCAAGGTGGATTGCATCAGCGACCATCCTTACCGGCCTACGGAGATCAAGCAGATTGCCGCGGCCATCAAAAAAACGGGGCGTCCCATCGTGCTGAGCCTCTCGCCGGGGCCGGCCAAGCTGGAAAATGCAGTGGAGATGAGCGGATACGCGCAGATGTGGCGCATCTCCGACGACCACTGGGACGGGTGGACCTTCACGCACAAGCCGGGCGACGGCGAGTTCCCGTTTGGAGTGGGCGACGCCTTCGACCGGCTGGCCAAGTGGGTTCCGTATGTGAAGCCGGGCAACTGGCCCGATGAAGACATGCTGCCCTGGGGATGGTTGGGGCCGCATCCGGGATGGGGCGAGCCGCGGCAATCTCGGGAGACCCAGGACGAGCAGAGAACCGAATTCACTTTGTGGGCAATTGCGCGCTGCCCGCTGATTCTGGGCGCCAATCTGACCAGGCTGGATGACTTTACCCGGAGCCTGGTTACCAACCAGGAAGTTCTGTTCATGAACCAGAACGTGACCTACAGCCATCCCGTCGATGCGACCAGTCTGCCGGCCGGCTTTGAGCACACGCGGGAGTGGAGGGCGACCATCGACGCTCCGGGCGCGCGGGGATATACGGAGTTCTTTGCTTTTTTTAATCTGGACGACAAGCCGGTGACGTTACGCGCCACCTGGAAGCAGCTGGGGATGGATGGCGGAAAGCACCTGGCCCAGAATCTCTACACCGACAGTGAGGGCAAGGATTCCAGGGAAATCAGTGTGACTCTGCCGGCTCACGGCAGCACTCTCTACAAGGTCAAATAACGGGCGCGAGGGATCGGATCGTGCAGCGACGAAAGTTCATACGCGGTTTGGCGGCTGGGTTCGCCGGCGTGATCCCCTCCGGCAAGCTATGGGCCGGTTTTGCGTTCGCTTCCGAAACCAGCGGCCAGCGGTTGGCGGTAGCGGCGCGTGCGCAGTTGGGCGTGACGGTGAGCTATGACCCCACCTGGACGGCGCTGAGCTATCCGGGCGGGGATGTGCCAAGGTCAACCGGCGTCTGCGCCGACGTGGTGATCCGGGCGGCGCGAGACGCGCTGGGGCTGGACCTGCAAAAGCTTGTGCATGAAGACATGGTGAAAGACTTCGACGCCTACCCGGCGCGCAAGGCGTGGGGATCGAAGAGGCCCGATGCCAATATCGACCATCGCCGCGTGCTGAACCTTGAGGCTTATTGGACGCGTGCCGGGGCGCGGTTGTGGGCCGCTCCCGGGCCAGCGGCGGGAGACAGCTTTCCCAAGCCTCTGGAGATCGGCGATATTGTGACCTGGCTTCTCGACGCGCGGCTGCCGCATGTGGGGATTGTGGCGAGCGCCGGTGAGCACACAAATGTGGTTCACAACATCGGCCGCGGAGCCGAAGAGAGCCCCATCGAGGCGTTCTCTACACATCGTGCAGTTGCACACTATCGCTGGCCTGTATAGTTGGCGCTCTCCAAACCGGTTGCAAGCCTGGGCGGCATTTGCTTTCGCCTTGCGGAAGACAGTATCCAAGCAAAGCCGTCGTTACTGGGTCTTGGACGCAGGCAGGGCAGCGGGGGCCTGACTGCCGGCCCGGACGAACTTCGGGTCAGCAGCGCGGACGGGTGCCGTCTTGGACCGCCGCTTCCTCGCAACTCGCTTCTTAAACAGAATAGGCTGTCGGCAGATGGGACATTCCCACGGATAGTATCCGAAGAGCGGATAGACTTTTCTTTGCAGGAAGCTTTCCCGCATCAGGCGGCGCATTTCGCTTCCGCATCTAGTACATTGCATGTCAGTAATTCCTTGTCGGCTGACGATGAATTCTGGGCGGCACAACTTGTCGTTCTGCCATTTCCTTGGGCAACTGAATCCAATAAGCCAACTGGTATCGAGGGGCTCCATTGGAGAAAAAACGCCTTGACCTAATCAACGATTCGCACGAGAAGCGCTTGCGCAGGTACAACAAACCATTCTATCGGATTGAAGTTCCTGGATAAAGAGAATTTTCGACGATGCGCATATGCAAAAGTAATCTATTCTTCAGCTCCAGTGCCGGTTGCTTCCCTTCCTTGCCTTAATGCGGGCAACTGCGACCTGCCTATTAGCCCTGTAACCTGGCCAGCCCCTGCCTCGCCAGGTCCGCAACCGCCGTGGCGAGGGTGGCAGAAGCGTTCAACGACTCCGGCCGCTCCAGGCGGATGCCGAGTTTGGCCGCGTACCCGCGAAAGTGGATATCCACATCGTAGAGAATCTCGACGTGATCGCAGAGAAAGCCAATGGGCTGCAGCAATATCGTCTTTACGCCCTCGGCGGCCAGCGCGTCGAGTGTCTGTTCCACAGTGGGTCCAATCCACGGGCCACCGCTGGCGCCCTGGCTCTGGAAGGCGAAAAACCACCGGGCAATCTCAGGCACACGCTCGGCCACCAGCGCGGCGGTGCACCGGGCCTCCTCGGCGTAAGGGTCGGCATCCGTACCCGGCCAGTGGCGCGGTTGGCCTTCATTGGCCGCAGGCGTCTGAATGGTCCGGCAAGGCACGCTATGGGCCGTGAACAGCACCGGAACAACGTGGCCCACCTCTGTGCCGAGCTTGGCAAGAGCAGGGCGCAGCCGCTCGGCAAATGCCTCAATAAGCATCGGATGCTGCGCCCAGGCTTCAGTAAAGTCGATGCGCATACCGGTTGCCTCAGCCTCCACGGCGCGGCGATAGAGGCCCACGCTGGTGCGCGAGTTCTGCGGCGCCATGCAGATGACCGCAGCCTCTTCCACGCCGTCAGCGCGCATCCTGCCCACAACTTCGGGAATGTAGGGCCGCCAGTTGCGCATGGCCACGTACACGGGAACGGGCTGACCACCGTCGGCAAGTTCAGCTGCCACCAGCCGGCCCTGCTCCAGCGTGATTTCTGTCAGCGGGCTGCGACCTATCAGGCTATAGCGGTGCTGTATCTCTTCAATGACCGCTTGCGGCAAGGGGCGCCCGCTGACCACGTTGCGCAGATACTCGGGAATTTGCTCCACGGTTTCCGGTGTGCCGTGCGCCAGCAGGAGTACCGCCCGCTTAGCCATTGACCTTCTCCAGCCGGAACTCCCTCACCATACGCACCACGGCCTGCACGTTTTCAACCGGCGTGGTCGGGACTATGCCATGGCCAAGATTGAAGATGTGGCCGGGCCGCCCGTTGGCAGCACGCAAAATCTCCTTGACCCGCAGTTCGAGAACTTCGAGCGGCGCGAAGAGCGTGATGGGGTCCAGATTTCCCTGCACCGCGTGGCCGTGGCCCACCGCCCGCCAGCCCTCGTCGAGAGGCTGCCGCCAGTCGAGACCGATCACATCGGCGCCGGTTGCGGCCATCTCCCCCAGCAGCCCCGCGGTCTCCACACCGAAATAGATGACCGGAACGCCCATTTGCTGCACCGCCCGCACCAGGCGCTTTGAGGCCTCGAATGCATATTGCCGATAGTCGGCCAACCCCAGCGAACCCACCCAACTGTCGAAGATTTGAATCACGTCCGCGCCGGCCTGCACCTGCAGGCGGCAATATTCTTCCAGCACCTTGACAAGCTTGTCGAGCAGCAACCGCCACGAGAGATTGTCGCCGTACATCATCTGCTTCGTGTGGATGTAGTTCCTGGAGCCGCCGCCCTCGATCATGTAGCTGGCCAGCGTGAACGGCGCACCGCAAAAGCCGATGATGCCCAGCCGATCGCGGAAGTGAGAAGCGACCTTCTCGATGGCGCGGGCCACATAGGCCAGATCGGCCGCGCGATCGGTGCGCAGGGCGCGAACGTCTTCGGCTGTGCGCACCGGGTGATGAACATGCGGACCCTCGCCGGCCAGGAACTCGAAGGGCAAGCCCATGGGTTCCAGCGGCAGCAGCAGGTCGGCAAAGATGATGGCCGCGTCCACGCCCAGCTTTTCAGCGGCGGTGATGGTGACTTCGGAGGCCAGTTCCGGCTGCTTGCAAATCTCCACCAGCGTGTGGTGCTTGCGCACGTCGCGGTACTCCTGCATATACCGCCCGGCCTGGCGCAGGAACCACACCGGCGTGCGGTCAACGGGGCGGCGCAAGCAGGCGCGGACAAAGCGGCTGCCGTCAAGAATCGTCTCGGGGATAATTTCGATGGCTGGGTTGTGAATGATCGGATCCATACAGAGATGATTTTACCGGGCCGGGCAGGAAGTGTCCGGCCAGGCAGCCATTCGGCGCATGTTCTCAAGCGAGCTCGCGGCCAGATTGGAGGGCTAAGCAGAGCGATCAACTGCTTGGAGGATCGATCTAAACCGTAACCGCTGCATTTGACCCTGCGAGAGGAACCTGATACGTTGATCGCAATTTTATTGCCATCGGAAAAGGAGCGCTGAAATGCATAACACTGCTGTTCGTGGCGCAGCTTGCACTTGCTGTGTCAAACGCGTATTCCATCTATCCGCAACCATTCTGCTCTTTTGTTTTGCCCTGGCGTTTGCGGGGATTCTGCCGGCAGCGGCCGCGCAGCCGCCTCAGAACTCGCAACCTGCTGCCGCGCCGACCGCGCCATCGGCTGGCAAGGCGTTGATTTGCATTTACCGGACGTCGAGATTTGTCGGCTCCGCTGCGCATGACCATCTTTATGTCAACGGAGTCTTTCTGGCCACTCTTCTTAACGGTGAGTACGCATGCACAGAAACCCAGCCGGGCACGGTTGTAGTTTCTGGATTGCCAAAGATGTACTACGGAGGCGTGATCCAGTCGACCGGGGCGGCATTGAACGAAGCGACAAAGAAGGAGAACGAAAGGATTCGCATCGAGGCGGAGGCCAGCAAGACCTACTACATGAAATGGACTTCGGAAGCCATGGCGACCGGAATCAAAGTGACCCAGGTGGATGAAGCGACCGGAACCAGGGAGATCAAGAAGCTTCATGTTTCAAAGCCAGCCGAGGAGAAAGATAGCGACAAGCAAGAAGCGAAATGAGTGTGCGCCGGCGGGTTGATTCGTGTAAGCATCCTCTAGCAGAGCCGCAGGCATTATGGTTGGTGGCCCTTCAATGGGACCGTGTCGAAGCGCTCCAAGCCGGCAGTAACGTCGCCCGCGTCGTGGGCGTATAGGTTGTTAGCCCCGCAGTTCAGCTTGGGGTGTGCTTATCCACACAAAAAAATCGGCCCCCGCAAAAACGGGGGCCAGATTGCCTTGGTTCTCTCGTGTTCGGAGAGGTGTTTTGGCGGCCTGACGGCGGGGGGGCCGTTGGCGCGGAAAAAAGCCTCGGGGGAGGGCTGCGGTCTTACGGCCGCTCCGTGCCTGTCAAGGGAGCTGCACCATTGGGAGGTGCGGCGCCCTGGGCCGCCAAACTGTTTTCCATCAACCGCACATGCACGCTGCTGGTCCTGACCGGCTTCATGCTGTCATCGCCGGCTGAGGCCATCTGGGCGTTGCCCAGGGCTACAGAGTGCAAACGGTAGACGGGAATCTGATGTTCAGTTACGAGATAGCGCTTGACCACCGCGGCCAGACGCTCGGAGTTTTGTATGCCCGCGCTGCCTGCGGCGGGAGAGTGAGCCTCTACCTCGAGAATGTAGCCCAGGTGGCCGGTAACGCTGGCCGCCAGTTCGTCAAGCTGCTTGCGCGCCGCAGCCGACAGAACCGGCTGGCCGCCCCGGAATGCAACTTCGGCTTCTGTGATCTGGTGGTACTGGTCGAGTCCGTTCACGGTTGAGTTCAACTGGTTGACATGGAGGTCGGCACCCTGTGCGATGTTACCGGCCTGCTGCGCCTGGGTACCCGCAACTGTTGCGGTCTGATTGGCTGCGTCCGCCGTCAACTGCGCCTGACGGATGCCGGCCTGCGCCCTGCCGTCCACATCCCGAATATCGCGGGCGTTTTTGGCGTTGACTTCATCCAGTTCGCCGAGCCGGTCATTGAGTGGATCGGTCTGTCTCTTTACCCACTTCTTGCGGGCAAGCGGGTTGACGCGCCCCCAGAAGCCCTCCTTCGCGGAGTAGGTGGACGGCGAGGCCGAGGACTGCTGTTGGGCTGCCGAAGGAGGTGCGCTCTGGGGAACCGCGGTAGGCTGCGCCTGTTGGGCGAGCGCGGGAACGAATGCAGATGCCAGCAAAAGTACTGCTAACTGGCTAGGGAACAGATTCCGAAGTGTCGCTTTGCTTCTCATAGTGTGGCGATCCTCGCCGGTGCGTTCTCCGCAGATCGTTCTGCGGGCTGAGCGATGATGTCTGCTCGCCTATACAGATTGCAATGCCGATGCCAAACCGGGTGCTCCGCAGATGAAATCGCCTAGCCCATCCAGATTGTTTTAGTTACGGGAGAATTGCCGTACCTGGAAGAAAGCGATGGGCGGCTTCGGCCCGGGCAGCAGAGTGTAATTCTTGCAGGGGCGAGTACTTTCTACTTAGTAAATAAAGACGGGGAAGCCCGTCTCCTATTCGGTTTCGACGCGGATCACCCGGATCTCTGGGTAGGCTCCATCCCAATCCGGGGAGACGGCGTCGAAGATGAGGCGGAAGTCTCGCTCGTCGCCGGGCTTGAGTGGCGACGCGGAGACCGGCTCCACATCGATATATGGATCTCTCACGCGGATCAGCTTGACCGGCTGGGTCTCGTTCTGCGCAACTTCATGGGCAAAGGTGCGGA
>Ga0302282_1003484_pt1 | contig 10482 bp, 9 predicted proteins | sample III_Fen_E1_3_FD_198763 | JGI IMG/M metagenome (GOLD analysis project Ga0302282, IMG submission 198763) | Peat permafrost microbial communities from Stordalen Mire near Abisko, Sweden - III_Fen_E1_3 | ecosystem: Environmental > Terrestrial > Soil > Wetlands > Permafrost | place: Sweden: Abisko... | reverse complement strand
CCATGCTCTACTTCGTCGCGGGCAAGTTACAAGTTCCATATTATGGCTAATTACCCATTACAAACGTCGAAGAACCAAAAAAACTGTCGGATGTCTGCGATCAAAACATCCGCTCCTATGCCGTCGCCGAACTCAATCGCAAGGTCAGCTCCATGACGCTCGTTGATTTCCAGGCCAACCAGGGCCAAATCTATGTTGATCTGTTCAAGGACGCCGCCACGACCTTCAAGGCGAAGGGCATCACGGTGCAATACCTCGGCAATGCTGAAGGCTGGCACTTTACCGAAAAGGCCATTCAAGATGGCATTAACAAATCGTTTTTGGCCCAGCAGGATAACAAAACCGCAGCCATGGAACAGGAAGCCCAAAAAACCCGCAACCAGACTGCAATCCTGATCAACCAGAATGATAACGCCATCAAGGTGGCCACCGCCCAGGCCGTGGTGGACGCCGCCACCAAATTGCAAAACGCCAAGGAAGCCGCCGCGTTCCAGAATGAATTGCAGGTCCAATTACTCGCCGCCCAGGCCAAAATGGCGATGGCCACCAAGTGGGACGGAAGAATGCCCGCCAACATCCTTCCCAGTACCTCCCCCTTGCTGCTGAATCTTGGCGACGGCAAGTAGCTTTTCGCTTGATCTGGGGACTGTCACCACGCCGGAGGGCTGAACTCCGGCCCATTTGCTTTTGCCGTCCCCTGGATCTGCGGTTAAACTGTTCTCGGAATGACCAAGTCCGAATTAAATCCGCGCCCGCGTTTGCCTGAGTGGCTCCGGGTCAAGCTGCCCACCTCTGACACCTTCGCCCGTACCCGCTCTTTGTTGGATGAACTCAAGTTGCACACCGTCTGTGAAAGTGCCAAGTGCCCGAATCACTGGGAATGCTGGGACAAGGGGACCGCCACCTTCATGATCGCCGGCGATCGCTGTACCCGGGCGTGTGGCTTCTGCGCCGTCAGCACCGCCAAGCCGCTGCCGCTGGAAGCCGATGAGCCCATGCGCGTGGCCGAAGCGGCCCGCCGCATGCGCCTCAAGCATGTGGTCATCACGGCCGTGGCGCGTGACGACGTCGCCGATGGTGGAGCGGACCATTTCCGCCAAACCATCGAGACGGTTCGTCAACTAAATCCGCAAATCGTCATCGAAGTGCTCGTCCCTGATTTTCAGGACAGTGACCCCGCCATCGAAGCGGTCCTCGCAGCCAATCCCCACATCTTTAACCACAACCTGGAAACCGTCCGCCGCCTCACTCCGTCCGTCCGGCATCGGGCCACCTACGACCGCTCCTTAAGCGTGCTGAAGAAGGTTAAAACCAAACGCGGCCAGAACATTCACACCAAGTCCGGGCTCATGCTCGGGCTCGGTGAGACCGAAAACGAGCTCGTGGTGGCCATGGAAGATTTGCGGGCTGCGGGCTGCGATATTCTCACGCTTGGCCAGTATTTGCAGCCCACCCTGAAACATTTGCCAGTGGTCGAATACATATCGCCGGATCAGTTTGCCGCGCTGGGTCGCATCGCCCGCATGATGGGTTTTGTGCATGTCGCCAGCGGCCCGATGGTGCGCAGCTCGTATCACGCCGACGAATTTAATGCCTTGGCATCACCTGGTCGATTGGCAGGTTAACGCGCGGGCGCGCTGTTGGGCAGCGGGCCGTTCACGTCTCGCTCGCGCTCGAGATTTCGCGCCGCCACCCCCACCCACGCCACCGCCAGCACTGCGCCCAGCGCTACTGCGGCCGCCACCAGCCACGGCCACCGGTATCGTCGAAGCGGTTCGTTTGATTCACTCATCTCCTTCGATTCTAAACTCATTCCGCGCCTTCGGCGAACTTGATCCTCCACGTCGGGTTGGCCCGAACCTTGGTGGAACCGGTTTCCAGCCCTTGCCAACCGTTTTTTGTCGCGGCATTGCCAATCTACTGTCTGGCCATCCCCAAAAAATCCCAGTTGCACGATTTGTTTTTGCGGTTATGTTGGCTGCATGAAATGGCAGCAGTTCCTTCCTTTGGTCATGGTTGTGGCCGCGGTGGTCGCCCTGTTGTGGCGCAGTTCCGGTAAGAAGTCCGGTGGCTGCGGTTGCAATTGCGGGTGTGCCCACGGGCCAGATGCTGGGTCCAAGAAAGAGGATGTCTTACGCTGAAATTTTACGAATTCTAAGAATCACTTAAAGTCATGGCCGTCACTAAAGTAAGTTCTACCATTCATTTTCTGTCCCGCAATTCCACGATGGGTGGCTCGGGCGAAACTGCCACCGGGCGATGGACGCCCCATACGGATGTGTATGTCAGCGATAATGGCCTGGTCATCAAGGTCGAGCTGGCCGGCATGAAGAGCGACAGCTTGGAAATCATCGTCGAAGGCCAGCGCCTTCGCATCACCGGCGTCCGGCCTGATTGCTGCCGCGGGCCGCACTGCAATTTTCTGGTAATGGAGATCAACTACGGGCCGTTTGAAACCGCTTTGGATCTGCCGGCGGGTTACGATCTGACCCGGGCCAAGGCAATCTACGTCAACGGCTTCCTGCGCGTTGACGTGCCCCCAGTGCACAATCCTCATGGCAAGACCACTAAGGTCCCGATTTCTGAAGGCGCTTAACCGCGCATTCTGACTTCCACTACCCCGGGTAACCACGGAAACGACGATGAATTCAAAGGAACCCTCGCCCGAAACCGAGTTTATCAGCATCCTGGGCACCGGTGAAAAATCCGACGTTCCCACCCGTTTTTCTTCCCGTTCACTCCCGGAAAAATTGCCCATCCTGGGCCTGTCCGATATCGTGATCTTCCCCGGCGCCGTCGTCCCGCTCCTCGTGGAAACCGGCCCGAGCCTCAAACTCGTGGACGATCTCGTCGCCGGCGACCGTTTGCTCGGCGCCGTCCTCCAGCGCAATCCCGACGTGGCCGAGCCCAGCCCCGGGGACTTGCACAGCGTTGGCTGTGTCTCGCGCCTCACCAAGATGGTGAAATTTCCCGACGGCACCGTGCGCGTCCTGGTCGAAGGCTTGTGGCGCATACGCATCAAGGAATTTTCCCCGCCCGCACCCTATCTCCATGCCAGCTACGAATTGCTGCAGGATGAGACCGAGGACACCGTCGAATTACAGGCGATGCTCCGTAACGCCCACAAGCAGTTCGAGGAAATTGCCAAAATGTCCACCGCGCTCACCGACCAGGTGAAAATAGCGGCGCTCAATACCGAGCACCCGGGACACTTTGCCGATCTTATCGCCGCAAACCTGAACTTACCCCTCTCCGACCGCCAGAAGCTGCTCGAAATGGTCTCGGTCCGTGAACGGCTCCATACCCTCCTGCCCATGCTCAATCGCGAGCAGGAAGTCCTCACCCTCAGTTCCAAAATCCAAAGCGACGTCGCCACCTCCATCGCCAAAACCCAGCGCGATTTCTTCCTGCGTGAACAGTTGCGCGCCATCCAGCGGGAACTTGGCGACGGTGATGTTAATAGCGGTGAAATCAGGTCTTTGCGCGAAAAAATCGAGCAAACACCCATGCCTCCCGAGGCTCGCAAGGCCGCCGAACAGGAACTCGAACGCCTCCAGCAAACCCCTCCCGCCGCCGCCGAATACGGGGTTGCCCGCAATTATCTCGATTGGATCCTCAACCTGCCTTGGGAAAAGGCAACCGAGGATAAGCTTGATCTGAAAACGGCTGAGCAGATCCTGAACGACCAGCATTTCGGTTTGGGCAAGGTCAAGGACCGCTTGTTGGAATTTCTCGCCGTTCTCAAACGCCGTAAGGAAATCAAGGGGCCCATCCTGTGTTTGGTGGGGCCGCCCGGGGTGGGCAAAACCTCCCTCGGTAAAAGTGTGGCTGATGCTCTGGGACGCAAATTCGCCCGGATTTCTCTCGGCGGTATGCGCGATGAGGCCGAGATTCGTGGTCACCGCCGCACTTACGTTGGCGCCATGCCCGGAAGGATTATTCAGACCTTGCGCCGCATCGAAAGCCGTAACCCGGTCATTTTACTGGATGAGCTCGACAAGGTCGGCGCGGATTTCCGCGGCGATCCCGCCTCCGCCCTGCTGGAAGTTTTGGACCCCGCCCAGAACCACACCTTCACCGACCATTATCTGGATCTTCCGTTCGATTTGTCGCGCGTGTTGTTTGTCGCCACCGCCAACTGGCTGGAACCCATTCATCCCGCGTTGCGGGACCGTCTGGAAGTGATCGAGTTGCCCAGTTATACCGAATCGGAAAAGCTCCAGATTGCCAGGCGTTATCTCGTGCCCCGCCAGATTGAGGAACACGGCCTCACCAAAAATGACGTTAAATTTCCCGACCCCGTCCTCCGCGAAATCATCCGCGAATATACCCGCGAAGCCGGCGTGCGCCAGCTGGATCGCCAGATTGCCGCACTCTCCCGCAAGGCCGTCCGCAAAATTGTGGCCAGTAACGGCTCGGCCGAAAGGGTGAAGCTCGATCCGGCCGATTTGGAAAAATATCTCGGCCACGCTCCCTATGTTTCCGAAAGCGCCGAGAAAATTATGGAAGTCGGCATCGCCACAGGGCTGGCTTGGACACCCGTCGGCGGTGACATCTTGTTTATTGAAGCCACCCGCATGCGTGGGCGTGGCAGCCTGATCCTCACCGGCTCGCTGGGCGAGGTCATGAAGGAAAGCGCGCAGACCGCCGTCAGCTACCTGCGCAGTCAGACCAAACGCCTCCAACTCGATTTCGAAGACTACAGCAAGCACGATTTGCACATCCACGTGCCGGCGGGCTCAACTCCCAAGGACGGACCCAGCGCCGGCGTGGCTATCGTGGCGGCGCTCGCCTCGCTCACCAGTAAACGGCGAGTGCGTTCCGACACCGCCATGACCGGCGAAATCAGCCTGCGGGGCCGCGTGCTTCGCGTCGGCGGTATCAAGGAAAAAGTTCTGGCCGCGGCACGCTTTGGCTTGAAACAAGTTATCCTGCCCGAAGGTAATCAGGCCGACTGGCAGGATGTGCCGGAGGAGGTCCGCGCCAAACTGAAGGTCCATTTCGTCAAACAGATTTCCGAGGTCGTGCAACTCGCTCTCCTGGATAAATAAGCCCTGGCTTTCCGTCCGGGTTTTCCCTGAGCTTGTTCAACCGGTCGAAATCCTTTCCCAATTCCCGCTCCGGTCTGATACCATCGACAAAATGAAGTCCCCGTTTCAATGCCGCTGTCACCACTTATTCCTTTGCATTTTTGGAACAGTGCTTTTTGTCCTCGCCGCGCACGCGGAACCCACGAATGTCCTGTCCGACGCGGAAATTCAGGGACGCACGCTGGCCCAAAAAATCCTGGCCAACCGTCCCGCCGAAAACTTCACCAATACCGGCATCTTGCAAATCCGGGACAATGGCCGCCTGACCAAAATCCCGGTCATTTGCGAAACCATCCTTACTCAATCCAACTGGTTGAACCGCTATCAGGCAACCTATGGAACCAATTCCTTGGCGCTAGCCACACTGACCGTCATGCATTCCAGCACCAATCATTACCGGTTTTCCGAAAAGGTTGGCGTCGATCGGGAATTAAGCGGTAATGAAACCATGATCCCGTTTGTTGGATCGGATTTCTGGCTTGGCGACCTTGGTCTCGAATTTTTCCACTGGCCCGAACAAAAGGTGCTGAAAAGGGAATTCCACCGGAATTGTGCCTGCACCGTCCTGGAAAGTACCAATCCGAATCCCTCCAGCAACAGCTATTCGCGCGTGGTATGTTGGATCGACAATGACTCGTTGGGCATTGTGGAAGCCTACGCCTACGACGCAAAGGATCGGCGGCTCAAGAATTTTTACCCCAAAAACCTCGAAAAGATCAACGGCCAATATCAAGTCGAGTCCATGGTCATGCAAAATTTGCAAACCGACTCGAGCTCTCGCTTGGAATTCAATTATACCCGGTGACCTGCCATGGGAATGGATTAGAAATCTTTGAAATCGCCCTCCATGGGAATTTCCGACCGACGGCTGTTTGGGTCCGGGCTGCCGACCTCCAAGGGACGATGACCGTTGCCGTTGCGCGATTTGGCTGAGCTGTTCGTTCTGGGTGCGTTCTTGAGACTCGTTTTGCGGCCGGGGGTCGCTTTGCTGGGCGACACAAGGCTGCTGGATATTTTCGGGCTGTCGCCCATGAGCCGGGTCAGTTCGCCAACCGCTTCTTTCATGAGGATCGATTGGGCATTCAATTCTTCCGCGGCCGCCGCATTTTGCTCGGCGTTGGCAGCATTGGACTGGGTGACCTTGTCCATCTCTCCAACCGCCGCGTTGATTTGGAGTATGCCTTGGGTCTGCTCATTGGAGGCATTGGCCACTTCGGCCGCCAGTTCATCCACACCCCGCGCTTTGGCGAGGATTTCGCCGAGGGTTTGGGCAACCTTGTCACTGATTTCCACCCCCTGCGCGGTCTTGCTGATGGCGCCATCAATTTTCACGGCGGTTTCCTTGGCCGCTTGTGCGCTGCGCTGCGCTAGATTGCGGACTTCCTCCGCCACCACCGCAAAACCCATTCCTGACTCTCCGGCCCGGGCGGCTTCGACCGCCGCATTCAAGGCCAGAATGTTCGTCTGGAATGCGATCTCATCAATCGTTTTGATGATCTTGGCGATGTCATTGCTGGATTCCTTGAGGGCAGACATGGCCGTCGACATCGACTGCATGTCCCCAATGCCCTTGTCCGCGGCGGCCCGCGTGTGGCGGGCTAGTTCGTAGGCTTTCTGCGCATTGTCTCCGTTTCGTTTGGTCATGGAGGACAATTCCTCCAGCGAGGCGCTCGTTTCTTCCAACGTGGCGGCCTGCTCGGCGGCGCCTTCGGCGAGGCAATGACTGCTCCCGCTAATTTCACCGGCGGCATCAGTGGCGTGATGGCTCGCCGCTTCAAGGTGTTGGATCGCGATCGTCAGCGGGCGCACAATGGAACGCTGGTTGAAATAGTAGAATCCGGCCAGCACCAAAACCAACACTACCAATCCACCGCCAGCCATGGCTTGCATGGTGGCCATGACCACCGGGTCATGCCCCACCCCCGCCTTCAGCACAAATGCGCCCTTGATCTCGCCCACTTTTGCGTTCTCCATCCGAAAGCCCAGGATATCCTTGCCGTCACCAGTGGGACTGTGGGCCGGATCCCCATGGCAGGCAAGACAACTTGACTGCAACCGCACCGGGCGCGCAAGCACCAGCACATCGTGACTGCGATCGTGCAGGAAATACTCGGTTTCCCCGCGTTCAAATGCCTGAAAAATTTCGGCAAAGCCGGCGCCATCATTTTTGGGGTTGCGCGGGGTCTCGTCGGGGCGGCAAGGCGTGAAAAATTGGAAACCATTCCGGTCAGCGGCGCCCTGAACCGATTGCCAGGCGGCCACGATGGGAATCGTCTTATAAAGGTCGGTCTGCGCGTATACCTCTCCCAGCGGACGTCCTCCCGCCTCGCGCAGCGATCTTTCCCGGACCCCAGCCATGTCAAACACCTGGCTTTGATGCATTTGATCCATGTTCCGCGCCACCTCCTCGGATTGCGTGATAATCGAGCTCATCTTCCCTCGCAGTTCGCTAACCCGATTGCGGCAGGATAGATAATACACAATGCCGATGCTCAAAATCGTGGTCAGCACCACCGCGCCGGTGGCTACCAACATGATGCGAGTTTCCAGTTTCATGACTTTAGGTTCCCGTGGCTGAATGCCTTCTGACTTTCCCAATCGCGATGCGATTAGACGCCCCGAGCCTTCAATCGAGGAGTGCACGACATCAATGAAGGACGCAGGACCTTAACCGCGCCTGCAAACAGCCACATGTCACTTATCGGCTGCAGAAGTGAAACCTTAACTAGAAATCTTTAAAATCGCTCTCCAGTGGAATTTCCCCCCGTCGGCTGGCCGGGTCGGGGTTTCGAACAACCACGGGATGAGAACCGTTGCCATGGCCGAATTTTGTTTTGGCAGATGGCGATGGTGCGCTCCTGGCACTGGCTTTTCGGCCGGGCGCCGCTTCGGGCGCTAGCGTGGGGGAGGCGGATTCCGTGGAGCTGTCGCCCATGAGCCGCGTCAGCTCGCCGACGGCCTCTTTCATCAGGATCGATTGGGAACTCAATTCCTCGGCCGCTGCCGCGCTTTCCTCAGCGCTGGCGGCGTTGGACTGGGTTACCTGATCCATCTGGCCGACGGCGGTGTTAATCTGCGTGATGCCTTGGGTTTGCTGGCGCGAGGCGCTGGCCACTTCGGAGGCCAGCTCGTCCACCTGCCGGGCCTTGATGACAATTTCGTCGAGTGCTTGCGCTACCTTCCGGCTGATTTCCACGCCTTGCGCCGTCTTACTGATGGCGCCTTCGATCTTTATGGTGGTTTCCTTGGCGGCCTGCGCCGAGCGTTGCGCCAGATTGCGAACTTCATCCGCCACGACCGCAAAGCCCATGCCGGCCTCGCCGGCGCGGGCGGCTTCCACCGCGGCGTTCAACGCCAGAATGTTGGTTTGAAAGGCAATCTCGTCAATGGTCTTGATGATCTTCGCAATGTCATCGGAAGAAGCTTTGATCGCTTCCATGGCTTGGTTCATGGCGCGCATATCCTCGGCGCCTTTATCCGCGGCGGAGCGGGCTTCGCGCGCCAGGTCATTGGCCTTTTGCGCATTCTCGGCGTTGCTCTTGGTCATGCTGGCCATTTCCTCCAGCGAGGCCCCGGTTTCCTCGATCGAAGCCGCCTGTTCACCCGAGCCTTGCGCCAGCGTCTGGCTCGCCGTGGAAACCTGCTCGGCGGCTTGATTCACATGGGCGGAGTTGTCACTCAAATCATGGACCAGACTGCTCAAGGCCCGGCGGACACGCGTGGAGCTGGCCGCGATCAGCACCATGGTGAAAGCCGCGAAGGCCGCACTGGCAGTGCCTAAAACTTTAACCAATAGCTGGATATTCCCAAAACTGGACACCGTGAGGCTGGTGCGCTCATTGGCAATGCTGGTGCAATAGCTTTTAACCTGCTCGGTGGCCGTGTTCAGTTCGGTCACTTTCCCGGGGACTTCCTCATCCAGAATTTTCATCGCGGCGGCAAAGTCCTTGTCGAGGGTCGCGCGGATCCGGCCCATCGTCTGAACATAGCTGTCCAAGGTGGTTGACAGTGTGGTAATATATTGATGGCCTTCCCCGGACGGGTAAAGCTGGTTGAGCTGGTTCAGGATCTCGCTATTGCGCTGCTGGACGGCCGCCGTTTCAGACAGTTTGGCGGGACGATCCTTGTCCTGGACGAACATGAGTTCGTAGGAGTGCAGGCGGTATATGGCAAGGTTTTCCTGGAGTGAGGCCAGCAAACGCAGGCTGGGTAGGCCTTCCTTTTCCAGCCCCTGTGTCGCCTCCTGACCGCGCTGACAGAAGCTCCAGAGAACCGCCCCTTGGACCAATAACACCACCAGCAACAGAACAATGAGTACCTGGATCAGATGAAAAGTGGCTTTGATCGAAAACCGGTGAGTGCGTTTCATAAGACAATTAGATCAACCACCGACCGGCTCTGGGCGGGAACCACCGCGCTCGCCACATCCCGGCTCGCCGCGCGTTTCAGCTCGTTTAATTATTGTCATGGCTAATTGTAATGATTAGGCTCCTCTCACGAAGGCTGACCGCCCACGTGCATAGGTCACGCGTCAGATAGGCATCGGCAATATGGGCCCTTACTTTAGTGTTTTTGAACCGGCCTGCCTCGAGGTCACACCTGGAGCGACTCGTTCAAGCTGCCAGGGCGTCATTAAACGTCAGGTTGGGGGGCGAGGCTCACGAAATGAAGCGATACACTTACCTCACACGAGGGTATTGGCTTGGTTGTACCGGCAACCAAATCCTGCAGCTTTTGGGTGACATCCCGGCGGACTTTGCCCGCATCACTGCCTCGCAAAAAGAGGTCGGCTTCCGGACAGTAAAGCCAGAACTGCCCATCGACTAACCCTTCCACCCAGGTAAACACGGCGCCGGACTTGAGTGCCGGGTTGACATATGGCTCGGCGAGCATCCGTTCCACGATCCGGGTGAATTCAGCCCAGGGGATGGGTTTGAGATGGCAATCGTTCGCGCCCATCTGCAGCGCCTGCATGCTCATGATCCGGTCCAGGGAAGCGCTCACGACGATGACGGGAAGTTGTTGGCTTGAATGCTTGGCGCGAATCTCCGGCAATAGTTCGGTACCCTTGCCGTCCGGTAAAGACCAATCAATAATGATGAGGTCGAACGATTGCGCGCTCGTCAGCTTGCGTCCTTCCGCCAGCGAATCGGCAATCGTGATCGCGGCTAGTTTCCCTAGTTTTTGCTTCAAAACCCACTGCGAGGTCTTGCTGTCCTCGATATAAAGGATGCGTTTCAATTTGAGAGCATCGGCTGTGACATCAGCCGGCAGTGGCAGGTTGTCCATGGGTGGTACTCTGGTGGTTTAAGCCTTCCAAACCTGTCCGGGTTTGGTCTCAAAGGCGGCCATGACGTTGCGGGTATCGACAATGCAGGAGTTCCAGTCGGCG
>Ga0302282_1003476_pt1 | contig 10487 bp, 6 predicted proteins | sample III_Fen_E1_3_FD_198763 | JGI IMG/M metagenome (GOLD analysis project Ga0302282, IMG submission 198763) | Peat permafrost microbial communities from Stordalen Mire near Abisko, Sweden - III_Fen_E1_3 | ecosystem: Environmental > Terrestrial > Soil > Wetlands > Permafrost | place: Sweden: Abisko... | reverse complement strand
GGGCTTCCACTGGTAGCAGCCGGCGGGGCTCTTGGTCAGCTCCCATTCAAATCCAAAGAGAATCTCGAAAAAGCTATTGCTCCACTGCGTCGGCGTCTTCGACCATGTCACTTCCAAACCACTGCTGATCGTGTCTCCACCCGAACCCGAGCGGAAGCTACTCGTCCAGCCCAGCCCCTGCTCTTCGATGGATGCGGCCTCAGGTTCTGGGCCCACGTGGCTCGCCGGTGCGGCGCCGTGCGTTTTGCCAAAGCTATGTCCGCCGGCAATCAGCGCCACCGTCTCTTCGTCGTTCATCGCCATGCGCGCAAAGGTTTCGCGGATATCGCGCGCCGCGGCCACCGGATCGGGATTGCCGTTGGGGCCTTCAGGGTTCACGTAGATGAGCCCCATCTGCACCGCGGCCAGGGGATTCGCCAACTCGCGATCGCCGCTGTAGCGCTGGTCGCCCAGCCACGTGGACTCCGGGCCCCAATCGGCGTCGAGCTCCGGCTCCCAGATGTCCGCGCGGCCGCCGCCGAAGCCGAAGGTCTTGAAGCCCATCGACTCTAGCGCCACGTTCCCGGTGAGGACGATCAAATCGGCCCACGAAATCTTGCGGCCGTACTTTTGTTTGATGGGCCATAGCAGACGCCGCGCCTTATCGAGGTTCACGTTGTCCGGCCAGCTATTCAGCGGCGCAAAACGTTGCGACCCGCGACCCGCGCCGCCGCGTCCATCGTGGATCCGGTAGGTGCCGGCGGAGTGCCACGCCATGCGGATGAACAGCCCCCCGTAGTGGCCGAAGTCGGCGGGCCACCACTCCTGTGAATCGGTCATCAATGCGCGCAGGTCCTTGATCACCGCATCGAGGTCGAGGCTCTTGAATTCCTTGGCGTAGTCAAATGCTTCGCCCATGGGATTGGATAAAGACGATTGCTGATGCAGGATGGCCAGGTTCAGTTGATTGGGCCACCAGTCGCCGTTGCCCTTGGCTCCTGCCGTGGTGTGCTGCAACATGCCGCCTGTAAACGGACACTTCGATTCGTTCGACATATCGATCTCCTGTGGCCTCGTGCAATCGGCCAACCTCTCCAGTATAGGAGCGTGATGGCACGCCTGGGCTATTTCCGGTCGGCGCTTACGGGGCCAGGCTCGAAGAAGGCTTCAACATCCGTGATCGTCTGCGTGACGCGATACGGCGGCAGCGACTGTAGAAAAGTTTGCCCGTAGCGTTGCGTGCGCACGCGCGGGTCCAGCAGCACCAATACGCCGCGGTCTTCAAGCGAGCGGATGAGGCGGCCGAAGCCCTGCTTGAGCGTGAGCACGGCCTCGGGAACCTGGTATTCGGTGAAGGCACGGCCGCCCGCTTCCTCAATGGCCTTCATGCGCGCTTGCACCACGGGATCGGAGGGCACGGCGAATGGTAGCCGGTCGATGATGACGCAGCTCAAGGCCTCGCCCTGCACGTCGACTCCCTGCCAGAAACTGGACGTGCCGAAGAGGACTGCATTTGGCGTGACGCGGAACTCCTCAAGCAGCGCTTTGCGCGGAGCGGTGCCATGCAAAAGAATTGGGTAGTCGAGCACCGGCAGCAGCCGTTCGTAGAGCGCGCGCATTTGCGAGTAACTGGTGAAGAGGCAAAAGGCGCGTCCGTGCGTGATGCGCAGAACGCGCTCGATGGTCAGGGCCGCGGCTTCGAGGAATTCTGCCGATCGCGGGTCGGGCATTTGCGGCGGCAGGTAAAGCAACGCCTGCTTTTCGTAGCGGAAGTGCGAGGGCACTACGAGCTCGCGCGCGCCGTGGCTTGCGTCGCCGAGGCCGAGCCGCTTGCGCAAATGTTCGAAGCCGCCCTGCACTGTGAGCGTGGCCGAGGTGAGCACGGCCGTGGGCAATTGGTCCCACACCAGTTTGTTCAGGATTTCTGAAACGTCGATGGGCGTGGCCTGCATGAATATGTTGCGCGCACCGCCAAAGCGTGGGGCACCACTGCGTGGGGCAGCCCTTTGGTCGGAATTCGTTGGAGCACCCCGCCGCTCAAGCCAGAACACCATGTTGGCGGCCTTCGATTCCAGCATGTAGGTGAGGTCGGCGCGCAATGCGGCGGCGCGAGCTTCGAGGCCGGGAGCTTCGTCGGTTTCGCTGAGATGGTCGAGCTCCGCTTCGAGCAGCTTGAGCGAGGTAGTAACTCCCAGATAAAGATCGCCGCTGGATTCGAGGAATTCCTCGCGGTTGCTGAAGGGATGGCGGCCATCGCCTTCGTGCGGCAGCGCGGCAAAGAAAAGACGCGCCCGTTCGCGCAGTTGCTGCGTGAGAATGTGGACCTGAGAAGAACCTCCCTTGCCGCGCAGCAATACATCGGCGTCGCGCGCGAAGTCCTCGAAGCGAACATTCGACAGCGAGCGCCCGAAGTAGTTCGACGCCACCTCTTCGAGCTCGTGCGCTTCATCGAAGATTACGGCTGCGGCCTCCGGCAGAACGCCCGCGTCTGGAGCGGCGCCGGCCATTTCGCGCACCGCGGCATCGGCAAAAAAGAGGTGGTGGTTCACGATGATCAGATCCGACTCCATGGCGCGGCGTCGCATCTCGGTGATGAAGCAGTGGCGATAGTCGGGACAGGTGCTGCCGAGGCAGGCCTCCGAACGCGCGTCGAGCTTGTGCCACAGGGCGCTCGACTCAGGCAGGCCGGAAAGCTCGGCGCGGTCGCCAGTTTCCGTGGTGCGCTCCCACTCGGCAATCTGCTGATACTCGTCGATCTCGCTTAGGCCCGAGAGCACCGGCTGGTCGCGAAGGGCGTAGAGCTTGCGGCGGCACAGATAATTGCCGCGGCCTTTCATGTAGCAGACGCGCAGTTCGCCCAAAAGAGTTTCGAGAAACGGCACGTCGCGAAAGAAAAGCTGGTCCTGAAGGGCCTTGGTTCCGGTGGAGACAATTACGCGCTGCCCGGTGCGCAGGGCCGGCAGCAGGTAGGCCAGGGTTTTGCCGGTGCCCGTGCCGGCTTCGACGATCAGATGGCGGCGCTCGCTGAGGGCGCGCTCCACAGCTTTGGCCATCTCGTACTGACCCGATCGATACTCGTAGGGCAGCGGGGAGTTGGCCAGGATGCCGCCCGGCGAGAAGAACTCGTGGAGCGTGGGCAGGGCGCGGGTTGGGGCGTCGGAGGAGGGCATGGAGGGCGCTGTCTCCATGATAGAGACAGGGACCAAGGGACCGAGGGAACAAGGGAACGAGAAAGCGAGGCTAGCCCAGGTCAGGGTCTTTGCCTTCGGCGGCGGCGTGGTATTCATCGCCGGGCAGCGTCTGGCTGTGGCGGGAGTCGAGCCACTGGCCGATGAGCAGCGCGGCATCGGGATCGGTGTTGACGTCCAGGTCGTCGCTTTGCGCCGCTTTCAGCAGTTTTTTGCGGACCTCGGCGGCACGTTGCGCATTCGCAGCGCGTTCGTTGGCGAGCGAGTAAGTATTGATCGCGTGAAGGCCGACAGCGGCGGGGTGAACGTGCATGGCGCCCTCCTGCGTGAGGGAGGGCAATTGGAGTGCCGGAGTTTGCCGGGGGAGATGAGAAAGAGCTCATGATTGGCATGGATGTGTGGGGGCTTGATGGAACGGAGCGCGGCGGGTGCCGGAGGCCCCTGCGATGCATGAACGTACACTAAGAGAGGGATCTCGTGCGGCTTGATGTCGGAGTCGTGTGCCGGCTCCAGAGATTGCGCGGCAGCGGGATTGGCCCGGCGCGGAAAGACCCCGCAGGAGAAGATTTTGCCCACGTATCGCAGATCGGTTGTGCCCGCGCGCGCGGGAGCTGCACATTTGCCCCTGGTGGCGATTGTGGGGCGGCCCAACGTGGGCAAAAGCACGCTCTTCAACAGGATCACCCGGAGCCGGCGCTCGATTGTGGGCGACGAGCCGGGCATTACGCGCGACCGTATTTATGGCGAGTACGAGTGGGCGGGGCGGCGCTACCGGCTGGTGGATATGGGCGGCATTGTGCCCGACGATCCGGAGCTCATCGCAACAGAAATCTTTGTGCAGGCGAAGGTGGCGCTGGAAGAAGCGGACGTGCTGGTGATGGTGGTGGACGTGCGCACGGAGCTGGCGCGGCCTGACTACGAACTGGCGCGGCTGCTGCAGCGCGGAGGCAAGCCGCTGTTTCTTGCGGTGAACAAGGTGGAGACCGAGGCGCTGGCCAACGAGGCGGAGAATCTTCGCCGGCTGGGCATCGGCAACGTGTTTCCGGTGAGTTCGGAGCATGGGCAGGGCGTGGGCGAGTTGCTGGATGCGATTGCGGAGGCGCTGCCGATAGAACAGGGAGCAAGGGAGCGAGGGAGCGAGGGAGCGAGCCAGCCTGCCGGCGATGCTGCCGAAGAGATTGAAGAGGCGATCGAGGACGAGATGGAAGAGGGCGGACCTCTCGCGCCAGGCGAAGAGCCGGATCACGATCAGAAAAAAATCCGCACGCACGGCGAATTTGAGCAGCGCGAAACTTCAGTGGCGATTATTGGGCGGCCGAATGTGGGCAAATCGACGCTGCTCAACGCGCTCACGGGGACTTCGCGCGCCATTGTGTCGCCGATTGCGGGCACCACGCGCGACGCGGTCGACGAGGTGGTGGAGTTCGAGGGCAACACGCTGCGCTTTGTCGATACGGCGGGAATTCGCCGCAAGGGCAAGACGAAACTGATGGCGGAAAAGATGAGCGTGGTGATGGCGCGGCGGCATCTTGAGGCTGCGGACGTGGCGCTGCTGATCATCGACGCAACCGAGGGCGTAAGTGCGAGCGACGCCACCATCGGAGGCTACGCGCACGAGAGCGGGCGCAGCGTGATCATCGTGGTGAACAAGTGGGACCTGGTCACGTCGGCGCGCACCGACGGCAAGCCGGTTGCCGATCGCGACATCTTTGAGAAGCAGGTGCGCAAGGCGCTCAAGTATCTCGATTACGCGCCGGTGATTTTTTTATCGGCGCTCGAGGCGATTGGACCGGAGCGCAAGGGCATGGCGCGCGTACTGCACGAGGTCGTCTCCGTAGCCCAGGAGCGGCGCAAGCGCGTGTCGACGGGGCAGATGAATCGTTTTCTGGAGCGCATCGATTTTCAGCGCGCGCCGGTGCCGATGGCGAAGCGCATTCGCATCTTTTATATGACGCAGGCGGCCGTGGCTCCGCCCACCTTTGTGCTGTTTACCGATCGCGACATCAAGCTGCACTTTGCCTTCGAGCGTTTTTTGGAGAACCAGATTCGCGAGTCGTTTGGATTCAAGGGCACGCCGATCTGGTTCAAAGTCCGGGCGAGAGGCGCGGAGAAGCGCGGGTGACCGAGTTGGCATCAGCACCGAATCGTGGGCGATCAAAATCACATTGAATTATTGCTGCGCAGCGCCCGGCGGGGCTGACGACGAATTGCTGTCTGCATTCGGGAGATTGCGGATGTGGACGCTGGCTTCGGTTTCAGGGACGGTGCCGTCGTTGGCCTGAACCTCCGTGGGGCGTCCCTGGATGAGAATGCGCTCGGTGGCTTTAGCGCGCGCGGGAACCAGAACGCGCTGCGTGACTGAGGTGTCGGGGTTGCGCACGGTGATGGGAACTTCGGCGGCGGCGTAGCCGGAGTTCGCGAGGTCGACGGTGACGATCCATCCGTTGGCCTCGGGCGGCGCACTGGAATCGGACGCGTTCGGGGTATGCGACGACGGTTCAGCAGACGTATAAAAGACGTGGTCGATCGCGAGGTCGGGCAGTCCTTTGTCGGCATCGACCCATTCGGCAAAGAACCACGACAGGTCGCGGCGCAGGCTGGCCTGCTCAAGCAATTTCTCGAACGATCCAGCGCCCGAATTCGAGCCCAGTCCGCGTGCGGCGTCCTGAGCGGGGTCGTACGCGCGCAAGGCCGCGGAGAGCGCGGGATCACCGACCAGGTCGCGCAGCATCCAGAAAACGTAAGTCGCCTTGGTGCGGTAGTAGACCGGCGAGATGGCCTGGGCCAGCGGCTGGCCTGAGCCTTCACCGGGACTCGGAGGCTCGATCAATGCGAGCGCGCTGCGGCCGGACTCGAGGACCTCGAGGGCTTTCTGGCGGCCCGATTGTTTTTCCAGCCACAAGGTTCCCATGAAGTGCGCCACGCCCTCGCTGAGCCATGCGCGCGGCGACGACATCCACGCATGCGTGAGCGCGTGGGCCATGACGCCGGTGAGTTGGGTGGGCGTTGCAGATTGGATGGCGGTGACGAGCAGCGGACCGGTTTCAAAGGGCGCGTCCTCGGGATCGGGAAGATCGAGAATGGCGAGCTGCGAGCGTGGCGCCTGGCCCAGCCAGCCTTGCAGGAATGGCGTGACGATGGAGGCTGCGCTGGCCCACTCTGCAACGGCCGCGTCGGCATCGGGCAGCGCCCATAGCGTAGTGTTCGTTGCCTGGTGCTCGGCGCGGACGGCTACAAAAAGGCTGGGAGCTTCAAAACCAAGTGTTGCGCTATCGAGAGTCGCCGTGGCGACGCCGGAGATTTCGTCGCTTCCGCTTTGCGGCTCCGTGACCGCGAGCGGCACGGAATGGCCGTTGATGAGTGCGACTGTGGGCGCGTGGCCGTGCAGAAACTCGACGGTGAGGCGCAGAAAGAAATGCGCGCCGGCCATGCGCAGCTTGTGCTCGCCCATCTCGTCGAAGACGCGTGCGCCGTCGCCGAGAATTACGGGCGGCGCGGAGGCGGGGTACCATACCACGTTGCCAAAGCCGCGCAGGCCGGTGAAGTCGGTGTCGATCGCGTCCCAATCGGAGTGCAGCGCCACATCCTCCGGAGTGCCGATGGCGAGCAGACGCTGCGCCGATTGGGGAATTGTGCCGGAGTAGGTGACGTCGAGCTGCAACGTTGCGCCGGGCGCGAGCGGGGTGGCGAGTTTGACTGCGGCCTCGTGAAGCTGGCCGGTGTGATCGGTGTCGGAGTTGAGCGTGGCGATGGTGTAGAGAGCGTCCGTGGCGGCGACGCGGATGCGCTCCCAGTGCAGCGAAGAGGAGATTTCAAGCGGGACTTCGGCCAGCGGGGATTTGCCGTCGTTGCGCACGGTGATGAGGGCGCGCACGGCGATTTCATGTTCCGCGGTGCGCAGATGCACGTCCATGTTGAATTCGGTGAAGGTCAGGGCCTCGCGCTCGGCGTCGCTGGCGGTTGGCGCTTCGACAGATTGACCGCTGGGGGCCGGCTGCTGCGCGCCGGGACCGACCGTGGTCGTGGTCTGGCCATTTTCGTCGGTGGAGCGCGAAAAAATGACCTGGCCGTGGTGCGGCGCGTCTGGTTGCGGCTGATTTTGCGGAGCAGCGGGAGTGGATTGCGGCGCAGCTGGGAGCGTGGCGAGAAAAAAGAGGCTCGCGAGAAGGAGTTGCAGGGCGCGGGCAGTTTCCCACCTTTTCGCCGAAAGGCCGGCGAAAGGATGGGGCAACCCACACGATTCGCCGATGCGATCAATCTTCATGAACCGAGGCCTTTCTGTTTTTGCGGCTTGCCACTGCGTGTGGCACCACTGCGTGGGGCAGCCTCTTGGACGAGTGCAGTGGGAGTTAAGGCAGCAGCGCGGCGCTGGCGGGCAGCTTCGTAGAGAACAACGGCTCCCGCGGCGGAGACGTTGAGCGAGCTGACGCCGCCGGCCATGGGAATGCGCAGGAGGTGATCGCAGGTGCGGCGGACGAGATCGTGCAGGCCCGCGCCCTCGCGGCCCAGCACGACGACGAGGTTGCCGGTGAGGTCGAAGCGGTCGTAGTCGGATTCGCCGCGCTCGTCGAGCCCGACGACCCACAGGTTCTGGCGCTTGAGTTCTTCGAGCGAGCGGACCAGGTTGACGACGCGGGCGATGCGCAGATGCTCGGCCGCGCCGGCGCTGGCTTTTACGGCAACGGCGCTCAGAGGCGCGGCACGACGCTCGGTGAGGACAACACCGTCCACGCCCGCGCCATCCGCCACGCGCAGCAACGCGCCGAGATTTTGCGGATCTTCCACGCCGTCGAGAGCCAGGATGAGACGCGAGGCGGCGGACTTTCCGGCAGGCGGCGCGAAGAGATCTTCGAGCGCAAGAAACTCCTGCGGGTGGACGAGCGCGACAACGCCTTGATGCGCGGGGGTTTTGGCGGCGACGGTGAGTTGCTCGCGGGGCTGCTCGAGAACGCGGACGCGAGCCTGGCGGCACTGGGCGACCAGTTGCTCGAGACGCGCGTCATGCCGCTCGCGGGCCACGAGCACGTGATCAAAGCGCCGCTTGCCGGCTTTGAGGGCCTCTTCCACCGGGTGCAGGCCGTAGAGAACTTCCATGGGTTTAGTTTACGGCGCGGGCGAGGCCCCCGATTTCACGATCTCGATGGAACCTGCTCGCTCGCAGTTTCCGAGTCGCACACGACGGCTTCGACCAAGCGTCGAATTCCCGCCAATGCTCCATCAGGTGTGGCTGCCAGCCAGGAAAGCGATGGCAGTTGTTCACAAAGTCCGACATGTTCGCCGTCCTCCGGCGACCAAATAACGCGGCAAGTGTATTTCTTAGCGTTCATGTCCTGGTCCGTTCGGCAAGTCTGCAAGTTGACTAATAAAGTTGCAATTGCAGAAAGATATTAATCGAGCCAAACGCCGATGTGCGGGCGTGGACGCCCGCACGACAGCCGGTCAGGAGACCGGCGTTACAAAAAATTCCGGCGCTAGACGAATTGCGGGGCACTACCGCCAGCGAGAACATCGTTGAATTGTTTCTCGTGTTGGAGTGCGCCGCGGTGCTTGGAGTCGACCTGGAGGGTGATGGTCTGCTGCTTTTTGTCGCGAAGAATGGTGACCTGCACGGGCTTGCCTTGATTGGAGCGCAGAGAGCGGTCCCAGTCGGCGGAGGTCAGGATGGAGTCGGCGCCGACTTTGAGAATCACGTCGAAGGCCTTGAAGCCCGCGGCGGCAGCTTCGGATTTCTTACTCACCTGCTTGACGATGAGGCCGCCCTGCACGCCAAAGTAATCGGCCATCTGCGAGGTAAGCGGCTCAACCAGGGCGCCAACATTGAGAGTGCTGGTGAAGAGCGACATGTGGAAGCCGCTGGGCGGTATGGGCGCGTCACCGCCGGTCATGATGCCCATCGCCGGCACCGGCGGGGCGATGCCCACGCCGCTGACATCGTTGCCGAGCCTGCCCCAGACATCGTGGTCGAGAGCCTTGCGGTCGACCAACTGCACTGCCAGGGTTTGAATGTTGCCGTCGCGGCTGATCTCGAGCGAGATTTTGCGGCCCGGCGGAATTTCGCGCAGCAAACGGCGCAACTGGTCGGCGCCGGCCACGTTCTGGTTGTTGATGGCCAGCACGACGTCGTTGACCTTCAGCCCGACCTGTCCGGCGGGTGCATCGTGATCGATGAGCGTGATCACAGCGCCGCGAACTTCCTTGAGCTTGAGGGCCTGCGCTTTGTCGGAGTCCACGTCGGTGATTTCTACGCCCAGGTAGCCCGACGGACCGGCGTGCGCCATCAGGGGATCGGGGTCAGTAAAGATGGAAGTAAGTCCCGCCGCCTGGGCATGCGCTAACTGCGGCGCAAAGAGCAAGCAGGCTGCCGCGAAGAGCGTGCCGCAGCAAAGTGCGGCGAAACGGGGTGCAGCGACAGCGGGAATTCCAGGCAACGGACGGTACGGCCTCAAAAGGTGTTTCATGGTGGTGTCTCTCCTTGCAGTTTGTCAACCGGTCTGCACTCATCATGACGGTGCAGTTGCCGGAAGGGTGAGCGAGTTTATTGCGTTTCCGAAACCCGGCGTAATACCTGCCGGGAAACATTCCTGATATGGGCATTGTCGTCAGAGTTGGAGACGGAATAAAGCACCTGGCGAACGCTGGTATCGGCTTCGACAGGCTCCAGCAAACCGATGGCAGCGGTGCGGATGGCCGGGTCGTTGTCATTGAGCACGGCTTCCAGCACGGCGTCGCGCACGCGCACGTCGTCGGCCACGTAAGGCTCCAGACCCTCCAGCGCCTTCTGGCGCACTTTGGGGCTGCGATCGTAGCGTAGCGCCACCATGAGCGCCTCGCGAATGCCGGCGGGCTGGCAACTGTGGCCGGCGCGGCACTCGGCCGCCAGCAGGGCAACGGAGTCGTCGTGCACGCCAGGGGACGAGTTATTCTCTGTGGCCAGCATGAGCAGTTGGCGGATTTGAGGATCGTCGAGCGAGCCCTCCACCTGGCGCGGCACCAGTTGGTTGTAGCTCACGTCGACTATCTCGCTGTTGGGCTGGCGCACAATGCTCGCGATATTGGCCACGTTCGAAAGTGCGGGGAGGACCGCCTGGGGCTGCACCTTAATGCCATCCGTCGTGGCCGTTTCCTGATCTGCGACGCGGGCTGCGCGGTTCTGCGCGAATTCGTAACCGCCCAAAACGCCGGCTCCGGCGCCAGCCACCAGCAGCAGCAGAGCCGCCACCGGCGCCGCCTGAAGGCTGGCAAAATTGTTCAGCATCCGTTCGCTGAAGCGCTCGTACCAGCGTTTGGGCGGCAATGCGTCCAGAGCTTCGTCAAGGCGCA
>Ga0302282_1003421_pt1 | contig 10592 bp, 7 predicted proteins | sample III_Fen_E1_3_FD_198763 | JGI IMG/M metagenome (GOLD analysis project Ga0302282, IMG submission 198763) | Peat permafrost microbial communities from Stordalen Mire near Abisko, Sweden - III_Fen_E1_3 | ecosystem: Environmental > Terrestrial > Soil > Wetlands > Permafrost | place: Sweden: Abisko... | reverse complement strand
GTGCGAATCTCTCTTCTAGCAAAGCTGGCAGCTGGATCACCCCTCTTGGCAATCCCTTTCCTTTCCCTTTGCGCAACTTGATCGCGTGCTTGTTGGGGACATACTGCAGCTTTGAAATTGCGGTATGTCCCGATTCATTTTCTCGGCCGAGACCTTGGGAAAGCCGTTCAAAACGCGCGATGCGGTCATTTTAGAAACCCCGGCCAACCTCGCGACATCTGACAGGGTGCTTGAAGCTACTTCGGGTCCGACCGCCGCCTTCATACCGGCTTGCTTGCGAGTGTAGGGAACGAATCTCTTTTCACGAGTTTGTTGCCGCTCGTTCCTCAAATTCATCTCGTAAACACTCCACATTGAGTTCCGTGCAATCGCGGTATCTGCCGATCTCTTCGACAGCTTCCAGTGATTGCATCCGCTTCCCGCTTCAGGCAGTTGTTCAACGCCGCCACAGCTAGCTCACGGCGTGCCGGGAACCCCTTGCCCGTCAAACATGAATGTCGAGGCTGCGACTGCAGGCCGCGAATCTCAGGGTTGTTTCGTCAGTTCGACGCCAATCGTGAATGCCTTGAGTTCTTCGGGTTCACCGAGATCACCGTCGGGGTTAACCAGTGAGCAAGGATGATCAACGGCTTGACTACGCAAGGGTCATTGGAAACAAACAACCTTTCCAGAAAAGGGAACAGATTCACGGCCCGCGATTCATTTATGACAACGTTGTCACAATAGGCGCGTACCAGTTTTATATGTAGATATTTTCCAATTGTCAACCATTATTTCAGGCATTGAATATGCAGAGGATATTTGAGAAACGCGGGTGAGAGAATCGCCTCTATTTGTTACCGATATGAGGTGGGAGCCTTTGAATCGGCTCGTGTCCGTCCCTCTGTCCCCCTCACAGTCATTTGACATCGTTGGTGTATCACGTTCGACACCGTTGTCATAGGACTGCATTTTTATCGACTCTCCCCAGAGATGTTCTCCGAAGAAAACCTGCCCATCGGGAAGGCGTCGATACTCCTGCATGCCGCAAGTCAGCTTCCGGATCGATCCCCAGATTTCAACGATCAGAGCCTTGCGCCGCCCGGAAGAGGGTGTGTCCAAGGAGACGGCACAACTATCCGAAGTTACTTCGCCAAGGGGTGTTTACTTACTCCAGCGAGAATTTCAAACAGTACACTCACCAAATGGTGGGGCAAAGACGAGCGTCCGTAGTTCCATCAAAATACACGACACAGTCCGTTTGATAATCAATCGGAGAAGTCCTCTCGATCTCCGCGGCCGGCTAAAGTGGGCGAAGACTTTTCGCATGGTTCAGCGATTTGTCGCACGGCGCGAGGCGTGAAATTGTCGGTGCATTCTTCGACAGAAGACCTAGGATTCGGAGCGAAATTCTTGCCTGCCCAATCAGGGGTAACATGCGCCTGCGGTTTCGCGAATCGTGTTCAGGAACTCTGTGGCGGACACTCCTTTTAATAAATAGGCATGAGCAAAGGCGTAACGGGATTGTTCGAGTGAATAATCCAACTTGTGCGGAGCAACCAGAATAAACCGGCTTGATCGCGGTTGCGTGGAGTACTCATGCAGGTCCCTGCAATGCGGGGCGTCCAACATGGCTTCATCAATCAGAGTTACGTCGGGGCTATTGGCCTTCAGCACAGGGAGGACTTCGCTGCGTAACGCTGCCTGGGCTGTAAATTGCATATCCGGCTGGTTGCTCACGATGATGCCCCAGGCCAGGCGTTCGAGCGGCGCAGGCATCGCAATGACTACGCGGATGGGCAGCTCTACTTTGCTAGAGAGCGGTGCATCATGCATAGAGTACGGCTCAGCGTGCGACTTAGCTGCGAGATCGGGCGCATGCACTTTCTGCGAAGAACGAAACAACGGCATGGCAATCCCTCTTTCGGAGCAAGTCCGCACAGGAGCAAACATTCGAAAATACCCCGTTTCAGCAGAAACAAATGCGCAGGAAGTAGGACTGCAGCGCTTGAATGTGAATCTCACTCGACCTTCACGGTCAACTGCAATGACTGTCCGACACCTCCGGCTGGACCGCATGCTGCGATGGTCAGCTGTTCAACGTCGCCACAGCCAGCCCTCGCCGTGCTGAGGACCCCTTGCGCGTCAAACCTGTATGCCGAGGTTTCGACTGGAGGCCGTGATCCTCAGGTTTGTTCCGTAGATTCGAGGCCAATAGTGAATACCTGGAGATTTTCGGGTCCCATCTGAGATCACTGTCGGTGTTCGCTTGCGAGCAAGGATTATCAATCGGTTGACTACGCGAAGGTGATTCGAAACAATCAACCCTCCAGAAAAGCAAAGACATTTACGGTGTGCGATCCAGCAATGACAACGTTGTCATTGCTGACGCATCTTGATTTTATCAGGCGAATTTGTCCACTTGTCAACCATTATTTCTGCCTCGAAGGTCCAGAGAATCTCTGAGACACGTGGGCGAGAGAATCATCTGTCAATGCTGCCGCTACGAGATGGAAACCCTTGAATCGACTCATGTCCGTCCCCATAAAGGTCACGCAGCTGATTTTCATAGAATCCCGGAAGTTGCCTGCCAATAAGAATCTCGAGTGAGCTTCGTGTGTTTGGCTATGTAGCTTGTTAAAAGGAACGGCAAACGACTTCTCGGAACAAGTCGAGCCTGAGTAGGCTGTGCTAAATGGGCACAGATGAACATCTATACGAATGGGCTGCTTATTCCTGGCGCTCGGTACCTGTTCTGTCGACAGCTTTTTCCGAACACTTTAAATCGATGTTCTCGGAATACAATGGCGCCTAAGGATGGCACGATTGAGAATGGGTGTTGGCGTATCGAGGTGGATCAATTGAATAAGCGATTGCTAGGGGCTGCCTTCACCGGCTCCTTAGGTGGATTCGTCTTTGGTTACGATCTCGGGGCGCTCTCGTCGGCAACGCAGAGTCTGCGAAGCCAATTCGATCTTTCCCCTGCGGCCTTCGGCCCGACTATTTCATTTTCTATTTGGGGAACCGTCCTCGGTTCACTGCTCGCAGGTCGGTTGGCAGACGGAGTTAAGAGAGGTCATCTCATCGCGGGGTGTTCGCTACTTTACGCCATAGCAGGGATTGGGACGACTCTTCCAACCCGGCCAGAATGGCCTATCTTCCTGACTATGAGGTTCCTGTGTGGAATGGCCATTGGGGGATTTACGGTAGGTTGTCCTCTCTACCTTTCTGAACTCGCTCCTGTTGCGCTCCGTGGTCGAGTGGTCAGCCTGTTCCAGATTCAGGTGGGTTTGGGGGTGGTGGTTGCCTTCTCTGCAGGCTTGATATTCACGCACTTCAAACCGACGGGGGACACGTGGAGATTGTGTCTGGGAACCGGCGCGATTCCTGCGGCAGTGCTCTGCTTGCTTATGCTGTTCCAATCGAGGAGAGAAAGCAACGTACCGATTCGCCTCATTCCGAGCAGTCTCAGTATTGCCCGTAGAACGGTTAGGGACAAATCTCCACATCACGAACCGCTGTTTCGCCGGTCAAACGCGCGGCCTATTCTTTTGGCAACCAGCATTGCGATTTTCAATCAGCTCTCAGGTGTGAATATCCTGCTGTTGTATATGCTTGATATCCTGACCAGCGCTGGTATCGGTTTTGCTCTGGGGCATAGGTACACCGTCCTTATCTCGTGTCTTGGCCTGGCAATGACGCTGCTTGGCATGGTGTACGTCGATCGCTGGGGACGCAAACCGCTCCTGCTGATCGGGTGTGCCGGCATGGCCGTGTGCCTCCTTTGTCTAGGCCTGGCTATACCGCATCGGTTCGCGCCGTTTCTATATCTGCTCATCCTGATCGTGTATAACGTATTTTTTGCATTCTCTCAGGGAACCGTGGTTTGGGTGTATTTGAGTGAGCTATTTCCGCCGGGGATTCGCGGAGCCGGTCAAGGGTATGGGGCATCGGTTCACTGGATAACAAATGCTGTTCTGGTTTCGATATTTCCGGTTATCCAACATGCCTCGTCTGGCGACATATTCTATTTTTTTGCCCTGATGATGGTGTTGCAAATCGGCGTCATCCTGCGGTGGTATCCGGAGACGCGGGGGACGAGTCTTGGTTCTTTGCTGGGGCGGTAGCACATAATGGAACACAGACGCCTTTTGTGTTCCATGAGGAGATTGGGTAAGGAATGACGATTAGCAAAACGGGGGCTCCCACACTGGTGGATGTCGCGCGAGAATCCGCGGTGTCGTTGAAGACCGCGTCACGGGTCTTGAATAACTCCAAGAACGTCAGCGAAGAGAAAGCGATTCGCGTGCGGGAGGCCATAGAATCCCTTGGGTATCGGCCGAACGAATTGGCTCGCGGGTTGAAAGCGCAGAAATCGGCAGCCATTGGCATGATTGTCCCCAATCTATCCGATCCGTTCACTGCGAACGCCGTTCACGGGCTTCAGGAAGTTGCGAGGGAAAATGGCTATGCAGTCATTCTGGCCAGTCACGGTGGCGATGTCGACGCCGAGCGGTCTGAGATTCAGACCTTAGTGGGCCGGCAGATCGACGGGTTGGTGATAGCTCCGGCTGATAGTCGAAAGGACAACTTCAGTGACATCATCCCCGCCGGCGTCCACGTCGTAACATTCGATCAATTGATCCGGAATGTCCAAGTCGACTCCGTAACAGTGACCAATCGCCGTAGTGCACAAGACGCAACGAAGCATCTCGTGGGGCATGGCTTGCGCCGGATTGTCGCAATTGGCGCGCGGCCTCAATTGTATACATGCAAGGAACGCATTTCCGGCTACAAAGCAGGCATGAAATTAGCGTCCCTTTCGCCACGACTGTGTCTGGTGGAACATGAGGATTTGCTTACCCCAGAATGGCTTACGGAAGAGGTGTTTCGCAAACAGGATGCCGACGCAATTCTTACCTTGAACTGGGTTTGTACGATGCGCACGTTGCGCGGATTGCGCCAACTGCGAAGGATCCCCGGTTCGGACATCCCGCTATTCTCTTTTGATGATTTCGATTTGGCGGACATGTTGACCCCTGCGCTATCTGTAGTTCAACAGCCTGCTGAGATGCTCGGACGCGAAGCGGCACGTTTGCTGTTTGGGCGGTTGAAGGGCAACGAAAAGAACTCCCAAGCCGTGGTTCTGGACACGAACCTAATAATTCGTCAGTCCTGCGGCTGCCAGGACTCTAGCCGTTGAAGGCTGAGCAAGAAAGAGTACGAGAATCGCCTCCACACTGTCTCCGGATGCTGCTGGAGACGACCGCCGGAACGGGCTTGTCGCATGCGTCCTTCGATGCCAGCGACCCAAGAAAATACACGCGCCCGTGGTCAAAATGTACGTGCGCCAGCAGCTGCGCGGTGTAATCCTGCAGCCACATCGCAGCAATGTCGCCGGTTACGATCAATGTATCGGGCTTCCCGTTTCGTACTGAGAGCTGTGCCGTCACGTCGAACGTATTCGGATGGTAATTCTCAAATAGCTTGACGACCTGTGGCCGAACCTTGCGTGTGACATCTGCCACAGCCACGCTGACAAATGCCCGATTTTCGCAGGAGGCGGCTTGTTGAAAAAGCCACGGCGAGCCCTTCTATTCATCTGCTTTTGGGGGAACTGAGCCGGGCCGAGCAAATGCTCATGCAGAGCTCTTCACTTCTTTGACTCCGCTCGCCAAAATGCCAATATCCCAATTATCAATTGCCGTCCATTCATACCTCTCATTTTCGTTAACTTGCTGGTAAGTAGGGGCAAATAGGCCCTGCAGTCCGGCGATATCGTTCTACAACTCGAAACACAAAGGCGAGGACAACGAACGGCTGCGTTGATTCCCAAGCAGGCGAGTAGACCGGGAAAAATAAGGCTTGACAACGATGTCAGGATCGTTATAGTCTTGCGCGGTCAATCAATGACAGCGTTGTCATGAGACGGAAAAGACTGCGCTGTGATTGAGCAGTACATGACTCGGTTGAGGAATTCGAAGTAAGTACAGATCAGATCCACATCACTGAATGGACAACACGGACGATGATTCTTTTAAGGCCGGCAGCGGTGTCTATCGACGATACGCCCCTAGACTTTAGGAGAAGGCACTTGAAGAAGATGAATGCAACATTGACCACAAACTCAGGAGGCAAAAAATGCAGATTAGCATAACGAAATTGCGAGTCTTTATGCTCGCAATTATCCTTAGTCTTGTCAGTTCCTCGTGTCTGGTATGCGCGCAGGGGACAAACGGAAGCTTGACTGGACTGACGTCCGATCCGGCAGGGGCGGCGGTTACAGGTGTATCCGTAACCCTAACGAACATCGACACCAATTACTCACAGACTGTGACCACAGACAGCAGCGGCGTCTACCTCTTCAAGCTCGTGCCCCCGGGCAATTACTCGCTGAGTCTTGCTGCCCCAGGGTTCGAGCGATATCTGCAGGCCGGCATCGTCATCCAAGCTAATGCGAACGCGACCCAGGATGTGCAGTTGAAGGTGGGGAGCGCAGAGGCGACAGTAAAGGTGACCTCCAACGCCGAACTGATCAACACCACGACGTCGGAACTGGGTATGACGATCAGCCAGGACTCGGTGAGCGATTTGCCTCTTAACGGCCGAGACCCTTCCGCCCTGGCGCTGCTGGCGCCGGGAATGATCGACGCCAACAAGGCTGGCGTTTATTCGGGCCAGAATGGCATGGCGTTTGCAAGCGAAATTGCGGCATCGTCCAACGGCGGCCGCGTCGGCAGCACCTACTACATGCTTGACGGCGTCTCGAACATGGACAACTATTTGGGCGGCAATTCGCCAACACCGAATCCAGACGCCACGCAGGAATTCCGCCTGATCTCCGACAATTTCAGCGCTATTTATGGCTTTTCGACCGGCGGCGTTGTTTCGATGGCCACCAGGAGCGGCACGAACCGGTGGCATGGCGGCCTTTTCGAGTTCCTGCGTAACTCGGACTTTAACGCCGCGAATTGGAACAACCAAGCGCTCGACCCGCTCAAGCGCAACCAGTTCGGCGGCAGTGTGGGCGGCCCCGTGCTCAAGAATAAGCTGTTTTTCTTTTTCAACTACCAGGGAACCCGGGCCGACTTCGGCGCCGGAGCATCAGACAACGGGACGACGACTCCTACAGTGCAGATGCTGAACGGGGACTTCAGCGGGTTGGTCGATTACGCTGAGGCGAACAATAGCAGCTGCGGTTCGGGCTACGGAGGCCCCAGGACTCTTACCTGCGGCTGGTTGAATGGCCCATTCCAGTTCGCCAACGGGAAGCCTAACCAAGTCATCGGGTCGCTTGATCCGGTGGCTGTGCAGGTTACGAACGATGGTCTGCCTGGGCACACAAGCCCCGGTGTAGGGACTGGGCCCACTCCGTCCGCGGGCCAGAACCTTGTAGGGAATATGTTCTACGCATCGGCCGGCATAAAAAATAACATAGATGAGTACACGGACAAGGTTGATTACGATCTCTCGAAAAGCCAGCGCGTCACCGTGCGGTCGTATATCGATAAGTTCATTCAACCCTCGGGTGACGTACCGGGCAATGTTCTGTCAGTATTGAACTTAACCAACTGGACCGAAACCTTCGGCGAACAAATGTGGTACTTCAACGAAATTGGACAGCACACCTGGACGGTGAACTCGACTACAGTCAACACGGCCACGGTTCTGTGGACTGAACAGAGCGCGCACAATGGCGCGGCGGTAGTTGACCACAGTAGCAAGAATATGTGTTGGTCGCGTTATATTACCCTGAACGAGCCGGCCTGCGATATGGAAGGCGCAAATTTCGGCGGCGCAAGCGGCGGATGGACTGCGCCCGGGAGTGATGTCCGCTCCACGGAGGGTATCTCCGACACCTTGATCAAGACCATCCGCCGTCACAATGTGTCAGTGGGTATCGAGCTAAAAAAACAGAGGGAAGTTGAAAACGCAAGCGACTATCCGGGCGACGCTATTATCGGTTTCGGCGGCGGTTATACCGGCAATGGCACTGCCGATTGGCTGTTGGGCTACATGAGCAGCTTTGAGCAGGGTGCGGGCGAACTGGCCGACATCAAGGAATGGCAGATCGAGCCCTATATCAACGACGAGTTCCGCGTTAGACCTGGTCTTACTCTTACGCTCGGTGTGCGTTGGGCTCCCGACATAGCGCCGGTTTCTGCAGGTGGGCGCGGGGCAGCTTTTGTCGCCGGCCAACAGAGCACCCGTTTCCCTAAGGCCCCCGCGGGGCTGGTTTTCCCCGGCGACCATGGGGTGAATGATGCGCTCCGCCCCAGCGACTATCACCTCGTCGAGCCCCGGATCGGCGTGGCTTTCCAGCCGAAGAATTTTCCGCACACCGTGATCCATGCCGCGTTCGGCCTGTTCAGCGCTCCATTTAACTATTCCATTTACAACCATGCCGTAGATATCGCCCCTTTTGCGCCTGCGTACTCGCCGGCTGCGCCGTCGAATGTGCCTATCTGTTCCACTGGTGGAGTCACGAGCGCTTGCGTTCCGAACACCGGTCAATCCATCACCGGCTACATGGACTTCCACAACCCATGGGCTACCCCATCGTTCGGGACCAACGGAGTCCAGCCGTTTCCGCCGTTCGCGTCAATCGGATACGTGCCGCCTGCTAACTCACCGGTTCCCGGCCCAATTTATCTTCAGGCATCGTTTGCCCGAAACTTCAAGACGAGTATGACCCAGTCTTGGAACGCATCGGTGGAGCAGCAACTCAGCGGTGTAATGAGCGTGCGCGTGGCCTATGTGGGCAGCGAATCCTATCATCAGGACTACGTGGTGGATCGTAACTACGCCGGCTATAGCTACTGCACCTCCTACACATCGCCTTCGTGCCCGTCCCCAGCGCTGGCCCCCAAACCTGTTGCTCCGTATTCTAATTTTACCGGCATCCTGGAATACGACAGCGGCGCGACAGCCAACTATCATTCGCTGCAAGTCTTTTTCGAAAGACACATGGGCCATGGCCTGCAGGCGCAGTCCAGCTTTACCTGGGCGAAGGCGATCGACGTGACCAGTGGCGCAAACCTCGCCGTCACCCAGAGCGGTATAAATGATCCCAACAATCTAAGGTGGAGCCGCGGTGTCTCCGCCGCTAGTATTCCCTTCAGCTCGACCTCCAACTTTATTTACCGAAGCCCGGAATTGCGAGGGCAGAGTCTACTCGTGAGAGAGGGGCTCGGAGGCTGGGAGCTCAGCCCGATTCTTACGTGGCAGTCAGGCACGTCGTTCAGTATCGGGTCCGGTAATAGCCAGGCCGCCTATGGAGAGCCCGGCTACGGTAGCGGCTGTTTGCAATTTTGCGGCGGTGACCGCGCCGACCGCGTTCCCGGCGTACCGCTCGACGTCCGAAAGGGCGGCCGTGCGCACTGGACCAAGCAATACTTCAACCCGGCTGCGTTCGTCACCCGACACGACGGCACCTTCGGCAACAGTGGCCGCGATATCATGTTCAATCCTCCGGGCTTCAACACCGACGCGTCGCTGATGAAAAACTGGTCCGTTCTGGAAAAGTACACGTTGCAGTTACGCTTCGAGCTGTTCAACGCGTTCAACCATCCAATCATGGGCGGTCCAGATACTTGGCCGAACGACGGTACCTTCGGCGAAGTCAACAACGGCCACGGCACTGCGACGAATGCATCGCGGGTTGGCCAAGCCGCACTAAAATTCACCTTCTAACCATCCCGGAATGCCCTGGCGGCGAACCAGCTGCCCGGGCATCTTTTTGCTTGTCGAGCTATTGCTCTCACCACTTCCAACATGCAGACTCGCAGCTGGTCCCGCCAACTATCATGATTTCAGGGACACAATTCGAACGTGGGTCCGGAGGTTCGACTGATGCTTGAGTCAATGCCCCGGCCATCTTCCTTACGTAGGCGCTTGCTTGTGGCCTGCGTATCCATTCTGGCTACAATTCTGATCTCCTCATTTTTCTCGCCTTTTCGGACCAACGTATTCGGGCGTACAAAGGCCGGTGACCCCGAGGCTGCAGTTTGGCTTATCTCCATTGACTATCCCCTGAATGGGTCCATCTTTCCTCCGGGTATTACGCCGCCCGCCTTTATCTGGCGCGATCCGACAGCCGTCTCCTGGCAAATTGAGTTCGCATTCGCTGATCACTCGGCTCCAGTCCAGATGCAAACTTCGGGAGAACGGATGCAAATCGGACCTATCGATCCGGACTGCGTAAGCAGCACCAATGAGCCGCCGAAGTTGACACCGAAGCAGGCCGCTTCCTGGGCCTGGACTCCCGATGCGGCCACTTGGGCGGCGATTCAGGCTCGCTCCACAAATGAGCCTGCCACGTTGACCATCACCGGGTATAACTCCGCGCACCGAGCTTCTTCGCAGGCGCGCATTACCCTGTCCACTTCGGTTGATCCAGTGGGCGCGCCGATATTTTACAGGGATGTGCCGCTGATGCCGAGCCAAGGTGCGAACGGAACAGTGCAGCCGTTGTCTCCAACGTCGATTCATCTTATTAAGTGGCGCCTCAGGGATATTCGACAGGGCGAGAGCCATACGGTTTTGAAGGATATGCCCACTTGCGCCAACTGCCATTCGTTTTCGCTCGACGGCAAGACTATGGGAATCGACGT
>Ga0302282_1003418_pt1 | contig 10595 bp, 5 predicted proteins | sample III_Fen_E1_3_FD_198763 | JGI IMG/M metagenome (GOLD analysis project Ga0302282, IMG submission 198763) | Peat permafrost microbial communities from Stordalen Mire near Abisko, Sweden - III_Fen_E1_3 | ecosystem: Environmental > Terrestrial > Soil > Wetlands > Permafrost | place: Sweden: Abisko... | reverse complement strand
GACTCGAGAATGGTGAGGCCTCGAACGAGGTCATGACGTCGAATGAATGCGACGTCCGCGTTGAGGAATTCAGCAAGAACCTGGCAGACCCAGTCGAGGACTTCTTGTCGATTCGTCGCCGATGCCGGCATGAGCTTTTCGGCAACTTGAGCGACTAATTCGTCAAGGCGACGCTGATGCAGCAACAGCCCTTCGCGAGTCGCGAGCGTCGCTACGTGGCTCAACAGACTGCCGAAGGCCTTGGTGAGGGAACGTTCGCGACCGGACCAAGTGCGTCCATGTCGCGCAACGACCAGGGCGCCGACGACGTCACCGTCTTGCACCACGATCGAATCGACGAGGACGCCCCATTCAACGCCGAGGACCACGCACGAGAATCCACCGAAGGGAATCTCGCCGGTCAACTGAAGCCGCACCCGCTCACTGATGCTGTCAAACGCACGCTCGGCGTCCGTGCCGACGAGTGGTTCTAGCTCGAAGCCCGGGATCGGCTTCGTGAGATTCGTCACTACCGCGACGATTTGTGTACCGGGAACGACCTGGAGGAGAGTTTCGACGACGAGACGCGTCTCTTCGCCCGCGCGGTCCAGATACGAGTGACTGAGACTTCTCATGGGGGATCTACCTTCGCCGACAGATAAAGGCCTGGATCAGGGGTTGAACCTTGCGGTTCGACCCCCGTTATGCAGTTTTGTTACCTGAGAAAGATTATTACACAGGCCGTCTAAGAAGTAAACCCCAACATTCTCACCACTTTTCATCTTTTTTCGACGGAGTAAGGCTCAATTGGAGAGATCGTTTCGGTGTCGCGGCTCAGGACGTGACTCAGTGGAAGTCGCACGCTGTGCACCGAGGGCGGGGGCGCCTGGAAGACCCGAAAGACCATGACGGCCGTCTCGCCGTCGCTGAGCCCCCAGAAATGATGGAAGCGCTCGGACTGCATGTGCATCTCATCGAGGTAGCGCTCGCCAGCCATGACGAGCATGTCAGATTCGTCAACGGCGTAGAGAAAAACTGGTGAGGTCGGTTGCACGGACAGTCCGTGCATCTCGGCCGTCAACCAGAACCTCTCCATGGCCGAGCCCCCACGCACGTACCACATCGGGTCGGCGCGCGGGACGGTGATCATGGCCAAGGCCGAACTGGTCATCACCGAAGCCTGCATCCTCATCCCGAGGGCCGATCCCGCTCGCCAGTCCGAGAGATGACCCATCACGTCAGCGCGTCCGAGAATATCGAGTGCCGCGTAACCACCCGGATCGAGCTCGAGCGTGCGGACGTCAAGGCCTTCATCCAGGACGTCGCGACCGGGCCAACGGATCTCCGACAGCATCTCTTGGTGCACGGTCGGCAACAAGAACCGCAGGCGATCGGACGCCGCGAGCAATTCCGCCCCGGCATTGATGCGACCCCGCTCGGTGGCGAAATGAAGTTGCGCCCCCTCGCGTTCGACACCACGCGTCAACGTTGCGACCGTCTCCGCTTCGATTGGGGACGGCTTGCCGATTCGGCGATTGGACGATCGACTCTGGAGATATTCGCGTAAAGGTGTGATCGCCACGTCATCTGAGGATCCGAGTTGCAATGAGGCGACGTGGTGCGAAGGTCGACCCTGGGGAAAGAGTTTCACCGGCCCGAGCTTCTTGAGCGAGGCCGCTTGGACTCGGGCATTGAAGAGGGCCGCACCGATGCCCACGTACGTCGCGCGATAGGCCACGTCCATGGTGGACGTGCGCTCGGGGATCATGAAGAACCGGATCTCGTCGTCGCTCGCCTCGAAGCGCCACGGCTGCACATTGCCGCCCGACGGCGCGCGCCGCGCGGCGTCAACGATCATCTCGATTGGGTCATCACTTTCAAGCGGTGGGTCTTGCGGCGGTGGCGTGAAGAGGTCGGCTTCGGCTTCGAGGTTGACCTCAACCGGTCCGAGACTCTCGAGAATCTCTTCGACGTCGAAGCGCACCCGTCCCGACGGCAGCTCACCGCCGAGGCCGATTCGCCGCACCGCCGCCGCGACCGTCGCTGCACCGAGCGTAATTTCGCTCCCGAGTTGGGGCCAGCCCGTAATGGTCTGGCCGACTTCTAAGAGCGAGGCCGCACCGCGCGAGGACGCCTCGCGAGCTCCAATCAATCGAATCACGTACGGACCCTTTTGCGCCGTCGTCAGATTGGCCAACTTTGACGAGTCCATGTCGCCCAACAGTCCGTGGAAGATCGGACGATCCGGTTCGAGGTCGAAGCGCTCAACGTCGAGCACGCCCCGGTCACTCGTCTCCATGATCACCGGTATCTGACGATCGCGCGCCGCCTCGCGCACGAGGAACTTCATGTCCAGCGAGTCGCACTCTTCAATGACGAGGTCGAGTCCATCAAGAAACTCACCCAGGTTCTCCGGACGAATCCCGGTCGGTTCGACGACCACTCGCAAGTAGGGGTCGATCTCAGCGATTCGTCGTGCGGCGACCACCGCTTTATTGACGCCTAGGTCGAGCACGCTCGCGGGTATCCGATTCAAGTTCGACAGTTCCAACGTGTCAAAGTCGGCCAGGCGAATCTCACCCGCCAGTCCCTCCATCGCGATGACGTGGGCGATCGTATGACCGGCGCTCAGTCCCACCACGCCGATGCGAAGCGTGCGCTGTCGAGCCTGCTCGGCGCGAGTCAGTTTGTTGCGGTTGCGGTCAAGTCGAAGCGTCGAGAAGGACTTCGGCGCGAGGAGTCGAACGACGGCGCGACGCCACGGGTAATAGATCCATCGCGAGCCTTCATTGAGCAGTGGCTTGGAGACTGGAGGAATGATCTCGCCGAGTTGTTCATGTTGCTCGGCGAGACGGTCGATGATTTGCAGCGCCGAGTCCTCTCGAAGAATGCGCAGAACCTCTCGTTGTGCTCGTTCACCGACGTCCAAGATGAGCGGGCGACTGGCCCGATTGCGGGTCGAGGCCGGCTCAATTGGACCCTCCCCCGAGCGAGAAGGACCTCGAAGGAGTTGCTCGGCCTCGCGTCGATAGGCCTGTTGATTCACCGACGTCGCGAGTTCATAGGTGCGCCCACGTTGCCACGCGACCGCCACGGTGCGATAACGCTCGTCGGGGAATGGCACCCAATGTGTTCCAACCTGTAGCGCCCCCGTTACGTCACCGACTGGCATCAACGCGTCCGACACCGCAGCGATGGCGAACTCCGCGCCCAACCAGTTCATGCCGTGCGTGACCGAACGCGAGATGGCGGCCAGGAGTCGCGCGCCGACCACTGAGGCGCCCTTAGACCACGCGCCCTTAATTTCCAGCGCGCCGAGTCGAATCTCTTGTTCGATCAGATCGTGAATGATGCCGATTTCCGGCGACGACGACATCTCTTCGATGATCGCGGCTTGGTGACTGCCCTCCAGCGGGCCGTGGAAACGCACGCCAGCGACCGCGGAACCGTCGGCATCAAATCCCAGAATGAACAGCGGCACACCGTTGCCCTCTTCGAGTTCGAGGCGTCGCAACGTTCCCTCAAATCCTCGACTGCGGAAGATGCCCTCGGCCTCGTTGAGGTAAACCTTCCAGAGATCGGGTCGCTCCAAAGGATGGTGGCCTTCGAAACGTACTCCTGATTCTTGGTCTACGAAACTCGAGCCGTACCGATACCGACGACCGATTGAGTTACCCACTGACCACCTTTTCCAATCCGCGTGCGAAGGCCGACAGCCGTCAATTTGCCGCCATTTCCCTTGAAACTATAGTGAATCGTCCCTTGAATATGGTGGACCGAGAAGTCCCAACTTTGTTCAGTCGAAAGTCGAAAAACGCGAAAGGTCGTAGCCGCGAGTTCGCGCCACGCAACCTCAGTGGTCCTCAGATTTCCTTTCGGTACAACTAGAATTCACACGCCGCGTCCATAGAATGGACAACATGTCGACTATCAGTCGTCTAGAAGTATGTTTTCACCAGGGCAATACCGAAGTACGAAGTTCTCATTGTCATGGTTTTGTCACAACATTGGCCACGAACACGGATGGAGAGAATGACCAAGATTCTGGTCGTAGATGACGACTCTGAGATGACCAAGCTCCTCGACACGTTCTTGACCGGAGAAGGTCATGAAGTCCTAGTGGCCGCCGATGGCGGCACAGCCGTTCGGGCCACTTCCTCGATGGAACCGGACTTGGTCCTCTTGGACATTGTCCTGGGCACCGAGGACGGACGTGACGTCCTTCGCGAACTGCGACTCATCAGCGACGTACCGGTGATCTTCCTAACTGGACGGGGACTTGAGTCGGAGCGGATTGCCGGGTTGAAACTCGGTGCCGACGACTACATCGTGAAGCCGTTTTCTTTGGGCGAAGTATCGGCCCGCATTGAATCGGTTCTGCGACGTTCTGGCGCCAACTTGGCACAGTTGCACATCGACGCTCCGACGTTGCACTTTGGTGACCTGCTCATCAACGAGAACACGCATGAAGTCCATCTTCGCGGCGCGCTGCTCGAACTCACCTCCAAGGAGTTCGCACTCCTCGCGTTCCTCGCACGATCACCTCGACAGGTGTTCTCGCGCGAACAACTGCTCGAACACGTGTGGGAGTCCTCCAGCGAGTGGCAGAACGAGGCCACCGTGACCGAGCACATTCGTCGACTTCGCGCGAAGCTCGAAGTCGACCCCGATCACCCTCGTTGGATTACGACGGTCCGCGGCGTCGGGTATCGCTTCGAGCCGGAATCGACCGCGACTTAACGGTCGCTCTCAGGAGCGATGGGCGAGCAGGTCGTGAACTCGGTCAACGAGGTCACTCGGTTTGAAGGGCTTCGCCAGGAAATCACAGCCGTCCGGATTCAATTCCGCGAGGATGCTTCGGTTCGCGGTGCCCGACACGAGCAGCACGGGCAGGTCGGGGCGTTTCGACTGCAATGCCGTCGCGAGATCGCGTCCCGACATCTCGCCCATCACCACGTCACTCACGAGCAAATCAAATGTCCCTTCGAACTCCTCGACCACCCGCAACGCTTGTTCGCCAGAAGCGGCTTCGGCAATCCGGTAGCCATTCCTCTCGAGGATGCGACTCATGAATCGACGCACTTCCTCGTCGTCGTCCACGATCAAAATCGTGGCGGAGCCGCGCGGCCGTTCGGGTACAGGAAGTTGCGATCGTTCGTCAACTTCTTCGGCCACCGTGGGAAAGGTGATCTCGAAGGAGGTCCCCCGACCTAGTTCGGAGCGGCACACGATGGCCCCGTGACTTTCTTCGGCGAGTCTTCTCGCCGCCGCGAGTCCCATCCCGGTCCCCTTGAAGGGCCCTTTTGTTGTGAAGAGCGGATCGAAACAGTGTTCTCGGGTCTCCTCGTCCATCCCAACGCCGGTGTCAATGAATGTCACGCTGACGTGTTCGCCTTCGACGAGACCGAGCGAAGCGGCGGCGGCGTGGTCCAGGTTGAGTGACGAGACGGCGATCGTCAATGTTCCGCCGAGCGGCATGGCGTCGCGCGCGTTGATCGCAAGATTGAGAATCATTTGCTCGAATTGATCCGCGTCCACGCGTACGTTGCCAGCTTTTCCGTCGAGATCGAAATGCACTTCTATGTTCCCACCGAGAATTCGTTCGAGTACTTCGGCGTTGGACTGCACGACCGCCACGGGATTGAATACCACGAGCTCCGGTTCGCGCGTTCGCCCGATTGCTTGCAGCTGCGTCGTCAACATAGAAGCGCGAGACGCCGTCGACTGGATCTCCCTCACCATCTGCACGGCGCGTTCGTTGTCGTCCAGGTCGTTCGAGAGGATTTCCGCGTAACCCGAAATCAGCGTGAGGAGGTTGTTGAAGTCGTGCGCGATTCGACTCGCGACCTGACCTCGGATCTCCATCGTGTACGCGTGACGCAATTCGGCCTTGAGCTCGCGGTGATTCGTCACGTCATCTATCAACGTCAGTATCCCGGGTGTCTCAGTCCCCGTGGGTGGCAAGAGTGCCGCCGACGCGCTCAAGACACGTAGCTTCCCAGCAATCTCGACGTCGACAAAGTCGCGCCCGTCGGCCGAGTCGCCACGCACTACGTCGGACCAAAGTTCTCTTAGATCGGGCAAGGTCGATTCCGGAAACACTGACTCGTGTTGCGCTCGCCCTTCGCTGAACTCCGGCCACGCGAATACACGGCTGGCGGCACGGTTCCACCATCGCACCCGCCCGTCGACATCCGCCTCGACGATGCCGACCGGGGCGGTCTCGATCAATATGCGAAGTCGGGCCTCACTCGATTGAACGTTTCGACCGAGTTCAATAGCGTCGAGTGCGCTCGCCGCCATCTGAGCGAGGAGTATGAGTACCTCCTTGTCCTCATCTTCAAACGTGACACCCCGACGAACCGCGACGACGCCGCGAGCGTGCGCGCGCCGCTCCAGGATTGGTGCTACGAGCCAATCGTTAATGAGACGGGTTTCGCTTCCAAACTCCCAGTTCGTGGGGTACTCGGAAGAATGCTCGTCCGAGGGCACTTCGCAGATTGCCTTCTTCCCACGACGCGAAACACCTCGAAGCGGTGCGAGGGCACCGGTGTCGAGTGACACGACGGACTCCTCCGCGTCAAAAACGGCACGAGTGCTCCCAGCGAGACTTTTCAATATCTCCTCTTCACTTCGAAGCGACGTGACCGTAATTGACGCGGCGATCAATTGGTGGAGCTGTATTGCGATGCGTTGCGAATGGCGCACCGCGTCGCGCGTCGTTGACGTCTCCTTCGTCTGAGCGGAACTTGGCGCGTCTAACTCACCGCTCAGCGGCGGCTTTCGCGGACTCACGGCTGACTTTCGCTTCGCCGATGGAGGGATACTGGAAGTGTTCGAGGTGCGCCAAACTCCCCGACGAAGACATCAATGAGGCAACATCGATGTGCAGCGAAGCGGCGAATGGAGATTCGGCTCAAAGAGGCTTCCCCGAGAAGATCGAGAAGTCTTCTAAGTACCGATCAATTTCCGCTGCCTCATGAGGCTTGGAAAATAGGAAGCCCTGACCAACCCCGACCTCTTCCAACTGAAGACGATGTCGCTGCTCGGCGTCTTCGATCCCGGACGCCACGATTTGGAACTTGCTCTTCTTGGCGAGGTCCACGAGAGAGTGCACGAGCTCGGTTCCTTCGGGCGAGTCGGAGAGGGTCGCGACGAAATGTCGGTCCAGCTTCAGAACCCTGATGGGCAAATTCTCCACATCGCTCAGGAGTGACTGGCCCGGCTCGAAGTCATCGATCGCCAAACGCACGCCCAACTGCGTGAGCCCTACGAGACGATCCGACACGTCACCCGACAAGGTGCCCTGCGAGAATTCCAAGACCAGAAGCCCGGCAGGGAAACGACTCGTCGCAATGACCTCTTCGACCTCCTTGACGAAACCGCTCCACGCGAACTGGAGGGCCGAGATGTTGACCGACACAGTGAAACGAAATCCTTTGTCGTGCCACTCGGCGCCCTGGGCACACGCCGTCGCCAGGGCCCAACGTCCGACCGCCAATATCAGTCCACTGGATTCGAGCTCGGGTACGAATGCGTCGGGACTGAGGACGCCGCGCCTTGGATGGCGCCAACGAATAAGTGCCTCCACACCAACGAACGCATTTGAGTGCAGGTCAATCTCTGGTTGGTACACCAAGAAAAACTGCTCGTCCTCCAGAGCCCTTTCCAGTTCTCTGGCGAAATCGACTCCCTCGGCTGACTCTCGGGAGGATTCAGATTTATCGGGCATTGCACGTCGCTTCTTTTTGGGCCCAAGAAAAGTAGGCGCGTTCACTAGTTCTTAGGTGCTGAGGATACTCGGCGGACTAAAAATTTGGATGAACGACACTTTCTCGTGACGCCCGTATGAAAACCGTCCATGGCCCTGGAACCGAATTCAATCGCATGTCCCATCGCCCACCAAGTCACACCGACATCACCCACGGAGCACAGATAGGCGATCGCAACGGAGATACGTCATTTTCATCATCTCGATCTCATGAAATCTCACGACACTGGGTTTTTCCGAACCTGAAGCGATTTCAACGAAATCCAGGAATAACAACTCCTTAAAAACTGCGTTCCCGTGCCCCTCAAAATGGCATCACACCATCACAACCCTTTAGATATAAGGAATTTCTAACCAAAAACGCCCTTAAGGTTCGAATCGGACGCAACGTGAGCGCAATGCAATCACTACCCCTTGACAAAAAAGGTGGCAATCGACTACTTTTGACTCTCGCAGGGGCGGATTGGGTAAAGCAATATGAAAAAGAACGTCCGCATCATTCGCGGCGACGGCCAGACGTTCACCTTGCGACAGTTTGTCGGAATGTGGCGTGCAACTACTACCCGGTTGCTCAAGAGTTTGCGATCAGCATTGGCCGTTGTGGCCGTGGTGACACTCAGTCTCATTGCGCTTCCGGCTCTAACATCGAACGCTTCGACGAACCTCAACAGCAACAGTTCGGTCAGTTGTTCGAAGATCACGACGGTAAAATCGCACGTGGTTCTTCATCCCCGCCATGGCGGTGTGACGACAACTACGTGGAATTTGTGGACGACGACGACTCGACCGGTGACCACAACCACCTGGAAGACGACGACGACAGTTCGCTGCTGTTCGCCGACCACAACCACCACGGTTCGGTCAACGACCACAACCACCACGGTTCGGTCAACGACCACGACGTCAACGGTCCCGTCTACGACCACGACGTCAACGGTCCCGTCTACGACCACGACGTCAACGGTCCCGTCTACGACCACGACGTCAACGGTCCCGTCTACGACCACGACGGTTCGGTCGCCAACCACGACGACCACGGTTCGCTCGCCAACCACGACCACCACGGTTCGGTCATCGACCACGACGACCACGGTTCCATCAACGTCAACGACCACGACGTCAACGACCACGACGTCAACGACCACGACGTCAACGACCACGACGTCAACGACCACGACGTCAACGACCACGACGTCAACGGTTCCATCATCGTCAACGACCACGACGTCAACGGTTCCATCATCGTCAACGACCACGACGCCAACGACACCGCCGCCACCGCCGCAGAATTCAGCGACGACAACCTCGACGGTGCCTTCCAATTCCAGCACGACGACTACCTCGACAATTCCGCCAATCACCGCAACAACGGTGGCTGCCGGACCGCCGACAGTTCCCACAACTGCTCCGCCACTTTCGACCGCCACAATTCCTTCCGGTGCTCCATCAACCGGTGCGGGTGGATCGGCCGCTTCGACGGACAGTGGAGTCGTGCTCACCGCGAGCGGGCTGTTGTTGTTCGCCGGACTGGCTGGTTTGGCACTTGCCCTTCGCCGACGTCGCCAGGCCTAGAAGCAAATAGCAGTCTCACCAATCCAATTGGGTGACGGCATGGTCGCCTAAGGAAAACGGCCCTCACTTTCGAAGTGAGGGCCGTTTTCCTCGTGAGGGACCATATGTCGAGCCACTTGACGCGTCGAGAACTTGGTGGATTGGACATTTTCTCAGCCAATCCGTATTGAAGCGGACTGGCTCAGGAGCGATGGGGGATCAGAAACTGAGTCAACGCTGTTAAACGCCTTGGCATTACGCCTGAGGTCTTTTCTTACGAGCCCGTAGGAATAATCGGCCCAATATCAACGAATCATCAACGACCAGACACTCGGTTGACAAAACTGTTACGTTTTGCCATACTTTTCTCTCGCATGGGCTAGAGGAGAAAACTAATGAATCGGATCCCAACAGGGTCTGCGAACGTCGGCTCTGGACGTACCCAGCCGGTTCGAGTGCCCAAATCGTCGATTCTCGGTGGCGCACTTCGACGCATGGTGGTCGTCCTTGGATCCGTTGCTCTTGCGGGCTCGATCTTCAGCATTTATGCCGGATCTTCGGCAGCGGCGAACGCCCCCACGACGGTTGCGCCATTCAATGAGTGCCCTGGAGTTGGCCACGACTCGGGTTGCGCATTCCTGATCATTCTCAACCCCAATGGAACGGCGGACGTTGTTCCCAATCCAGCCGAAGGGCCGTTCGACGGTAATGACGACACACTGGTGGGAATCTTCAACAACAGCGGCGCCACAGTGGCCACAATTGGTCTCAGCGCTTCGACCGACATTTTCGGATTTGATGGTGACGGCATCTGTGGTTTGGACCACGGCAAGCACTACACCTGGGTCGGTACTGGACTAAACGGCGGCGGTTTCTCCGCCGGCAACGGTTTCTCCGGTTGCCCCTACGGAAACACGGGCTACGAGGGACCCTACGTCTCGTTCAGCGGCTACTCGAAATCAACTAAGTACGAGACCGGCAATGTGAACTTTTCCATGCCTGGTGGAGGCGGCCTAACCACGGGCTCCACGACCTTCTTCAGTCTCGAGAGCAAATTGAACGCCGCGAACTTCTCGGTGCCCACGACGACAACCACGTCGACGACGACGTCGACTTCAACGTCAACGACTGCCGCGCCAACGACGACGACCACGGTTGCCTCATCGACGACGACCACGGTTGCCTCATCGACGACGACCGCCGCGCCAACGACGACGACCACGGTTGCCTCATCGACGACGACCGCCGCGCCAACGACGACGACCACGGTTGCCTCATCGACGACGACCGCCGC
>Ga0302282_1003413_pt1 | contig 10604 bp, 10 predicted proteins | sample III_Fen_E1_3_FD_198763 | JGI IMG/M metagenome (GOLD analysis project Ga0302282, IMG submission 198763) | Peat permafrost microbial communities from Stordalen Mire near Abisko, Sweden - III_Fen_E1_3 | ecosystem: Environmental > Terrestrial > Soil > Wetlands > Permafrost | place: Sweden: Abisko... | reverse complement strand
CGTGACCCAGACGATACGCAATATCGCCATCATTGCCCATGTTGACCATGGAAAGACAACGCTTGTGGATGCCATGCTGCGCCAGTCGGGCACATTCCGCGCCAATGAGCAGGTGGCCGACCGGGTAATGGACTCGAACGAGCTGGAACGGGAGCGCGGCATCACCATCCTGGCCAAGAACACGGCCATCAACTTTGAAGGCGGCAAGATCAACATCGTCGACACCCCCGGCCACGCCGACTTTGGCGGCGAGGTGGAGCGCGCGCTCAAGATGGTCGACGGCGTGATGCTGCTGGTCGACGCTGCCGAGGGCCCCCTTCCCCAGACCCGCTACGTGCTGGCCAAGGCTCTCGAAGCCAAGCTCAAGCCGATCGTCGTCATCAACAAGATCGATCGTCCGGACGCGCGTCCGCAGGAAGTGCTCGACGAGATTTACGACCTGTTCATTGACCTGGACGCGGAAGAGTCGCAGCTGGATTTCCCGGTACTCTACGCGGTGGCCAAGAACGGAACAGCGACCACCGACCTAGCCGTGCCGGGCACCGACTTGCAGCCGCTGTTTGAGACCATCGTCTCCACCATTCCCGCGGCCACTGGCGACGCCGATGCAACTCTGCAAATCCTCGTCACCAATCTCGATTACTCCGAGTACTTCGGCCGCATCGCCATCTGCCGCGTCTTCCAGGGCACTCTGCACGCCGGCGACGACGTGACCATCTCCAAGCGTGACGGCTCACTCCAGAAGACGCGCATCACCAAGCTGTTCACGTTCAACGGGCTCAAGCGGACTGAAACCACCGAGACCACCATGGGCGACATTATCGCCGTGGCCGGCGTCGAAGGCATCACCATCGGCGAGACCATTACCAGCGTCGAGAATCCGTCGCCGCTGCCGCTGATCGTCATCGACGAGCCGACGATTGCGATTCAGTTCAGCGTGAACAACTCGCCTTTTGCCGGACGCGAAGGCCAGTACGTCACCAGCCGCAACCTGCGCGAGCGCCTGGAGAAGGAACTGCTCACCAACGTGAGCATTCGCGTGGAAGACACCGGCTCGCCGGACACCTTCAAGGTGCTGGGCCGCGGCGAACTGCAGTTGGCCATCTTGATCGAAATGATGCGCCGCGAGGGCTTCGAGCTCTCCGCCGGCCGGCCGGAGATTGTCACCAAGACCGTGGACGGCGCTCGCATGGAGCCGGTCGAGCACCTCACCATCGACGTGCCTGAAACCTACACCGGCACGGTGATTGAGAAGCTGGGGCCGCGCAAGGGCGAGATGACCAAGATGCACAATCACGGCTCAGGCCGCGTGCGATTGGAGTTTCGCGTACCCAGCCGCGGCCTGATCGGCCTGCGCAGCGAAATGCTCACCGAGACGCGCGGAACTATCGTCATGAATGCCTTGTTCGACGGCTACATTCCCTACCAGGGCGAGATTCCCCAGCGGCCCACCGGCGCGCTCATCTCCGACCGCCAGGGGTTGACGACGACCTACTCGCTGAACGGATTGCAGGAGCGCGGCATTCTGTTTGTGGGCGCGGGCGTTGAGGTGTACGAGGGCATGATCGTCGGCGAGCACTCGCGCGACAACGACCTCGACGTGAACGTGGTCCGCGAAAAGAAGATGACCAACATGCGCGCGTCCAGCGCCGATGAGGCCATCCGCCTGGTGCCCGTGAAGGCGCTGAATCTGGAGCAGGCGATTGAGTTCATCGCGGAAGACGAGATGGTCGAGGTCACGCCGAAATCGCTGCGCCTGCGCAAGAAAGTGCTGCAGGTGAATCAAAGACCGAAACGGTGGCAGAAGGGCGAATAAGCCGTCGGCAACGATCATCACTGACTTTCGGCGAACAACCGTTGCTCCCCGGGCCACGGTCACCCACTTCGTGCTCAGCAATGGCAAGCGCGGTTGCACCTCCATTGGAGCAAGGGGTCTGCTGCTCCATTCTCCCGATCTTTGCAATTCAATGAAGCCACAGACGCCGCCTCTAGCGACTGCTAGCAGTGTTATCCTGGCGCCATTCCTATGGGTGGACTTGTCATCGATCTATATGTCGGATTTCTCGCGCGCTGGATCATCTTGATTTGGCGCGGCAGGAGAAGCCGGGATTGGCCTGCTGTGGCAGGCCTAGTCACCAGCGCTCATTTTGAAAAGCCCGGGTATGGTGGCGATTATGTATTGCTCCGCTATTGCTTCAAAGTGAATGATGAGTCTTTTGACGGCGAGATCAGGAAACCCTATTTCAATGAAAACTACGCCAACGCGTTCGCTCGCCGCCATGCTGACAGAGAGCTGAAGGTTCGTGTCAATCCTGAACACTCCGAACAGTCGTTCCCCGAACTGGGCTAGAGTCGCCGCTTCGCCTCCAGCACTCGCTCCAGCGCCTCTTCCGCCGTCGCGCCAATAGACGATAAATGCCCCATCTTTCTTCCCTTGCGCGGCGCGTGCTTCTCATAGAGATGCAGTCGCACACCGGGAAGGGCGAGCGCAGCAGGGAAGTTGGGCTCGCCGCCGGGTGCATCCAGCCAAACCTCGCCCAACAGGTTGACGATCGCGCATGGCGCGATGAGCGATGTGTCGCCGAGCGGTAGGTTGCACGTGGTCCGCACCAGCTGCTCAAACTGGCTGGTCACGCAGCCGCGCTCGCTCTGGTGATAGCTGTTGTGCGGACGCGGCGCAAGCTCGTTCACCAGCAGCTCACCTTGCTTGGTAACGAACATCTCCACGCACAGCAGCCCTTCGAGACCAAGCCGGTCGATGATGGCTGCGGCCAGCGCCTCGGCTTTCGATTCAAGTTCAGCGGGAATGCCGGCGGGAAGCACGCTCCACGCCAGGATCTGATTTTCATGATGATTGCGCGCGGCGGGAAAGCTGCGCACTTCGCCGGCCGGATTGCGCGCAGCCATCACGCTGATCTCGAAGTCAAGATCGAGCGCCTGCTCGGCCACGTATACGCGCCCGCCAAGGCTCAGCCACGCCGCCGCAATCGACTCCTCTGTTGCCGGTGCATCGAAACCGATCCGCGCCTGCCCCCGGCCATCGTAGCCGCCGCGGCCAATCTTGAGAAACACCCGCCCACCCAGATCAGCGACAGCAGCCTGTAGTTCCGCTTCGTTCTCCACCACGCGGAATGCGCCAACCGGAAAGCCTTCATCGGCGAGCCACACCTTTTGCAGCGTCTTGTCCTGGATAATGCGGATAGGCTCAACGCCGGGGCGCAGCGGAGCGAGAGCGGCAACCGCGGCCAGCGCGTCCACGCCAATCTGCTCGATCTCCAGCGTCACTGCATCCGCGCCGCGCGCCAGCCGTTCTGCCGCGGCAACATCATCCCAGCGCCCCACAATCGTCTCGTCCACAACAAAGCTCGCCGGGCACGTGGCTTCGGGGTCCATCACGCGCACCCGATACCCCATGGTGCGCGCGGCCATCGCCGTCATGCGCCCCAACTGGCCGCCGCCAAGAATGGCAATCAGCCCGCCAGGCCGCACAATGGAGCTCTGCTTCAATTGGAATGCATCAGACAAGCCGCTCACGCCTGCAGCCCCTCGGCGGACCCGTCTCCGAGGGTTTGCTCCAGCACTTCCTCGGTGCGTGCCGCGCGCCAAGCCGCCAGGCGCTCATAGAGCGCGGCGTCGGTGACGGCCAGAATCTCTGCCGCCAGCAGAGCCGCGTTCGCCGCGCCTGGCTTGCCGATGGCCAGCGTCCCCACCGGCACGCCTTTCGGCATCTGCACGATCGAGAGCAATGCGTCCAGCCCGTTCAACTGCGTGGCCGCTACCGGCACGCCCAGCACCGGCACCAGCGTTTTTGCCGCTAGCATTCCCGGCAGGTGCGCCGCCCCACCCGCTCCGGCAATGATGACGCGCAGCCCGCGCGCCCGTGCCGTCGATGCGTATTCAAAGAGTCTGTCCGGGGTGCGATGCGCGCTCACGATGCGCGCTTCGTGCGGGATCGCGAGGGTGCGCAGAAGTTCGACGGCTGCTTCGAGGACTTCATAGTCGCTCTTGCTTCCCATCACCACGCCTACCAGTGGCTGTTCGCTCATAGCGTCGATTATACGATTGCGCCGTGTGAGCTCCCATCGCAGAGCGCCCCAATGCGAGCCGGGTCAACGCCGATGCCAGGCTTCAAACGCGACTTCGATCACCGCACAGACAACGCTGAACGCAGCCAGAAAGCCTTTGGCGCGCTGCCAGTTTTGCTCGTGCCGTTCCATGCGGCGCTCCAGATCGGCGATGCGTCCGCCATTTCCATCGCCCATCAGATTGGTGATCTGCGTCTTGAGCACGCACAGGTCGCTGAGGACCTGGGCTTCAAATTCATTCATCATCCGCATTCACCGGTCTCCATCTGTCTGTGCGCGAGCGATCACAGCGGCAGGTTGATAAACAGCGCGGTTGAAAACTCGGAGTAGTTAGGCGGCGTGGACCCGTCGTACATCCGGATATAAAACCGATCGTTCGCAGTTTCGCGCGAAAAGGTGATAGTGGGCAGTGTCGCACGTACAACCAGCCCAGGGTCTTCTCCAGCCATGAACGCAAAATCCCGGCGCCGTATCTCAAATCCGCCCCCGGTTGGAGGAGTCACTCCCGTAGTAAGCGCTACCATCGCGCCGCTGAGTGAAGTAACTGTCAGGGCACTCAAATTGGCAAGCACGGCCGGCCCGATGGGAGCAGGGAGCCATGCATCCGCTGGTACTGTCATATTGGCCTTGATAGCCAGATCATCAGCCCAATCATTGGCAAACTGGATTACGTACTCCACAAGATCGGGATAGCTCGCCCGATAACTTACCTTGACCGCACGCACCACAACCTGTGTATCCAGGTCAGTCGAGGGCGCATTCAACAGCAACGCGTCACCAGGCCATACATCGGTGGCAAAGCTGTTCCGGTTCCCTGCGTACGTGCCGCTCCACAGCGCGCTCACTCCGGCCGCGGCCTGCTCAATGGCCTGTGCCGCGTTGCGGCAATCGGCGGAGCTGCGCGCCACCGGGCTGGTGACCGAGCCGATCCACGCCGCGACCGGGGGTGAGCCGGCCAGCGTGAGCGCCGTCTGGCTCGCTACATTCACGGACCGCCCGACCGCGCGGCCAACCGTGCGATACTTGACTGCGATCTGTTCGCCTGCCACTGGCGCGGAACCGCTGTAGAAGACCAGCTTCCCCGTGCGCTCTACGTTGCACTCCGCTGCCTCGGCCAGTGTCCCCACGCGTCGCGTATACGGGCCGCCGCCCGGCGGCGTACTCACCACCCAGCCTGAGCCAAGATTGGTGAGATGGACGGCTCGCATGGTCCCGATCAGATTGATGCTGCTCGCGGCCACCACCGTGCAGGTTGCCAGCAGGCTTGACACCGCGCCGTCATACAGCGTGACCGGCGTTCCGCCCACTCCATCCACAAACTCCTGAATCTCCATCTGAATGAACCCGGGGCTTAGATTGGACTGGCCTCCCACCGTGATTGCGCCGCTATCGCCGAACGAACGATAAATGGCGAACTCCCGTTCGCACTCGGGGCTGTGAACGCGCAGACGAAACGTATATTGATTCGCGGGATTGATTGCGTATGCGCTGCCCGAGGCCGATCCAAGAATGATAGGCTGCACACTTACCGCGCCGGTGCCAACAGCAGCCGTCACCTGAAAACCCGCGATGCACCCCGGCTGTGTCAGAACGCCCGCATAAACACCGGCGATGAGCCCCGTGCTTCCCGGCGACAAGGTTACGCCCACAGCCTCAAGCAACAGGGTTCCACCGAACTCAACAGGGTCGATCCAATTCAGGACCGCGCCTCCATCGATGCCGTTGCCGCCATCCATCACCAGCCCGCCCGTCCCCAGGCTGAGATACCCATCCAGGCCCGTGTTTTGCCATACGGAGAGGTTAACCGTGGATTCATTGAAGAGTTCGCTGATAACGATGGATTTGGCGACGGCGAGAAAGAATGGCTCCGCAGCGAGATAGAACTGGCTTGTAACTCCATCGCCGAGAAAGTATTCCGTCACATAGGCCACCGGCTCGTGCTCGCCGCATACCGTTACATCATTGGCGAGTGCGCGCTTGACGCTGGCGGTGAATGCGAGCGTCGCAAGATTGAGACTGCCGTCTGTCTCGTTCAGCGGATGAACCGTGGATGGCACGGCCGCAAGGGTGACCGCTCCATTCACCGCTCGATACGACGACCGCGCCTGGCCGGCTAACTGTCCGGCTGTCGCACTCCAGGAGGCGCCTGGATTTGGAATAAAGTTATTCACCGTCGCGCCCAGTGACAGCCCCGCGGTGGAGAGCGCTGCCGAACCCGAATGAGTGACCAATGCCGACATCACGCTCCCGGCTGATTCGCCCGTCGAACCTGCGCTTGGAGGCATCAGCAGCTGATCCAGCAATACTTCGTCGCTTACAGCCTGGATCGCAATTCTGTAGCGCGGACCCTCGAGCGCATATCCGGCATATTCTGGAAGTGGACTTACTGCGATGTAACCGGTAAAGTAGGGCGTGCTGTCCTCGCCAGTAACCATCAGATACTGATCGCGCGTTGGTCCGGTCACGCCGCCGCCGGTCGGCAGACTCAACCATAGCTGGCAGATAGAGGGCGCATTCAGTTTGCGCTCGATCGTGAGCGGCCGGGCCGCGTCGAGCGCCGCTGTATAGTCCCGCCCCTGGATAGTGATCTTCATCTTTTTCCTTTAGCGCAGTAACTTGCCAAGTTATCGGTCGAGTTACACCAGCGCATGAGGCGCCGGCAAAAAGCTGCGATAGCACAGCACGCGTTCCCCATCCAACGGATCTGTAACGGGTAGGGCCATGAACTCGCCCTTCAGCTGCACGCGCATCTGGCCGCCGGGATTCTTGCCGCTGAGCGGCACCGCAGCCTCTTCCGCGCTCGCCATCGATTGCAGGCGGGGATAATGGAAAAAGATCCGTTCGCCCTGGCTCCCCTGCATCACGAACAACGCTGACCATTCCTGATAGAAGGTTCCGCCTTCGCGGTCGACAAAGCCCGTAACTGCCTGCAACTTGGATCCCGCAGCGGGCGCGCCGCCAGCAAGCGGCTCGGCAAGCGTCAGGCCGGCCGAGGTAACAGCAGAGACGAGCGCCACATTGAACGTCACGCGCCGGATGTAGTCCACATCGCTGAGTGCCTGGCGCACATATGCGCCAGAGATGGGCGAGCCCACGTAGCCCGTTTGGCCAGTGTAATCCGCGTCCAGCGCGACAATGGAACCGGGACTGAACCTGGCTGCGTCCACTCCGGCCAGCGCAACTGAAGTCGCCGTCGAACCGCTCTCAACTGTGACCGCTGGGGCTGCCGGCGCGCCATCAGCTGCTGCAGCCGCGCCACTGGCCGGCTGCAGCAGATTCATGTGCTGCGCGCCTGTGGCCAAAGCCATCGTCAACTTGGTCCAACTTAGAAATTGAAGTGTGACCTGCGCCTGGAGAGTCTCGCGCACCTGCTCAAGTGTCGCGGCCGGAATGCCGGACATGACCGGCACCGTTTTGCTGATTGCCTTGCGCGAAAAGTTGTCGATCCAGCCGAGACTGGTCCAAGGCGAGGGCGGGGCATCGAGGTTGAATGCGCCCTGCTCCGATGGGTCGAAGAGCACGGGCGTTTGCGCGGCGCGATTCACGGGCGCAAAATAGGCGCGCACCCGACGAGCCACGGGTGCGGGAGCTGAAAACCATGTTGTCGTCATCTACTCCCCCTGCTCCTGGTAGCTGTAAACCATCAGTCGCGCGGACCGGCTCAACAGATCACGCTGCGTGACGATGGGCGTAAATGCAGGTTCGTCCCAGAAGACATTCGTCAACATTGCGACCGGCGGCGTTGGGATATAGTTCATCTTCGCCGTGAAGACGGGTTGCAGCATGGCGACCAGTTCCTCATCCATCTCGCTCAACGCGCGCCCGCGGTCAAGGCCGCCAAAGCTCTGCGTCCCGGCCGTCTGATACACAATCTCGCACTCATCCGCGGCCATGGTCGATGCCAGATCCGCATCGACGCCCAGACCCAGCCAGCGGAGGATGAAGACGTCATTGGGTGGCTGGCTGAAGGGAGCTTCAGCCTCCTCGACGAGTATCCCCGGTCGAACCGTACCTCGGAGGAGGATTGTCCGGTCGGGATTGATGGCCATCAGCCGCGTGCGCAGGGCCATATAAAACGAGTCTTTCGCATTCTGCATGGAGAGTAACTCCCTGTGACAAACGGGCATTGCTGACGAAAGATGAGATTCGCCGCATGGCGAACAGCAATCTGTATCTGCGTTCGGGCTAATCGCAGTTATGCATCTCAGACCGCTTGTTGGCGCGCCTCGCGCAACAAGAGCCGGTAAAGATAAACCTGGCCAAATGCCTCGTTGGAGGCGATTGATTCAATCAGGTAATCCTGCCCAGCCACAGTAACTGCCAGAGTGAGTGAGAACAGTGACTGTGCCGAAGGCAGATCGAGTGCATTCACCTGTTGCTCAATACCGGTTGCCGAAGCCAGCAGTTCCCATTTCGACTGGCCGCCCTCCTGCCATGTGGGGCGTAGCTTGCGCAGCACCACCGGACTCACAACAACATCCTCAAAGGTGGTTGCCACCAGCCCTACTTCAGATTGGCTGGAGTCTGTATTCGTCCCGGTCACGCGCAGAAGAGCCGTCGTTCCCGCTACACTTCGCAGCAGGGCGTCGGCCAGCATCTGCGGCGCACTCGTCGGGTTCCGCGGCGCCGTATCGCTCATTGCTTAGCCCAGCCTCTCCGCCACGTAGGGACCCAGCCAGGCCTGCACCGTCTCGTCCACCAGCGAGCTTGAGAAATACTTCATCTGCATTGTGTCGATCTTGGTTGAACTGGCATTCAGCGCCGGCGTCGATTGAGCATTGCGCACGATTTGCGCGCAGGCCGACTTCACGTCATCGCCAATTGTCGCTATGCCTGCCGTGTAGGTCACCGCCACTTCGTTGTATGGCAGTCCCAGCACATTCCACGGCAGCGTCAATTGACCGGTGTTGGGGTCGAAGTCCGCGGTTGTTGGATCAATCGCCGTCCATTGTCCCGGGAGTGAAAATGCCCAGACAATGTCCGCGATCGGCTCGGCGAGAACGGCTCCGCGACGCGGCTTCGTGTAACGGCCCTCAAGACTCACCAGCGGCGAGGTGGCCGTCCCCAGCGGCGCCAGCGGCAGATAACTCAATAGCACCGTCTGCGATCCGGCGGTAATCCGCAGCCGTTCCGTGTACTGGATAATGTTCAGGTCCGGTCGCCTGCAATAGCTGTTAATAAGAGCCGTAGCGGCCGTTATCCAGTCAGCCGTCGTTCCCGCCGGCAATCCATAATTCGGGTAATCCGTCGGCAGCAGATAGGTCATACCAAACCCTTCCTTCTTTCTGACGATTCACAAACTGTTGGCTCGGCCGGCAACTCCTCCAGCCGCGCTGGCATAACTTCCCGGAGCGGCTGGACGAGTTAGTGCACTGGCATGCTATCTGCCGGTCACAAGCACCTGGTAGTGCGCAAAGTTTGCGCCCTTCACAACCGGCGCGCCGAACTTCACCGCGACGTACTGGTAGGTCATCGAATTGGGCAGCCCCAACTGGAAAATGCGTGGAGTCGGATCGCCCAGCCAGTGGTACTCGATCAGGTCTTCAGTCACAATGTAGGCCGGAAGCGACGCCGAGCCGGAGCCAACCGTGCCCGTGTAGCCCAGGCTCCAGTCCGGGATCAGCGGCAGATCGCCTGCCTGCGTCGAAAGCATCTTCACCCGGAAGCCGCCCGTGATGACATCCGTGTTCAACACCACGTTGAACTCCGACTTCATCTCCTGGTCAATCAGGTCGAGCAACATCGGGTTGGCATAGATCGCCGTGGGCCGCACATAGAAGCCGGTACTGGCGCACATCTGGGCCACTGCTGTTTTCAGGCCATTGACGATCGAGTTCGGCGCGGGAATGGAGAGCGTCTGGCCGCCTGCCACAATCTGGTTGATCGCGCCCATGTACTGGGTCGTCGTGGGTGAAGCGAGGCTGGTGTCGCTGCCATTCCAGAGCGCGATGTCGTGAGCCACCATAACGCCGCTCACCGTATCCACCAGGTCCTTGGCCTGCAGATACGCAAATTGCTTCTGCTGGTCGCCCAGTTCAATGTCGAACAGGTTGTAGTTGATCTGCGCGACAATCGCCTTCAGCGGTACCGCCAGCTCGATCCGCGTCGGACTCACAACCGGCGGCGCGATGCTGCGCGGATTCACGAATCCTGCCGTGCCCGGATTCGGGATGGCGGTCTCCTCAAAGAAACGCGACGGATGACCCGTGGCCGGAACCTGCTTGATGCGCTGCCCAAACGGGCTCGAACGGCGGCAGATGTCGAAGATTTCGGTCTGGTACAGCGGAACTTCGATAGCGCCCGGCCCGATGTAGTCCGCTGCCGCGTGAATGTTTTGAAAGGTTGCGTTCATAGGCTTTCCGCCCCCTCCATGGGGCCTGTCGTTCGTCAGCTGACAGCCGACACCTGACCTTCGCCAGTTGCCGCTTCTCAGTTGTCAGTCGTTGTTGTCAGCTGCTATTGGGCAGCCATCGTTGTGCCGGAAATCCGCCGTCAGCTGCTCTTCAGGCGATGGCCCCG
>Ga0302282_1003407_pt1 | contig 10609 bp, 7 predicted proteins | sample III_Fen_E1_3_FD_198763 | JGI IMG/M metagenome (GOLD analysis project Ga0302282, IMG submission 198763) | Peat permafrost microbial communities from Stordalen Mire near Abisko, Sweden - III_Fen_E1_3 | ecosystem: Environmental > Terrestrial > Soil > Wetlands > Permafrost | place: Sweden: Abisko... | reverse complement strand
CCGCCCCAGCGCCGGCAGCTCCAGCTCGTAATGATCGGTGACCTGCACGGCCACGACGTCATGGCGGCGGTTGGCCACCCGCAGCGCGGTTTGCGTCGGGCGCGGGAGTGGCGCAACGTCGGTACCCGCCTGGCGGGCGGCGGGCTCGTTGGTCAGAAAATCCGAGATCACGGCGCAGATGGCCTTGTGCGGCAGGACACGGCCCATGAACTCGAGCGCCCGCACCAGGTTGGTGCCGCGCCGGCGCGGTTCAAAATACAGCACCTCGCGGATGACCCGCAGCACATGGGCGCGGCCCTTGCGCGGCGGGATATATTTCTCCACTTCATCGGTATACAGCAGCAGCCCCACCTTGTCGTTGTTGCGGATGGCGGAGAACGCCAGCACCGAGGCGATTTCTGCGGCCAGCTCCCGCTTGGACTGCCCGCGCGAGCCGAACAGCCCCGACCCGCTCACATCCACCAGCAGCATCAGCGTCAGCTCGCGCTCCTCGATGAACTTCTTGATGAACGGATGGTTCATGCGCGCCGTGACGTTCCAGTCGATGGCCCGCACGTCGTCGCCGGCCTGATATTCGCGCACCTCGTCGAAATTCATGCCCTGGCCCTTGAAGACGCTGTGATACGCGCCCGCCAGCGATTCCGTCACCACGCGGTTGGTGCGCAGCTCGATCTGCCGGATTTTTTTGAGGATTTCGCGCGGGATCATGCGGGGGAAAACTCTGCTTGCACGGACGCGTTAACGGGGTAAATTAACGTCATGAGTGCGTCTGAAATTTTGGAACAAATCCGCCGGCTGCCGCCGGAGGAGCGGTACGACGTCGCCGAAAAGGTGTGGGAGGAGTTTGGCGGCTTCGACGACGAATTGTCGCCGGAGCAGGCCGCCGAGCTTGACCGCCGGGCCGAAGACGCTCTGAAGCATCCCGGACGTGGAACGCCATGGGAAGAGCTGCGTGAAGAAATGCTGCTCAAATACAAAAAATGAACTTTCGGGTTGTTCACGAAGCGGAGGCATCCATAGAATTTCGGGAGGCGGTTGCCAGATACGAGGCAGAATCCGAAGGTCTCGGGATTCGTTTCGTGCTGGAAGTGAACCGGGTGATCAACGCCATTTCTTCCCATCCATTTTTCTTTTCCAAAGCCGGTCGAAAAGGCCGTAAAGCGCAGGTGATTAACTGGCCCTACACCCTTTACTTTGTCGTGAACGAAAATCACAACGAAATCAAAGTGATTGCGGTCTGGCATGGCACCCGCAATCCCGCCGACTTGCGCCGCCGGTTGCGATAAAAAGCCTGCGGGCGGCCCGCCCGGTCCGGCTTTGCTTGTGAGTTTACGCGAAATCATGGCGTGATTCCTCACGGCACCGGCAGTTCATCAAATATTTTCTGGATGATGATCTCGCTCGTCTTCTCCTCGGCCTCGGCCTCGTACGTGATCGCCACGCGGTGGCGCAGCACATCCATGCCGATGCTCTTGACATCCTGCGGCGTGACATAGCCGCGGCCCTTGAGGAACGCATACGCCTTGGCCGCCAGCGTCAGCGCGATCGTCGCGCGCGGCGAGGCGCCGAGCTGGATGAACTCCTTCACTGCGATCTTGTAATGGTCCGGATCGCGCGTCGCGCAGACCAGGTCCACGATATAATCCTTCACCTTGTCGTCCACGTAGATGTCATTGATGACCTCGCGGGCCTTGAGAATTTGTTTGGCGTCCACGACCGCATGGCAGACGGGCGTGCCCGAGGTGCGCGCCATCATCTCCAGGATCTGCCGTTCCTCGGCGCGCGAGGGATAGCCGATCTTGAGCTTGAGCATGAAGCGGTCCACCTGAGCCTCCGGCAACGGATACGTGCCCTCCTGCTCGATGGGATTCTGCGTGGCGAGCACCAGGAATGGCTCCTCCAGCTTGTATGTCTGGTCGCCGATGGTGACCTGTTTTTCCTGCATGGCCTCCAGCAGCGCGCTCTGCACCTTGGCGGGCGCGCGGTTGATTTCATCGGCCAGGATGAGGTTGGCGAAGACGGGCCCCTTGCGCGTGGTGAACCCGCCCGACTGCGGATTGTATATCTGCGTGCCGATGATATCGGCCGGCAGCATGTCCGGTGTGAACTGCAGGCGCGAGAACTTCACCGACAGCGTCGCGGCCAGCGATTTCACGGAGAGTGTCTTCGCGAGACCGGGCACGCCCTCGAGCAGCACGTGGCCGTTGGCCAGCAGGCCGATGACCAGGCGCTCGACCAGATATTGCTGGCCGACGACGACCTTGCCCAGTTCGTTAAACAGCGGTTGCGTGAACGCGCTCGCGTCCTTGACCGCTTCGTTGATGGCGGAGATTCCGGTATTCATTTTGTTAAGTTTTTATAGACAGATGGACAGAAGCATGGGGGCGGATGTTCAAAAATTTTATGAGCCGGGCAGCAGTTCCAGTTGTTTGCCCGGCAGCCAGCCGGTTTTGCCGGTGGCATCGGCCACCTGCACCCAGTCGTCATGCCGGTCCAACACCGGCAGTTCCGCGCCGTCATGCACCGCGAAGACGTTCTGGGCGTCGTCAAATGGACCGCTCCGGGCCATGGCATTGGAATCCGTGACCACGGCCGTCGCCCGGGTAAAATGATCCGCCGCCTGGGCGGCCAGCACCGCACCGGCCAGCACCGTGATGCCCGCGGCCGCCCGCGTGCTCCCGCGCAGGGCAGGGGCGAGCGCCGGCCGGAATTGTTTCAGCGCCAGCAGCCCGAAGGTCAGCCAGAGCGCCACCGCCGTCAGGATGGCCCCTTCATTTAGGGTCAATACCCCCGCCCAGTTCTGCCACCGGCTGGACCGCACTGTGGCGCCCTGCACCTGGTTGCGCGCAAATTCCAGATTCCCCAGCACCTCGCTGTCACGCGGCGTCAGCAGGGTGGCATGCCGGTACGCGGCGATGGCCCGGCCCAGGTGCCCCAGCTTGAATTCCGCGTTCCCATAATTAAAGTAAAGCGTTGCCGACGCCTGCCCGGCCGAGTGCAGCTCCTGGATGGTTTTCGCCCACGCCTCGGCCGCCTCGGTAAATTTCCCCTTGGCATACAATTCGTTCGCCGCGCTGAACTCCGCCGCAGTATCGGCGGCGACGCGGTTGACGGAGCCGAACAGCGTGCCCGCCGCCAGTGACAAGATCAGGATGAAGGTGCGTGCATTCATGCTTTCACCGCCTGCAGTTCCCGGATGACCGTTTCAAATTTGCCGGCCACCGCGGCCAGCTCCTGCGGATCGCGCACCGGCGCATAACGCGCCTGGTTGCACAACTGAAACAACTCGCTCAACCCCGCCAGCGTGGGGGCTGGCACCCGCAATGCGCCTAGCCGGTCGTCCACCACCGCCTCCGTGATGGCCGAGGCCGGGTAATCCAGCCGTTCGCCCACCTGCTCCTGCAGCAGACGGAAAAGCGTGGCGAAGAACGCCTCCGAATTGTTCGCCGCCGCCTGCGTCCGCAGATCCGCCAGCCCCGTCTGCATCAATTGGGCCACCTGACGTTGCCGCCGTAGCCGGGGATTATTGGCCAGATTATCCACGCGCCGCCGCCAGATCAGCGCGGCCACAAAAGCCAGCACCGGCAAACCTTGCAGCGCCAGAAAACCGGGCCGCGCCACCAGTGGCGTCCCCGTGCCGGCCAGCGCCCCCAGCTCCTGTTTCACCGGCAGAATGTCCGACTGTGTTGGATTGTTCTCCGGCGCGGCCGGCCGGGCGACGGCCGCGATGGTCGGCAACGCGATCGCCCCCGCCCCATGGACGGTGATGGGCAGCGCCGGTTGCGACAACGTCTGATAGCTCCCCTGTTCCGGGTCAAAATACGTGAAAGCAAACCCCGGCAGCACCTGCACATCCTGATTTTGCGGCGTCACGATCTGTTCAAAAGTCTTGTCCCCCTCCAGCCCCTGCGCATCCGTATATTCTGTCTTGGCCGTCGGCGGATACGTCTTGAACCCGTTCCAGCCCGATAGATCCGGCAGGTTCACCGTGTCCAACGTCCCCCGGCCCTCGATCTTCACATGCACCGTGATCGGGTCGCCCGCTGTGACATTCGTCGGCCCCTCCGTCACGCTCATCTGAAATTCCCCGATCGCCCCGTTGAATCCCGCCGGCGGATTATCCGGCAATTTCAGCCCCTGCAACGTCTCCGTCTCCGTGTTCAAGGCGACCTGTTTTTGCTGGCCCTGGCCGAGCATCCGGAAGAACGGATTTCCGCCCCCTTGGTCGTCGACCGGCAGCACGATCACCAGTTGCGCCGTCAACGGTCCCAGGCTTAACGTCCCGCTCTTCTCCGCCGTCAACACGATGCCGATGGGCACCACCGTATATCTGTGATTCCCCAGTTGCGATTCGTACCGGGGCCGCTCCGTCATCTTGCCTTGGTTCAGGCCATCCATCGGTAGCGACGGCAGGGACAGATTGCCGTAATTGATGACGTCGTCCCGCAGCCAGATTTGCATCTCAGCCGTGACCGTCTCGCCCACATACAACGTCTTCTTCGGCAGCACCAGCTTCGCAAACGCGATCTCCGAGCCCGCATGAATCCCCGGCGCGCCGGGCGCCGACACCGTCAATTTCAGCGGCTGGCTCGCGAGCGGTGTCCCGTCCACCTTGATCGACAGTCCGGGAATCGTATAAACCCCGGGCTTCTCCGCCGTCACGTTGAAATGATGTGTGATGCTGGAATTGACCTGCCCGTTGACAATATTGACATGCTGGTCCGGCCCCACATAAGAGATCGTCAAACCGGGGATGTCCGGCAGCGGGGGAAGCACCGACGGTCCCCCCCCCTCAAACGTCAGCGACAAATCCGCGCTTTCCCCCGGGTTGATGTTATCCCGGTCCAGCGACGTGCTGAACGTCACCGCCCCCGCCGTCCAACCCCGGCAAACGCAGAATGTTACGAGCGCCCACAGCACCACCCACCGGCCCCATCCGGAGGCCGGGCGATGCTTCGCGTCAATATTCCTGTCCATCATGTCCATTTTGACCGAATCAACCGTTCAAATAAATATTTATTAACGACCAACCACCGTCGTCAATTTCAAAAAATCATCACTGTCTACAGACAACCCGGCGGAAAAAATGTTCACCACATCCGCCCACGTGGCCGGAGAATGTTCATAATTTGCCCGCCCACAGCAAGCCTGCAAACCGGATTATTCCGATTTCTGGTTTCCCCATGTCCCCTTTCAGCTTTTCAGCTTTTTCCCGCCACCCCCTTGACGCCGCCCCCTTTCGCTGCGAAGTTAACCCCCTTGGCGGAAGAAACTTCACGGCCGGCCGCCGGCAGTTGGGTGGCCGACCTCGCAGCCGCTCCCGCCGCACAATCCCTCGTGCAGCGCCTGGAGCCGGGCGGCCTGTTGTCCTGTCCCGGCATCTGCGCGTCCGCCCAGCCCTTTTTTGCCGCCCTCCTCGCCCGCATTTTTCCCCGGCACACCCTCGTCCTCGTCGTGCCGGACCTCAAAATCCAGGAACTCTTCCAGCAGGACCTCGAAACCTGGCAACCCCGGCCGCCGTTATATTTTCCCCCCTGGGAAAGCCTCCCGCCCGAGGGCAAACTCCCCCATGCCGACGTCATCAGCGACCGCCTGCAAACCCTCATGGCCCTCGCCGGCCCGGCCGAACCCTGGCTCATCGTCACCTCCGTCGCCGCCCTGCTGCAGAACACCTTCGCCCCCGCCGAAATCCAAAAACGCACCCCCCACCTCAAACGCGGCGACACCCTCGATCCCCTTGACCTCATCGAAACCCTCGAGGAACAAGGCTACGAACCCGAGGTCCAGGTCACCCAAAAAGGCGAGATCGCCCTTCGCGGCGGCATCCTCGATGTCTACGCCCCCACCGGCGCCTGGCCCGTCCGCCTCGAATTTTTCGGCAACGAACTCGAATCCCTCCGCGAGTTCGATCCCGTCACCCAGCTCTCCCGCGCCGAGATCGGCGCCGTCAGCCTGTCCCCGGCCGGCGAACTCGGCATCCTCAAATCCCCCAAGCCCGGCGACGCCCCGCCGACCAGCCTGCTCGACCACTTGCCCGCACAAAGCATACTCGTGCTCTGCGAACCCGAAGCCCTCGCGCTCCGGGCGGAAGAATACAGCCGCCTCATCCCCGCCGGCGACCCCCTGTTCCGCGCCTGGCCGGACTTCCTCGCCCAAGCCCGCGCCCGCTCGCTCGCGCAGATCGAAGTCGCCGATTCCCCCGAACCCTCCGGCCCCCTCACCTTCGCCAGCCTCGACGCCTGGCGGCCCTTGAGCGACCGCCTGCCCGAACCCCAGGTCGCCGAGGCCAACCGCCGCGAATTCTTCGGCCAGCTCCATCGTTGGCTCCGGCAGAACTACACCGTCCGCATCTTTTGCAACAACGACGGCGAACGCCAGCGCTTCCTCGAAATCTGGGGCACCCTGGAATTCGCGCCGGCGGTCATGCCCGTCATCCAGCTCGGCGCCCTCGCCCGCGGCTTCCTCTGCGAAACCGCCCGGCTCGTCGTCGTCACCGATGCCGAGATCTTCGGCCGTTACAAAATCCAGCGCCCGCGCCGCCAGAAATCCGCCCACGCCGCCGCCACCCGCTCCGCCCTCGACATCGACTTCGCCGACCTCGAGGAAGGCGACCTCGTCGTCCACCTCCAGCACGGCATCGGCCGCTACCTCGGGCTCAAGACCATGCCCGCCGGCCAGAGCCGCCATCCCAGCGCCCCCACCACCCCCGGCCTCGCCGGCCTCGAAGGCACCGAATGCCTCGTCATCGAATACGCCCCCGGCACCCCCGGCGAAGAATCGCCCAAGCTCTACGTCCCGGTCACCGAAGCCTACCTCGTCGGCAAATACGTCGGCGTCGGCAAATCCCGCCCGCCCCTCAACACCCTCGGCGGCACCCGCTGGGCCAAGGCCAAGGAACAGACCGAACGTGCCGTGCAGGACGTCGCCGCCGAGATGCTCCGCATCCAGGCCGTCCGCGAATCCCAGCCCGGCCACCCCTATCCGCCGGACAACCTCTGGCAACGCGAATTTGAGAGCGCCTTTATATACGAAGAGACCGCGGACCAGATGACCGCCATCCTCGAGACCAAGGCCGACATGGAACGCCCCAAGCCCATGGACCGCCTCATCTGCGGCGATGTCGGCTTCGGCAAAACCGAGGTCGCCATCCGCGCCGCTTTCAAGGCCGTCATGGGCGGCAAACAAGTCGCCATTCTCGTCCCCACCACCGTCCTTGCCCAGCAACACTTCAACAACTTCCGCGAACGCATGGCCGACTACCCCGTCCGCGTCGAACTCCTCTCCCGCTACCGCACCAAACGCGAGCAGGACGCCGTCGTCCAGGCCCTCGCCGCCGGTGCCGTCGACATCGTCATCGGCACCCACCGCCTCGTGCAGAGCGACATCGTCTTCAAGGACCTCGGCCTCGTCGTCATCGACGAGGAACAACGCTTCGGCGTCCAGCACAAGGAAACTTTCAAGCGCCTCCGCACCCTGGTCGATGTCCTCACCCTCAGCGCCACCCCCATCCCCCGCACCCTCTACCTCGCGCTCACCGGCGCGCGCGACATGAGCACCATCCAGACCCCGCCCCACGACCGGCTCCCCGTGGAGACCATTGTTACCCACTACGATGAACGCGTCATCCGCGACGCCATCCAGCGCGAGCTCAACCGCGGCGGTCAGGTCTTCTTCCTCCACAACCGCGTCAGCACCATCCTCGACATGGCCGGCCGCCTCCAGCAGCTCGTCCCCGCCGCCCGCCTCGTCATCGGCCACGGCCAGATGCATGCCGACGACCTCGAGACCGTCATGACCACCTTTGTCAACGGCTACGCCGACATCCTCCTCTCCACCACCATCATCGAGAGCGGCCTCGACATCCCCAACGCCAACACCATCATCATCGACCGCGCCGACCGCTTCGGCCTCAGCGACCTCTACCAGCTCCGCGGCCGCGTCGGCCGCTATAAACACCAGGCCTTCGCCTACCTCCTGCTTCCCCGCCACGCCAGCCTCCTCGCCGATGTCCGCAAACGCATCAGCGCCATGAAACAATATTCCACCCTCGGCAGCGGCTTTAAGATCGCCATGCGCGACCTCGAGATCCGCGGCGCCGGCAACCTCCTCGGCTCCGAGCAAAGCGGCCACATCACCGCCGTCGGCTTCGAACTCTACTGCCAGCTCCTCAAACAAAGCGTCAGCTCCCTCAAAGGCGAAAAACTCCAGCCCCGCGTCGAAGTCAAAATCCAGCTCGACTTCCTCCCTGCTGAAAAAAGCCTCCCCGAAACCTACGTCACTGATGCCCGCCACCGCATCGACCTCTACCGCAAACTCGCCCAAGCCACCGACCGCCCCGCCCTCGAAGCCCTGCAAAAAGAACTCCGCGACCGCTTCGGCCCCCCGCCCCCCTCCGCCGACCTCATTTTCCAAGTCGCCGAACTCAAACTCCTTGCCGCCGAAAAAACCATCACCAACGTCGAAGTCCGCGACGACCGTTTGATGCTCAAACGCCGCGGCGACTACATCATGCTCGACGGCAAATTCCCCCGGTTAACCAAGAAAGACCCCAAAGCCCGCCTCAAAGAAATCAAACGCGTCCTCCTCGCCCTCTCTCTCTTAAGAAACTAGGCGTATAAGTTTATGAGGTGCAAAGGAGTTGGAAGCCGCGGGCGGCGGCGTTTTGTTGTAGCCGTTTGATTTTTTTCTGTTTGAGTTTGGCTTCCGCTTGCTTCCAAACGGCTGGGTCGCAGGGGAGGCGATACTTGATGCGGTGCCAGATGACTCTGGCCAGCTTGTGGGCCATGGCAGTGATGGCTTTGGGGGTGCCGAGGCGGGCTTTCCAGCGGCGGAAACAATCGCCCAGATAATCTTTGCTATGCCACAGACTTTGGGCGGCCAGACGCAAGGCCATCGCGGCCCGGCTCTTCACGTCGCGGGTTTTGACGGAGATGATTTTACCACCTGTGATCCGGTTATCAGGACAGAGTCCGAGCCAAGATGAAAAACATTTGGCGGTGGGAAAGCGCGTGACGAAATCTGGCCCCAGTGCGGTGAAGAGCACCAGCGCCGTGCTGACTTGAATGCCGGGCACTTTCGTCAGATCCACGCCGCAGAGGCGGTAGAGTTCGGTGCGGGCATCGAACTTGGGTTCATTGCGCTGAGGCTTTTTGTTGCCTCGCCGGTTGGCGACCAGCGGGTGCTGGTTTAAGTCCACCTTGCTGTCGAACTGAGCCATCTGCTGTTGGATGTGCTCGTCACACTGGGCCATGAGCTTTTGGTAATGCCGCCAAGTATCCAAGGCTTGCTGGAGGACGAAGAGGTGTTCGTCCCGCCAATCACCGTGGAGGCTGCGGGCAATGGTGTCGTGACTGGCCTTGATGCGATGATCTTTTAGCGCGGCGAGCTTTTGTGGATCGCGCTCACCGGCGAGAATGGCGTCAAGGATGGCCAGACCGGTGAGGCCGGTCAAATCGCTGATGACGTTATGGATTTGGAGGTTCATTTGGGTGAGCGCTTTTTGGAGGTGCTGGACATGGCTGCCTGCATAGCGTCCGAGCGTGGCCCGATGGCGCAGGAGCGAACGCACGGCACAAATTTGTTCCGGGGGCCGGAAGCTGGCGCGCAACAAGCCGACTGAGTGCAGGTATTGAATCCACTGGCAGTCGCTGATGTCGGTTTTGCGACCGGGGAGATTTTTGCAGTGACGGGCGTTGACCAAACAGACTTCCAGCCCGGCGGCTTCCAAGATTTGAAACAGGGGAATCCGATGGACACTGGTGGATTCCATGGCCACGGTTTTCACACGACACTGGAGCAGCCAATCACGCAAGGCGTGCAGGTCATCGGTGAAGGTGGCGAAGGTGCGCACCGGATCGGGATCGGCGTCGCACGGGACGGCCACTTGAATCGCGGCGGCCCCGATGTCAACCCCGGCGGCGTGGGGATGAAGCGTGGGCAGTTGGGTGCTGGCTTTGCTGCTGGCTTTCTTTTTGACTTTTTTACGGTGGACATACTGTTCCTTTTGTTCAGTTTGAACGGCGGGTGGACGGCCCGAAGCGTGTTAAGGCAAGTGAGACAATCTCTTAATCGGGATGACGTCGCGGATAAACCACGACGACTCACCAGTGACTTGCACGGTGGCTTCGGAACCACGCTAACCCACGGGCTTTGATCGAGCACCAGTGGCAGGCCGGTTTACTTGCCGCCCGCCCGCCGCGTCACCAGCAACGCAACGAATGATAACCAACGCAAGCCAGTTTCTTGTGTCATTGCCCCGCCTCGGAGGCGGTTGGCTTGCTAACCGTTGAAATGGGGATTTTTAAGCGACCACCAACGCCGCCAACCTCGGATACCAGTTGTCGAATATTCTCCCTTCTCGGGGAGGGCCGGGATGAGGCCGGACGTATCCTGTTCGCGAAGTGACAAATCCTTCAACCCCGCCTTACCGCCGGTCCAGCCAAGTCGTTCTGAGTCCGATTGAGTCCAGCAAGCCTCTGGAGCAAAGGAAAAATAGATATATAACAGACGGAAAATAGTTAAATAACGATCAGAATTTCAAAAAAAGGCCGCAAATAACCAAAATAACACTTAAATAACACTCGAAAAAAACGCGCGGGGTCCGGGCGGC
>Ga0302282_1003406_pt1 | contig 10610 bp, 10 predicted proteins | sample III_Fen_E1_3_FD_198763 | JGI IMG/M metagenome (GOLD analysis project Ga0302282, IMG submission 198763) | Peat permafrost microbial communities from Stordalen Mire near Abisko, Sweden - III_Fen_E1_3 | ecosystem: Environmental > Terrestrial > Soil > Wetlands > Permafrost | place: Sweden: Abisko... | reverse complement strand
GTTGTAACCCCGGCGCCGGGACCATTCGCCTGAACACGGAACTGGCCAAGAAGCCGAGGGAGTGCCTGGAGTACATCGTGGTCCATGAGATGGCGCATCTGCTGGAGCCCACCCACAACGCTCGCTTCATCGCGCTGATGGACGGCTTCATGCCAAACTGGCGGCTGCGTCGTGACCAGTTGAACCGGCTTCCTGTGCGCCACGAGGAGTGGAGGTATTGATCTTCGAAACACTTCGAGGACTCGTTCGATGAGAACTTGGGCTGTCGCTTCGATCCAGCCGTGCCGTGTACCAATTAACGTGCAAGCCTGACTGTACGATTGGCGTGGGGTCCAGGGCCTATTTCAGCAGTGCCACAAATCGTTCGATTTATCGTACGCGGTGAGATGTCCAACCAGACCCAGGGAGGTCAGCGAAGATGGAGAACTCGGCGGAGAGTGGCACCTCACTTTACCCTGGATGTATTGCATGGTCGCCGCCAGCGTCGGCCCGCTGTCGGCAGGTGCGGTTGGGGGCGGGGCGCTCTGTTGACCCCAAGCTGCGATGGCGAATCCAAATACCAAAGCGGATGTAAGCCAATACTTCATCTTCATCGTTCAATGCTTTCCTTTGTAGACGCCCTATCCACGTGAGCTCATTTGAACACTCGGTTGGGGTATGCCATGTCTCCAGTGATTGTCATTCGACTCAGTCCACCATGCACTCGATTATCAGTCTGCCATCTTGAATCGTAAGCACGTAGGTATAATTGCCCTCTCTGAGCTGACGTTCTCCAATGTAGTCGATCGGGTGCATTGCCATTGGACCAGTGTCGGTGGTCAAGGTCACGCTGGCATACTTGTAAGCGTGCTCCATCGTCTGGTAGTTAGTCGACGCTCCGGCCTTGATGTCGCCATATTGTTTACCATTGACGACTACGTTCTTGAAATACACGCCGGAGCGGTTTTCAACTCGAATGTGCGGACCTGCTACGTAGGGCTCCGGAGCGTCGGCATTGTCCAGCAGCAGATTGGAACTCACCAAGCACCTCGACGTGCTTCCGACGCAGAACGTCAGGCCCCAGCCTTGCGATGGGTCTGCATATTCTTTCGGGAGGTCGAATTCCAGGCGTACAGCGTCGCCTGGCTTCCAATCTCCAATGATCGAGGGAAGCGTCTCGTTCGGCACTGCCACTCTCTGAACGCCCAATACTCTGGAACCGGAGACCGTGACGAGGTTGAATGGATAGGCCGGGAACTGAGGAGAACGAACTCCCGCATCGGGCACGGTGAAATTGACGACGAAGTGATATTTGCTAACCGCATCGGTTCTCACCACGCCAATTCTCATCTGGCGCACCCAAAACGGCGCTCCTGCTAGCAACGGCATGTATTGCTTTATGGCTTGCGCGGAGGGCGGCTCCGGCTTGGTAGCTACCCTTTTTTCAACCGCATCGGGGTGTGGCTCTGGTTTCTGCTCTGGCTGTGCCCCGGGGTCATCCCGGATGGGCTGAACCTTCCCCGCCCCAGCCTGCCTGATCGCGTAGGGAACGAAGATCGCTTGTTGGAATCCCTCAGGCGGGTAGAAGGAACGGGACTTCTGCGCGCTGTCCCAGATAACTAGAACGAGTCTGGCCGACGGCTGGCCAAAGCTCAGCTCCTTCTTTGGAACGACCAGCGTGTACCTCCTGCGTCCCTGATCGTCTGTCAGGTCCTTGAGATGTGCAGAGGAAGCAAAGCCGAAGCAGGCAGTCGTGCTTCTCTCGTCAATCAGGTAGATGGCGCACAGGCTCCCATCGTGCTGCACGCCGTAGGCCTGGTCCACGTAACGGTCGATCTGGCCATTCTGGTTCCGGTCGACCTCCACTGTGACCGAAATCGGATCGGGTTCGCTCACCGCGAGTTCCAGCGTATCCTCGGTCTCGGTCGCCGTGACGGAAACCCCTCCTTGATCGTAGAGAGTTAGGGGCGGAGCGCTCTGTTGTCCCCACGCCGCAACGGTGAATCCAAATGCCAGAATTGCGACAGACCCATGATTCAACTTCATCGTTCAATTCCTCTATCTACGCTCACACCGGGCATTCAGCCGCCCGTTTTCACGCACCCTACTCCACATCGGTAACCTTTCCGTTCGTGAAGGTCACCTTCATGTCCTTGTAATAGAAGATTGTCTTGGCTCCCAGCTTGGCGACCTTGAGTGGTGCCCCGAAAGCTGTGGTCACCTGGTCCATGGTCTGGCCAATGGCGATGGTGGGCGGCGGGGTATCGGTGGGAGGAGGAGGAGGAGGAATTTCCGCCATCGGAGCCGGGGCGGGCGCAGCTGCAGGAGTCGCGGCAGCCTCGGAAGCGGGGGCCAAAGGAGGTCCCGCTCCCAGATGAACCCAGAGTTGACCCGTGTCGGCGCTTAGATTGTCCCCTTGAATCTTGAATGCAGCGGTACGTCCACCGGTGCTATACGTCAGCGTCAGCGTGTCTCCGCTGACAGAGTATTGGCCACTGTCATGCACACCGCCCGGAGCCAGCAGAGAGAATGAACCGCCGGGAAGCAGAATCAGGCGACCGCCTCCCCCTCCTTGCACGACGTACTGCACGGCGGTGCCTGCTGGTTGAGCACTCTGTGCCGGCTGTCCCCCTTGATTTCCCTGATCGGGTGCAGCCTGATCCGACGGAACCACCGTCAGCACCTCGGCTACCAACTGCATGGCTGTATCGACGGACGGCACTTCCTTCTTGTTGGGAAATGGGATCTTGAGGGTAGCGTAGTAACGAATGTTGTCGTAGGGATCGCTGTAAAGCTGGAAAAGAACTCCGTCCCGTTGGACCTGAATCCCCGTAACCCAGCACTTTTCATCCGGCACAAACGGTCGGTGGGGGTAATCGGTTGCGGTCGCCCCTCCCGGTGCGGCCATTGTGATCAACATATCCTTACCGAATCCACCCCAGCCTTGTCCGATCCTTCCGTTCTTGTACGTATTTGATGGGGGCATGGGCGAAGCTGTGGCATACATGATCAGTCCGGGCTTTTGGATCGCGACCACATCGCCGGCCGTGACAATATCCGACCGGTCCGCCGTAATCGTGGTCAGCTTGAACTGCGTGTAGAGCTTCTGCTGAATAGCGGCCGGATCTCCAGTCTGGGCAGCAGCTCCAAAACTGAGAATCAATGTGATAGCGGCCAATTGCGACGCACGTATCCACCAACCTGTTTTCATAGGCTTCTTCGTTTCATGAGTTGTCGGGGAAGAAATCTGACGAACAGACATATGTACGCCCGGCGTCCAAGTAATGTCAACCGGAATTTCCATTTTGGGTTCACAGCACGAACCAGTATACCCGCAGTTGCCCCCACCGGGTCCGTTTTTTGCATCCGTTTCCATCCCAAAGGCTCGGGCAGACCGGAAGGGCCTTCTCCAGGACACAAAAGCCGGGTATTGCTTTGTTTCCAGGCGATTTTTCTGACACCTCCTCGTCAACTCCCCTCCTTCGTCCAGATTGGTTTCGCTTTGCCGCTACACGCTATTATCCGCCTGGCACCGGCAGAGCCTCGATGCGCCGCAGCATGCTTCCGAACAGGCGCCGTGTCAGATGGCTCTCTGCCAACAATAGCCAGTAGTAGCGGGCATGCTTTACCAACCGGCCGCCGGTCTTCACCAGCCGTTGCTGTAAGCTCGTCAAGGACCACTTCTCGATCCCCTTCGGCAGCACCAAGCGCCGCCACAAATTCCCCAGGTTGTATGCGATCACGCTCAGCCACAGCCGAACTTCATTGGACCGGAATCGATGGCAGCTAAGCCGGGTCATCTTCACCGCTTGCTTCCCCTCTTTGATCCACTGCTCGGCCGTGCCCCGCTTGTTATAGAACCGTACCACCGCCCGGCTCGGAGTCTCCAGACTGGTCACGATGAACCCGATGCGCGGGAACAACTCCCCGGCATGATGCTCGACCTTCGCCACCACCCGCCGTGCCGTCGTCCAACTGGCGGCCCTGTAGAGAAAGCCTTTGTACCACACGATCGGTTTGTGACTGGGACGCCCCGCCGGTCGCAGCAGCAGTTCCGCTACATCCCGTTCCAGGTTCTCATTGGCCGGGATGCGGATGGCATACTTCACCCCCCGCTCTTCCAGCGCTTCGTAAATCTCCGGCTTGGCGAAGGCGGCGTCGGCGCGAAACACCACTTCCTTGCCCAGTTTCTGTTGCCGCTCAATCTCGGGCAGCAGAAGTTCTTCCCACCCATCGGCGCTGTGAACATTGCCGGGACGAAGCTTGGCCGCCAGACAATCGCCGTCTCGGTTGAATAAAAGCAGCGGGTGAAAGCAGGTTGATTCGAAGTGGCCGTTGTATGCGCTCTCTTCCTGCTCGCCGTAGACCGGGATCTCGGTTGAGTCCATGTCCAGGACCGTGCGGTACCCTGAATCCAGCGCTTCCGCCTTACCCACCAGTTCCCGATTCAGCCGCGCCAGTCCCGAGAAGTTTCCATCCTCGGCCAGCATCTGCGCCTCAAAGCTCTGCAACCGGGGGGCAGGGCTGCGCCGCGATCCCAAATCTTCTCCGAGCCGATCAGACGGAAGCTCGGGTCTTGGGCCAGGCGTTCGGCATCGTTCACGTCTTCGTATCCAGCCAAGCGGCTGTACACCGATTGGCGCAGCAGATCGACAATCGGTAACTGTGCGTTCCTCGCTCGCGTGTCAGTAAGGCATTCAGCCGCAAGTTCGCCGAAGCCCAATCGCTCGTCCAACTCACGCACCAGAATCAACCCGCCGTCAGAGGTGACGCGGGAACCCTGGAAATCGACCCTGAGAGAAGCGTTGAAGGAGAGCTGAAAGGGTCGTTTATGTATCTCACCCATTGGGTATTAACCTCCAGAACGTTTTCACCGCGTTCGCACCCTTATAAACATTGACGATTGCGACGCTCTGAGGGTTCAGAATTACGACTCAAAATGGAAATGTGGGAACAACATAATTGATTGTTAGCTTGTCCTCAGGCGATCTTTGCTTGCTCGCCTGCGATCTCAACTCGTCCCCCTGTGATCTCTGCTTGCTCGCCTGCGATCATTGCTTGTCCCAATTCAACCCACTAACCCATAGATAGAACAGATAGACAGGAACAGCCAGAAGGAACCCTCATACTCCCCTTGCGTCAGGCAGGATGAAGATGACGAGCCGTGCGCCTTCGCTGTCGCTCAGACAGTCCCGAGGAGCACCCCTGTTCCGCTATCGCGGAAGCAGGGAGGAGAAGCATCCTGTATCGCCTAACGGCTCTACAGGAGCGAGGCACCCGCCTCGCCGGGCGGCTCGCGGAGTGTCTCCCGTAGGGCAGCAACATATAACCGTTCGCTCGGCCGCTCTGCTCCAGCTCCCAACTTGGTTGGTTCGATCCTGATAAGATTTGAGCTCGATAAAGCTGCCACCAAGGTGACCTGGACGTCGAATCCGAGATTTTACTAACGGTGACATAGTCCTAGAACTCCCGATGCCCATCGAGCCGGAGAACCATCGGCGACCACACCACGTGGTTGCTCGTGCCGCTCGCAAGGCATGGCGGACCTTGTGGACCAACTGCCAGGAGGCTTTCAGGTTGTGGAGAGGGGTTCCTATGGCGCTTAGGCTGGCCAACGCCTGTGGGCCGTTCCCGCTTGAATCGCGCCGAGCCGGACTAGCGCAGACGGAACGATCCGGAGCTGATCGCTCCTCGCCACTCCAGACTCTTCTCCCGAAGGGCGCGGTTGCGCTCATCTCGGGAGGAGGGCGAACTCGCGTTTGAGTTAGATGATTGAGGATAAGCCCGATGGTCGCCGACTACAGCGGGGGTACATCGGTTCGCTAGCCGTGTGAAGTAAGCTTTTGGCCGATTTCCTTTAGGCTGCTCAGCAGTCCCGAATATCGCTTCCTTGATTGATCGTTCCTCACTGCGAGCCCCAGGGCCCTCTTCTGCCCAACTACCACCAGCAGCCGCTTGGCGCGGGTAATGCCGGTGTAGATGAGGTTCCGCTGGAGCAGCATGTAATGCTGCATGGCCACCGGGATGACGACCGCCGAGAACTCCGAGCCTTGCGCCTTGTGGACGGTTGCCGCGTATGCCAGCGAGACTTCGTCCAGTTCTCCGTAGTCGTATACAACCAGCCTGTCGTCGAACCGCACCGAAACTTCCTGCTCCACGGGATCGATCTTCTCGATCATGCCGATGTCGCCGTTGAACACTTCCTTCTTGTAATCATTGACCGTCTGGATAACCTTGTCCCGGACCTGGAATCGCCAACCAAACCGTTCCGCCATGGGTTCGCCTTGGCGAACCGGATTGAGGGCGGTCTGCAGCACAGTGTTCAACGCGCGTACCCCGATGGAGCCGCGGTTCATCGGACACAGGACTTGAATGTCGCGAATCGGATCGAGACGATGGCCCTTCGGTATCCTGTCCCGGACCAACTTCACCAAGGTGGCGGTGATCTCTTCAGGGGTATCTCGCTCAATGAAATAAAAGTCTGAGCCGGACTCTGCCGATCGCAACTCAGGCATCCTACCCTGGCGGATCGAATGGGCGCTAGTGATGATCTTGCTGGCGGCTGCCTGCCTGAACACCTCGGTCAGGCGAACGACTGGTACAACACCGCTATCGATCAGATCGCGCAGGGCATTCCCTGGTCCGACAGAGGGAAGCTGATCCACGTCGCCGACCATGATCAGTCCTGCGGTCTTCGGGAGGGAACGGAGCAGAGCGTACATCAGTAGCACGTCCACCATCGATGTCTCATCGACGATGAGCAGGTCGCATTCGAGCGGTTTGTCTTCGTTACGCTGGAACCTTCCCGTCGCGGGATCAACCTCCAGCAGACGATGAATGGTTTTCGCTTCGAGCCCGGTGGTCTCCGTCAGACGTTTCGCCGCTCTCCCGGTGGGTGCGCACAGCAGGCACTTCACCTTCTTCGCTCTGAGGATAAGCAGGATCGAGTTCACCAGGGTCGTCTTGCCCACACCGGGGCCGCCAGTGATAATGGTGGCGCGGCTGGTAAGGACGGTCTTGAGCGCCTCTCGTTGACTTGGCGCCAGTGTCTTGCGGGTCTTCTCCTCGCACCAGGCGACGGCTTTCTCGAATTCGATCTTGGGGTAGGTCACGCCAGCCGTGGCCAGCCGCTTGATCTTCGTTGCGATGCCGTCTTCCGCCTTCCTCAGGTGGGGCAGGAAGACCAGAGGTTCGCCGTCGATCTCCTCCAGCAGCAGAAAGCCACTGGTCAGCATCTGCGACACTGCCTGCTCGACAGTCTCCACCGGCACCTCCAGCAGTTTCACAGCCGCCGCCTTCAGTTTTTCTAATGGCAGGGCGCAATGGCCCTCGGAGGTGGCACCCAGCAGAACGTGGTCGATCCCGGCGCGTGCTCGGTTCTGTGAATCCTTCGGTACCCCGACGCTCTGGGCGATCTGGTCCGCGGTGGCAAACCCGATACCGTGGATCTCCTTGGCGAGTGTGTACGGGTTCTCCTGCACCGTCTGAATTGCCAGGTTTCCGTAAGCCTTGAAGATACGGACGGCTCTACCGGTGCTGACCCCATGACTATGCAGGAACAGCATGATCTCCCGGATCTGCATGCCCTCCTGCCAGGCGGTGGCGATCCGTTCACGGCGCTTCGGCCCGATACCATCGACGGACTCCAGGTCGCCGGGTTGTCGCCAATGACGCCCAGCACATCCGCGCCGAAGTGTTCCACCAGCTTCTTTGCAAGCACGGGACCGATGCCTTTCACGAATCCCCCGCCGAGGTACCGCTCAATCCCCTCACTCGTGGTTGGCGGGGTGGCCTTCAGGACCTGGGCCTTGAATTGGAGCCCGTACTCCTCGTCACGGACCCACCAGCCCTTGGCGGTCACCCATTCGCCGGCGCTTACTGTCGGCACGGACCCAAGGACCGTGACGAGGTCACGCCGTCCACGGACCTTCACGCGGAGCACAGCAAAGCCGCTTTCCGCATTGAAGAACGTGACTCGCTCCACGAGGCCGGCGATCTCTTCAGATGGGGTACTGGATTTTGCGGCAGTATTGCTCATGCTGATAGAAGTCTATGTGTCGGACGCAATTTTAGGTGCCGGCCGCGTTTCTGAGAGTGGTGCAGAGGTTTGGAGCCCAGCAACCGTTACCATGAGAGGGACGAGAGGATGCATATGTCAGCGAACGAACCCCCAGCTCGCCATCACGCGTTCACGGGACCGGCTTTGCCACAACTGCCAGAGCCAACCCACGCCGAACGTGTGAAAACCCTCTTATCGCTCGTCCCGATCGCCACCCTTTCGACGCTATCGCGCAAGCAACCGGGATATCCGTTTGGTTCTCTGATGCCCTTTGCGCTTGATTCTGAGGGCAGGCCCATCTTCCTCATCAGCAAGATGGCCATGCACACCCAGAATTTGATTGGAGATCCTCGTTGCAGCCTGTTTGTCGCACAGGTGGGTACTGATGGTGACGCACTGGGGGCTGCACGGGCGACTCTGATGGGACACGCCGAACAGGTCCTTGAACATGATATTGCCTCCGTTCGAGAGAGGTACCTCACTCGCCACGAAAGCAGCCGCTACTGGGTTGAGTTTTCCGATTTCAGCTTCTTCCGCCTCCAACCCGTTGATCTCTATTACGTCGGTGGCTTTGGCGTGATGGGCTGGGTCGGCGTTCAGGAATACGAGCACGCAGCCCCGGACCCGCTGGCCAACGCCGCGCCCGGCATCCTCGCTCATATGAATGCTGATCATGCCGATTCGATGATCCTGTTGGCCAGAGCACATGCAGGAATCGAAGCGACCGAGGCGACGATGACCTCGGTAGATCGCCTTGGCTTTACGCTGAGATCGAAGACGATTGATGGGGTTAAGGGAGTTCGCATCAACTTCCCCCACGAGGCTACAACCCCGCAGGAAACGCGTGCGCTGCTCGTCGGGATGGTACGGCAGGCCAAGGCGCGGGGCTGACATTGCTTGACTGTGCCTCACTCTGACCGGATCCCTGTGGGGGGCAAGAACAGCCGATCCAGGGTGAGCGATAATCAGTCGATGGTGTTGGAGTGATGCGGATCTATATTGGGATCGCTATGGCAGTCGTTCTTGGGGGGCTAATTCTGTGGGGCTGGCTATACCAACGTCGCCGCGCTTGGACCCCACATAAACAGGACGAAACTATGCGGCGTCACGTAAACCGAAATTACGATTGAGAGCGATATCGAACGACGGGACTGCGCGTCTACGGTGAGGCTGCTTGGCTGATCCCGGCAGTGAAACTTGCGTTCCTTCGAAAGAGCGTATACTCCGCTCAGTTAGTACGCTTCCTCGCCTCTAGCTGATGACGGCTTGCTCCTGACGAGCACCTCTCACGAAAGACCAAAGCACGGATTGGAGACAACTATGCTCTCTGGCAACAAATCCGACTTGAAAAAACACCTGTCAACAAAGCATCCAACGTTCACGCACAAAGTAATGGCGCGTAGCGCGAAAGACCAGATCGCCGAAACGACGCGCCAAGAAAGGTCGCTTCCGGAGAGGGATCTGCCGCCGAAGTAGTCAAGGCGTATTCCTTGGTCTTCGGTCTTAGCCTCCCCAATCCCCACGAGTACTCCCCCGGCATGCAGGAGCATGCCGGGGGCTTTCGTCTCGGGCGCAAGATCATCTCCAACGATGGCTCATGGTGCCGCGGCATGGGCGAGGTGAGGCCCCAGGATCTTGGGGTCGCCGCAGCGATTGAGCCGGATCAGATCACGCGGCAGTTGCATTTCTGTTGATGATCTTGAGCTGGCGGGAACGAGACAGGTGAAGAACGCCGGCACCGACCGGGTGATCGACGAGTTGCGGAAGTCATTTGCCCCGCCGTCCTCCCTTGACTTGGTCCGTCCTCCCTGCTCGCGCCCACCGGGATTGCGCCAGGCTCTTGGTAAAGTAGGATATGACCCTGGTCGAAACGATTGCTGCCTGGCAAATGGAGGCATTGAGTATTCAACCGCCATTGGGAAGTGGCCTCTTGCCTGCCGTTGGTGGCCTCCCTGGCCCTGCATTCTTCCCCGAAGGATTCGGCCTCAGCCATCCAATCTCGCCAGAAAATCCTGCGCCCACAATCATGGCCATTGGGCACAACTTCGGTTGCGCTCAGTACCGTGAAGGGATAGGCCCGGCCGGGCGAGAAGACGACAAGGCAACGTGGCGCAATCTCGACCGCCTGCTGCGCGATGCCAACAGTACCCCCGCGCGGTGTTTTCGGACGAACTGGTTTATTGGGCTGCTTCCTGGCAACAAGCAAACAGGCCAGTTTCTGCGTAAACCCGATCGGGGGTACGAAAAAGCCTGTGGCGATCTCCTCATCAAGCAGGTTCAATTTCTTCGCCCAACCGCGATCTTGCTACTCGGTCCCGAGGTTGCTGGTCGCGCCTATCGGATCATTCCTGCCCTTGAGCCATGGCGAGTCGCCCACAGGTGGAGTGATATTGACTGCAGTTCCATCGGTCACTCTCCGCGCAACGTTGAGGTTCCCGCCGCAAATCTGAGGACCAACGTGGCGGCTTTGTTGCACCCTTCCTTTGGGGCAGCAAACCAGGGTCGGCGGATGAAGAACATGTTCACGGCTGTGACTGAGGCCCAGATCATCCGAGCGGCATTGAAGTCTTGA
>Ga0302282_1003405_pt1 | contig 10612 bp, 10 predicted proteins | sample III_Fen_E1_3_FD_198763 | JGI IMG/M metagenome (GOLD analysis project Ga0302282, IMG submission 198763) | Peat permafrost microbial communities from Stordalen Mire near Abisko, Sweden - III_Fen_E1_3 | ecosystem: Environmental > Terrestrial > Soil > Wetlands > Permafrost | place: Sweden: Abisko... | reverse complement strand
CGTTCAGGGGGCCACCACGGTAAATCGCGGTAAACCGCTCGCCCAGGTTGGGAGACAACGGGTATTCGGACAGGCTCAATTACGGCTCCTTGCGGGGTCTGGGCGCACCCGGTACCACTATTCAGTTGGCCGATGCCAGCTGTCAACCGTGGATATTCGTTTTGCGCACATCGGGCCGGAAGGCGACCCGGGGGCAGTCGACGAATCGATGACCACTAAAGGCTGTTGGGGTCCAGGTTGATTGTCGTTCCTTCGTAGAGGTACTGCTGGTCGCCGAACACCTCGAGATTGGCGTTGAGCCAGATGAGGTCCTCGACGGAGATCCCGAATCGTTGCGCGACGACTGCGGTGATGTCCCCGGGCGCCACAAGGTAGCGCTTGGGGGCGCCGGTCGTGGTCGTGGCCGTCACGGTTCCGGACGCATAGGCGCGGCTGCCGCCATCGAGCGGATGAACGTTGGTTTGGCGCAGCGGAATGCTCCAGTGCACGGTACTGACGGCAAGCACCTTGTTGGGCCCGAGCTCGAGCGGGACGCCCGTGGATGACGCGACGGACGAATACGTGACGAGGGTGCCGAGATAGGACGGCGGACCGACGGAGTTCAGCAGGGCCGATGACGATGCAGCCGCTGTCGTCGTCGGGCCGCCGAGCTGATGGTCGCCGACGCCGTGATACGTGAGCCCGTCGCCGACGTTCGGCGCGATCTCCAGCAGCGTGACCGATATCGGCACCGGAACGGTGGAGGTGAATCCGGAGTAGTGCGCAGAGAACGTGCTGTCGCCGTTGGCGACCACCTCGTAGTGAAAGTGGATGCTCCCCTTCGGGGACGCCACATCCCCGGACGCGACGACAGTTCCGGCAGGGATGGGGACGATTGTCGGACTCGGGAAAGCCGCGCTGACCGGTCCCGGTGTAGCCACGTGCGAGATTGCGGGGTTGGGTGTTGCCGTCGGTGTGGGTGGCGGCGCAGTCGGCGTGCCGGTTGTCGTCGCCGAGTGGTGGCCGTGCGTGATGTGCGCGCTCGCGTGGGCGCGGATCGGGAGGCATCCCGCGAGCGCGACGGTGATGAGCATGGCTACGCCAATGGCAAGGACTGTGCGGCGATTCATGTTGTGGAGGATTCAGGAAATCGAACCTGACGAGGCTCCCCGACAGGAGCATCCCCCGTGCTATATCAGCGAAGGTCGTTCGAAACTCCGCTTTGTGAGATCCCTGCAGGAGAGATTTAGTTGAATTCTAATCATTTTCAGGCGCGATGGATAGTCGTCCAAAATGAGGACACTCTCGGGCCCGGATCCGGTCGACCGGGATGTGAGGCCTGGCACCGGGTGCGCGATGGAGGTAGTTCTTGAGGATCGGAGCGCTGCCGTGACCTGGCACCTCGGTGAGGTGCACTTCCCTGGCGAAAGACCTGTCAGGCGCTGGTGGTGCGACGCCACTCTGCGGCAACCGCATCAAGACGGTTTCTGATCGCACCGGTTCTGCCATCCAGCAGGTACACGACGCCTGAGACGAGAAGCAGCACGGGAATGACAAGGTCGACCTGCCAGTTCAGGAGAGCTTGCCAGAAGATGACGATCGGCACAAACAGGAACGCCGTCACAATCGCATTGCACGCGGCGACCAGCAGGAGTACCCAACGGCCGAACCCGTGCAGCACCTGCGCTCGGACGATAGCGACCGCGCCAGCGATCAGTGCCGCCGAGAACAGGATGTCCAGCGCACTCCCGAGAATGACGCCGGCGCTTCCTCCGTAGCCGGGTGCAAATCCCGCGAGAAAGTTACTGAACAGAAAGTCCACGAGCCAGCTGCACCCGAAAACAATCAGCCCCACCCGGCCGAGCACGGACCGACCGGCGATCCCGGTGCCATCTCGAAGCCCGACCGCGAGCACAACCATGGATGCCAGCAGGAGGACGGAACCCATCAGAACCGGCACCGTGCCCAGAAAACGGACGCTGACCCAGTCGTTCAGCGGAAGCACAAGCTGCAGAGCACCCAGAATGGCGATGAGGCCCGCCAGGGCCGTACCCGCCCCACCCCACGTCGTCGCGCGGGTTGAGAGGGGTTGTGTGTTGTCGCTCACTCGGCTCCCCCATCTTCACTGATGACCTGAGAATACTCCTGGCCGCAGATCGGATGGCCCGTTTCTTGACGCTCGCGGGCGTGCACGCACCCGGCCCTGCACCGTTGGGTTCATCCCTCCGTTGTCCCCCTAACGAACGATGATCTGCAGCTCGACGATGGGGGCGAGAGCAACAGCCCAGAGGACTCCTGCGATGATCCACCGTCCGCGTGGCTCCGCGACGAGACCCCGTCCGGCCCACCACATCGCCTGAGTGAGCGCCTTTGACACAAACGGTGGAGAGATCAACAGCACGCCAATCGACGCGAGCGAAATCACGATTGCGGGTTGGTAGAGGTAAAACCAGGCACCGAACACACACGCCGCCCAAAGGAGAGTATGGGAGAGAAACCGCCACGCATAGAACGAGCCCTTCGTCCGAAAGGTGCCCGATTCGTTTGCGGCCTCGAAGCTGCCGCGTCGGACGGTGAAAGTCTCGAACCTGACGCGTCCGCCAACGTCCGCTGTGACGTTCAAACGCCAGCCCTCAGGAGTTTCGGCCACCTGGGTTTCTACCGTACCCCAGTGGTTTGAGACCTGTTCGTTCACGATTTGTCGTGCAGCGTGAATAGCGCCAACAACCGACCAGGTCAATGTGCGTGCGAAAGGAGGGTTTGTCGCAGGTGTCGGATCGGCCGCGGTCACAACTACATGATGTCGCACCGGCACGGCGCGCGCCGATAGCAATCGGGCGAAGCTCCTCGTGTCATCGCACGCGAAGAGAGCGGCCAGGCAAAACGCTTGCCCGTACCTGACCGACTCGTCAGACTTGCGATGGTCCGCAATGATGCGAAGCACCATAAGAGATTGGATTTGCCCATGTCTGGATTCAAAAAATTCCTCCTTCGAGGCAACCTCGTCGACCTCGCAGTTGCGTTCGTCATCGGTGCCGCTTTCGCCGGGCTGGTTTCGGGCCTGGTGAAGGATCTCATCACACCGTTGATAGCAGCGATCGGCGGGAAGCCGAACTTCGCGAACCTGAGCTTCGAAGTCAACCATTCCAAATTCTTCTACGGCGACTTCGTCAATCTGGTGATCTCGTTTCTCATCGTCTCCGCGGTCCTGTACTTCCTCGTCGTCCTGCCATACGGCAAGCTGCTCGAACGATTCAAGCCGACCGCGGAGGAGCCTGCCGTGCTGCAGGAGTGCCCGCATTGCCTTTCATCTATTCCGGCCGCGGCCACCGTGTGCGCAAACTGCACCCGCGACATCGTGCCCGCTTAGCCCAGGTCTGTCTCACACTCTGTGGAATGAAGTTGTGCAGGTATGTTGGCAATCATGAATAGCCGTCCCGGGCGCATCGCCCTCATTACAGTCGGTGTGATTGCCCTGCTTATCGGCGCGGTGTTTACCGGACAGGGCGCCAACCTGATCCCGGGCAGTTTTATGACAGGCAGCCGAATGTGGCTCGTCATCGGGCTGGTCCTTGCCGTTGTCGGAATCATCCTGATCGTCTTCGGCGCACGCAAACCGGGGCGTGGCAGCTCGAGCAGCTGAGACTCAGGCCGTGCCCGTGCCCGTGACCGACTGGTCCCCCGCAGGCACGTGACCCTGCGCGTCGCTCAATAGAATTCCACGGTATTGACCTGATTGAGCAACGGTCGCCCATCAAGTAACCGGGTCGCGTTTTCGGCGAACAGTTCGCCGATGCGCCTGTCCTCGCTCGAATTCAGCGCCGCCGAGTGCGGGCTGACGAGCACATTGGGAAGATCCCACAGCGGGCTGTCCGGCGCGAGCGGCTCGGAGTAGACGACATCCAGGGCCGCGAAACCCACCCGGCCGTCTTGTAGCGCCTCGATGAGCGCACCTTCATCCACGGTTGTGCCTCGCCCGACATTCACGATCGTGATCCCTGGCTTTACCGCCCGCAGTACTTCGCGACTGAGCAGCTGGTGGGTTTGGTCGGTGCCTGGAAGCGCGAGCACGATCGCGTCCGCGGTCGATGCCGCCAGCGCCAGCTGCCCTAACCCGATGACCGAATGAACGCCGGGGACGTCCACCGGATGACGGTGTACCCCGATCACCCGTGCTCCCAATGCGGCCAGGCGCTCGGCCGAACGCCTTCCGATTCCTCCGAGCCCGACGACGAGAATCGTCTGTTCAGACACCTGCGGTGTCGCCATCCGATCGGCAGGCCAGAAGTGGCGACGCTGGTCGGCCTGCAACGAGGGCAGCCGCTTGGCTCCAGCGAGGATTCCCAGGAGCACGAATTCGCTGAGAGGATCAGCGTGCGTGCCCGCGCTGGTTGTCACAATGACCCGCGAAAGCTCGTCGTCCGAAAGTCGTGCAGCCTTCAGTTGCGCTCCCCCGCCCGCCGGCATGGTGTGCACCCACCGGAGACGCGAATTCGCGCGAACCGTGCGCGCGAGGGCGCGAGGACTCTCATCCGGAAATCCATAGAGCGCATCCGCCGAATCGACGAGAGCATCGAACTCGCGCTGCTGGGATGGGCTCCGCCTAAAGGCGGGGTCTCCCGAGTGGTCTCCGGCGTGCCGTTGCGGAGGCAGCAGTGTCTCGTCCCGGTGGAGCTCTATCCGTGGCTCGCGCTGCTCGATGAGCTGGGCGATTTCCGCGCTCAGCGGGGTGGCGACGACGACCCTCAGTCGGCCGACGGCGACATCGGCGTTCCCACCTGTCACAGTGTCACCGACGGTCACCAGTCGTGCACCGTACCGTCGGCGAGCCGATTGTACGGAAGGTACGCCTGAACATAGGGATACTTTCCTGCCTCGTCGACGTTCAGCTCGACGCCAAGGCCGGGCTTCTCTCCCGGATGAAGCAAGCCGTCCTTCCAGGTGAAGCTTTGCTCGAACACCTGGTTGGTTCGTTCCCCGTGCTTCATATATTCCTGGATCCCGAAGTTGTGGATGGCCAACCCGAGGTGCAATGCGGCAGCCATGCCGACGGGCGAAATATCGGTGGGACCATGCATCCCTGACTTGATCTGGTATTGGGAGGCGTACTCGAGAATCTTCTTGAGGTGCGTAATTCCGCCCGTATGCGTGACGGCGCTGCGCACATAGTCAATGAGCTGCTCACGAATGAGTTGCTGGTAGTCCCACACCGTGTTGAAGATCTCGCCGATCGCGAGCGGAGTTGTGGTGTGCTGCCGCACCAGTCGAAGCGCCTCCTGGTTCTCCGCCGGAGTGCAGTCCTCGAGCCAGAACAGGTCAAAGGGCTCAAGCGACTTGCCCAGCGTTGCGGCCTGGATCGGCGTCATCCGGTGGTGCCCGTCGTGAAGCAACGGCAACTCCGGGCCGAACTCGTTCCGGACGGCCTCGAAGACGGTCGGCACATGTCGCAGGTAACTGCGGGTATCCCAGTCCTCCTCGGTCGGAAAAGCCCCGCGCTGCGCCGGCTCGTGGTCGTAGCGCAGGCCCTTATTGCCCTCCAGCGTGGCATTCGATGCGATGCCATAGATCGATTTCAGGCCGGGAACCCCCGTCTGGATCCGGACGGCCTTGTAGCCCTGGTCCAGGTGGGAACGGACACTATCGAACAGCTCGTCGGTGGTTTTCCCGGACGCGTGGCCGTAGGCGAGCAACCCGCGACGGGACGCTCCGCCGAGGAGTTGGTAGAGCGGCAAACCCACGACCTTCGCTTTGATATCCCAGAGCGCGACATCGACGGCGGAGATCGCGGCCATGGTGACCGGACCACGTCGCCAATAGGCGCTTCGATACAAGAACTGCCACGTGTCCTCGATGGCATGCGCATCCCTGCCGAGGAGTAGCGGTACGACATGGTCGGACAGGTAGCTCACAACGGCGAGCTCCCGGCCATTCAGGGTGGCGTCACCGAGCCCGACGATTCCTTCGTCTGTCGTGAGCTTCAGGGTCACAAAGTTCCGGTCCGGACTTGTGACAATAACCTCGGCCTTGTCGATTTTCATGGGGTTCCTTTCAGATCGAGCGTTGTCATGCCCCGGTGCGGCCGAAAACCCGCGGCGGAATCGTCGAGACCAGGTCGCTGATGACCTGGAATGCGTCGTCGTCGCTGATCCGATGTTCAACGACCAGGCGCGCGAGATAGCTGGCATCCACCCGCCTGGACATGTCGTGGCGCGCGGGGATCGAGCAGAAGGCTCGCGTGTCGTCGACGAAGCCCGCCGTCTTGTAGAAGCCTGCGCTCTCGGTGACCGCGGAGCGATAGGCGAGGATCGTGTCCGGGGTGTCCAAAAACCACCACGGTGCACCCGCGTAGACCGACGGATAGAAGCCCGCAAGCGGCGCGATGTCCCTGGCGAAGGCTGCGGCATCCACGGTGAACAGGATGAGGCGGAGCCGCGGGTGGGTCCCGAACGCATCCAGCAACGGCCGAAGCCCGCGCGAATACTCCGTCTGTTGCGGCAGGTCGTGGCCGGTGTCATTGCCGAACTCGAGCCAGGTGGGGCGGTGGTGGTTGCGCAGCACTCCCGGATGCAGCTGCATCACGAGACCGTCTTCGGTCGACATTTTGGCCATCTCGAAGAGCATGTTCGCTCGATAGGCGGCGGCCTCCACCTCGGTGAGGCCCGACATCACAGCCTTCGCATGAAGTCGCGCTGCGTCGGCGAAGTCCAGGGGGTCGCTCACGGTATCCGGAGCGCCGTAGTCGGTCGCTGTCGCTCCGTGCTCGATGAAGTAGGCGCGCCGTTCCCGGAGTGCGTCGAGGTAACCCGCATAGTCGCTGGTCGACCGCCCGGAGGCGTCCCCCAGTCGGATGATCGCTTCGGCCCAGCCGATCCCCGCAGGGTTCAGGTAGGCGTCCGGCCGAAAGGTCGGAATCACGGTTCCCGAGAAGGTCGGGTCGGCGGCGAGCGACCGATGATCCGCAAGCTCGGAGCACGGGTCATCCGTCGTCGCCAGCACGGAGATGTTGAAGCGGTCGAACAGTGCCCGCGGCCGAAATTCGTCCCGGGCCAGCCGGTCTGCGATCTGGTCATAGATGAGGTCAGAGGTGGCTGGCGACGGCTTCAGGCGCACACCGAAAATCTCCACCAGCTCGGCCTCAAGCCAGAAGCGCGACGGCGTACCGAGAAACGCATCCCAGTGGTCGCACAGCAACCTCCACGCCTCCCGCGGGTCGAAGGGCTTGGGGCTGACACCAACACCCAGTGATGCCAGGCTCACGCCAACGGAGTGAAGAATCCTGGTCACGTAGTGGTCGGGGCTGAGAAGCAACCGGGTCGGGTCTTCGAAAGGGTGGTTGCGCGCGAGGACACCCGGATCCACATGACCGTGCGGTGAGAAGATGGGTCGATCCGCGACGCTGGCGTAAAGCTCGCGTGCCACGCCGCGTGCACCCGGGTCAGCCGGAAAAAGCCGGTCGGGCGACAGCTCCAGCCGGGATGAGCCCTCCGCCATCAGGCTACTCCCCGCGCGTTCGCAGCGCTCGGCGCCGGACCCGTCGAGTCGCGGATCGTCAGGTACGTGGAGAGTCGCTCGTGCCGCCTGCCTTCCACGCCACCCGCAAGCCGACCGCCCCACCGGTCCTGGACGAGGCTCATCAGCATGTCGGTGGCGAGACGGCCGGCCTGGTCAAGCGGCGCTGAAAAGGTCGTGAGCGGAGGATTGCAGAAATCCGCCCCAAAGATGTCGTCGCATCCCATCACGCTCATGTCCTGGGGAACACGCACACCGCGCTCGCCGAGCCGTTGAAGAACACCGATGGCCAGCAGGTCGTTGAAGCAGATGCAGGCGGTCGTTTCGGTGGCAAGTGTTGAGTCCGCGGCAGCCGCCCCGGCCTGGACCGTGGGCGCGAACGGGCCGAGATCGCGCAGGTGCACCGCGCGTGTTCGGGCTGCCTGCTGCAGTGCGCTCCAGCGCTTGCGGCTGGACCATGATGATTCCGGCCCGCTCAGGTAGGCAATCGACGTGTGCCCCAGTGACACCAGGTGATCGAGTGCCTGAACCATTGCCGCGGGCGTATCGATGATGACGGAGGGCACGTTCGGAATGTCGCGATTGATCGTGACGATGGGCAGGGTGCGCGACGCCGAAGCCAACTCGTCGTCCGAGAGTCGGGATGCGGCCAGTATCACCCCGTCAACGGATTTGCCGAGTTCCGCGAGGTAGGCGGCCTCCACTCCCGCGGACTCTTCGGTGTTGACGACGAATTGAAGGTATCCGCGCGCCCGGGCCTGTGCCTGCGTGGCGCGAACCAGTCCGAAAAAGAATGGGTTTGTGATGTCCGGGATGAGGAGCGCGACGTTGTGGGTTCGGCCCGACTTCAGCGACCGCGCCTGCGGGCTGGGGTAGTAGCCCAGCTCGTTGGCGATTGCCACGATCTTCTGGCGCAGCGGCTCGCTGACCCGCCCGGGGCGCGACAGCGCGCGCGACACCGTGGATGTTGCAACCCCTGCCGACTTCGCGACGTCGGCAATGGTGACCCTGCCTTCGCCGTGGGGTGCAGCCGACATCCTGATGTCTTCTTCCTGATCGCGTGCACCAGCACGGACTCCCGTACGAGACCGATGCTGGTGCCACTAGGTTCTCACTCGAAGCCCGGGTTGGCAACTTTTGGCAACCCATTGCCACAGCGGACTTTAGCGGCGAAAATGGCCGAATGCGACTGAACCGGATCGACGTGGGTGCCGAGGCCAGCGACATTCGCATCCTTCACCTGGGGCTCGGCGCGTTTCACCGGGCTCACCAGGCCTGGTATACCAATGCCGTGAACCAGCTGCAGGAGCAGCAGTGGGGAATTTCGGCCTTTACCGGCCGCCGCGCTGACGAGGCCCTCAAACTCGAACCCCAGGACGGCCTCTACACGCTGATCACACGATCCGCGCTGGCAGACACCGCCGAGATCGTGTCGAGCATCAGCGAAGTTCACGCTGCGACCGACGTGGATGCGTGGCTTGCCGGTTTCGGCAACCCACGGGTGACAATCGTGACGATCACCGTCACGGAGGCGGGATATTGCCGGGCTCCCGATGGCGGCCTCGATGTCGATGCCCCGGGGATCGCCGACGACCTCTCTGCACTTCGGGCCGGCGAGCGCACACCCCGGGCGACAGCACCCGGCAAACTCGTGCAGGGATTGATGGAACGATACCGGCTCGGCGGGGCACCCCTTGCGATAATCAGCTGCGACAACCTGGCCGGGAATGGTGCGGTAACGCGACGCATCGTCATGGAACTCTGCTCCGCCGTCGACGCAGGGCTGTCGAAGTGGGTCGACTCCGCGGTGCGGTTCCCGGGCACAATGGTCGACCGGATCACGCCGCGAGCGACGGAGGAGGATGTCGCCGTTGCCGCTGAACTGACGGGCTGGTTGGATGAATCCCCCGTCGTCACCGAGCCGTTCCGCGAGTGGGTTATCGAGAAGGATTTCGGGATTGAACGCCCGGAGTGGGAACGGGCAGGAGCGCAGTTCGTCGACGACGTCCTGCCCCACGAGCGTCGAAAGCTGCTTCTCCTCAACGGGGCGCACTCCCTGCTCGCCTATCTTGGGCTGGCCCGCGGGCTGCACACCGTCGCCGAGGCGATCTCTGATCCGACCTGCCGCGCCCGGGTGCAGCAGTGGTGGGATGAGGCGCGCGAACTCGTGGAGTTCGAGCCTGTCGTGATCGATGAGTATTGCGCCAGCCTTCTGGAGCGATGGGGCAACCCTCGAATCGCCCACCGGCTCGACCAGATCGCGATGGACGGGTCGCTGAAACTGCCGCTGCGCACCGTGCCCGTGATCCGGGGGTTCCGCGCGACGGGACGACTCCCCGAAGCTGCGGTCTCCGTGGTCGCGGGCTGGCTGGTACATCTTCGCCGGGGAACGGTCAGCGGGCCTGATGCGGATCTGGGCGACCTTACCAAGCTGACGACAGGGTCGGCCGATGATGCCGCACGGTTGGCCATGCGAACGCTCGCTCCCGACCTGGAGAGCGATGTCGAACTCTGTGGGGCAATTTCTGCAGCCGTCGGCCGACTTCTTGCCCAGCCATCGACGAGGTAGTCCTGGGCTTGCGGCGGCGAGCGTTCACGGGCCAGTGAGGTTGAGGCCGAAGAGCGAGACTGCGTTGGCGCTCGTGAACGCCTGGCGATCCGCATCCGACTCGAACTCGTCGAGAAAGACGGCGATGTCCTCTCGCGTCGGATGCTGGAAGGGGTAGTCGGTGGAAAAAAGCAGCCGGTCGATCGATGTCACCGACAGGGTGTGACGCAAGAGTGCGGGGTTGAGCATTCCTGAGGCTGTGATGGAGAAATTCGCCCGGAGGTAATCGGACACCGTTCGCTGCAGGCCGGCGACCCGGGACAGGCTGTCGATTCGGTCCACCCAGAACGGCAGCAGCTCGCCCCAGTGGCCGAGAACCACCTGCAGGCCCGGATGCCGGTCGAAGGTGCCGCGCAGGATCAGCCTCAGCGCGGCTGTCGCGGCCTCCACATGCCAGCCCCAGCCGAAGCTGGCAAGGCCGAGCTCGGTGATGGGGTCGAACCCTCGGTATGACGCGTCGCGAAGCGCGCGCGACGGGATCTGGGGATGGATGAATACGGGCTGGGCCAGGCGTTC
>Ga0302282_1003404_pt1 | contig 10616 bp, 9 predicted proteins | sample III_Fen_E1_3_FD_198763 | JGI IMG/M metagenome (GOLD analysis project Ga0302282, IMG submission 198763) | Peat permafrost microbial communities from Stordalen Mire near Abisko, Sweden - III_Fen_E1_3 | ecosystem: Environmental > Terrestrial > Soil > Wetlands > Permafrost | place: Sweden: Abisko... | reverse complement strand
GGGGTGGTTTTGGGGGGGGATTGGATGGAAGAGCGCCGCAGTCTTTTGTGCGAGAGGCCAGCCCTTATTCGAATCGCGGCCAGCAGGCATTTCGCGCGCCTGAGGCGACTTACCAGCGCAACGACTTTGCCCAGCGCGGCGATGCCGAACCGCGGTCTTATGCAGGGAATCGCGGTTATGCTGAGGCTTTCAACAAGCAGGAGCGGTCAGGCGGGAAGAATATGTTCGGCGGGCATGGCGGGGGGAGTCAGCACTTCTCGTATAAGGCTCCCAAGATGCCCAAGGCGATGAAGGCGCCGAAGATGTCTGGCGGCGGTGGATTTGGCGGGGGGCATCACGGCGGCGGCGGCGGACTGTTCGGGCACGGGTTTGGGCACCGCTAATTCGCCGGTTGCGCATGGATGGCGTCGGCGATGAGCGCGGCTTCGACAGCGGGTCGGACCTGGTGGACTCGTACGATGGACGCGCCGTTGAGGATTGCGGCTACGAGGGCGGCGAGGCTGGCTGTTTCTCGAGACTGGACTGGCGCGGGGTTGCCTTGATAGAGGAGCGCGAGGGCCTTGCCGAGGAAGGACTTGCGGCTGAGGCCGGCAAGCAGCGGGCGGCCGAGCGCGAGCAGTTCCTGCTGGCGGGCGAGGAGGGCGAAGTTATCGGCTCCGCGCTTGCCAAAGCCATAGCCTGGGTCAAGGACGATGGATTCGGGGTCGATGCCGGCAGTTAGGGCGTTTTGCAGGCTTGCTTGCAAACCATTGTGCACAGTTGCCAGGATTGAGTTGGAGCCCAGTTGGGGCAGGGTGGCCCATTGGTGGGGTTGGCCGCGGGTGTGCATGAGAACCACGCCGCAGCCGGCTTTGGCGCAGACTGCACTCAGGTTGGAATCCCAGAGAAAGCCGCTGACATCGTTGATGATTTCGGCTCCGGCGGCGAGGGCGGAGTGTGCTGTGGCGGCTTTGTAGGTGTCTACGCTGAGGATGGCTTGCGGGCGGGCTTTGAGGATTCCTTGGAGGACGGGGAGGAGGCGGGCTTGTTCTTCGTCGGCGGTTAGTGTGGGAGCAGCGCCGGGGCGGGTGCTTTCGGCGCCCAGGTCGATCAGGTCGGCGCCTTCGTCGATGAGTTGGAGGGCGAGGGCTATGGCGGCCGGGGGATCGAGGAAGAGGCCGCCGTCGCTGAAGGAGTCCGGGGTGATGTTGACTACGCCCATGACGAGGGTGCGGCTGCCGAGCGAGAGGGTTCGGGTGCGGAGGCGCCATTGGGTGATGGGTCGGATTGCGGGGGGATTCCAATGGAGCGTGATCAGGCTAGTTCGACCTCGATTTTTTTGGTTTCGGCGCTGAGTTTGGCGATTTTGAAGGAGCGGATCTGGCCTTCGGAGAGCGGCTCCGGTTTGGTGGAGGCTGCTGGGGCGTTGCCTTTCCAGCGGGCGCTGAGGAGGGATGTCAAGGAGGATAGGTCGGCCTTGGCTTCGGGCTTGCTTTCCTTTGTGGCGGCGGGTGCGGGAGCTACCTTGACGCGGCATTGGGCGCGGATGCCTTCGCCCAGCTCGACTATGGCTGAGGTGGAGCTGAGTTCGACGACGCGACCGGAGACCTTGTCGCCGGGTTTGTGCTCGGCGATGTACTCGTCGATGCTGGTGGGGATGAGCTGCTTGATGCTGAGCTTGATCTGGCGCTTTTCCGTGTCGATGGCGAGAACGAGGGCTTTGACGGTCTGGCCGGCGCGGAGCACATCGCTGGGGTGACTGATGCGGCGATCGGCGACGATTTCGCTGACATGGACGAGGCCTTCGACGCCGGGTGCGATTTCGACGAATGCGCCGAAGTTCATGATTTTGGTGACGGGGCCTTCAACCTGCGAGCCCTCGGGGAAGTTGTGGCGGATATCGAGCCAGGGGTCTGCGGAGGCGTGCTTGAGGCCGAGGCTGATGCGCTTCTCGTCGGGCTTGATGGCCAGGATTTCGGCGTCTACGCGGTCGCCTTGCTTGACGACGTCGCTGGGGTGGCGGACCTTTTTGCCCCAGGCCATTTCGGAGATGTGGATAAGGCCTTCAACTCCGGGCTCGATTTCGACAAAGGCGCCGAAGTCCTGGATGCGGGTGACGACGCCGGAGACGCGCTGGCCGGCGTGGAAGCGATCGGGGACGGTGGCCCATGGCTCGGGGAGTAGCTGCTTGAGGCCGAGGGAGATTTTCTTGGTTTCGGGATCGATTTTGAGGATGCGGACTTCGACGAGCTGGCCGACGGAGACGACGTCTTCCGGCTTGTTGACGCGGGTGTGGGCCATGTCGGAGATGTGGAGTAAGCCGTCCATGCCGCCGAGGTCGATGAATGCGCCGTAGGGGGCGAGGCTGCGAACGGTTCCGCTGACGGTGTCGCCTTCTTTGAGGGCGGCGCGGCGGTCTTCAGCGAGGCCGCGGGCCTGTTCTTCAAGGACGACGCGGCGGTCAACGACAACGTCTTCGTCCTGAACGTCGAGCTTGGTGATGCGGCAGGTGATTTCGGTGCCGACCAGTTTTTCGAGTTCGGCGGCGTCTTTGGTGCCGCTGCGGCTGGCGGGCATGAAGGCGCGGACGCCGATGTCGACGCGGAGGCCGCCTTTGACGACTTCGGTGACGGTGCCGACGACGGCGGACTTGTCGGCGAAGGCGGCTTCGAGGGCGGACCAGTCGCGGGGCTGGGCTACTTTGAAGCGGGAGAGCTCGTAGTAGTGCTCCTCGTTGCGTCCGGTGACGGAGACGGGGAAGCTGTCGCCGGGCTTGACGGCGTCGGCGTTCGAGTCGAAGGCGGAGCGGGGCAGGACGCCTTCGGTTTTGTAGCCGATGTCGAGGAAGACCTGGTCGGCGGTGAGGGAGACGACGATGCCGCTGAGCTGCTTTGGGGCGGCGTCGGACTTGTGGGAGTGGGATTTCTCGAAGGCTTTGAGGAGGGTGGCGAAGTCTTCCTGAGGCTCGTCTGGGGAGGGCTCTTCGGGGGTGGGAGCTTTGGCCAGGGGCGCAGGCTTCGGTGCAGGCGTGGGCGCGGCTGGTGCGGGCTCGGCGGCGGTTTCCGGAAGCGCGGCTTCAGCCTTCGGCTGGGGTTCAGGTTCGGCGGCGGCCTGTTCGATCGCCGGCTCCGGGCTTGGCGGGGCACCGATGGGCGCTGGCTCAGTAGCGGGCTCGTGCTCCGGCGGAAGCGCTGGTTCGGTTGCGACGGCAGTCTCGACCTCGGGCTCGGCTACGGCTTCAGGCGTGGATTCGGGGGTGGGCAGTGTTTCTTCGACGTTGTCGTTTGTCATGGCGGTTATCACAAGTATTGTCCCACGCTTGACTGGGAGCAAAGACGAGTGGTCTGTGATCCGGGCAAGATGTGAGGCTCCCGCGGCTTCGTTCTTGTCGCCAACTGGGAGGTTTCGGCAGCGGTTGCCAAGCGGTGGCTTGTGACCGTCAACCCCTGGCGGCGCCACCCTTACCTGTAAGCTTGCTCATCCGCCCAATCCCCAATAATCGGAAGTCTGCACCGCTTGCCGTTCAACGCGCTGACCATACACCAGACCCATGCGAGTACGATGGCAACCCAGATCAATCCGACCACCCACAGTAGTCCCCAATAGAGACGGGGTTGATGGGACGCGGCGAACGGAAGAACAAAGCTCAGAATGAAGCCGAAGAGGAATACAAAGGCACTGAATACGAGGGACTGCCACGCATGGAACCGCACGTAGGGCCTTTTGTTGTAGCGCCTGATCGCCAGAAAGAAGAACGCCGGGACGGGCGTCAAGTAGGCGAGTGCGGCAACAGAATTGTCGGAGAGACCGGAGTCTTTGGGACTGGGCATGAATCGCACCTTTCGGATGAACTGGGTCTTTGGTCTGCGGTTGTATAGACTGAGCCAGTTTTCAACAAGCCTTGCCGCCCAGGAAGGCCGTTCATGTCAACTATAAGCCGCCCAACCCTACAGGACCCCGGCTTGAGCCCTCCGGGAGGCTGGGAGAGGCGAAACCGGGGTTGGAGACGGATTGCCGGTGACACAACCGGAGCCCAGCCACAGCGAAGGACTTTAACGCTTTCGACGCCAATCTTTGAACCAAACCGCCAGCCTGCGCCTGGTTGAAATCGCGAGTCTTTTGCTGGGAGAAGGCAACGGATGATCGCAATTCTCAATTCCAACTCGCTTTTGAATTTCGGGATCAATGCCCGCATAACGGTGGCAGCCGACTTCCTGTCCCTCGAAAATGGCGAACGCTTGCTGCAACTCACCGTAGGTCACGGGTTGTTTCTTCCAACGGCAATGAACCTTCTGCTTTTCGTCCGCCCATCCCACCAGGTCTGGGGCCACTGCTTGGGGAACGCCACAGGAGATGCAACACCCATTTTCGACATAAAAGTCACCGGGGACGGAAGTTGGCTCGGGATCGTGTTCAGGCGTTCGGAAGTTCTGCGGCATGAGCGGCCTTGTTGAACGGCAAGTGCCCATGATTATCGCACTGCAGTTGCCATTCCGGACCTATGGTCGGCAAACCGGCCAGGGCAAACGCATTTGGAACGACAAGCTGTTGAGCTTGTGAGGGAGATGCTTTTGCGGGGCGAATCGAGGTGGAAAACAGAGCACGTTGGGATGGTTTTGGGTAGGCGAATTTCGATGTGCGAAAAGTGCCATTTTTTGCTCCAAAGTGCCAGTTTCGATGGTGTTTTTGGCGTTTTTTTGCCTGGAAATGGGGGTTTGTGTTTACCGATCGGTAAACAGGCGGTTTTTGTAACTCATTGAATATGAATCAGTTAAGCTGATTCTACCTTCGATTTTTTGACGAATTTGAGGAGGGGGGGGTGGGGTCTCAGCGTTTTTGGGGGTTTGAAGGCCGGAAAAACAGGGATCAGGGATTAGAAAACAGGGGCAAAGGCGGGGCGATGGAATTGGCGCGGGCGCGGGTGCGGGCTGCGTTTTGCCGGACGATTTTGGCATGAGAAATACCTCTACAAGGATTGTGCGCCAAAAGGGGTTAATTGCCTGCACTTGTGGTGTGGGTGGAAGTTGTTGGATTTAAGCAGGTTAGCAAAATTCAGTCGGGGGAGGGGCTTGCTTTTTTTGATGGGGTATGGGGATCGGGTTGCAGGCCTGCCGGAAGGCACATTCCGTGGTTCGATCAATTTTCAAATGCGTTTGCCCTGGCGACCCTCGCTTCCTTGGTCCCTGGCCCCCAAAAACTTTCTTTTCCAAATTTGCAGTTTATTTCTCCGAAAGGCACGGACTTGAATCATGACCGGCATGCCCACGCAAAAACCCGCCAATCCAACCCGGCAGGAATGTCCCCGGACGCGCATCGCTCGTTTGCAGCGCCCGAGGTCCAACCGATTTAGTTTGTGCGAGTTATCTAGGGTTATACGGCTACATAGCCCCCACCACCCCGCGCCATTTTGCCGCAGCCTCATCCAACGAGAATGGTTACGCCCCCAAAAAACAATTCGACTGATTGAAACAAACGACTGGCAAAGCGCCCAGCAGACTCAATGCTCGCATTTCGCTCTAAAATATCTAACCGTATTCCATTGCCGCAATTGTGCCGCCAACAGGTTGTATCCTGCTGAAAAGCAACTTCCTACGATTGGCCAGGAGTGAACACACCCATGAGTGCCGGCCACAGCGACGATCCAGCCTCAACCACCCAATTGTCGGAGATCGACAACGAGCGCCTGGTTCGGGCCATCATCGACGGAGATCGCGATGCCGAGCGCGCATTCGCCGTCCGCTATCTGCGCCCCGTCCGAGCCATGTTGCTCGCCCGTTCCCGCAATGCCGACGTGGCGGCCGACCTGGTCCAGGACACCATGATCGAAGCCCTCTGCGCACTGCGCCGTGGCCAACTCCGTGAGCCGTCAAAGCTGTCCGGCTTCGTCCTCTCCGTCGCCCGCAACGTGCTAAACAACTATTTCCGCTCCGGCATCCGCCAGCCTGAATCGCTCGAACTCCCCGACAACCTGCCAGACCTGTCCGACGCGACCAACCGCATGGAAGACGAGCAGCGGGAGGCGCTCGCGATCGAGGCCATAGCCAGCCTCGACCAAATTGACAAATCCATCCTGCAAATGACTCTTGTGGATGGACTTAAGCCTGGCGTCATCGCCCAGCGGCTGCGCCTCAATCCTGCCCTGGTCCGGCAACGAAAGCTTCGTGCGACGCGTCGCGTCATAGATTTTGTACAACGTAAGTCACAAAATGATTCCTTTCGCCACATCATTACGGGACAAAGATCATGACCAGCTGCACTGGAACTCCGGCCGAACAATTCCTTGAAGCCTATTTGCAGGGCACGCTGCCCGATTCCGACGCGATCAGCTTCGAGGAGCACTATTTTGACTGCCCCGTTTGTCTGGCTAAAGTTGAGGCTTTACAGGCCGTCTCGCGCAAGCTCGCCGAACAGCCACGCGAACCAATCAAAAAGCCCATTCCCTGGCCCACACATACCGTAGTCCGTCTAGGCGCTTTTGCAGCCATTGCCGCGCTTCTGCTTCTGGGTTTTTTCGCTTTTCGGTTCCGATCCGAATCCAAACATTCCGATGTCGCCGCCACCACTCCACCAACAGCTCCACCCAGCGCTCCGGCCAATCCAGGAACGCAATCGAGACCTTCCCAAATGACCACCCTGGCGGTTTCCCGGCTGGCCGACCTCACGCTGCCCGCATTTCAGGCCGCGAATCTGCGCGGACAAAGCCGGGATGCGCACTTTGATGCCGGGATGAAGGAATACTCCAGCCACGCGTGCCAGAGTGCGATCAAGGACCTGTCCCAGGTTCCAGCGCAGGATCAGGACGCTGCTGCCGCAAAGTTCTATGGCGGAATCTGCCAGATGCGTGTTGGCAACCTGCCCAGGGCCAGAGTTGCCCTCGTTGCTGTTGCCGATGCAGGAGACTCCCCGCAACAGGAGGCAGCGTTTTACTACCTCGCGCAGACGGCGCTCCTCGGTAACGACTCCGCAGCGGCTCGCCGCAACTTGAAGAGCGTGATCGCGCTCCACGGAGATTTTGAGGCCCGCGCCAAAGCGCAGTTGACTCAGCTTCCATCCCCGGAACGTCGCTGATAAGCAACTCAGGCGCTCGTAAATCGCTGCAACAGCCAGGGATTTCAACCCAAGCGGAGGTCGCTTTGAAACGAACTGCAATCTATGCCCTGGTCTTGATTCTTATCGGAAGTGCGTCGTCCGCGCCCCAGACCCCGCAAGCGCCCTCCCCAGCAAAGCCGGATGCAGCAAAGCCGGATGTGGCCAAGCCTGCCGCAACCGCCGCCAGCGCCGTCCAGGCCGCTCGTGCCGCTCTCCTCAAGGCTGAAGGTGAACATCCCGGCAATACCCCCGAACTGGCCGCGGCTCTCCATGCACTTGTCGGCAGCGAAATCGAAGCTGGGACCGTCGACCGGGGGAGCCTGGAAGATGTCAATCGTGAGTTGCGCGTGGCCGAAGCGGCAACCGGAGCGCGCAGCAAGGGCTTCGTCAGTGCGCTCGCCGACCAGGCGGACGTACTCATCCGGTTGAGCCGAGCTTCTGAAGCCAGGCCTGCCGCCGAACGGGCCTTCGCAATCGCACATCAGGCCTTTCCAGGTACTGCGGATGAGGCGGGTGCGGCGAGTGAGTTGGGAACCGCTTGCACGGCGCTCGGTGACTATCCGTGCGCCCTTCGCGCCTTTCAAATGGCAATTGACACGACACGCAAAATCAGCGGCAACGATAGCGCCGACCTGATGGAGCCGCTCAACGAATTGGCAGCACTGAAGTCCAGCATGGGCGACAAGCAGGGTGCGATCGAGGCGGACGACGAAGCGCTCAGAATTGCCTACCTTGTAAAGCCGGATGACCCCGATATAGCGATTATCGAGAACAATCTTGGCAGTCACTACTCTGCCGTGGACAAACTCGACAAGGCGCTCGAACACCTGAATCGCTCGGTTCAAATCCTTGACAAGTATTTTGGCCTTGGCAGTCCGCTGGATATGCAGGTACGCCACAACCTCGCCAGCGTCTACACCCAGGCCGGACAATTCGATGCCGCGTGGAAAGGCTATGAATTCTCGCTCCAGAACAAGTACGAACAAGTCGATATGCAGGCGATTACGCACTGGATGTACGCGTTGTCACTGGCGCAAGGGGGCCGGCCGGCCCGTGCCATCCAGGAAGGGTTGACGAGCGCCAGGCTGAGCCGTGAAATGTTCGTGCTTCAGGCGCGAACGCTCCCCGAGCGCCAGGCGCTGGCCTACGATGCCACCCGTTCCAAGGGGCTTGAAATTGCAATTTCCGCCGCTCTTAAGCATCCAGAACTCCCAATCACCGATATTTATCAGGAGGTCATCCGCAGCCGTGCCCTGGTGGCCGACGAGATGGCGCGCCGGCAGAAAAACCTTAACGCCAACAACGATCCTGAGACAGCCCGCCTGCTCAATGACTTGAATAAGGCAAGAGCCGATTTGCTCGCGGCGGAACACTCCGGCGCCCCAGCCGCCAAACAGGGAGATTCGGCGGAGGATGCCACTCAACGGATGGAAACCATCGAGCGCGCCTTGGCCGAACAGAGCGCCGCCTTGCGGGCGGACGAGCAGATTTACCAGGCAACTCCAGCCGATGTGCGCCATCGCCTTCCCGCCGATTCAGTCCTGATCTCCTACGTAACCTACCGCCGGCGGGCGGTGGATCATGTGGATCCGAAAAACGCAAGAACGCCCTCGTACGCTGCGTTTGTGCTCCATCCCGATTCCGATCGCATGGCACTCTTCGACCTCGGGGATTCTGCGTCGCTCGATGAACTGGTGCGCAAGGCACGCGCCGCCGCGGATGCTGAAGCGCACAGCGGCGGGCTCGGTTCCACGCGCAATGAGCGCAGCTACCGCCAGGCCGCGCAGGCCATCCGTGAGCGCATCTGGGACCCACTGATGGCCGAGATCGGCCAGGCAAGGCTGGCCCTCGTTGTCGCGGACGGCAACCTGAATCTCATCCCTTTTGCCGGCTTGCCCCAGGGCGACGGCTACCTGGTCGAGCACGGACCCGTGATCCATACCCTCTCCAGCGAGCGGGATTTGACGACCACTGAAACGGAGCCGGAGAAACAGGGTCTGCTGGCCATCGGCAACCCATCGTTTGAGTTGGCTGAGAACCGTATTTCCCCATCTCCATTGCGGGGCGCTGCTCCCACCTGTGAAGAGTTCACAAAAATCCAGTTCCAGCCCCTTCCCGGCACTCAGGTCGAAGTCGCCGACATCCGCGCCACCTGGCGGAAATGGAATCCCTCCGAACCTGCGCAAATGATCGTTGGAGACGATGCAACCCTTTCACGCTTTATGGAAGATGCTGCTCACAATCGAGTGCTCCATGTGGCCACCCACGCCTTCCTGCTGGATAAAAGCTGTGGGAGCGGCAATCCTCTGCTTCACTCCGGCCTCGTCTTTGCCGGCGGAAGCCGCGGCGGTGCGCAATCGATTCTGACAGCCCAGCAGATTGCATCCCTCAATCTGAGCGGTGTGGACTGGGCAGTGCTCTCCGCCTGCAACACCGGCAACGGAGAACTCCACGACGGGGAGGGAGTCCTCGGCCTCCAGCGCGCATTTCGCGAAGCCGGCGCACGCAGTGTCATCATGACCCTCTGGCCGGTCGACGACGATGCAGCCCGCCGATTCATGCATGAACTCTACGCCCAGCGGCTGGGCCATCATGCAACCACAGCCGATGCGGTTTGGAATTCAGCACGCGCCATGCTGATTGAGCGCCGTGCAGCGGGGAAAAGCACGCATCCCTGGTATTGGGCTGGCTTTGTTGGCGCCGGCAACTGGAATTAGAACCGGGCCAGCGTAAGGTATTCTGGGTGCTCATCATGCCACACGGATTCGACGACTACCGTATTTTCATTTCGGCGCCCGGAGATCTGGAGCCCGATCGCCAGGCCTGCTACGACGCTATCGCAGACGCCAATGAGCACATCGCCATGGCCGCCAAGGTACTGCTGGTATCGGTCGGCTTGCGCGACAACGAGCAGATAGTTGGCAGCCGCAGCGCCGTTTCTGACAACGTTCGCTGGAGTGCCTATTTCATCCAGGTGTTTCAAGACGATTGGGGCCCCCGCGACCTGTTCCGAAAGATCTTTCTCCTCGCCGCCGAGTGCCGTGCCGACTCCGCATCGCCCATGCGTGAGGTGCTGGTTTGCCTCAAAGACGCTGCCCTCGAAACCAACCCCGAGATCCTTGCCTTTCGCCGTGAACTTGAGCACCACCCTCAAGTCCGGCTGTTTCGCTACGCAACCCCGGCAGACCTCAAAACGATTCTGATGGAAGTCTGCACGACATGGGCGAGGGAACTGATCCAGTCAGCCGCCAGCCAGGCCACAGGCGCCTGATTCGGCTTGGGAACCTTTGAGCAAGTCGATGTCGCAAAAAGGCATGACCTCAGTCGTGCCAATAACGCCAATCAAATCAAATTCAGGCTTTACTGGCTGCGGAAGAATTCGTTCGTGCGGTAGGCCGGGGATTCATCCCCGGCACAAAGCCAATAGAATGAATTGGGCTTTAGAGGCTGCGGAAAAAGTCGGGTTTTGAGTCAAGATTCACAAAGAACATCCCTCGGGGGCTAAAGCCCAGCGTTTATTTTCAGCCACTTGCGGCACGGCTGAAGCC
>Ga0302282_1003392_pt1 | contig 10633 bp, 7 predicted proteins | sample III_Fen_E1_3_FD_198763 | JGI IMG/M metagenome (GOLD analysis project Ga0302282, IMG submission 198763) | Peat permafrost microbial communities from Stordalen Mire near Abisko, Sweden - III_Fen_E1_3 | ecosystem: Environmental > Terrestrial > Soil > Wetlands > Permafrost | place: Sweden: Abisko... | reverse complement strand
CTCATGGCGTGCTCTCGTGTGCAGCGCGTACCAGTGCAATTCCTCCTGCGATGACCACGGACTTGGCGCGCTGATAACGTCGGGCATCTGTTGGGAGCTACTCATAGCTTCGCCCTCTGGGTCCCATAGAAATAGAAATGGGACCGCCCGCATCGTACGGGAGATACGTCAACCAACCTGGGGGAGGCCAGAATCAACGACAGTATTAACGGGGAAGTTACAGTATTTAGGGCTAAACTAACGTCCCTTGCAAGAGCGTGCAAGTGGTACAATTTCTTAGGGTATATAGACTCTATCTGTGTATGGTATTATATTCTCATTATAGTGCAGTACACCTTAGAGACGTTATTCTGGTTACTGACGTACATGACCGTGCGGCGGTTGATCGCTGTTCCAGCCCAGGCTAACATCAGCTCGTCGGTATCATAATCATTATCCTATTGATATGATTGATTTTAGAACGTTCTATTCGGTTGGAAATGCAGGCCTTTCTCCCGGGCTGAACCAGGGATGGCAATTTGCATTTTCGTGCAACGATTTCAATTGCGAGAGAGTCACCGTGAAAGTGCAAGAGAGTGCATACAATGCAGTCGTGTTGCTTGCTGCAGTCGTGGCTCTAGTAGTACATTTTTCAACTGTAGCAAAAATCTGGCCGATTCTTGCGCTTGCTTTTTCCCTCTCCCAGAGCCATAGCGCATACGGTGCTCACGAACGGAGTTGCTTCTAGCTTCGCTTGTAGAACTCACTTATCAGGAGACCCGATGCCATCCCATGAGAAACTGGGCTCGGACTTTGTCAGTATCGTCGTTGCCGACAGCTCGCGCATCCACACCAAGCTCTTGGCCGATGCTCTGTGCAATGATCGCGGCCTACAGGTCGTCGCCTCGGCCTCGAATTCCGAAGAGCTATTGGCCGCCGCCACTCGCGTGCCGATCGACGTGGTGGTGATCAGTCACAATTTGGACAACCAGCCTGGGCACGGCGCCGAGGTGCTGCGGAAAATGCGCGCGCTCCGGCCCCAGATCAAAGGGGTCATTCTGCTGGATGCTTCCAACTCGCAGGCGGTCCTGGACTGCTTTCGCGCGGGCGCAAGGGGAATCTTTTCCAAGCAAGAGCCGATCGAGAGCCTTTGCAAATGCATCCGCCACGTGCATGAAGGGCAGATATGGGCGCGGAGCGTCGATCTGGATCATGCGCTCGAGGCTCTGGCCAACCTGCCGCTGGTGCGCGCCACCAATCACAAGGGAGTCGAACTCCTCTCCGCGCGCGAACGCCAGGTCATCCAGCACGTAGCCGGGGGCATGTCCAATCGCGAAATCGCTGCAGCTCTCGAGCTTAGTCCCCATACGGTCAAGAATTACCTGTTCCGGATTTTTGACAAGCTTGGCGTTTCCAGCCGTACCGAATTGCTCTATTTGACCATGAACGACCCGCAAACCCCGCAAACGGGTGGTAAACCGGGAGCGAACGGAGAGAGCAACGCATTCGCGGCGATCGTTGAAAGCGCTGAGGCGGGCGATGCACCGGCACAACTGCGCCTCGCTAAACACTTTTCCCAGATCAAAGACGTTGAGAACAATGCAGATGGACACCCTGGTCTGCAAGCCGCCTCTGTATCCAGCTACATGTGGTACTCGCTTGCGGAAAGAGGGGCGGCCACGCTGCTCGAACAAATCGAGACCGGCAAGAAGAACCTCAGCGTGACAATGTCTCCGCAGCAACTCGCGGAAGCCGAAACCAGAGCTGCGGCGTGGTTGAGAGACAAAGACATATCCTTCACTCCTAAATACGGGCCACACTAGCCTAAGCCTGGATCATTCACGAAGTGTCTAACGTTTCAAAATAAGTTCGGTCTCACATCAGGTGCTTGCGTGAGGGAGGTGTAGGGGGTGAGCTTCTGTCGTGAAGGATCGACAGAGTACTGGTCGACAGTGAAGGTGTTCCGCTGGGAGTTTCGGATGGAAAGTGTCTCCCCCAGTGAAGCGATTCGGATCCGCTGCGCGATCGACTGCACCGCGATTTGGGTAGTCTCTACCGTAGGGACTCGAGTTGACCAGGGCCGGGATTGGACAGTATCCTTAGTCGCAATTCGGTCGCGCCTTCTGCTGCGGCTACGCGGTCTGGTAGCGCAGCCTGAGCCCGCAGGCGTTTCAAAGACCGCTAGTGTCAATCCAGTCCTTGGAGGACCCATGATGGCTGCAATCTTTCGTGCTCGGGCTATGGCGGTTTGCGGTTGGCTGGTTCTGGCCGGGATGACGTGCGGCTGGGCGCAGACTCCGGTTACGACCTGGCATTACGACAACGCGCGTTCGGGGGCGAATCCGAACGAAACGATTTTGACGCCGGAGAATGTGAACGTCACGCAATTCGGAAAGCTCTTCACGCAGCCGGTGGATGGGCAGGTGATTGGGCAGGCGCTGTATTTGCCGCAGGTGACGATTCCGAAGCTGGGTGTCCATAACGTCGTGTATGTGGCGACAATGAATGACAGCGTGTACGCGTTGGACGCGGACAGCGCCACGGGGAGCAACGCGAAACCGCTGTGGCATACCAGCTTCCTGATCAATGGCGCGACGGCGGTTCCGATCAAGCTGCAGGGAGCGGGCGGGGTCACGGGATGGACGGAAGTGGGGATCGTTTCGACGCCGGCGATCGATCCGGTAGCGGGAACGCTTTATGTGGTGGCAAAGACCTACGAGAAAACGAAGTTTGTGCATCGGCTGCACGCGTTGGATGTGACAACAGGCCTGGAGAAAACGGGCAGCCCGGTTGCGATCACGGCGAGTTATGAGTATGGAGGCAAGGACTACGTATTCGCGGACATGATGCAGGTCAACCGTCCGGCGCTGCTGCTGGAGAATGGCTATGTATACATCGCTTTCGGATCGAACGGGGTTCGGGGCGGATTGGAAAAGGGATGGGTGATGGCGTACGACGCGGCGACGCTACAACCGGCGGGAGCGTTTGACGACGAACCCGGTTCCTCGGCGGCGGCGGTGTGGATGAGGGGTGGAGGGCTTTCGGCGGACAGCGCCGGCAACGTCTATGGAGCGACGGCGGATGGGCCCTTCGAGGCGGGAATCGAGTTCGGACAGTCGGTATTCAAGCTGTCGCAGTCGGGGAGCGCGCTGCAACTGGCGGACTGGTTCACGCCGTTCAACGAGAAGTATCTGGACGACCACGATCTGGATCTGAGCGAACCGGTACTGGTGCTGCCGACGCAGCCGGGGAAGCATCCGAATTTACTGGCGGCGGTGGGGAAGGAAGGGACGATCTACATTCTGGACCAGGACAACCTGGGGCATTTCTGCGCCACGTGCACCAAGACGGACACGCAAATCGTGCAAGAATTGACGGCCTTCACCCCCGAGGGGGGAGCGCTGGTGTACTGGAACAACGCAATCTATACTTCGGCGACCGGAGCGCCGATTGCGGCGCTGACGCTGGCGAATGGAGCGCTGGCAACCAAACCGTTCGCACAATCGAAGAAGGTGGACTCGGGACATTCGCCGGTGATCTCCGCGAATGGAAACGTCGCGGGCGTTTTGTGGCAGCTCACCGGCGGAGCACTGAGCGCATTTGACGCGAACACCCTGGTGAGGCTGTATGCGAGCGGGAAGGCTGCCGATCATCGCGATACGCTTCCGGCGATCCCGCACTTTGCGAATCTGGTGGTGGCGAATGGCAAAGTGTATGTGGGGACGGACAACAGCGTGGTGGCGTACGGATTGCTCTAACTGGCTGAAGCACTCTAATTGCCGCGGCCGAGGTGTTCCCCGTCTAGTGGAATTCAAGGAACAACGGCTCGCTGTTCTGGTTCTGGATTGAGCTTGCGCCCTGCGACCTTGGCTTTGGTAAAAGAGCCCCCGCTATCTGTTCCGCACGGCAGTCTTCTTTTTTGACGATGCGGCTTCCCGTTTTGCGACAGACTTTCTTGGAAATACACGCGCGAAAATCTTATCGATGTTCCTGAGCTGCCGTTTCAGATCGAATGCGCACTCGATCTTCGCCTTAGGCACGCGTCTGCGAATCTCGGGATCGTTCAGCACCAGTTCGTGGAAGTCGAGGTCCTCTTTCCATGCCCGCATGGCGTGACTCTGCACTAGGCGATAGGCGTCTTCGCGGGACACGCCGCTCTCGACAAGATCGAGCAATAGCTGTCCACTGAAGACCAACCCGCGCGTGCTTTCGAGGTTCGCCAGCATCCGTTTGGGGTATACAAACATGGTCTCAATCAGATTCGCCGTTTTGTTGAGCAGGTAATTGGCAAGCGTGGTCGAGTCGGGGATGATGACTCGCTCGGCCGACGAATGCGAAATGTCGCGCTCGTGCCAGAGCGCAACGTTCTCGAATCCAGCCTGCGCGTTCGAGCGCACCACGCGCGACAACCCGCTGATTTGTTCGCAGGTTACGGGATTGCGCTTGTGTGGCATGGCCGACGATCCCTTCTGCTTTTCGCTGAAGTATTCTTCGGCCTCCCGGACTTCAGTACGCTGCAGGTGGCGGATCTCCGTGGCGATCTTGTCTAGCGTTGAAGCGATGGTCGCGAGCGTGGCCAGGTAGTGGGCATGGCGGTCGCGCTGAATCACTTGCGACGACACGGCGGCGGCCTTTAGCCCCAGGCGTGCACACATCTTCTCTTCAAGTTCGGGCGTTAGGTGGGCGAAGGTTCCTACCGCTCCTGAGAATTTGCCTACGCGCAGATCTTCGGTGGCAGCCTGGAAGCGGGCGATGTTGCGCTGGGTCTCTGAATACCAGTTGGCGATTTTGAAGCCAAAGGTGATGGGTTCGGCGTGGACGCCGTGGGTGCGGCCGATCATCGGCGTGTCCTTGAATTCCCAGGCACGGCGTTCGAGCACTTCGGCGAGGCGCTCGAGGTCGCCGGCAATCAGCGAAGACGCTTGCTGAATGAGCAATGCCTGCGCCGTATCGACCACATCGTTCGAGGTCAGTCCGTAGTGAAACCAACGGGCGTGAGGACCGACGATCTCGGCCACGGCAGTGGTGAAGGCGATAACGTCATGCTTGACTTCGGCTTCGATCTGGAAAATACGGTCGACGTTGAAGTCGGCGCGAGCGTGGATCGCCTTGGCGGCTTCTTTGGGGACGATGCCAGCGGCAGCTAGCGTTTCAGTGGCGGCGACTTCGACGGCCAGCCAGGTGCGGAAGCGATTTTCGTCGCTCCAGATGCGAGCCATCTCGGGACGGGTGTAACGTGGGATCACGGTGGTTTCTCCAGTAGGGGAACTGGGGATTGTAAATCCTGCGTTGACTTCCTGCCAGCGGGCACTAAGTGCTAGAAACCATTAACTGAATTCACTCTTGTCCAAATTAGGTTTTGAGCGGCGGGGGTAGAACTCTGCTACGGTTTGCGTTGCGAGACGTGAATCGTAGGGAGGGCCACCACCGCCGTGATACGAGTATCCAGCATTTTCAGCCAGATGTTGCAGTTGTTTTCCTGACGAGACCGATCTTTTGTACCAAGTGGAGTGTTAGTGTAACGCTTGTTTAGACCTTTGTCCGTAGTCGTCGCCGGGGGTGTGGAGATGTGGGAAACGGGTTTTGTTTTCCACATCTCCATGCCCCGGTTTTGGAAGGATCGCGTGTGGCGCGGGCGGCCGGTAGCCGAGCGCCGAGTGCGGGCGCTCGGTGTTGTATTCCACCCGCCACCTCTCCGTCAGAATCTGTGCCTCCTTCAGCGAATAGAAGACTTCGCCGTTCAAGAACTCATCTCTCAGCTTTCCGTTGAAACTTTCACAGTACCCGTTCTCCCACGGACTCCCCGGCTCGATGTACAACGTCTTGGTGCCCACTTTCCCCAGCCACTTCCGCAACTCCTGGGCAATGAACTCCGGCCCATTGTCCGAACGAATGTGCTCCGGGATTCCACGCACCAACATCAGATCTGCCAACGTTTCGATCACCTGCAAACTTCCCAAGCGCCGCGCCACCCACAATGCCAAACACTCCCGTGTATATTCGTCGATCACCACCAGGATGCGCAGTGCTCGCCCATCGTGCGTCATCGCTTTCACAAAGTCGTAGCTCCACACATGATTCGCACGCTCGGGCCGCAGCCGGATACACGAACCGTCCCCCAACCATAACCGCCCTCGCGCCCGCTGTTTCTGCGGCACCTTCAGCCCTTCGCGTCGCCAGATCCGCTGCACTCGATCCTTGCCCACCGGCCATCCCGCATGCTGCAACAACGCCGTGATGCGTCGGTAGCCGTAGCGCCCATACTTCGCTGCCAGGGCCAGAATCGCTTGCGTCAGCTGATCTTCGTCCGTGCGCCGCAGCGGCAGATAGCGTTGCGTTCCTCGCCATTGCCTCACCACTCGGCATGCCCGACGCTCACTCACTTCGTACTGCTCACGGGCATGCTCCACGGCGCACCGACGTCGCTCCGGGCTTAGAAGTTTCCCTCCGCTATATCCTTCAGGATCTGTTTGTCCAACGACAGATCCGCGACCAGCCGCTTCAGCTTGCCGTTCTCTTTCTCCAATTCCTTCATCCGCTTTGCCTGGTCCATCTTCAAACCGCCGTATTCCTTCCTCCAGCGGTAGAACGTCTGGATGGTGATCTCGGCTTCTTTGCAGGCTTGGGGGGTGGTTTTTCCGTTTGCGATGCTGACTTCAATCTGCCGCAGCATCGTCACGATTTGCTCTGGCTTGTACCTCTTGATCGGCATGTTCCGCTTTTCCTCCAAGTGGATTCTCTCTCATTCCACCTGGTACAAATCTTGCCGGTCAGGTCAACAGAGCTAAGACTTGTTGTTTCTTCTCTTCGTTCAAGACATTGGCCATGCCCACGGAGCCTACAAGCCTCCGCGGGATTCAATGTCCCGGACGCTACTCTCGTTGGCCAGTTTTCAGGTGATAATCACTGGCCGGTTTTGGGTGATCGCTGAGGGTCGACTGGCAGACATATGGGATTTAGGAACTTTCGTGGGGCTTGTCAGCCGTGAAATCATTTCCATGTATGAGCAGTCACCGTTTCGGGCTTCGGTCAATCGGTCAACCCGTTCAAGATCATCTAGTTAGGCGGGAGGCTGACGGCAGGAAACTGCTTCGAGGATTGCTGGTTGTGGCGCAACTATGCCCAATTCCGGACAGCGTGACTCTTTCCATTGCATAGAGTTCGGTGCGCTGTTGGTGACCCACGTCCTATGCGCGAACGGAAGAATCGTGCATACTGGAACGCTCTTCTGGACAGGAGGCTTTGTTGATGGCTCGTCGTATCTTCTTTGCCACCACCTTTCTGTTGGCCTGGGTTCTTCCTTCGTATGGCGATAATCCGCCCGCGGGCCCTAACTCCGACCCGACTTACCAGCAGCTACGCAGCCTGACGCTGGGAGGCGAGGCGGTCAGTGTCAGCAACGTCACTTTGAAGCGCGACGCGGGCACGTTTCATTTCCGCTCGGGAACGGTGTGCTTTGTGGCTCCTGTGCAGGGTAAGGTCACGGGCGCAGTATTCACCGGCGACGGCAACTTTGTCCTGGACCCGCCGCTGGAATCCGAGCGAAAAAGTTTAAAGCTGCTGACGAAGGAAGAGGAATTCAGCGAGAACTTCAATCAGGCGGTCCTGCGCTTTACCGATTCTACGTATGACGACATCAAGAAAGCCGGCGCGGCGGCGTCCGGCGGCTGCGATGCGGGTCTGCTGAAAGACAGCCAGAATACGACGCGTCACAAGTTCAAGAACAACCTGGAGGCCCGAATCCTGGAGGATGTCTTGAGTCCGGAGCCCGGAGGCCTGTTCTACGCCTTCATCCACGGCAGGCACTACAGCGACAAGGAAATTTTTGAGATCGAACCAAATTGGGGATCCGAGCAGGTCAGCTTTCGAACCTATGAAGAGAACAAATCGGGCCACTGGGCATCGTTCAGTCTTTCCGGAGAACACGCCCCCGGCAGCGTGGGCAGGCTGATGCGCATTGAGCATCAGCAACTCGATGTGACCTTCGAAAAGAGTGGAGCCCTCTCCGGGACCGCCACCACCGATCTGGTTGCGCGCCGCAACGGTGTGCGAGTTGTGCCCTTCGATCTGTTCCGGCCTCTGCGCGTGCAAAGCGTGACCGCAAACGGACAACCTCTTTCTTTCATTCAGGAGGACAAGAACGACGACGGCAACTTCGCGGTCATCTTGCCAAAAACTCTCGCCGCGGGAGAGAAATTGACCATCACGACAACCTATGGCGGAAAAGAAGCCGTGAGCAACGAAGGCGGTGGCAATTATTTTCCGGTGGCCAGGGAAGACTGGTATCCGAACAGTCCGGGCGCGAGTTTCGGAGAGTACGCCCTGTATGACATGACGCTGCGTATTCCCAAAGGAATGAAAATGGCGGCGACCGGGGTGCTTGTCTCCGAGAGCAACGAGAGCGGCCGGAATGTAACGATATGGAAGAGCGAAAACCCGCAGACGGTGGCGGGATTCAGCTTTGGCAAGTTCAAGGAAGAGGAAGCCAAGCTCACCAAACCCGAATATTTCATCCAGTCCTATGCCAACGAATCGTCTCCCGACTGGGTGGAGGGGATGAAACAAGCGTCCGAGGGGAACCTGCCCTCGCTAGGGTCTCATTTGGGATCCGGGGGCGCACTGGGCTCGATGAGTACCGTTTTGCTGAATAAGAAGGCACTGGCGGAAGGCACACTGGCCGTGCAACTGTACACCGATTATTTCGGCCCTTCGCTGTTCAAGCACCTGCAACTCACGCAGCAGACAGCCTGCACCTCCGGCCAATCGTGGCCGGAACTGGTGTGGATTCCCATCTGCTACTACTTCGACACGACCGTGCGCCATTCCCTTGGCCTGGACCAGGGCGACCGCGGATACTGGAAGGCGGTCACGGCGCACGAAGTCGCCCATCAATGGTGGGGACACACCGTCGGGTTCGCCTCGGGACGCGACCAGTGGATGAGCGAAGGGTTCGCCGATATGTCCGCAGCCCTCTATATCAGCATGATCGAGAAGAATCCGAAGAAATTCATCGAGTTCTGGAACGACGAGCGCGAATTGTTGCTGGAACGTAACGCCCAGGGTTTTCGCGCCATCGATGCCGCTCCCCTGACCATGGGATACCGGGCCAACAATTCGCGGACGGGATCGGACATTACTCGCCGCCTTATCTATCCCAAAGGCGCGTATGTTCTGCACATGATCCGCATGATGATGTACGACCGCAAGACCGGCGATCAGGATTTCAAGGCTGCCATGCAGGATTTCGTAACGACCTATTCCGGCAAAGCTGCGACCACCGAAGATTTCAAGGCTGTCATGGAAAAACACATGACCCGCGAGATGGACCTCGAAGGCAATCATCGCCTGGACTGGTTCTTTAACGAATATGTGTACGGCACCGCGCTGCCGACGTACCACCTCGACTCCACCTTCGAAAAAGACGCGAACGGCGATCTCGTTTTGGCCCTTAAAGTCACGCAGTCCGGAGTCGACGATAAGTTCCGGATGATTGTGCCGGTCTACCTTGAGCTTGCGGACGGCCGAACCATAAGCCTGGGGCGAGCGCGCCTGGTCGGAAATACCACGGTCGATCAGAAAGTCCCGCTGAAAGGATTGAAAGACGCCCCCAAGCGAGCGCTCGTGAATTACTACGACGACGTACTGGCTTCCAACTAACACAGAAGAAACAGGAGTCGCGTAACGCTCTACCCCTACTCCACCGTGTGCTTCGCCATGTAGCCTTCACGCGCGTACACGATGTACTTCACTTCCTTGCCCTTCTGGTCGTGAACCTTCAAAGGACCGCCGTCCGGCGCCTGGAGTTCGACCTTCAACTTGCGATAGGTGCCGTCGAGCTTGGCGTTGGTGGGGTGGTAGGTGATGGTGTATTGGTTGCGGATGTCGGTCGCGATGTCGTGAAAAATTTCCGGCAGTTCCCCCTGGAAGCGCGGAAAGTAGGCGCGGCCTCCGGTCAGGCTGGCGAATGTTTTCATCTCATTGTCCGCTTGCAGGTAATCCATGGAGTTGGTGTGTATGAATCCGCGCGTCTGGCAATGGTGTACCTCGCAATATTCGCGCGCCATAAAGCCGACGCTGATCGGGTAAATCGTGACGTCCTTGGTGGACTTGATCTTCTTGAGGGTTTGATCGAGGGTAAGCTTGCTGAAGGTGTCGACGCCGGTGGTCACGAGAATGATGTATTTCTTACCCTCGATGCGGTCGATTCGGTCGAGCGTGTCGAAGGTCGCGTCAAACAGGTTGGTTTCGGAAAACCCCGGCATGCGCAGTTGATTCAACGCCCCTACGACCGCGCGTTTGTCCTGCGTAAAATCGGTGAGGATGTAGGGCTTGATATCGTAGGAAATCACCGATATCCAGTCATCCTTCTTCAGCGTGTTGGCGAAGGCGTACGATGCCCGCAAGGCTTCGACTTCGAAGTCGTAGTTGGTCGATGCGAACTCGACCAGCAGCACGGCGGTGATCGGCGCCTCGCTCTGACTGAAAGTCGCAATCTGCTGCTGTCCCCCATCCTCGTAGATCTTGAAGTTTTCTTTCTTCAGGCCGGGGATAGTCTGACCGTCCTTGGTGGTCACGAGCACATCCAGATTCACAATCGGCACGGTTACGCTGATCGAGTAGTCGGGCATGTTCTCGATCTTCTTCGGCTTTTCTG
>Ga0302282_1003387_pt1 | contig 10641 bp, 9 predicted proteins | sample III_Fen_E1_3_FD_198763 | JGI IMG/M metagenome (GOLD analysis project Ga0302282, IMG submission 198763) | Peat permafrost microbial communities from Stordalen Mire near Abisko, Sweden - III_Fen_E1_3 | ecosystem: Environmental > Terrestrial > Soil > Wetlands > Permafrost | place: Sweden: Abisko... | reverse complement strand
TTTCTTGCGGACCTGTCGGAGGAAGAGCGTAACCGCGTCAGGTCTTACGCGGACAACTTCGGCATCGAACCGACCGATGCCGTATGGGCTTTGATGATCGTGCTTGGCCGGTACAGCGACTTGTACGAGGCAGTTCCGGGAAAGATCAACGTAACCGTGCAGGGCATCCTGGAGAAAATTCAGTCGGTCGCCGCGGCAGAAGCTGAGTCTTCCAGGGTTCGCTTGCAGGCGTCCTTGACAGACGCCGTTGTCGGCGCGGCAGAGTCCGTGGCGGCAAGAAAGGGCCGCCGCGAACTGGTGAAGTGGAGTGCCATTGCGTCCACGGCTGGAGTGTTTGTATTCGCCGTCATGTTTGTTCTTGGGTATTGGCTCGGGTTCGATCACGGTCGTGCTCGCGGCTTCAATGCCGGTGTCGAGGGGCATCTTGCGGCGTCATGGGCGCTCTCCGCGGATGGTTTGCGGGCATACGAGCTTTGGAAAGCCGGCGATCTGGAACATTTGACCGCTTGCGACCGGCCCGGCTGGAAACTGGAATCCGGGATCTGTTACCCCAAGGCTGATGAAGGGAAGCTGTACGGTTGGCGCGTTCGGTGAGACCGGGCGCAGGTCAAATGCAATGCAACATGCTGGGAAAGGTGAATGGCTCATTATGGAATTATCCCCGCGTTCTCAACCAAATGCCGACAAGAAGCCTCCAATGCGCGCCGATGAGAAGTTACTCCTGAGCCGGCGAGATGCTGCGCAGTTGCTCTCCATCAGCCAGCGGGCATTGGACTATCTGGTGGCGACTCGGCGCCTGACAACCAGAAGAATCGGCAAGCGCGTCCTGATCCCAGTGGCCGAGCTGCGGCGGTACGCTCGTGCCGACCATCCGGAACCGCTTGCGGGTTGATCGCTGCTTGGCGCATTAGGTGCAAGATAAATGCTTTTTGCCTCTCAATCGGAGTGTTTCAGAACCAATATAGATATTTACATCTATATTGGATATGGTACACTTCCGACATGGAGACGAACATGGATCGCCTACTGAAGTATGCCGGCGAGCAGCCCGTCATACGGCCGCGTGACCTGGCCAGGCTTCACATACCGCGCAATTACCTGGGCCGGCTGGTCCGAGCAGGGAAGCTCGAACGGGTTGGCAACGGACTCTATTCATCGAGCGAGAATCCGCCCACGGAGAATCGGACGCTGGTGGAGGTCTGCCGCAAAGTGCCCCAGGCCGTCGTCTGCCTCTCGTCCGCGCTGCGCTTCCATGAACTCACGACCGAGAATCCATTTGAGGTTTGGATAGCTCTCAAGCAAGGCGCCTGGACGCCCAGCTTTGAGTATCCTCCAATTCGCGTGGTGCGCTTCTCCGGTCCATCCCTCACCTTCGGCGCAGTGGAGCATACGATTGAGGGCGTCCCGATCAAGGTCTACAGCCCGGCAAAGACCGTCGCCGACTGTTTCAAGTTCCGCTCGAAGGTAGGAACGGAACTAGCTATTCAAGCTCTTCGGGAATGCTTCCGTGAGAAAAAGGCGTCGATGGACGAACTCTGGGAAGCAGCGAAGATTTGCCGGGTCGCCAACATCATGCGTCCTTATATGGAGTCCCTGTCTTGACCAAGAATGTCACTAATCTCGCGGCTTCTGTCCGGCAACGCCTGGCAAATCTTGCGCGGCAGCGGAATGAGGATTTCGGGCTGCTTCTGACGAAATATGCCCTGGAACGCCTTCTCTTCCGCATCAGCCAGTCGGAATACCAGAAGATTTTCGTTCTCAAGGGCGCGCTGCTTTTTGAACTCTGGACGGAGCAAACCCACCGGCCGACTCGGGACGCGGATTTTCTCTCCAACGGCGACAACAATCCGAGCCGCTTTGAAACCATCTTCAAAAAGATCTGCGTGCTTCCGGTCGATGAAGACGGTCTCCAGTTTGACCCGGCGAGCGTCAAAGCGCAGCGCATCAAGGAGGATGCGGACTATGAAGGCGTCCGTGTCACCTTCCTGGGCTATTTGGAGCGGGCGCGGATTCCTATGCAAATCGATATTGGGTTCGGGGACACCATTACGCCCCCGCCCGTCGAGACCCCGTTTCCAACGATCCTCAACGGACCGGCTCCGTTGCTGCTGGCCTATCCCAAGGAAACCGTGGTCGCTGAGAAGTTTGAGGCAATGGTGAAGCTAGGCATGGCGAACAGCCGCATGAAGGACTTCCACGATGTGCGCGCCCTGTCAGAGCTTTTCCCGTTCGACGGACAGGTGCTCGCCGAGGCGATCATGAGGACATTTGAACGGCGGAAGACAGCGATTCCAACCAACGCCGCGACGCCGCGGGCGTTTACTGCCGAATTCTATGAAGATGAATCGAAGCAGCGCCAGTGGAGCGCGTTCAACACCAAGAACCGGCTCTATATCGAGGCCATCCCATTGCAACGTGTTGTGGGCGACATCGAACGGTTTCTCATGCCACTCTTGGGCGGGTTGACAACCAAGGGGTGTCGGAAGATGTCATGGCCGACAGGTGGCCCTTGGCAGGACTAACCGGCTCTATAGTCGTCACGAAGTAGGCGTTCTGAGAATTGCCGCCCTCAATGAGTTCAGCAGTGATTTTGCGTAAATAGAGAATCCATCCAAGCATCTTGTGCGTTTAGCCGTGCAGAAGAACTGGTGTCTTTTCGCCAGCGAAGATGAGGCGAATATAATCGATGGGGTTAGGTATTCAATGGCGTGGATGCCGCATTCCGATGGTGAACCCATTCCCGTGGAAACGCTTTTGGTGCCGCCGAGAGAACATGTTCTTTCTCGGTGATCGAGGATTCTTGTCCGATCCAGAAGGACAACGCGGGAATATCCTCAACCCGAATCTGACCACTTTTGATGAACTTCAATCGGTCGCGTGCCTCGCGCTGCTTGGCGAACCCGGAGTGGGCAAAAGTTGGAGTCTTTCCGCCGATGTGGATGCGTATCTCCAGCAGTCGCCGGGAATGCCGACCATACGTCTTGACCTTCGGAGCTTCAGGAGCGAAGATCGTCTATATCGGACCCTGTTCGAGGACGAAACTTTTCTCCAGTGGGCAAAGGGCGATTATGATCTCCACCTCTACATCGACAGCCTGGATGAATGCTTGCTGCGCATTGACTCAGTGGCAGCGCTCCTAGCAGATGAGATTCCCAAATATCCACTGGACCGGCTGAAGCTGCGAATTGCCTGCCGCACGGCTTCGTGGCCGCCTTTGCTGGAAAAGGCGCTGAAATCAGGGTACGGAGAGAATTCGTTTGCTGCGACTGAATTGGTGCCTCTGCGTCGAGTCGATGTACTCCAAGCGGCAACATTGAGCGGCATTACAGATACAGATTCATTTCTAGGACGAGTTGACGAGTTACACATCACGTCTTTAGCCATCAAGCCGGTCACGCTCAAGATGTTGCTTGACACATTCCAGCGCGAGGGCGATCTACCTGGAAACGTAGTTGATCTTTACGAAAAGGGATGCTCCATCCTCTGTGAAGAGCAAAACGAAAGTCGCCGTGCCTCGCGTAGGACGGGTGACTTAAGTCCGAGAGATCGAATCGCAGTTGCCTCTCGCGTTGCGGCGGCAACTCAGTTCGGCAACCGCTTCGCGGTCTGGACTGGAACCGAAGCCGAAGGTGTTCCTGAAGAAGATGTAGCTGTCGGTGATTTGGTCGGTGAGATTGAGCCGTCGGACAGCTCCGTGAACGTCACGCACAACGCCGTTTTGGAGACATTGGGAACTGGATTGTTCTCGTCCCGAGGCCAGGAACGTCTCGGCTGGTCGCATCAGATGTTTGCGGAATTCTTGGCTGCGAGATATTGCTTCGTACACGAGCTGCCTATTGAGCAGCTTCGTTCTCTGGTATTTCATCCGCGGCGTAGGCGCGTGATTCCGCAAGTGCGAGAGGTTGCATCATGGATTGCACTTAGGAATGACGCGCTTTTTGCGGAAATTGCAGAGTTTGATCCTGAAGTTTTGCTGGGGTCGGCGGCACCTAGTTTGTCGAATGAGCAACGGCGGGTACTTGCGGATGCCCTCTTACGGAGTTGCGACCAAAGCGAGGTCCTTCACATTCGGCATCATCTGGAGCTTCGACATCTCGCTCATCCATTACTCGCGGAACAGTTGGAGCCTGTGCTTGTTGACCGGGAGCGGTCGGTGGCCACGCGATACTTTGCTGCAAGGATTGCGCGCGACTGCGCTGTTACTTGCCTCGGCGGGGCTCTCTTGGGGATTGCGCTCTCTGATGCCGAAACGCACGATCTGCGCACGATTGCAGCCTATGCTATCGCGGATGTCGGATCAGAGGAGGAGCGCAACCTACTTCACCCCCTACTTCAGTCGGGTCGGGAAATTGATCCCAACGACCAGTTAAGGGGCGCGGCGCTCAACGCAATCTATCCGGGTGACAAGTACGACGATGCGATGTGGGATTATCTCGAAAGTCCACGACAAGCTCTTTTCGGTGGCTCATACAGCAGTTTCCTATATTACTCAGTGGTCCCGAAACTAAATGCTGAGAATCTTCCAGCTGCACTTCGGTGGTGTGCCGCACAGCCGCCAGAGGACATCGGGCCGATTCCCGATCTGGAGGCAGATATTTTCTCGCTGGCGCTAGTACATATTGAAAAGGACGGGATTGCAGACCTTCTTGCCAATACGGTTTTCCAGCGATCTCGATCATTTCGTCCGTTGCCTAGCAGAAGAGGCTCAAGTAGTTTCTCTGAGACGTTAGCTAGCGATACCGCTCGACGCAGGCGCTTTCTTGAGGCATTTCTTCCTCTACTTAATCGCGACAACGCGCATTTTGTGATGCATCCAATGTCCTTACTGGTTCTCGATGATTTGCAGTGGTATATCGACAGAATTCTCAGTGCTCAACCATCTTCCTCGGCCATCGTGGAAGCACTTTTGGTTTGCCGCTTGGCCTGCTCGTGGGAACCCGAAGCTGTGAATACAGTTTGGCACGCTTGCCAGCGGAGTCCAATTCTGGCCCAGGAGTGCAATCCAATCTTTGAGCCGGTATCACTTGATTCCGAGATGGTGCAGTGGCAGCGGAAGTCCAAGGCTGATTTGCTGAAGGAAAGGAATATTGAGGTTGCTCCTGCTCTGGAACCCCGGTGTGAGGCCGCGCTTCAACTCATAGAAGGAGGTGAGGTGGATGCGTGGCTGAAGCTGCTGGGCGAAATGTCTTTGGACGAGGGAGGCACCCACTATTTGAACCTCCGGCAGATGGAGGTTGAGAAACTTCCAGGGTGGTTGGGGGCTTCCGAAGGGATGAGAGGCAGAATCGTTGCTGCGGCGAAGATTTTCCTAATGGAGACGCCGTTTAGGACGTTGGCCTGGTATCCATCTACGCAAGTTCCGTATCTTGCATCGGCAGGGGTGAATGCACTCGCATTCCTCTACGGCGTGGATCTTGCGTATTTGCAAGGACAATCAGTCGAGTTTTGGGCGGCGTGGATTCCTTCCATGATAGGAGATTCTCGCGTCACTCAAAGCCGGAGTGATGCGATTGATGCGGTTAACGCAGTGTTTGTGATGGCCGCGTCCGCGGCACCGGCCACAATGAATGAGAAACTTTTAGAGCAGATTCAGATGGAGAGTGACAATCGGCAGTTCTTTTTTGCCGGCACTCTCGTGGACCTGGCATGGTCTGACTCGTTGGGTGAAGCTCTACTTGCAAAACTGCAGATGAATGATCTTGCGCTTGGCGTTCAAGCTGAGATTCTCTTCCGCCTTGTACAGCGCAAAGTAGCGGGCGCAAAAGAATGGGCGGAAGAAGCGGTACGTTCTGAGTACAACACCGAGCGTGGGATTGGTTTTTCAAAGGCCCTTTTGAAAGCAAGCGACGATGCCGCATGGAAGACGCTTTGGCCGTTCATCCAAACGGATACGAATTATGGTCGGCGATTATTGGAAGGGGTTTCCTACGGTTTTGACGATAAAGCCTCGTTCACGAATTACCTCAACGATGTAGAACTTGGCGAGCTTTACCTCTGGTTACTCGAACAATATCCTCCCGACGGCCGTATGGTTTCTGGAGCGGTGGGACCAGTCGACATGGTTCGGATGCTCCGTGATGGAAGCCTTGAAAAGTTGAAACGCCGTGCAACCTTTGAAGCGTGCGATGCTCTTGCGCGCGCGGAACTTCGACTTCCGCAATATCGCTGGCTTCGTTTCCACTTCGATGAGGCAGAGGTGCTGGCATGTGCCTCGACCTGGGAGGCACAATCGCCGCACGACATTATCGCAATGGCGTCTGATTCGAAGAAGCGGTTTGTAGAGAGTAGTCAACAGTTGCTTGATGTTATTCTTGAGTCGTTGTCGCACTTGCAAGCTGAATTGCATGGAGAACTCGCTTCTGTGGGCGATCTCTGGAATTGTAAGGATGCAGACTGGTGGCCTAAGCAAGAGGAAGATGTTTCCGACTATGTGGCACGTCATTTGAAGAAGGACCTCGCTGACCGTGGAATCGTTATCAATCGCGAGGTTCAGATTCGACGGGGCCGTCGTGGAGAGATGCCTGGGCAGAGCACAGATATACACGTTGATGCCGTTCGGGAGCAGGATAGTCCGAGACAACTTTATGGTCCGATTGGTGTCGTGATCGAAGTCAAGGGCAGCTGGAATGATGGGTTACTGAACGACATGGAAGGCCAACTCCGAGATCGCTATTTGAAGAATAGCGAGTACCGGGCGGGATTGTATGTCGTAGCGCACTTCAAGGCTGCTCGATGGATTGCCAACGACAGGCGACGTGCAAAGAGCGAGGCCATTGATATTTCCGACTTGCGCCAGCAACTTGCGAATCAGGCGGATGGTCTTTCGGGAAGCGTGTTGATTCAAAGCCTGGTGCTAGATGCATCATTGGATTCGACGACAGCAACCTGAAGGTGGGTTCCACAATCTGCCGCTTCTCTGCGGCTTTCAGACGTAACCGTATTTCCGTGCGCCCGACGGCGCCCCTCTGCCGAGTTCCGGCAAGAAAGCACACTGAAAGATTGATAGCGGCAAGTCAGTCAGCGTTCACGGATTTGCGCACTCAAGAGCCTCAACTGTCGCCAGTTGACAGCCCTTCCCGCTCATGGAGCGTTTGAAGAAAGTGAGCACCTGGAGTGCGAGTGGTCACGCTGCTGCGAAAGTGAGCCTTGTTGTCTCTTGGCATTTAGCCTTTTCCTGCTCTCGGCGGTACTCGGCCAGTCTGTCTACCGCCGCCAGCTTATGTGCCGGCGCAAGGTGTGCATAGCGAACGGTCATCTTGATGTCTTTGTGACCGGCAAGCTCTTGCACGGTTCTCAAATCGACTCCGGCCATCACGAGGCGAGAAATGTACGTATGTCGAAAGATGTGCCAAGTAACGTCCTGAAGCGAGGGGTTCTTCTTTATAGCTTCCTGCATGACCAGCTCAAACCAAGCACGAGGGGAGATCATTGGTTCGCCATAGCGTGTGAGGCACACATGGGGCGAAGTCGAGCTGCGGCGCTCCCACAGTTCTTTGAGGGCGCTGACTGCTGCCTCGGTGAGAATCACCACGCGGGCCGTTCCGTTCTTGGTTCTCAGTAGGATCAACTGCCGGCGCTCCAGATCGACACGGTCCCATTCGAGCGAGTACAGTTCGCCCAGCCGCATTCCTGTTTCGAGGGCCAAGGTCAACTCGGGTTCATGGATTGGGCACCTCTCGCGAATGATGGCACGGATGGTCGCCTCTTCCTCATAGGAGATAAACCGGACTCTGCCGTTCTCCTCCTTGTAAAGGCGGACCAGTCTCGCCGGGTTGGCCGTCGCTTTGCCGTTGCGGATAGCCTCCTGAAAGATCATCGATAATGTCCCGCGATAGCGGTTGATCGTCGTCTTCTTCAGATCGTCCCGCGTGTCCAGGTAGGCTTTGATCGTCTGTGGCGTGATCTCGTTTATAGGAGCCTTGCCAAAGACCGGCAGGAGCTTGACGACGGTCGCACGGTCACCGCGGTACGAGGCTTTATGCTCCTTCGAGTAAACGAGGGCATCCGCCGCGATCTCCTCGAACAGCACAGTGCGGCGAGGGCGGATCTCTGGCATTTTGATCCCCATTCGGGCATCGGTCTTCCGGCGTTGATAAAGAGCAATCGCGTCGGAACGGCGTCCCACCTTCTCCCGGTGCCGCTTTCCTTCGACGTAATAGAGAATCCACCAGATACCGCTCTCCGGCGGGTTTTCATAAACACCCTTCACTTGCTTAGCCATACGCCACCTCTGTGCGACATCTCTTACATCACATATGTTATCAAATCTGATGGCTGTTTTGGTGGCTGTTCGGATTGGATTTTGGGGCGTTTTTGTGCGAGCCAATGCAGCGATAAATACATGTAAACCATTTGTAATGAGCGTTTATGCGACGCTGTGCAATTTCATGCAAATGGTCCGTTTTCCCCTCTTAACCGACAGGTTGTAGGTTCGATTCCTACCGCGTCCACCATAGAATCAATAACTTAGCTCGATTCGCGCTCTGCTTGCGCTCCGTTTATCTGGAATGCAAGTTCGGCAACCCTCAAGCCCGCAGTGCTCATCTCATCCGTGACCACATCCCCATAAATGTTCATGGTCGTGCGGATGTCCGTGTGCCGCATCATTTTTTGTTGCACGGCAATCGGAGTCTTCACGGCGTCCAGCCAGGAGCGGTAGGTGTGACGGAAAGCGTGCGAACTGATGTGCCCGATGCCAGCGGCCTTCGATGCCCGTTCCAGCTCTTGCCGTGTGCCGGTGTAGGAGTACGGAAGTCGCCCGAGTTTGAACGGACTGGCAAATATCCAATTCTCAGCTTCCGAAAATTGGGAAGACTGCTTCCAGGACTTCAGGCGCTCCAGCAATTCGCCCGCAAGATGGAATGTCTTCGCGGACCCTTGTGTTTTCACATCGCCCACAATCTGATTCACGATGCCGCGTCGGACGCTCAGCCGTGAGTCTAGCCAATCCACGTCAGCCCACTGGAGTGCGAGCGCCTCACTGATGCGAAGGCCCAAGCACACAGAGAGCAAGGACATTGTTGCGAACGGCTCCTGCAACTCTTTCAGCAGGGCGTGGAACTGTTCCGCTGTGAGGCTCCGGGCTTTCCGCACCTTCCGCGTCGCCCCGATATTACGGACGAGGGAGACGGGATTGCGGCTGATGTCCAAGATACCGGACCACATCGCAAACTCCACAAGCCCGTGCAGAAGCGACCGCACGTGCGTCTTGGACTTCGGCGACAAGGGCAACTCGCGGAGCCACAATTCAACCGGGCGCGGCTGTACGTCCTGTATCCGCGTATCGGCCCACTTCGGCAGAACGTGGTTATTCAGGAAAGAGCGATACACCCGCACCGTCGATTGACGTGAGGGCATCCGCTCCGCTTCGTACCGTGCAACCACACTCCGCACCGTGTCTCCTTTGTCTCCGTCCGGTGGCTTCGCCAGGATTTCAAGGCTCTCGACTTCCTTCCATGCGGCGGCCTTGGTTGGAAATTCTTGCTTCGTTCCAATTCGCTTTGACCGGCGAGTTGGTCCGTCATACCAGAGGTAATTCCAAGTCTTGCGCCGTTTGTCATAGCGCACAGACCCGCTTGCGTGTCGCTGGACCCTCATTGCTGCCTCCCTTCAGCAGGCTCAGCGGATGACGAACACAGGATAGCATCCAGCTCATGCTTGCGGAATCTCCAGACACAGCGCCGCACACCGGACAGCCTGTGCGCGGGAATCTTTCTTTCGCGTACCCACTGGAGCAATGTGCGCGGCTTCACCTTCAGGTACTCGGCAGCCTCATTTGCGGTAAGCCATTCTGTTTCCATGTCAGCCTGTTTTCTCATTCCGGCAACGCAGGTAGCCGGAGGTTATGCGGACGGTTATATCGTGTCTTGAGCCGGAAGCGAATGAGGTTCCTCCATATGGTTGCCGCGATCATCTCCACAGATTTTCTCGAAGCTGAATCGAGCACATCGCCGGAACCACCAATCGATTTCCGCAGGGCGCACCGATGTCGCAGAGTCCCAACACCTACGTCACCAGCACTGCCTCTCACAAAGAGTATTTGCACCATACATCGCACCCTTCTTAAAGCGTCACGTCCGGCTTCATCACAAAAGTTCTACGTGTCTGCGAGGAACTTGTAGATGTTTGCGGCCTCTCTCTCCGTGCCCTCACCGGAGCCTCCTCAACTGGCCCACTCAATTTCGCCATGTAACCCGAGAGAGCAGTTGGACTGATCTTTATCCCCTTTTCCGCCAGAAGATGAGTCAGCATGGTCAGCGAATAGCCTTTTCTCCGCAACTCCACGAGAAGAGGCAACAGTGTCCGTATCACCGCCCCCATCATGAACGAAGCGGGTTGCGGCACGGGTTCCGACGTTTTCTGAGTCAACAACATACGCGCATCCTCAACAATCTCCGAAGAAAACACCTGCACTTTACGATGCCCGGCTGTTCCCATCGCTTTTCCTCCTCATAACCGTACTCTATCACAATACAATAGATAATACATTAGTCAGAGTCGAGAGAGCCGTTATATTGTATATTTGTGTTGAGCAGATATGGAGGCGGAAATCGGGTTTGGAACGAAAAGCTGGGTGGTTAAAGGGTGAAATGCCGGATGGCTAAACACTGTATGGCAAGGTAGGCGCTGTCCGGACAAAAC
>Ga0302282_1003386_pt1 | contig 10643 bp, 9 predicted proteins | sample III_Fen_E1_3_FD_198763 | JGI IMG/M metagenome (GOLD analysis project Ga0302282, IMG submission 198763) | Peat permafrost microbial communities from Stordalen Mire near Abisko, Sweden - III_Fen_E1_3 | ecosystem: Environmental > Terrestrial > Soil > Wetlands > Permafrost | place: Sweden: Abisko... | reverse complement strand
GCCCGCCTGCCCATTGACCCCACGCTCGGGCGCATGTTGCTCCAGTCCCAGTCCGAACACGCCACCCGCGAACTGCTCATCATCGCCTCCGGCCTCAGCATTCAGGATCCGCGGGAACGCCCGCTGGAACAGAAGGAGGCCGCTGCCGCCGCGCACAAGCGGTGGGACGATCCGCAGTCGGATTTCCTGACGCTGTTGAAAATTTGGAACGCCGTGCATGACCAATGGGAGACGATGCGTTCGCAGGGGCAGCGGCGCAAATTCTGCAAGGCCAACTTTCTTTCCTATCTCCGGTTCCGGGAATGGCAGGACCTCCACGCGCAACTGCACGGGGCGCTCGAAGAATTGGGCTCGGTGAAATTAAACGAGAGCAACGCCGCCTACGACGCCATCCACCGCTCGATTTTGGCGGGCCTGCTCGGCCATGTGGGCGTCCGCAAGGAACGGAACCTCTACCAGGCGATGGGCAACCGCCAGGTGGTGATCTTTCCCGGTTCGGCCCTGCATGACAAAGCCGAGCGGCCGAAGAAACCCGGCTCCGCCCCCGCCCGCCACGCCAGCCCGCCGGCGTCCGTCCAGCAACCGCCGTGGATCGTGGCCGGCGAAATGGTGGAGACCTCCCAGTTGTTTGCCCGCACGGTGGCCGGCATTGATCCCCTGTGGATCATCCAACTCGCGCCGCACTTGTGCAAGGTCACCCATCAAAACCCCCGTTGGGACGTCAAGGCCGGCAATGTGTTGGTGGACGAAAAGACCACGTTTAACGGCATGGAATTACGCCAGCGCAAAGTGGCTTACGGCAACATTAATCCCACGGAAGCCACCGGGATTTTCATCCGCTCCGCGCTGGTGGAGGAGGATTTGCTGCCCGCCACCCGCCGCCAGCACGAGTCGGAGGACGACGATGACGAAGACCTCCGCATTCTCACCCGGGTGCCCGCGCAAGCCCCGGCACTGCCCCCGCAGTATGCGTTTCTCGAACACAACCGGAAAGTGCGGCACAAGATCGAAACCTGGCAGACCCGGGTGCGCCGGCACGATTTGATGGGACTGGACCAGGCGCTCTTCGAGTTTTATTCGCTTCACCTGCAAAGTGTATCGTCAGTTCACGAACTCAACCGCTGGCTGCGGGAGACGGGCGGCCCGGCGACGCTCTGCATCGATGAAGCCGACCTGACCGGCGGCCAGACCCTGAGCTACGATGCCGAGGCGTTTCCCGATGCCGTGCCGCTGGGCGGCCAGCCGGTGGCGCTGTCGTATGCCTATGCACCCGGCGAGGAATCGGACGGCGTGACGGTCAAACTGGGGTTCAGTCTGGCCCAGACCATCTCCCCGGCCAGCGTGGAATGGTCGGTGCCCGGCCTGCGTGAGGGCCAGATCAGCGAACTGCTGCGGGCGCTGCCCAAGGCCCTGCGCCGCGAGCTGATGCCCTTCCCGCCCAAGGTCGCTGAGATCGCCCGCGAACTCCGGCCCACCGGCGATTCCCTGAAGCAGGATCTCGCCCGGTATATCCGCCAGCATTACGGCGTGGACATCCCGCCGGAAAGCTGGTCCGCCGACGCCCTCCCGCCGCATTTGCGCCCGCGCATCGAAGTGGTGGATAACGACCAGAAACCGCTCGGTTCGAGCCGCGACCTGAATCAGTTGCGGCAGCGGCTGGAAAAGGCCCGGGTCGAACCCACCGGTGAAGATCCCGCCTGGGCGCAGTTCGCGCTTAAATGGGAGCAGTTCGGCCTGACCGCCTGGACCTTTGGTGATTTGCCCGAGCGCATCACCGTCAGCGAAGCCGGTAAACTTCCGTTATACGCGTGGCCCGGCATTCAAGAAGAGGAGCAACACGTCAGCCTGCGCCTGTTCCGCAGCCAGGAGGCCGCGCGCCGCGCCAGTCTCGGCGGCTGCCGGCGGCTGATCAGTCTGGCGCTGCAAAAAGACCTGGCCTGGCTGCACAAAGATTTGCGGTCCCTGTCGCGTTTTGCGCCCCTCACCGCCGGCTGGCTGACGACGGAGGCCCTCGCGGAAGCGGCGTATGAAAACCTCCGCCGACACCTGCTGCCCGCCGAACCTTTTCCCGCGCTGACCGAAGCCGCCTTCCGGTCCGCCGTGGAACAAGCCCGCGGCCTGCTCCCCGGGCTGGCCACGCAACTGGCCGACCGGTTGGGCGTGATCCTGAAATTGCGCCAGGACATCCTCCTGCGCTGCAAAGTTGGGAACGGCTCACAGCCCGTCAATTCGGCGGCGGCTCCCGCCCCGCTGGCAAAAGCCAGGGTCATCAACGATTTTAGACAACTCAGCGCGGTCGCGCCGCCGGCCCCGGTGGGGAACCGCTGGGTGACCGAATTGAACCAACTGTTGCCCGCGAATTTTCTGGAAGCCATCCCGTATGACCAACTCCCGCAAATGCCGCGCTATCTCAAGGCGCTGCTCCTGCGCATGGAACGGGCGGCGCTGAACCCGGTGAAAGATCAGGAGCGCGCCCGGCAATTGGCACCCTATCTCGAGGCGTGGAAAAAGCTGGCCACCGCGCCGGCCACCGCGCCGGAAGACCGCCAGCGGCGGGAAGAATTCCGCTGGATGGTGGAGGAATACAAAGTCTCGCTGTTCGCCCAGGAGCTCGGCACCGCCTTCCCCATTTCCGCCCCGCGCCTGGACCAGCAACTGCAAAAGTTGAAGTAGCCCCGGCTCGTGAAGCAATTGTGCCTTGCGGCAAATCAACCGTCGTCGCAAAATCAAACTCATGAATCGTCGTTCCATCCTTGCGTTCATCGTTACTGCCTGGCTTTCGGGGGTCACTGTGGAGGCACAAGTCCCGGGTCCCGCCGGCGCTGTCCCGGCGGTCACCCCATCGTCGGCCAACGCAACCGGGCTCGACTGGCTCACCGACCTCCCCGCCGCGCTGAGCCGGGCCAAGGCCGAAGGCAAATCCGTGCTGTTCTTTTTTCATGGTTCGGACTGGTGTCCGCCGTGCGTGGAGTTGCAGAAGCAGGTGCTGGACACCCCGGAATTCTTTCAATACGCCCGCCGGGCGCTGGTGCTCGTGGATGTGGATTTCCCGCAGAAAACGACGCAAAGCGACGCCTTGAAGCAGGCCAACCTCGCCTTGAAAGCCAAATTCAATTTGAGCCTGGAAGCGGGCGGGTCAACCCGTTGTGCAGTAAGGTGAGTGGCGGAAAACCGGGGGGAACGCCCCAGTCGGAAAAGCGACTGCCGGGTAGTTCTGTTTGACGCTGCCAATTTCCCACCCCATACTTGTCAACAATGGCTGACCTGAGCATGCTTGCAGAATTGCCGAAACACACTCGTAAAGCGGTCCGCAAATACTGGAAAACGCGGTCCCTCCAGTCGGAGAAGCAGCGAAGCGCCGGCGGATCGGATCAGGGATTTCGCAGCGCGGTAACCGGTGGCGCCCACATGGATGGCTTTATCGAATTGCTCACCGAATTGGTCATCGAAGCCGGCATTGCCCGCCCGCAGATATTTTGGAAAGAATCACTCGAATTACCCGGCTATTTCCGTCCCACCAAGCGGTGGGATTTTCTGGTGGTGGTCAATGGGCGGTTGATCGCCGCCCTCGAGGCCAAATCCCAGGTCGGACCGTCATTTGGAAACAATTTCAACAACCGCACCGAGGAGGCCATGGGCAGTGCGCTGGATTTGTGGACGGCGTTCCGAGAACAAGCCTTTGGTTCAGCCATCCGACCCTGGATTGGTTATCTGTTCCTCTTGGAAGATTGCGTGGCATCCACCAAACCCGTGGGCGTGAAGGAGCCGCACTTCAAAGTTTCCCCTGAGTTCCGCGACTCATCCTATGCCAAACGCTACGAATTGTTTTGCCGCCGCTTGGTGCTGGAAAAACACTACGACAGTTCGGCGTTTCTGATGTCAAATCCCGTTCAAGGGCTCGAGGGTGATTTTACCGAACCCGCTCCGGACCTGGCTTTTCAGGTTTTCGCCAGTTCGCTCGTCGCCCGCATCGCCGTCGCTTCGGGCCGTCTGAACCAATTATGAAATACACCGTTGTGGGGCAGCAAACCATTGATGAACTCCCGACCCGGCACCGGTTGATTCAGGGCGACGCTCGCGATTTGTCCTTTATCCCGGATGAATCCATTCACCTCATCATTACTTCGCCCCCCTACTGGACGCTCAAGGTTTACAATGATTCCGAGGGGCAGATGGGTCACATCAAGGAATATGACGATTTCCTGGCCGAATTAAACCGGGTGTGGGCCGAAGCCTACCGGGTGCTGGTGCCCGGCGGGCGGGTCGTCTGCGTGGTGGGGGACGTTTGCCTCTCCCGCCGGGAAAACAACGGGCGGCACACCGTCGTGCCGTTGCACGCAGATATCTGTGTGCAGTGCCGCCGGCTCGGCTTTGACAATCTCAACCCGATCATCTGGCACAAGATTTCCAACGCCAGTTATGAAGTGAACAACGGCTCGAAATTCCTTGGCAAACCCTACGAGCCCAACGCCATCATCAAGAACGACATCGAATTCATCCTGATGCAGCGCAAGCCCGGCGGCTACCGCCAGCCCACGGCGGAACAACGCCGCCTGAGCATGATCCCCAAGGACAAGTTCGACCAATGGTTCCAGCAGTTCTGGAAGCTTACCGGGGCCTCGACCAAAGCCCACCCCGCGCCGTTTCCCCTGGAACTCGCCGCGCGTCTCGTCCAGATGTTTTCGTTCACCGGCGATACCGTCCTGGATCCCTTCAGCGGCACGGCCACAACGATGGTGGCCGCGCTCAAGCACGGGCGCAACAGCATCGGCGTGGAACTTGACACCGAATACTGCAAACTGGCCGCCGCGCGCCTCATCAACGAAAACACCTCCCTGTTCGGGCACCGGCAGCTTCAAATCGAGTTGAAATCGCCGGCGGCGGTGCCGACGGTCGCGGCGTTGAACGAATCGGCGGCGGAATACCAGACGGCGAAATCAGAACCGCGCCCGCTGCCGAAGGGGAGAAGCAAAAGCAAAGCCCGGTTGAAACAAAACCTTCCGGCTCCTGTGACCGGAAAGTGAGATGACCCGGAACCGGGATGGGAAAAAATGGCGTTGAATCGGCCATCGGCGGGAAAATCATCCACCAATGACAACTGCCCCTTGAAAATAGTCCCGCCTCGGCCAGCCACCGCTCCACCTCCCTGTCCCCGATTCTGCGGAGCGCCGACCGGGCAGAACATTATCAATATACAACAGTTATGCTAAACACGATATACGCACTCTTGCGTATTGCTTATGGGAAAATGCCTGCATCAGTGCCCCCACCCCGGCGCTTGCGGTTCCCCGCCCTTGGTAACGGGGGGCGCTCCGCGACGGTGCCGAGTCGCGGAGCGACCAGATGATGGTAGCCATGGGGCTTTAGCCCATGGATGGGAGGCCCCAAAGACCGGGGCGTCGCTCCGCGACCAAGACCGGACCTGACCACTTCCCTGGATTTTGGGCTTTGGATTTTGAATTTTTCCCGTTCCGCCCTTAGCCTTCCCCGGTATGTCCGCCCAACCCGTGTTCACCGTGCAGGTGCGCGAACTCGTCGAGTTCGTGTGCCGCACGGGCGACTTGGGCGGCGACGGCGGGTTTACCGGGCCCCAGCGCGCCCTGGCCGGCACCCAGGGGCATCAATCGGTGCAACGGTCGCGTCCGCCCGGATACCAAAAGGAGGTCCGGCTGTCCCACGACCTGGCGGGGGCCGATTTCATTTTGCGGATTCAGGGGCGGCTGGACGGCGTGTTCACAACCGCCGCCGGGGTGCGGATCGAGGAGATCAAGACGGTGGGCCGGGGCTGGGACCGGCGGCCTGATCCGCTGCACTGGGCGCAGGCGAAATGTTATGCGGCCATCTACGCCCAGGACCACGCGCTGGACGGCCTGGACCTCCAACTGACCTACTTGAATCTCGAGACGCAGGAACTGACCGAGTTTTGCGAGGCGCACACGCGGGCGGAACTCACGCGTTTTTTCACGGCGACCACGGCCGTTTATCAACGCTGGATGCAGGAGCAATTCGCGTGGCGGCAAGTGCGTGATGAGTCCATCCGGGGACTCCCGTTCCCGTTTGCGCGGTATCGTCCGGGGCAGCGGAAACTGGCGGTGGCGGCCTACCGGACACTGGCGCGCGGGGAGCGGCTGTTTTTGGAAGCGCCCACGGGCATTGGCAAAACCATTTCCGTTTTCTTTCCGGCGGTCAAGGCGCTGGGGGAGGGGAAGTTGGAGCGGATTTTCTATCTCACCGCGACGACGCCGGGCCGGATGGTGGCTGAACAGGCGGCGGCGGATTTGCGCCGGGCCGGGCTGCGGCTGCGCACGCTCACGCTCACCGCCCGGTCCCGGCTCTGTGTGCGGGACGGACAACCCTGCGATCCGCGCACGTGTCCGCTGGCGCTGGGGTATTACGACCGGCGACACGCGGCGCTGCGGTCCGCGCTGGCCCGCGAGGAAATCACCCGTCCGGTGCTGGAAGCCGTCAGCCGGGAACATCAAGTCTGCCCCTTTGAATTGTCGCTGGACCTCTCGGAATGGGTGGAGGCGGTGATCTGCGATTACAATTACGTGTTTGATCCCCGGGTCTATTTGCGCCGCCATTTCGCGGACGAGGGCGGGGCTTATGGTTTTTTGGTGGATGAAGCCCACAACTTGGTGGACCGCGCCCGGGGGATGTTCTCGGCAGAACTGGATGCCGGCGACATCAGCGCCGTGAGCCGGCTCATTAAAAAGTCCCTGCCGGCCTGCGCCAAGGCGTTGGGCCGACTGGGTTCCGTGTTGAAAAAAACAGCCAGCGCGGACGCCGCCATTGACACCGTGCCCGGCACCAATGTGGAAGCCGACCTCTTTTCCAAGCCGGCGGCAAAGACCGGGACCGCCGGGCGCGGGGAGTCCTGGATCAGCCGGGAGTTTCCCGCCGGGCTGATGTCGCTGTTGGAAACGGCGCTGGCGACGGCGGCGGAATGGCTGGCGCGGAACGAGCCGGCGGCCTTTCGCGAACCGCTGCTGGAACTCTATTTTCAGTTGCATACGTTTGTGCGCACGGCCGGACTTTACGATGAACGGTATGTGACGCTGCGGCCCCCCGGCCCCGCCGCGCGGATCAAACTGTTTTGTCTGGACCCCTCGCATCTGCTCCGCCAGGCGCTGGCGCGGGGCCGGGCGACGGTCTTTTTTTCGGCCACGCTCACGCCCATGGATTATTACCGGCGCCTGCTGGGCGGCACGGAGGCGGACCGCGCGCTGCAATTGCCCTCCCCGTTTCCCCCGGAAAACCTGGCCGTGCTGATCCATCAGCGCATCCGCACACATTACCAGGACCGGGCCGCCTCCCTGGGCGAAGTGGTGCGGGCGATTGGCACCTTCACGGCCGGCCGGGCGGGAAATTATCTGGTCTATCTGCCGTCACACCAGTATCTCACGGCCGTGGTGGCGGAATTTCAGGCCGGCTATCCGGCCCGCACCCTCCTGGCGCAACATCCCGGCATGAGCGAAGCCGAACGCGCGGCTTTTCTGGACGCCTTTGCCCCGAACCGGGCCGCGCCCGGCGCCACGCTTGTTGGCTTCGCCGTGATGGGCGGTATTTTTGGCGAGGGGATTGATCTGGCGGGGGATCGTTTGATCGGGGCGGTGGTGGTGGGCGTGGGTCTGCCGCAATTGGAGGTGGAGCGCGACCTGATTGCGGATTATTTTCAGACCCAAACCGGCGCGGGCTTTGATTACGCCTACGTTTTTCCCGGGATGAACCGCGTGTTGCAGGCAGTGGGCCGGGTGATCCGCTCGGAAACGGATCGCGGGGTGGTGCTGCTGATTGACGCCCGGTTTGGCGAAGCCCGCTATCGCCGCCTGTTCCCGGCCGGCTGGCAGCCCGTGACGGTGGGCCGGGCCGGCGAACTGGAAGCCGCCCTGCGGCGCTTTTGGTCGGGCGTTTGAATTTTCAGACAGGCGCTTAGATTTATTTGTCGAAACCGGGGGGCTTCACCCGTCATCTATGTGAAGTCGCGGAATGACTCCCGGCTCAAACAACCATAAAACGAAAGCAGCAATTATGAAATACGCATTACTTTTCCACGAAACAACGGAACATTTCGCCCGGCGCGGCGAGCCGGGCTTCATGGAGGCCTGGATGGCTTACATCAATGCGATCCATGCGTCGGGCATCTTTGTCAGCGGCGCGGGGCTGTTGCCGCCGGAATCGGGCACGCTGGTTTCGGTGCGGGATGGCAAACGCAGGGTCCATGACGGGCCGTATGCCGAGACGAAGGAATTTCTCGGCGGCCTGGTCGTCATTGACGCGCCGAATCTGGATGTGGCTTTGGAATGGGCCGCGCGCAGTCCGGCGGCGGGTTACTCGGCGGTGGAGGTCCGCCCGTTGCTGCCGGGGGAAGGCGCGACCGAAATCTGCGCCAAGACCGCCACGGCATGACCCAAACAAAAAAGGCCGGCCGGCGCGCAAAAAAAAGAACTTTTGAACCGCCGGGCCGGCCGATAAACTATACCGCAACTCATTTATGAAATTCATCTTGCTAATTGCCGAGCCGCAGGTGGAATTTGACCGGCGCAACGACCCCGAAAAATCCCCCGCGTATTGGGCGGCGTGGAAAACTTACAGCGATGCGCTGAAAACCGCGGGCGTCATGGTCAGCAGCCTCGGGCTGCCTTCGCCGAAAACGGCGACCACGATCCGGGTGCGGGAGGGTAAACGCCAGATTCACGACGGCCCGTATGCCGAGACGAAGGAATTTTTGGGCGGTTTCGCCATCCTTGAAGTTCCCTCATAGACCAATCCAACCCTGAATGATCTTGGCGCGATTCTGGGTTCGATGCTGGCAAAGCTTCCGGGGGTGGTCGCATCCAAAAAACTCAATTCAACCAACTTTACCGTGGCCAAGAAGGTTTTCGCCTTTACGAAAGGCGAGGCCGTGGTCTTGAAGCTGCCCCAGCCGGTCATTCAGCGCCTGGTGGAGGAGGGAACCGCGACGCGTTTGATCATGGGAAAGCGCGTGATGAAGGAATGGGCCGTCATCCGGCGACCGAAGCCAACTGATTTCAAAAGCGATTGGGGGATGTTCGAGGAGTCGTTTGCGTTTGTCGCCGCCGGTGCGGGCAAAAAGAAACGGACTTCCGGCGAGGTGATGGATGGCTTGCGGTAACCCTGAAAACATGAAGTGGACCCCATTGTTTGGACCAAAAAACGCAGAATTTAAGTTAGGTTTTCAGGTTCTGTCGGGACTTGTTGTTTGTTGTTTCATTGCTCTGCGTTGACATCATTAAACTCCTCCGAGGCCCCGGCGTCCAGCCCGGAGTGAGCCCCTTGGCCCCGCAGGGGCCAAGGGGCGAACGGAGGGCTGGACGCCGCAGGTGCCGCCCGCCTATTTCCACCGCCAGGCGGCGGGCTTCGCCCCATAGGACTCCGCCGAATGATACCACTCCGCCGGCGTCGCATAGCCCAAGGCTTGGTGCGGTCGCCCGGTGTTGTAATCCACAAACCACCGTGCCAAGCCGCGTTGCGCCGTCAGACCATCCGCATAGTCCTGCGGATAGATGTCTTCCTGCTTGACGCTCCGCCAGAGCCGCTCGATAAACCGGTTGTCGATCCACCGGCCCCGGCCATCCATGCTGACATCCACCCCCACCGATTCCACCGCCTCCAGCCACGCCTCGCTCGTGAACTGGCAGCCTTGGTCGGAGTTGTTGATCAACGGTTGCCGGCCCGCCGCCAGCGCCCCCGTCCACGCCCGAATGCAGAACTCGCTGTCCAGGCTGTTGGAGAGTTCCCACCCCACCACATACCGGCTCCACCAGTCCATGATCGCCACCAGATACATGAACCCATGGGCCATCGGCACATACGTGATGTCCACACACCAAACCTGGTCCGGACCGCTGATTTCCAGCCCGGCCAGGAGGTACGGGTAAATCCGATGCCCCTCGCCCGGCTGGCTTAACGACCGCCGGGGATACACCGCCTCCACCCCCATCAATTGCAGCAGCCGGACCACTCGCTTGCGATTCACCGGCTGGCCTTCCCGGTGCAGCAGCGCCGTCAAACGCCGGCTCCCATACACCGGATGCTCCAGATGCAGTTCGTCCAGCCGCCGCATCAACGCCAGATTCTCCGGCGTCTCCGCCATCGGCTCGTAATAGAAGCCGCTGCGCGCGATGCCCACCAGTTCGCACTGCCGTCGGATGCTCAGTTCGTCGCATGGTCCCACCAAGTTTTGCCGCAGGCTTACAGCCCCAACTGTTTGCACTTTTTTTTAAGCCAGTCCGCCTCCACGGTCAACTGGCCGATCTTTTCGTGCAGTTGCGCCACTAACTCCTGGCTGTCCTCGCTGACCGGCCGCGCGGGCTCGAACAACTCCGGCAGGTGCTCCCGAATCACCGCCTTCCACTGCGTCACTTGGACCGGATGCACCTGGTATTCCCGGGCAATCTGTCCAACCGTCTTAACGCCCATCAAGGCTTCCAATCCGACCTTCGCCTTGAACGCGCCTGTGTACCGTTTGCGTTTTGTCTTGCTCATAGCTCTGCTGTTTTCTCATGCCCAGCAGAACCTGAAAAGCCTAACTTAACCACTGGTCCGAATTTTGGGGTCCATTACTGAACTCAAGGCGTGCTTGTCCGTTTCCAACCATAAATCTGCGGCCTGCTGAAAAT
>Ga0302282_1003363_pt1 | contig 10664 bp, 7 predicted proteins | sample III_Fen_E1_3_FD_198763 | JGI IMG/M metagenome (GOLD analysis project Ga0302282, IMG submission 198763) | Peat permafrost microbial communities from Stordalen Mire near Abisko, Sweden - III_Fen_E1_3 | ecosystem: Environmental > Terrestrial > Soil > Wetlands > Permafrost | place: Sweden: Abisko... | reverse complement strand
TGAACAAAACATGACCTGAAAAAAAACAACCCCAACGGGCTTGACACCCGTTCTCATAGTAGGGCGCGTCACTCCGTGCGCGCCGCGCCTGCAATCAGAGTGTGCAAATTTTCCCCGAAGTCGCATCCCTAACCAGTTGCCGATCAGTGTGTTTTGCAAATTTTCCTGATTCTTCGCTATTTCCAGTGGAATCGGGCCACGGCCATCCGCAGCCGGGGTTGGTCTCATGGAGCGCCCTCGCGGTGATCATTGAAGATGACGCCGGCTGGCAGGAGGTGGCCCGCTAACAGCCTGTTGAAATAACCGCCCGGTGAGGGCACCGGGCCTACAAAATCGTTGATATCAATGGAAATCCTTTAGGCCGGGTGCCCTCACCCGGCGGTTTTTGGAATTGTTCAACAGGCTGCTAGGTTCACCTCAACCCGGTGGGGTGGGAGCGTTGAAATTGGGCCAGGGCCAGCGCGCGGCTTCGCGCGCGGGGCTGGCTGCCCCGCCAACGCCCCAACTGGTTGACGAACGCTTGCGGCAATGGCGCGAGTTCCCGTGGAGTTCTTATCGCGGCTACGCCGGGCGGCATTATAGCAGACCACCCGGACGGCTAAAAAAATCCAATGCTTCCAATGGATCTTTTCCAGGTGGAGAATTAGCGGGAGCCGCCGCCTTTTCCGGCGCCCATGCGGGTGCCGGCGAGCGCGGCGCTGTGCCAGAGGCGGATGTGTTCGCCCAGTTTATCCAGCCATGGTAAAACCTGCTTTTCCAAGGCATCCGAAAGCTGGATGTTGTCCTCATCTTCGCAGGCTTCGTCCACCCGGCGCACCAGCAGGGAAACCTGTTCCAACTGCCAGCGGCGCAATTTGGCAAACGTGACGCCGCACCACAGTTCGCAGAGATGTTCCGGCATGAGGCTAAGGGTGAGCACCGGTTCCTTCAACTGGCCGGCGAGGGACCACCAGAGTTCGCGGGCTTGCTCGGGATTGTTGATGAGGACCAGGGTCAGTGCGTTTTCCACGGAGCAGCGCGCGCGGCAGACTTGCTGCCCGGCCGTGGCGAGCAGCAACAGGGGCAGTTCGGTGAGGGGAATGGTCACCGCATCCACCCGGCGGAACGGGCGGTTGTCCGGCGGCAAGGACAAATCAAACGGGATGCCATCCACCACAAAATCGCTGAGGATGCGCTGCCCCGACAAGGCGAGAAATTCGAGATACGCCCTCACGGACAGCAAAGAATTACGGCCAGTGGGTAAAACCACTGACTCGCAATCCAGGGTCACCGTATATTCTTCGGTGTATTCCCTCGACTCTATATTGTTCTGATTCATATCCCCAGCGCAATGGGAAGAGCATACTCCGTGCCCGTGGTTTTTTCCCGTAAAACTTATTAACAAACTGTTTTGAGTTATTCACACATTGTTGGCAGTTCGGGGAATGGAAGCCGCCAGGGCTGCTCGGTGAGCCGCAGCGGCGCGCCAAACTTCGAGGGGTTTGGAGTGATCCCGAATTCCGAAGTGGATTAGCGCCGAAACCACGAATTCACGTGAAAATTGAAGCAGGGAGGGAAATGGCAGCGTGGGCAAAATCGTCCGGCCCAGGGGTGGCGGGACGGGCGGGTCGCCCGTTCTATCCCTTTCGATTTCGGAATTGAGGTGGTTTGCACCAGTTCATGGCTGGCCACGTCCCTGTGTGTCACAGATTCGTGCGCCGCATGCCGATGGCTGGGCGTAATGTTCCTCGTTTCGGGACAGTGTCTGAATTTGGTGCAAAGGATTGATCAAAAAACAGTTGCTTCCGAGGGGGTTCCGGCGATGATGGGGGCATGAATCTCTGGTTGGCGGCGTTCGGGTCCACGGTTTGTGCGCTGGCGGGGGTGGCTCTGGGCCGGTGGTGTTCGCGTTGGCGGAGCCCCTATTGGACGCTCGGTTATTTCCTCCCGATGGTCCTGGTGGTGGTCTATGGACTGGCGTATCACGTTCCCGCGCTCCTGTTTCAGCCCCCCGTTTCCTGGATGATGATGGGCCTGCGGAAGTTCGCGGTGATGGGCTTTATCGCCACGCTGGTGCTGACGACGCCCTTGTCGCGGGTGCCGGAACGGCGCAATCGCGTGGCGATCGGTGTGCTGATGGCGCTGATCGTCTTTTTCATGTCCATCTGGCCGTTCATTGCGCCCATGGTGGATCGCCAGTCGTTGAGTCAGCTGCATACCCAAATCGACGAGCATGGCATTTGCATCCAAACCACGGGTTACACTTGCGGCCCAGCCGCGGCAGTGACGGGGTTACGCCAGCTGGGTTTGCCGGCCGAAGAGGGCCAGATCGCGATTCTTTCCTGCACCAGTGTGCAAGAAGGCACCCCCACGGATATGCTGTCGGCGGCTTTGAACCGGCAATATGGCGCGGACGGATTAACCGCCCAGTGCCGGGCCTTTCATAGTGTGGGGGAGTTGAAACAGGCTGGATTGACGCTGGCGGTCGTGAAATATGGCTTGCTCGTGGATCATTGGGTGGCGGTGCTGGCGGTGACGGATTCGGCGGTGATCATCGGCGATCCGCTGGGCGGAAGACAACAGCTTTCCTATGAGGAATTTGCCGAACGCTGGCGGTTTGTCGGGATTGTGCTGCATCGGCAAGGGACGACCAAGACTTAGTTTCACCGAGGGACGCTGGAGACGCTGGCGGCGGCGGGCAAATGGAAGATATTCATAATTCATCATTCATCCTGCAACCCTACCCCCGCACCTGACCGGTGCCAAAACCCAGCCATTTGTAGCTGGTTAGCTCCTCCAGCCCCATGGGACCGCGGGCGCCGATTTTGTCGGTGCTGATGCCGATTTCCGCGCCCATGCCGAATTCGCCGCCATCGGTGAAGCGCGTGCTGGCGTTCCAATACACGGCCGCCGAATCCACCTCGGCGAGGAACTGCCGCGCGTGGGCCTCGTTGCCGGTGACAATGCTGTCCGAATGCGCGGAGCCGTAGTGGTTGATGTGGTCAACGGCGGTTTGCACGCCCTCCACCACCCGCACATTCAGGATGTAATCATTGTATTCGGTGAAATAATCCTGCTCGGTCGCGGGCCGCAAACGCCCTTCCGGCTGCGCGATCCGCAAGGGCTCCAGCAGCTTGAGGGTCGCTTCATCGCCACGGATTTCAACGTGCTGCTCAAATAATTTGGCACCGATGGCGGGCAAAAAGCCGGCGGCGACCGCCTGATCCACCAGCAGGGTTTCCATGGCGTTGCAAACGCCAGGACGCTGCACCTTGGCGTTGAGGACGATTTCGGCGGCCATGTCCTGGTCGGCTTGGGCATCGACAAAGACGTGGCAGACGCCTTTGTAATGCTTGATCACCGGCACTTTGCTGCATTCGGCCACGGCGCGGATCAATCCCTCGCCACCCCGGGGCATGCAGAGGTCAATGTATTGCGTGAGCGACAGCAACACCGGAATGGCCTCGCGCTCGGCGGTGGGCACGACCTGGATGGCGTGGGCGGGAAAGCGGTGATGGGCGATCTGGCCGGCCTCGATCAGGATGCGGGCAATCAACTGGTTGGAATGCAGCGCCTCCTTGCCGCCGCGCAGGATGGTGGCATTGCCGGACTTGAAACAGAGGCTGGCGGCGTCGGCGGTGACGTTGGGGCGGGATTCGTAAATGATGACCACCACGCCGATGGGCGTGGAAATCTTTTGCAGCTTGAGGCCATTGGGACGCCGGCGTTCGTCGAGGATCCGGCCGACGGGATCGGGCAGCACGGCGACTTCGCGCAAACCGCGCGCCATGGCGGCGATGCGTTTATCGTCGAGCTTGAGCCGGTCGAGCATCGCGGAGGAAAGCCCGTGCCGGAGGCCAAAATCCAGATCCAGTGCGTTGGCCTGTTTGAGCGCGTCGGCGTTTAGTTCCAACGCGGTGGCCATGGCCAGCAGGCAGGCGTTTTTCTCAGCCGTGGTGAGCCGGGCGAGTTCGCGCGACGCCGCCTTGGCCTGGCGGGCCAGTTGCGTCATCTGTTCGTTCAAGTTCATGGGTGCAAAACCGCCATCACAGTAAACGAATTACCCCGTTTGTCAAAAGTCGGAAAGCGGGGGTGAATGGCAACCATGGGCAACCATGTCAAAAAAAGAGCTGGGCCAACGACCCGCGTTGGACCAGCTCAGTCAACCAACTAACCAAAACACTCAATCACGCGCCAGTAACTCAACCCGCCCTGCCCACTGGCGACCCCGCCCTGCCCGGTATTGACATCGGACGATTGTCGGAGTGCTTTAGTCTTTTTTTGGGCGCCCCACAAAAAACAAAACCATGCGTCAAAGATTGATTCAACCACGGATGAACACGGATGAAGAAATGTCGGAAGGGCGTTCCGTCCGGGTTTTCTGCCGCTACTACCATTAGCTGGATTGCGGGCCAAGCCATAAGAACAGGCCGGGACAACCACCGGCTGCCCCGGCCCGCCCCACCCCCCATCCAAAATCATTGCGCCTGCAAGCGGATGAACAATGCCGACTGGGTCTGATCCACCGTGATGGTTTGGCTCAAATTGCCACTGCCATCAAAGACGGCCGACGTATTGATAACCCAGGGGCCCGCCAGATTCGTGGCGGTGAGGATGTTCACCGGGCCATTGACCGCGCCATTGGTGACATTGAGAATGATGGAACCATTGTTGAGCAGCGAACTGAAGTCCACCGTGCCGATGGCGGGCTGGAAGGTGTTGGTGAGCGTGATGGAACCGTTGACGCCCAACTGGCTGAGGTCGAAGCTGGCGTAGTCCGGCTGCACGATGCTGCTGAAACTGGCGGCCGCCAAACCGGCACCGCTGAACAGCGTGAAGGTATCCCCCACTTGCAGCGGCGCACCGACGTTGGTCAGGATGAGGGTGCCGCCGTAAGTGATGGTGGAGAGCGAGGAAATCAATCGGTCGCTGTTCGGGCTCGAACCGCGGCTGAGTTTCATCCAGGCAGTGCCACCGAGGTTGATGGCATTCGTCACGGTCAAGACGCCAACGCCGCCCTCCAGGCCATTCCCCGGAGCCACGGTGCCCGAGCCTTGAACGGACAGGCTGCCCTTCAGGATGCCGCGGCCGGCCAGGGTCTGGCTGGCGCTGCCGCCCAATTGCAGCGTGCCGTCACTGCGGCCCGTGACGTCGAGAATCGCCCCGGTGGTAATATTGATCGTGGCGCTATTATTGATGGAACCATCATTGCTGGTGGCCGGATTATTTGTCAGGGCCAGCGTGCCGCTGCTGATGGTGGTGTTGCCGGTGTAGGTACTCGAGCCGGTCAACGCCAGCGTGCCCGTCCCCACCTTGTTGATGGAGGTGGTGGAGGCACTGCCGCCCGCGCCGTCTTGAATGACGCCATCAAAGAGGGTGTTCAAGCCGTTGGCCCCGATGTAGTGGGTGGTGGGGCCGTTGTTGGACGAGCCGCCACGTCCCGAAAGCGTCGTGCCGACGCTGCCTTGCAGAGCGCCAATGTTGTTGGAGGAGGAACTCGTGCGGATGTTGAGATCCATGGGCCCGCTGCCCAGATTCCAGGTGGCCAACGGACTGCCGATGGAGCCATTGAAACGCACCACTGCGCCGCCCGCGTTGCTGAAGGTGATGTTTCCGGTGTAAGCCCCCAGGTTGCCTTTCAAATCGAACACGCCGGAGGTCACCGCCAGCACGAGATTGCTGTTGCCGAGCACGTCATTAATGCCGGTCAAGCCGCTGCCGCTGCCACCGGTGATCAGGCCGTTGTAGTTGCTGATAATAATGGTGTTGCCCGGCACCACGGCGCCGATGGCAAGCGTGCTGTTGCCTTGGAAAGAGATGGGGCCGGAACCGGCGGCCGTGGCATTGTTCAGGGTGAGCGTGCCGTTGTTCAGCAGGGTTCCCCCGGTATAGGAATTGGCCCCACTCAGGGTGAGTCCGCCGCTGCCAGACAGCGTCAAAGCCGCGTTGCCAATCAGCGAGCCGCTGATGGTCAGCGTGGTCCCGCTATTGGTCACCACCACCGCGACGGTTCCCCCGAGGGTGGCGGCCCGGTCAATCGCCACGGTACTGCCATCGTATTGCAACGTGCTGTTGGTCAGGAGCCAGGTGGTGGGGTCGCTCACGGAGGCACCTATCGGGCTGGCCGTGCCGCCGTCGACCAGCCACGGGACTTCCAAAACGCCGCCGGTGACCAGCGTGGCCCCGGTATAAGTGTTGGTGAGGTTCAAGTTGAGCGTACCCGCGCCGGATTTGGTCAGCGCGCCGCTGCCGGCGATCGCGCCGCTGCCGGCGAAAGAGTAGTTGGCACTGCTATTCACCGTGGTTGCCGCCGGGGTGACAATGGCCGCCACATTCACGGCGGAATTGGCCGCGCCGGCATCCCCAAACAGCACCGAATCCGCATTCATGAAGTAATTGAGCTGGCCACTCACCAGCCAGTTGGTGATGTCGGTGAGATCCCAGTTATTGGTCACGCTGTTACCGACCCAGACAATGCCGGTGGGCAGGCGGGAAGTGTTTTGGGAGATCAGATAGATGGTCTTGGAGACCACGTCGTTGGAGAGAATGCCCGGGGTGCCAACGAGGATCAAGTTGGCCGCGACATTGCCGTTAAAGACACCGTCATATTGGATCAAAGGATAGGTGACGCCAAAGCTGCCGCCGTTGATTTCAACATAATTGGCACCGCTGAGATCGAAATCACCGTTCACCACCATCAGGTCGTTGCTGGCCCCCGACGTGCCAATCAGGTCGAAGTGGTTTGTGGCGCTGCCCGTTTCCGAGACGGAACTGGAGAAAGTCAACGTGCCGTTCAGGGTGTTGGAACCGGGATTGATGGTCGCACCGGCCAAGGTGACCGCTCCGTTGATGGTGCCCAAACCACTGAGCGTCTGGCCGGCGGGAGCGTTATAGCCGCCAGCGATGGACGAGACATCGAAAGTGGCTCCGCTGCCAACCAGAATGGGTGAGCTGGCGAGCGAGCCGTTGGCCCCCAAGGCCAGCGTGCCGGCTTTGATGAGCGTGGTGCCTGCATAGGTGTTGGCCGCATTCATGGTCAGCGTGCCCGCGCCCGTTTTATAGACAAAAGCCGCCTGGCCGCCGCCGGTCAAAACGGCGTCATTGGTGATATTGTAAGCCACGCCATTGGGATCCGCGGCCTGATAGGTGAAGCCGGCGGTGGCCCCATTCAAGTTCATGGGCACGGAGCCATCCCAATTCGCCGTGGCTCCGAAAACGCCGCCGCTGGTCAAGGTGAAGGTGTTGTTGACCGACCCGTTGGTGGCAATGCCCTGGCTGCCGATATAAACGGTGCCGCCCACCGTGACGGTCATGGTGGCCGCGTTGAGGCTGTTCGAGTTGCCGATATAGATGCCGCCGATGAAGTTGGTCCCGCCCGTGACCTGGTATCGCGCGGTTTCCGTTCCTGGCGTCGTGGAGCTTAAATAAACAATGCTGGGGTCGGCCGCCACCAGCAAACCGCCGGCCTGCACCACCCGCAGATACCGGCCGGCCGTGGTGCCGGCAATCGTGATGTTCCCGTAGTTTGTGACAATGCCTCCCGCCACATAAGCCGAGCCGAAGGACGGCCCCGTGACCGTCAAGTTGGTGGTGTTGACGAGGCCGCCGTAAACCACCAAGCCCTCCTGTCCGAGAGTATAGACCGAGGAGTTGTGGGCGCGGCCGACGGTGGTGGTCCCTAAATTGTTCGTCCCGCCATTGATGACCAACTGCGCCGCGATCGTTGAACCACCGCTGTTATTAAGCGTGGTATTGAGCGCCGTCAAAGTCCCGCCATTGTTGGTAAACGAGGAGGTAAAGGTGCCGTTCCCGGTGTTGAAGCCCAAGGCCAGATTTTGCACGGTCAGGGACGCCCCGAGGCCCAGGGTCCCCGAGGAGTTGGTGCCCATGTTCAACCCCCCGCTCAAGGTCACCACCGTTCCCGAGTTGGTCAGGTTCAGCTTGGAGCCCGACGGGGTCACCATGTAAATGGCGCTGCAATTGAACCCGTTGGTGTTGATGTTTAACACGCCGTTATTGGTGAGGATGCCAAAGCTGGCGGCGGTCATGGGCAGGTTATAGCTCACATTCGTGCCCACGCCGATAAAGGCGTTGGTGGTGCTGTCCAGCGGCGCCATGCCAGTGCTCCAATCGGCGGGGGTGTTCCATTCACCGCCGCTGGCCGGGCCGGTCCAGATGGCGGAGGTTTGGGCCTGGCTGGCCAGCGCGAGGGCGGAGAGCAACAGGCCGCAGAGGGATGGGAAACGAAGCAGGGTGTGATTTTGCATAGGCGGAACGATGGATGAGCTTGGTTCTATTAAAAATGTTGATTGCGCCTCGGCCTGCCATGGAACTCCCATGGCAGCATTGATTGATTAAGGTATGGTCAACAATTTACTGATTCTGGCCGGATTAACCATCGGACGTTCATCTGACCCCGCCGCTACGTCTCCTGCCCAACCAGTTTCATTGCCGCCTCGGTGCGGGACTGCACATGCAGCTTTTCATACACCGCACTGACATGCGTGCGCACGGTGCTCATGCTGATGCCCAGGTCCTCGGCAATCTCCTTGTACAAATACCCTTTGGCCAGCAAGCGCAAAATATCCCGCTCGCGCGGGGTCAACTGCCCCAGCTCGGACGAGGCTTGGGGCGACCGATGAAAATGGTCAATCACCTTCCGGGCAATTTGCAGGGACATGGGCGAACCGCCCGCATGCACCTGCTCCACCGCCGCCACCAGCTCCGCGCGCGGCATGTTTTTGAGGAGGTACCCATTGGCCCCCGCGCGGAGGGAATCAAAAATCAAATCCCCCTGATCGTAAGTGGTCAGCATGACCACCTGGGTCTTGGGCAAACGCTCCTTGAGCCGGGCGACGCATTGAATGCCGCTCATGCCCGGCAGATTGATGTCCATGAGCACCACGTCCGGATTTTGCGCAGGCAGGTTGCGCAACGCCTCCTCGGCGCTGGCGTACGCGCCCACACAGCGGATGCCCGGCGCGTTACCCAGCCATTCCACGAGGCTTTCGCGCAGGGCGCGCTGATCCTCAACAATGGAAATCGCAATGCTCATCAGCCTTTAATGTTCCCTCCTGTATTCAAATGCGGCATGGCATCAGGTTTATCATGGTAATGACGGCGGGGTTATCGGATGAACATACGATACGAGGCTGGCCCGGACAGGTCATGGTGAAAGCGGTCGCCCCTCATTCTGGATCGGATGGGCCTCCGAATCACCGCGAAAATTCCAAACCCGCCCGCCGGCCGCATGATCGAAAACAACGGACGGCACCGGCGCATGGTCGTTCCACTGAACCGAACAATCGGCCAGCGTGACACCATGGGCATAACACACGTTAAAACCATCGGACGGGTGCGCCTCCACCTGCGCGACCGCTTTGGTGGGGCGATTGTCATAAACGCCGCCGGGATATGTCGTCCAGCGCCCGAACGCAAGGGAGACATCCGCCAACCGCACGTTCGCAATCGGACTCATCGCCGAGCCGTTGATCCGCACGCTGTTTTCCGCCCGGCCGGAAACATGTTGCACCAACACATCCTGCAACCGTCCCAGCCGGGTGTCTGCCGTGCGCGGAATGGCCGTGAACGAAATGGCCTCGCCCCGCCCCCACCAGGGATCGCTATGATACTGTGCCACCAGCCGGATATCGCGAAAGACGACATTGGAAATGCAGCCTTCGTCGCGCAGTTGAATGCATAAGCCGCGGCTGCTGGAAAGAATATCGCACCGTTCAAACACCACATCATGGATGTCGCCGGTCGTCTCGGTGCCGATTTTCAAGCCGGCGTCCTGCGTGCGGATGACGCAGTCATGGACGTGAATGTGGGCGCTGGGACCAAAGTCATGCGATTGCCGGGTGGACTTCACCACGATCGCATCATCGCCGCAGGTCAGGTGGCAATGCTGGATTTCCACATTGCGGCAATGGTCGGGGTCAATGCCGTCGTCATTGGGCACATCCAGGCGGTTCTGCACGGTCAGATGATCGATCAGCACGTTTTCGCAGCCGAGCAGGTGCAGCCCCCAATAGGGCGCATCGCCGAAAGTGAGGTCGCGCACGACCAGATTCGTGCAGCCCGTCAGCACAAACAGCTTGGGCCGCCATTCCTTGAACAGCCACCATTCATTCGGCGCGTCGTAACCCGTCATGTACGCCAGCGATTGCCCGACAATATTCCCGGAGCCGGTGATTTTCAGGTTTAATCGCCTTGGTTGGTGCTGATGAGCAGCGTGCCGGCCAGGTGAAAATCGATGCCCGCCTTGAGCTGCAGGGTGGCCACGAGAAAGGTGTGGCGGCGCGGAATCAACACGGTGCCGCCCGGTTTCGCCGCCGCGTCAATGGTCCGTTGAATGGCCGCCGTGTCGAGCGTCACGCCATCGCCCCGGGCACCAAAGTCGAGCACATTGAAGGTGCGTGCGCTGGCACCCAGACTGGCCAGCGCCAGCAGGAAAAGGATCAAACGGCGTTGCATGTCAATTGGCCTTGCAAGGGTTCAGGCATAGGCTGTAAATTAGGGTCACATCATTGTGAACTGATCTCGGCCAGCGCCACGGGAGCCCGGTATTGATTATGGATACGATCATCGCTAATCGCGGAACCGGAGCCGGCCACTTTTTCGAAAAAAGGCCACATAATTAAGCTGAGCCATCCATCACGCATCCCGACCCAGTCCGGCCGGTC
>Ga0302282_1003359_pt1 | contig 10671 bp, 7 predicted proteins | sample III_Fen_E1_3_FD_198763 | JGI IMG/M metagenome (GOLD analysis project Ga0302282, IMG submission 198763) | Peat permafrost microbial communities from Stordalen Mire near Abisko, Sweden - III_Fen_E1_3 | ecosystem: Environmental > Terrestrial > Soil > Wetlands > Permafrost | place: Sweden: Abisko... | reverse complement strand
TTCACAGCAGAAATAGTCCTTCCCGCATTGCAACCTCCTATTTTGGGGCCGATCATGATCGATTCCCAGGACCTGGTCGTATCTACGCTCGGGCTGCCGCGCATCGACTCTCCCCTAGGCGAGTTGCTCCGCCAGCATGAGCAGTCTGAGCATTATGTCGAGGAATCGGATCGCGTTCTCTTCGACGATACATTGTCATCCGTGCTGGCGCGCAACTGCCCGCCCGCTGACCTGCCTGGATTTGAGCCCGCTGGGCCGCGCCGCAAAATCTTCTTCGATCCATCAACCACACGCGCCGGCATCGTCACCTGCGGCGGACTTTGCCCGGGGCTCAATGATGTGATCCGCGGCCTCACCCTGGAGTTGTTGCGGCGCTACGGCGTTCAACGCGTTTACGGTTTCTGCAGTGGATTTCAGGGCTTTGTGCAGAAATTTCATCGCCCTGTTGTCGACCTCACGCAAGAACTGGTCTCCGACATCAACGAGCACGGCGGAACCATTCTCGGATCATCACGCGGCGAACAGGACCCAGTCGCTGTGGTGGATTGTCTTGAGCGCATGGGCATCAATCTCCTGTTCGTCATCGGGGGCGACGGCACCATCCGCGCCGCAATGAAAATTGTGACGGAGATTGCAGCGCGGGGAAGCAAGATCGCCGTTGTTGGAATCCCCAAGACCATCGACAACGACATCATGTACATCGACCAGAGCTTCGGCTTCCAAACCGCGTTCTCTGAGGCCACCAAGTCCATCCGCGCCGCCCATGTTGAAGCCACAGGTGCACCCAACGGTGTGGGCCTGGTAAAGCTCATGGGACGCCATTCCGGATTCATTGCCTGCTACGCCTCCCTGGCCATGAGCGACGTCAACTTTGTGCTGATTCCCGAGGTTCCCTTTCAATTGGACGGCGACGGCGGCCTGCTCAATGTGCTGAGAAAACGCCTTGAGCGGCGAGGACACGCAGTCATCGTAGTAGCGGAAGGCGCCGGCCAGGAACTGCTTGACGCAGACGCCGTGCCGGCGGGATCGGCAAAAACCGACGCATCCGGAAACAAACGCCTCACCGACGTTGGCCCGTGGCTGCGCGACCGGATCTGTGGCCACTTCAAATCCATCGGCGTCGAACTGAACCTGAAATACATCGACCCCAGCTACCAGATCCGCAGCGTGCCTGCCAACCCGCATGACAGCGTCTACTGCGTGCGACTTGCGCACAACGCCGTCCACGCCGCCATCTCCGGCCGCACTGAGATCGTCATCGGCAGGTGGCGCGGCCGATTCGTCCACGTCCCATGTCGCTCACCACGCGCCAACGCAACACCGTCGATCCCCACGGCGACCTCTGGATGAGCGTGCTTGAGGCCACCGGTCAGCCCCGCGTGCTTGCGTAAAACCGGCCCCTGCACCAACCGCCGTAGGCGAGCGCGAAGAGCGTCTGTCCGCTCTCCCGCGCGTCCATCTGCACTACAAACAAAAGCGAAATAAATAACTTATTATCAATGAGTTAAGCCATTAACCCATGCAAAATCAGCGCGTTTTCCACAGAAACGGCTAAATCTCCGCAACCCCGTGCCTCGAAAAGGAAAACTCTCAGCAACCGAAACAGCTGAAAAGGCTGCCCGCAAGGTACGTGTCTCCACGACTCGCAACCACGGATGCAGCCATTTCGCATGGTTTGTGACCACTTGAGCGGCCTTTTACCCTATGTAGCGCATCCCTCCGATTGAACCTTTGACGCGGATGGGCAAACCACTGATCCCTGCCTCTTGCTCCCTCTTCCCTGGTCCCTTTTCCCTGTTCCTTCATCGCCCGAGTACAATTCTCCGTGGACTTCAAGTGTCTGCATCCGTCCACCTCCAAAGGAGAACCCGTGCGCGCCTTCCCAAAACTTCCCTTTCTACTTTCAGCTCTTATGAGCCTCGCCATCCTTGGCCAAACCAGCGGTGCCAGCGCACAAGCAGGCACAAGTCCATTGGTTGCACCACCGCCGCACGCCAAGCAGATCCACCTGAAGCACGTTCTCGTCATCAGCCAGACCAAAGGCTGGGAGCACGACTCCATTCCCACCGCCATGGCTGCCGTCTACAACATGGGCAAGGAGAGCGGCCTGTGGGACACCACCCTCCGCAGCGACACCGAACTGATCACCAAGAAGGACCTGAAGAACAACTCCAAGAATCTAAACTACTTCGACGTCCTGGTCTTCGCCAGCACCACCGGCGAACTCGACCTCGACGACAGTCAGAAAGCGGACATGCTGTCGTTCATCAAGGAAGACGGCAAGGGCTTCGTCGGTATCCATGCCGCTCTAGATACCAACTACAACTGGCCGGAATACGGAGAAATGATTGGCGGCTGGTTCGATCAGCATCCATGGATGACCTTCAACGCGCCCATCGTGAATGAAGATCCCAGCTTTCCCGCAGTGCGCCATTTGCCCAGCGCTTTTGTTAAATACGACGAGATCTATCAGCCCAAAGCATGGTCGCGCGACAAGGTAAATGTACTGCTAAGCCTCGACCCTTCAAAGCTCAATTATGACAACAATCCGCGAATTCATCGCACTGACCATGACTTTCCCGTGGCCTGGAGCAAAATGTATGGCAAAGGCCGCGTTTTCTACTCCACGCTCGGTCATACTGAGGAGTCGTGGGACGATTCCGACGTCCGCACGATGTACTTCGAAGCCATCAAGTGGGCCCTGGGCATGACGGAGGGAAGCACGACATCGCATCCACGCCCGGCGGCATCCGCAACAAGCCATTAGGGATCAGGGCCGGCCTTACTCCGGCCCTGCAAACAAATCACCGAGCCGATCTAGCCGCTGTTCCCACTCCGGCCGCAGCACCTTGAGCCACTTCTGCGCCGCATCCAGCCCCGCCACGTCAATGCGGCAACTGCGCACACGGCCTACCTTTTCAGTGCGAACAAGCCCTGCTTCCTCAAGTACCTGCAGGTGTTGAATCACCGCTGCAAGCGACATCTCGTAAGGCTCTGCCAATCGCGACACGGACATGGGGCCGCTGCTCAGCCGCTCCATCATGGCCCTTCGCGTTGCATCCCCAAGAGCCTGGAAGACGCGGTCGATTTCGATTTTCCTTTTATCCATCGCCCGCGTCTCCCAATGCTCCGCACCGCTTACCGCTCAAGTTCTTTGCCCAGTTTCTCGAGCAACCCCCGCCACCCCGCTTCACGCATTGCGGGCCCATCGGCACCTTCAAGAAATGCGCTCTGAAAGGTAAGCAGCAGGTCTGTCCCCTTCTCCGTTGGTAACAGTTCAACGGTGCCCAGGGAGATTGAGAAGATGTTCCCTTCCATCGCCATCGTGGAAGTGAAGATAATGCGTCGGTTAGGGACAATATCTCGAAACATGTTCTCGCTCTTGAGGTGAAGGCCGGCAACCGGCGTTCCTTCCTTGAAGCGGGAGGCGTAATGCTCCTTGCCTCCCACGCGAAAGTCCAGTTCATAGCTTTCAATCTCGTGGCTGTCGCCTTCTACAAACCAGCGGCGCTTCTTGGCCGGGTCGGAAAAGGCAGTGAATACGCGCTCCGGCGATACAGGGTAGGCGCGTTCGATGACGATCGTGTTGTGAACTACTGCTTGTTGTTCCATTGTGTGCATACCATCCTCCAGGGGACAATAGTTAAGTTGCTACTTAAGTATTGTCGCACTTCGCCCAATTGTCAAGTGCATACTTAAGTATCTCGCCAAATTTCTTATTTCTCGATTTTCCGTACAGGAGCTGCACTCGGATTCGGGTTCTGCAAGCGCTCAAAACCTTCGGCATCTTTCGTGCTAACCTCTTTTAACCGCAATGAATGAGCCTCTCTCAGCACCTGCACAGCGATCGACACCCGATCTGCCACGTGTAGTTGGCGCGAGCCAGGCCACGGCCATCGTGGTGGGCACAATTATTGGCAGCGGCATCTTCCTGGTGCCTACGGAGATGATGCGGGACGTGGGCTCATCGGCCCTCGTTTACCTTGCATGGATTGTGGGAGGGCTGCTTTCGCTATTTGGTGCAATGACTTACGCGGAACTCGGCGCCATGTTGCCTTACGCGGGCGGCGAATATGTTTACCTGCGCGGCGCGTATGGCGATACCACTGCCTTCCTCTACATGTGGACATGGTTCGCAGTTGCCAAGCCCGCATCCATTGCCGCTGTGACCATTGGACTTACACGCACGCTTGGCTTTTTCCCTGCGTTTCACTGGCTTCAGATGCAGGCAGTCGGCGGTCCTGTTCCGCTGCTGTGGTCGCAACTGTTTGCCATCGGCGTTACGTGGTTCATGACGGGGCTCAACGTTTTAGGTATCAAGAAGGCGGCTGAATTTCAGCTCGTGTTTACGAGTCTAAAAGTTATTTTGATTCTTATAGTTGCGGGGCTCTGCTTCGCTTCGGCCTCGGGCGCTTTCTCCAACTTCACAACCACTTTGCCTCATGCGGTTGGCGGGATTGGCGGGTTCATGGCCGCTCTGATTGCCACGCTCTGGGCTTACGACGGCTGGAACGACCTGACCATGGTTGCCGGCGAAGTGCGAAGGCCGGAACGTAGTCTGCCTATTGCGCTTATCGGAGGGCTATTCATCGTCGGCATCCTGTTCATGGCTACTAATGCGGCCATCCAATACATTCTCCCGGCGGTGCAGATTGCGGGGAGCGAACGGCCTGCGGTAACCGCGCTGACGGTGGTTGCGGGGCCGGCAGGGGCAGGCTTTGTTGCTGCAGCCATGGCACTTAGCATCTTTGTCACGCTGAATGGGACCGTCATGTCCGGTGCGCGGATACCGTTTGCGGCGGCACGGGACCGGCTCTTTTTTCGGCAGTTTGCGCACATCAATCCGCGCTGGCAGTCCCCTTCTACGTCGTTGATTGTGCAGGGGTTGCTGTCAACGGTTCTCCTGCTTTTTCTGAGCCGGTTTCAGCAGTTCTTTGAGCTGGCGGTGTTTGCTGAGTGGCTGTTCTATATGCTCACGGCTACCACCGTGTTCGTCTATCGGCGCAAGCGTCCTGACGCTGTAAGGCCTTATAAAGTATGGGGTTATCCGGTGCTTCCGGGCCTCTTCGTGGTCAGTGCGACGGCGGTTCTTATTTGGAGCTACGCCGGCAACCTGAGGGGGTCGCTCATGGGCACGGGGCTCATTCTGCTGGGGTTACCGGTGTTGTGGTGGGTGCGGAAGCTTTACCCCGAAGTACAGGGATCAGGGATCAGGGATCAGGGAACAGGGAACAGGAACAAGAATAGGGAAGAGGTATAAGTCGCCCGCGAGTGGTCGGAGCTTTGGCGTCAAAGGTTAATCGGAGGGTTGCGCTACATAGCCCAAAAGGCAGCTCAAGTGGTTACAAACCATGCGAAATGGCTGCATCCATGGTTGCGAGTCGTGGTGACCTGTACCTTGCGGGCAGCCTTTTCAGCTGTTTCGGTTGCTGAGAGTTTTCCTTTTCGAGGCATCGGGTTGCGGAGATTTAGCCGTTTTTTTGGAAAACGCGCTGATTGTGCAAGATATAGTTGCTTAAGTCACTGATAATGCATTGTTTATTTGGATTTTGTTTGCCGTGCAATTGCGCTCGGATCCGCCCAGAGTGATTAGATCGCGGCGGCCCGCCGGGGCGCCTTGGCAGTAGGTGGATCCTGACCCAGGGTTTCCACCCTGGGCTATGTTCGGTCTCTCCGTTGCGGAAGAAAGGAAGGGCCCGGCCAGGGTACTGCATTTCCCGGTCCCCGAAGGCGAGGGACGGGGGGCACCCGCTAGTTTTGGGGGACGGGCATGGTCCACACCGCCTGGCGAAAATTTGTGGAAATTTGTGGGCTTGGATCGGTACGCGTTTTGCTTGGATTGTCCGGGTGGAATAGGACAAACGGCCTGAAGCCGGCTGGTGATGGAAGGACGGCGGGTCGTGAGGGGACGATTGGATGCGAAATGCCGGGTTTGAAAGGGGCCATATGCACGCAAATCTACGTATTTTGCATGGTTTTTGGACGTATTTTTACGCGTTTTGGACAGTTCCGGAGCGGATCTTAAACCCTCGGATAAGGGCAGCGCTCTGCGATCCCACTCATCACGAAACGGCCGTGATGAGTGGGGCACAGTTCCCGTTACCGGATGAACGGGACGTAGGGACTTACAACTACGGCGGTACTACGGTCCAGTTTCGGTATAGACGTAGTCGTTGTATTGCCAAGCTCCATCGATCTTTGACCAGAGCCTTGCATACACTGTTGCACCGTTTGATGGAAGCGAGGGCGCGGTCGTGGATAAGCCCAAGCCTTTGAACAGGAACAGCTCACTTCCACCGGGCGCAATCGCGCTGAGGTTGAGCTGGTAAAGGGTGACTCCGGTTCCGGCCGTCCATTGGAATTGCACATTGCTTGAGTCAAGCACGGTGCCCAAACCAGGTGTTGGAGATGTGAGCGCCGCGGGTACTGTCGAACCGCCTTCCGTATAGACGTAGTCGTTATACTGCCAAACTCCGTTGATGCGCGAATAGAGCCTCGCATACAGGTTGGTACCGTTTGCGGGCAGGCTGGGCACGGTTGCAAAGGTAGAAGTACCCTTGTAGGAGAACAGCTCTTTATCCCCTGGGGCGATGGCGCTGAGGTTGATCTGGTAAAGGGAAACACCGGTTCCGAAGTTCCACTGGAAGTTTACGTTGCTGGTGCCCAGCGGGAAGGACAATCCGGGGGTGGGCGACAGGAGGATAGACGGTACGGGCGTGCCGCCTTCGGTGTAGACGTAGTCGTTATACACCCAGTCTGAGTTGACTTTTGTATAGAGCCTGGCATAGAGCGTGTTGCCGTTTGCGGGCAGGCTGGGCGCGGTTGCGGAGGTTGCAGTGCCTTTGTAGACGAAGAGGTCTTTTGCACCCGGTGTGGTGGCGCTGAGGTTGAGTTGATAGTCGCCGGCTCCGGTTCCCGCAGTCCACTGGAATGTGACATCGCTGAGGCCGAGCACGGTGCTCAACCCTGGTGTGGGAGTGGTGAGCACGGCCAGGTCGGCCGCTGAGACTACATCCACACCTGTGCTTGACTGCAACACAAGAGACAGCGGCGTGGAGAGGGTGGGGTTCAGGCTCAGGGTGGCCGTCAGCGTGTCACCAGCTTCAACGGAAGGAAAGATGAGATTGCCGAAGACAGCCGTTGGGGATGAGAATGCCACGGAGTTTGTTCCGGTCAACGCATTCTCGGCATCCGCCATGGTGACGGTGCTGGTGGCGGCCTCAGCCGGATTGCCGTTTTCCGTCAACGTGACAATCGGCGCCGGGGAAAGTGCTATTCCGGTGACGGCGGTGGCTGGTGGCTGCCTGGTGAAGGCAATTGCGTAGTTGGTTTGCACTGCGCCGGCATCGACGCATGGGTCGGAAGGGGAATAGCCGGGATAGGTCGAGTTCAGATTCGGGTAGCCGCGCTCATCGGTGGTAACGCCGGTGGGGATGTAGTAGACCAGGCCTGCGCAGATGGCGGGGCTGCCGGGAAGCGGAATCATGGTCGACACGGTGGTGGCGGGGCCGTTCGCTTGCGGAGAGCTGAGTTGCGGCGTTCCGCCGACCACGTTGGAATTTCCATTCGACGGGCACCCGCCGCCCACGCAATCGCCGCTGGTTGAGGAGCCCAGACTGGTGTTCCCAGCGAGGATGCTGTTGGTAACGGAGAGCGTGCCACCGCTATAGATGCCGCCGCCTGACCCGCCCTGACAGGGTGCGTTGGGGACGGGTGGGCAAAAACTGGGAACATTGTTGCCGGAGATCGTGCTGGCCGAGAGTGCTGCCGATCCTGCGGCGATGAAAATGCCGCCGCCGCCACCGGTGGACTGGGCCGCAATGGAGTTTCCCTCAACAGTGCTCTCAGTCAACGTCAGCGTGCCGGTGCTGTAGATGCCGCCGCCGCTGCCGCTGCCGAAGATGATTTGATTGCCGGAGACGGTGCTGCCGGTCAAGGTCAGTGTGCCTTCGTTGGCGATGCCCGCGCCGCTAAGTCCGCTGTCGGTCAGGTTGCTGGAGATTGCGCTGGCCATCACCGTCAGTGTGCCCTGGTTGTAAATTCCGCCGCCCCCGGGGCTGTTTTCCGTGTATCCCTCGGTGATAGTGAGCCCGTATAGGAAGGCCTGCGCGCCGGAGTTGACGGTGATTACGCTGCCCACGTTCGTATCGTCGTCGCCGGCGATGCTGAGCTGGTTTGCGCCCGGGCCAAAGATGTTCTCCCCGCCGATGGTGAGCGTGCTGCCCGTGCCGCCGGGGCCGGGACTGCCGGGACCGCCGGGATTGGCGCCGATATTGATGGTTCCGGGGTTGGCGGGGCTGGTGAGGCTGGGGAGAAACGTAACGTCGCCGGGAGCGCTATTCGCATCGCTAATGGCATCGCGCAGCGAGCAGGTGCTACCTGTGCCGGTGGGGTTGCAATTGTCGGAACCGTCGCCGGTGTCGAGGAGCGAGTTGACCACGTATTGATTGGTCTGGACGGCTCCGATGTCGACCGATCCGGCTGCGCAGGAGGGATCCATCGCAAAGCCGCGCTGATCGTAAGGAAGGGGATTGCTGCTGGCGTCGACTGCGGTTGATCGGAGGCCGGTACAGATGGCTGTGCTGCCTGGCAGGAGTGCCATGGTCTGGATCCCGCCGCCGTAGTTGGCCAGCGGAAGCAGGCCGATGTTCGATGCCGCAACGCCCACCTGGTTGCCGTTGACGCCGTTGGTGAAGCATCCCGTTCCAGAGCCGCCGCACTCGCCGTCAATATCCGCGCCCAGAATATTGTTGCTCCCGCTCAGCGTGCCGCCGTTGTAGATACCTCCGTCTGTGATTGCGAAATTACCGGTGAAGATGCTGTTGTTCGCGGATGTTGTGCCGGATCCGATATAGATTGCGCCGCCTTGGCTGTCAGTGGAATTGCCGGAGAGGGTGCTGTTGGTGAGTGTAAGAAGACCGTTGCCGACATAGATTGCGCCGCCATTGTCCACGGCGGTATTGCCGGAGAATGTGCTTTCAATGACAGTGGAAGATCCGCTGCCGCCGTAGATGGCGCCGCCCAAACTGGACCGATTGCCGGAGAAGGTGCTGTAGGACACCGCGAGCGTGCTGCTGCCGACGAGGTTAATTGCGCCGCCGAATGAATTGGAACCATTGCCGGACAGGCTGACCCCGTTCAGCGTGAGCGTGCCGCTGCTGGAGATGGCGCCGCCTGAGGATTGGGCTAGATTGTCGGAGATGGCGACGTTATCAACCGTGAGTGTGCCGGCGTTTGAAATGCCGCCCCCATTTGTGCCGTTTCCGTTGGCGATGGTCATGCCGTTGATGGTGACCGTTGCGCTGGAGGCTATGTTGAACACCGGGTAGCTATTTGCGCCGGAGATGGTGAGCACCGCGGGGCCTGATCCGTAGATGCTGACGTTCTGCGTGATTTGCGGCAGGGCGCTGGTGAGGGTGACGGTGCCCGTAACTCCAAACTGGATGGTGTCTCCGCTGTTGACGGTGGTGAGGCAAAAACGCAGCGTGCCGGGGTCTGTGGAGTCCGCTGTCGAGGTGACCGTGCAGATTGAGGCGTGGGCGGCGGGGATGAAGAGGCCGGCCAGCGCAAGCAGGAACGGGGAAAGACGCACGGAGATACAGCGCGAGAGACGCTCGGAGCACAGAACCAGGGACAACATAGAGACCTCTTTCGGGGAGAAATGCCGCGGAGCCCTGAGATTGGGAATCGGGACTGCGCGAAGCAATGGGAACTATTGAATCTTTTTGCCGATGCGAAGCCGATGGGGGATCGGGCGCGCATCGACGGAAGCTCGGATCATTTTTTCGGTCGCAGGACGAGCGCGCAATGCGCTTTTACGAGGGGAAACTGGAGTTGCAATCTGCGATGAGGGAAGTCTAATCCCTTTAAGGCAGGACGCATATAACAATTTTTGGCCTGTCAATTCGGGTGTGAAATTCGGAGGCGAAGTGTAACCTCGGGCTTATGCATAACGCGTCTGAAGGCCCGAGAAATGCGGAATTTTCATTTATCGTTACGTGCTACAGAGGCCGATAGCTGCCGTCGCCCCAGGGAACCTCGACGGACACGGAACACGCTCTGATGGTCATGGAGATTTTGACGACGCCCGCGTTATTCCCTGCAACCGTGGGCGCCACTACCGCGACCGCGTGGCCTTTGTCGTCGGCGATGACATGGGGAGATTGCGTGACCGAACCGGAGACGGTTTGCAGCGGGACAGCTGAGCCCGGGACCAGGCCATCGATATAGACGAGCACGCCTTCGGCGTCAGGAAAGCCGAGCCTGGCCTCAAGATGGCAGTTGTTGTTTGTGTTTTCAAGCGGAAATGGCACGACGGTGCCGGGGAAGAGAAGCTTGCCATCGGGACTGACGAGGATGTAGCGGATCGGCTCGCCTCGCGAAGCTCTCAGGTCCACTTCAATCTCTTCTTTCGAGTCGAGGGAATCCTTGTCCTCCTGATCGGGCCGCGGCGCATGCCACATGACCAGGCCCTTGGCGTTGGTATAGACCTGCTTTGGAGTAGCCTGCACTTCTGTTCCGATGCGCCAAACATCCAGGACATAGTTCTGCTGTTCCGGTGCACCTGGGACGAGGAGGCGGTAACGCAGCGTGTGGCCTTCAGGTTTTTGGGTGTCAGCGATTTTTTGGAACTGGATTCGCAGCCCCTTCGGATTCCGTTCGTTGGGAGGG
>Ga0302282_1003352_pt1 | contig 10683 bp, 11 predicted proteins | sample III_Fen_E1_3_FD_198763 | JGI IMG/M metagenome (GOLD analysis project Ga0302282, IMG submission 198763) | Peat permafrost microbial communities from Stordalen Mire near Abisko, Sweden - III_Fen_E1_3 | ecosystem: Environmental > Terrestrial > Soil > Wetlands > Permafrost | place: Sweden: Abisko... | reverse complement strand
TCGCGAGTTCGCGGGACGCGGCCTTGGCTTGCTTTGCCAGTCGAGTCATCTGTTCGTTCAAATTCATGCCTGTCGAAAATTCAACAACCAAGCTAAACGAATCTGCCCGGAAGTCAAAACCGCCGAACCCGCGCCGGATTATTGTTCAGAAATCCAAACCAGTGTTCCACTCGGCAAAAGATCGAAGAGCGGAATCAAATCCGCGTCCGCCAGATGAATGCAGCCGCAAGAACTCGGCTGGCCGATGCTCGACTGGTCCGCCGTGCCGTGGATGTAAATGTAGCGCGCGTGCGAATCCACGTTGCCGCCGCGATTATGGCCGGGCTCAAGTCCTTCCAGCCATAAAATGCGCGAGGTGATCTTGGCGTCCGCGAAATCCGGCTGTGATGTGTGCCCGACGATCTGGCGCGATTTGAAAACCGTTCCCGCCGGTTCGCCCGAGCCTATTTTTTCCGCAATACGATGCAATCCTAGCGGCGTGCAATTCGAACCTTCCGTCTGCCCGATGCCGAAACGCGAAGTGGAGCAGGGGAATTGTTTTACAAATATGCCATCTTTAATAAGTGAAACGAATTGATCAGTGATGTTCACTGCCAGGACAAATTGCGTTGGAGAAATCTTTAACCGTGCGCAAGCTTGCTGAAATTTTTCATGCGAACTCATCCCTGCTTCAATTTCTTCACGAGCACTTTGGAGTTTCTTCCGCTCTGCTCATATTTTTCGCGGCGCACGGGCGGCAAATCGTCGGGCGTGCCTTCGGCAAAGCCTCCTTTGGATTGAAAATAAGTGAACGCCTGCGTCGAAAGCGTGAGCAGTTCGTTAAGGTTTAATTCACGCGCCTTGTTTTCTACGAATTGAATGAGCTTGCGACCAATGCCCTGGTTTTCGTGCAGAGGATTGACGTAAAGGCATGCGAGTTCGCCTTTTTTCTGTTCGGGATAAACGTGCAGCGCCACGCATGCGACCGGGTTTTTATCAATTTCAAAAATAAAATAATCGCCGAGGCTTTTGTCAATCACGGCGCGGCTGCGCCTGACGAGTTCGTCGGATTCAACGGCGGCCTTCGTCAGCAATTGGATCGCGCGAATGTCCTTTTTCTTCGCGGGCCGTATTTGCTGGTATTCATTTGCGTAAATCAAGGTGCCGATGCCATCGTTGGAAAAAACCTCGGCAAGCAGGCCTTCGTCCACTTTGCCGTTGATGATGTGGACGCGTGGAACACCGGCCTTGCAGGCAGCGGCGGCGTGTTGCGCTTTAGACAAAATATCCGGCGCAAAACCTGCGCTGTTCTGTTGCAACATTTTTTCCAGCTCGGCCACCAGCATCTGCCGGATGAGCTGGCCGTTGTAAATCAATCCATCCTGCGACGTGATGAAAATCAATTTGATTGCCTTGAGCGCATCGGCGACCGCGACCGCCACGCCGTCGGAATTGACGCGATATGTTTTACCGTCGCCATCGAAACCGAGCGGGGGAATAACCGGCACGACTCCCTGCGAAAGGAGCGACTGGAGCAGCTCCGCGTCCACGCGTTCCACCTTGCCGGTGAACAGATGATCCACGCCTTGGATGATGCCCATCGGGTGCGCAATGATGACATTCGTGCTGGCAGCGCGAAGATCGTTCGCCGACAGACCTTCCAAAATCTCGTGTGTGAGCCGGTTGGCGGCGGTGAGGGCGAGCTTGAGGGTGGCCGCATCCGTGATGCCTGCGCCGTCAATGTCGGACGGTTTCACATTTTGCTCTTCGCCGAGCAGTTTGATTTGCGCCGACGCGCCGTGGACGAGCACGACGCGGATGTTCAGCGAGCGCAACACCGCCACGTCGAGCAGCAGCGTTGCAAAATTTTCATCCGTGACGATTGCGCCGTCAATCGCGAGAATGAATGTCTTCTCGCGGAATTGCGGAATGTATTGCAGGATTCCCCGCAGGTCTGTCAGTTTCATTTCAACGGCAAATAAGTAATCGGTTTTCGCTGCGATTCAACTTTTATTATTGGCCGCCAGCAGAACATAGCTGGAAACCACTCCGTGAACGGCTCGACGAAAGAGGGACATCAATGGCCGGACTCTACTCCAAGCGACTCGGACAACTCAAATTCAATTGTCAAATCGGACACCTCAAAACAGGCCGCGCGGCAAGTCTGGCGGTTTGCGCTTGGCGCGCAACTACGACCTTCAAAGTGGAGTTTAATCCCGGATTCCGAAAACTGAGCTGAAACGGTCAAAATCAACAAAAAACGGGGTTGGCGGCTGAAAAATGGTCGAAAATGGTAAAATTCGCCATTTATGGGAGGTTTTCCGTCGCGGATACAAGGTTATTTGTCGCAGAATACCTTGTGTCCGGCGTAAATAACCTTGAATGCAGAGCAAATAATCTTGGTTGCGAAGAGGAAAACCACGTTATGTGGCATAAAAACCTTCAATTCCAATGGAACTATTTTGTCAATCTTGTCATTCGATTACAATCAGACTCATGTCCGGCCTGTCATGGCATATTGAAGCGCCCGTCCATCAACATTTAGCAGCAACAAGCCGGGCCAGAAGTTCACTCTTCAATGCGCTCAAAAACAAACAGGTTGTTCAATCCAAATTGAAATGTGGAATGTTGCAGCAGCCGGAAATTCTCGGCGGGAAAAATGTCCCGAGTCTTGCTGACTTTGTAACCGTGATGTTCTTCCAAAGACATGCCATCAATAAGCCTTAGAAATTTCAGCGCGGATAGAATATGGTCAACCGCAGGCGAAGGCACTGTGATGATCAGCCGCCCTCCGGGTTTTAAAAATTTAACACAGCCGCGCCGCAAATCCTCGTAATGCGCTGGAGGAAAATGTTCCAGCACCGCGAGCATTGTTATGACATCAAACGGCCCCGTTGCCGGCATGTCTTTCGGAAAAAATCCGGCAATCATAGGCACACCTTGCAAGGTCGTGTTCGATTTCAAAGTCGGATCAATGCCCATGTCTTGAGCGCCGGAAATGTTCAACTGGCGGAACAGCGCGCCATCCGCGCTGCCGATGTCCAGAATCCGCGCGCCCGGTTTGATGAAGCGCCGCGCCCTGACAATCCGCCAGCGTTGCAGCAGCCGGTCAATGGATTTCATGGCTTGGGCAGCGCCGGCGGTTTGCGCGAAGATGTCTTCAATCCCAGCGCGCTCATGAAGAAGCTGGAAAAAATGGACTGGATGCCGAGCACGATGAGCGTCGCCGCCGGAATCAGCCGGCGCAGGTTTTCCTCCGGCGACAATTCGCCGAAGCCCGCCAGCTTCCAAATCCACACCGCCCGCACCGACAAAACAATTCCCGCCAGCAAAATAGCGAGGCCGATCAAAATCCCTTTTTCCAGGTTGAAAAATTTGAAGGCGCGCGAAAATTTCGGGTCGTCCGGCAGTAGCCCCTCGGCAATGGCAAATACTTTTGTGAAAAACGCGAACGCGACGAGTTGAAATCCGATGATGACAGTCATGCACGCGACCACGAGCGTTCCGACATCGAACGCGACGCCGCCGATTTGTATGTTTTCCAACGATAGTGCGGCGGCGAAGAGAATGCCCAGCGCCGACAAACAGATTCCCGGCGCCAGAAACAGCCATTGCGGCGAGAAGAGCAGCATGAAGCGCAAGTGTCGCCAGCCGTCACGCCAGGGTTTCAAATGCGGCGGACGCGAGCGCCCGTCCTTGTGCAGGGTGATCGGCACTTCGGCGATCTTCAAATTTTTGAACGTGGATTTGATGACCATTTCCGAGGCGAATTCCATGCCTGTCGTCTTCAAATCCATTTTCTCAAATGCGTCCTTCGTGAATCCGCGAAGGCCGCAGTGAAAATCGTGCGCGGGGCATTTGAAAAAAAGCCGTCCGATGAAAGATAAAATTGGATTTCCAATCCAGCGGTTTTTCCACGGCATCGCGCCGGGCAAAATGGTTCCGCCGCCAACCGGCAGCCGGCAGCCCATGACGAGTTCGAATCCTTCCTGAAGTTTTACCACGAAGCCGGAGATTTCGGAAAAGTTGTAGCTGTCGTCGGCATCGCCCATGAGAATCCATTTGCCGGCGGCGGCCTGGATTCCACCGCGCAGCGCCCGGCCATAGCCCTTTTCATTTACCAGAACAACCCGCGCGCCGGATTTTTCCGCAATTTCAATCGAGTTGTCGAGACTGCCGTTGTCGGCGACGACGATTTCGCCGCGCACACCGGAGCGTTGGATTCCGAGCTTTGCCTTTTCGATGCAGCGCGCGAGCGTTTCCGCCTCGTTCAGGCAAGGCATCAAAATCGTGAGGTCAACGGAATCGTCCACGCGAAGAATTTAATCGGAGGCGCGGCGGTTTGGCGAGTCAGGGTTTTTCGACGTGCAGCACGCACCAGGTTTGTTCGCCCCAGCCTACCAGCGTCACGATGGGAACTGACAGCATGATTTTTGCGTGGTGCGTGGCCGCCCATGTTTCCAGTGGTGCAAGTCCCGCTTCCTGCCAGACGGCACGCTTAATGACAATCCATTCGATGTCGCCTGGGATTTCGACGGATTGACCGGTGCCGGTTTGCAGATATTCAATCTGCCGGAATCCAAACGGACGCCAGAGCGAATAATCCGAGTCATTTATGGTGGCAAAAAAACCGATTTTCAAAACTCCGTCGGGGAGTGCAGCACGCAACGGAGCAAGCGCGTCGTTGCGGTGCGTGTAGGCCAAATAAACCGCCGCAGTCCGCTGCGCCGCCGGTTTGCCGGGATAATGTTGCACCAGCCATTCGGACACGGATACGGCGGGAAACAACGGGCGCGACGGAGACAATATAAGCGCCGGCAGAACGCTCAACGCCGCCAGCGCAGCAAAAATTTTCCAGGCGCGGCGGCGCAGAAAGCGTTCATGAACGGTAAACAGCAAAAAGGGAACGATGGCCAGCGGATAATACGGTAGAAGCAATCTGGCCGTGGCTTCCGATCCCATTTTGAACATATAAAAAAGAATTGAAATCAACGCCGCCAGACCGACGGGCGACATTTTCGGAAGAGATTTTTTCCGGGTGAATTCGCAAACCGCCGCGCCAATGGCCGCGAACAGGAGCAGCGTCACACCGAGTCCCAGGCCGGCGGCTTCTTCTTGAGGAAGTTCATTGAGGCCGCCCATATTATATCTCGGGAATTTTTCTTCCAGCGTGCGGCGCCATGAATCGGGCAACTTTTCATCCATCCAGTCGTTGATTTTGCGTGCCGCAGGAAGCACCGGCGGCATGAACGATTGTTTCAGCAGCAATAGGCTGTTGCCTAGAAAGGCCGCCGGCGGACTTTTAATCTGCATCTTGCCAGAGTTATTTGGATCGCCGCTCCATGAACCCGTGTTCAGCTGGTTCAACGCCATGATTGGCGCGGCGGAAATTAAAACCGCGACGCATGCAATCGCAATACTCGCGGGCAACCGTTCGCGCAATCGCGCCAGTGCCGGCCAGACCGCGACCAGGCAGGGCAGCAGCAGCGGCAGATTGGAAAGTTTTGTGCCGGACATCAGCGCCGCAGCAAGCGCCGCGAGCCAGATGTCTTTTACGTCTTGGGAACGGCGCGCCAGCAAGCCGTAATAAACGGAAATCAGGCCGAACAGCGTTCCTGTAAAATCGTTTCCAATCCCTCCAGCCTGCGTCGCATAACCGTAAGCCAGCGGTAGAATCCACATCCATGTCCATGCCACCCGTCGCCCGATTCCAAGCTGCCGGAACACAAAAAACAGCAATCCCGGCATCAGAAGAAAACCAACCGCATTGATCAGGAACAATCCACGATCCGAACGCAGCAACTCAAAAACCGGCATCGCAGACCATTCCCACGCGCAGGCGGAATAATTCATCCGCTCGTTGGCGGTCGGAATCCAAAGCCAGTGCCCAGCAGCGAGCCAGTTCAACATTCGCGGTAGCCGGTAGGTCAGCGCGTCGTAATTGTTCGGCGCATATAATACACCGCCGAAAAAAGTCAACGCAGCTGCGGACAGAAAAATTGCCGGAAGCGGCCGGCGAAAACGGCGGCGAAGTTTCGGCAAATGGATTTTTTGAAATCTTTTTGCAGAAGCGTTTTTTTGCCAGACCATGAGCGCCGCGATTCCAAAACACGCGGCAAGCGCATAGCCAATAAAATTCAATTCATGCGCTGCTGACAATATCCATCCGACGCAATTGAAAAACACGCACCAGCAAAGCCAGAGAAAAATGGCCGTTCGCATAACTTTCTATGAGCCGCGCAGAAAATTATATTTGAAGATGCACCAGAGCGCGCGGAAGCCGTCGCGCCAGCCGATTTTTTTCCCTTCAGCGTAGGTGCGACCGTTGTAGGAAATGGCAACCTCGTATATCCGAACTTTCAGCCGCGCGACCTTCGCCGTGATTTCCGGCTCGAAACCAAAACGGTTTTCCTGGATCGAAATTTTCTGGATGATCTCGCGCCGAAAGGTTTTGTAACAAACTTCCATGTCCGTAAGGTTTACGCCCGTCGCCATGTTGGAAAAGGTCGTCAGAACCTTGTTGCCCACCGAGTGCCAGTAATACAAAACGCGGTGCGCATCCGAACCGATGAAGCGTGAGCCGAACACCACGTCCGCCTTTCCGGACAATATCGGCACGAGCAGGCGGAAATATTCCGACGGGTCATATTCCAAATCCGCGTCCTGGATGATCACGACGGGCGAAGTCGCGTGCGTAAATCCCGTCCGCAACGCCGCACCCTTGCCCTGGTTGACCTCGTGGTGGACGAGCTTGATGCGCGGTTCGCCTTGCGCGATGGACTGCAATTTGACCCACGTTCCATCGCGCGAACAATCATCCACGATGATCAGTTGCTGCACGGGCCGCTGCGCCAGGACCGTCTTGATCACGTCCGCCACCGTCGCCGCCTCGTTATAGACGGGCATCACGACCGAAAGGCACGGCTCGATGTCGGCGTTGGATTTGATTTCGGTCATTTGACGGTTCGGTTCGACGGAAGCTGGCAAATAATTTCAAATTATTCAATCCGCAAATGCGCATCGTTAATGGTCCATAGTCAGTCGTCAGTAGTCAGTAGCAGGAAACCCGACTGTTCGCGGGCTGTAGACTGCTGACCACTGACTATTGACTTCATTTGGAAAATCGTAAATCGTAAATCCAAAATCATAAATTCATTATGCCCTCATTCGACATTGTTTCGCAGGTCAACTCGATGGAAATCGAGAACGCCGTCAACCAGTCCAAAAAGGAGCTCGCCAACCGCTTCGACTTCAAGAACAGCAAATGGGAGATCCTTCTCGAGAAAACCGAGATCAAGCTCACCGCCGACAACGAGTTCAAGGTCGCCACGCTGAACGAGATCGTCATCGGCAAGCTCGCCAAGCGCGGCATCAGCATGAAAAGCATCGAGCAATGCGACCCGGACATCTCGCCGCTGGGCCATGCGCGCCAGAGCATCAAGATAAAAAACGGCATCGAGAGCGCGGTGGCCAAGGAAATCACCGGCTTCATCCGCGACGGCAAGTTCAAGGTGACGACGCAGATCCAGGGCGACGAGGTGCGCGTGAACTCCAAGAGCCGCGACGAATTGCAGACCGTCATTGCCGCCGTGCGCGCCCATGAATTTCCCGTCGCCGTGCAGTTTGTGAATTTCAGGGAGTGAAATGAAACTGCCCGCCGCGAACAAGCTGGTGGTCGAGCGCGAGAAAATCGTGGATTACCTGCTCAACCCGGCGCATCGGTTTGGCGCAAGCAAGGCGCGGTTCTTCACGCACTTTGGTTTTCGAGTCACGGCGTGGGAGCAACTTGCGCAGGCATTGCGCGAACACGGGCAGAAACATGACGTGACGAAAATACGCGAGACGGGTTTCGGCCCACGTTACGAGGTGGAGGGGAAATTAAATTGTCCCAATGGCCGTCATCCGCAGGTGCGGAGCGTGTGGCAACTGGATCAAGGCGCAGTTGCGCCGCGCCTGCTGACGGTTTATCCTCTGGAGGCATAATGAAAATCAAAGAACATGATTGTGTGGTGTTGACGAAGAATCTGCCCGCAGAAAATCTGGAAGCGGGCGATGTGGGCACGGTCGTGCATATCCACAAAGGTGGTGCGGCTTACGAAGTCGAATTTGTCACGCTGGCAGGCGACACCGTGGCCGTGGCCACCGTCGAGGCGACGGATGTGCGCCCGGTTGGCAAGCGAGACCTCAATCATGTGCGCGAGTTGCAGCCCGCCTGACGTTGCCGCCGTGCGCGCCCATGAATTTCCCGTCGCCGTGCAGTTCGTGAATTTCAGGGACTAATTCATGCGCGCAATAGCCTATGAATAAAAACACTAAAGCGAAGGCCAAATTCAAATTCAAAGGTGTAATTTTGGGAACATCGTCACCAATCGTTGTAACCCCCTTAAAAAGGCATGAGAAGAGCATTTTACTATCTAAAAAGCCGAGTAAACTGCAAAAATCAAAAGTTAAACACAAGTGGAAGCCACGGCGAATATCGCAAAGCATTAACGAGTTAAAAGCTCTTAAAGCCAGCCAAAGAAAAGCCAACGCATTTGGAACAGCTATGGCGCAATCGAATTGGGGAAAGGGGATTTTTACTGGTATGTATTCGGGCGGAGCCACTGAAACGAACAGGAGAAGGCATTGAGATGCAATTTCCGGAATATGCCGCTCCTGCCGGAGCTTGAAACCTGTTTCGGATTGCGTGCTACAAAAATTTCGCGCCCGCGGCGCTGAATCAAATCTCCACTGTCTGCTTGTATGCCGGCATGATGACCTCGGCCTTCGGTTTCATCGCGATGTCTTTATCCCGCCGCATCCAGCCGCAGCAGGCAATGACCGAAGTCCACCACCGGCTGGCCAGGTGTGGGAAGATATTGCCGCACGAGTTGATAGACGCCGCCACGTCCACGCTCCAGCAGCCCCGCCCTGTGCAAGACCTGCAAATGTTTGATGCCGCTTTCGTAGCTGCACCCGCCCACCGCCGCGAGTTCGGCAATCGTCCGCGCCTCGCCGCAGGTCAATTCCTTGAGCATTTTCCAGCGGGACAACTGGCTGATGGCCCGAAGCGATTGTTGGAGGTCGGGCAACGGCCTGCCCGCGACATTTTTGGGAGTTCCGGCATCTGGATTCATGCGGAAAACCTTAAAAATCGACCAACTGGATGTCAATAGCGGATTTCCTATTCTGTCGGCGGGATGGATTTTTATTCAAGCAGGAATGCTTTTTAATTCGGAGGGTGTGCTTTTTTAGCAGGCGGGATGGAATATTACTCCGACAGGAATGCTTATTTAATCGGCGGGAACGCTGTATTTGTCGGCGGGAACGCTTTTTAAGACAGCGGGATTGCTTTATATATCGGCAGGAATGCTTTTTCTGTCGGCAGGATGGCCTTTTACTTCGGCGGAGTCGCTCTTGGTGTCGGCGGGGTTGCCGTTTGTTACGGCAAGGAATCAAATCTCCACGGCCTGTTTGTTTTCCGGCACGATGACTTCGGCCTTCGATATCTACAATCAGTTTCAAGGCAAAACGTGCGCAGGGACAACGTTTGTGCCGAGGGAGCAAGTTACGGGCTCACCAACTTTTCCAAAATTGTATGTGCCGCCTGATGGACAGGGTGGAACATTGCCTTTGGAGTTAAGTTTGATGTAAGGTTTGATGTCATTTACTGTAACAACGGTACCTTTTGTTTTTCCATTTATCAAAGCCCATTCATTTATTGCTGCATCAATCTGACGCATATTGTTGATGCAAGCGTTCGCGGGTGAGGTGTTTGGTTCCTTGATGAAATTAAGGCGTGCGGTCAATGCCAAAAAGACAAGGCAGCAAATTATAATTCCCCAATAAAACAGCTTTGTAGCGAACGAAGACTTATATTTTAGTTCACTCATACCATTTAATTAACACCGCTCTGCCAATTCCGTTGCAGCATCTCCATTCCGGGGCGCACAACTGAAATTTCAAATCTCCACGACCTGTTTATATGCCGGCACGATGACTTCGGCTTTCGGTTTCATGGCGCGCAGGGTCTCGGCGTGGGCGAGGCATTGCTTTTCCTCGCCGTGGATGCAGACGATCTTCTTTATGTCGCCGGTGAGCTTCTGCACGTAGGTCTTCAGTTCGTTTTTGTCCGCATGGCCGGAATAGGTGTCGAGCGAGACAATTTTCGCGCGGACGTTGTAGGGTTCGCCGAAAATGTTCACAGGGTTTTTGCCCGCCGTGATCATGTTGCCGAGCGTGCCTTCCGCGCAGTAGCCGATGAACAGGACGAGGTTCTTCGCGTCGCCGAGGTTGTTTTTCAGATGATGCCGGATGCGCCCGCCTTCGCACATGCCGGATGCGCTGATGATGATCATCGGTTCGTGCCGGTCGTTCAGCTTCTTGGAATCCTCGGCGCTGGCGATGTAGGTGAGATTGTTCATGCCGAACGGGTCTTCGTTGTTGCACAGGGTGTCGTAAATCGTCGGGCGCAAGGATTCGGGATGCTTTTTGTAAATAGCCGTCGCGTTCACGCTCAACGGGCTGTCCACGAAGATGGGGATGCGCGGGAGTTTCCCGGCGCAAATCAGTTCGTGCAGCACATAGACAATCTGCTGCGTGCGCCCGACGGAAAACGCGGGGATGATGATCTTGCCGCGCTGCTTGAGCGTCTCGCCGACGTATTTGTTGACCAAATCGTCCGCGTCCGGGCGATCTTCGTGGACGCGCCCGGCGTAGGTGGAT
>Ga0302282_1003350_pt1 | contig 10688 bp, 7 predicted proteins | sample III_Fen_E1_3_FD_198763 | JGI IMG/M metagenome (GOLD analysis project Ga0302282, IMG submission 198763) | Peat permafrost microbial communities from Stordalen Mire near Abisko, Sweden - III_Fen_E1_3 | ecosystem: Environmental > Terrestrial > Soil > Wetlands > Permafrost | place: Sweden: Abisko... | reverse complement strand
ATGGTCGCGAAGAAGTTTGTGCCGAGGAACGGGAAGACTGCGCGAGGCTTTACAATCATCGGATGAGCGAGGTTGCAGGACCGGCGGTTGGCGCCGGAGAGAGTCCGGCGGAACAGAAGTACACGCGAAACAATCCCTATTTTTCGACCGTGGTTGCGAACTATCTGCTGACGGGCACGTTGAGCGAGAAAGAGACGCGGCACCTGGCGTTCTCGCTGGACCCGAGCATGCATTACACGCCGGGCGACTCGATTGGCGTGTTGCCGGAAAACCGGGCGCAGGCGGTGGCGGAGGTGCTGACGTCGCTCGGTTTTACCGGCGAAGAGCGCGTGCTGGACCACTATAAGGTGGAGATCAGCTTTGAGGAGGCGCTGCGATCACGGCTCTCCATCGGCAAACTGCAGCGCGGAGCGATTGGGCAGTATGCCAAGCTGCCGGGAGCGACAAACGTGGGCGGCAAGGGCGCGGAAGCGTTGAAGGCAATGTGCGGGCCGGAGAACAAGGCGCTGGCCGAGGAGTATTGCTGGGGGCGCGAGCTGGTGGACCTGCTGACGGATTTCCCTGGAGCGGTGCAGGCGCCGCAGGAGCTGTTCCAGGTGCTGCAACGGCTGGTGCCGCGGCTGTATTCCATCGCGTCCAGCCAGCGGCTGCATCCGGACCTGGCAGAGACCAGCGTGCGCGTGGTGCGGTACGACAGCCATGGGCGCGAACGGCTGGGCGTGGCCAGCGGAGGCCTGGGCGAGCGGGCGCATGTGGGCGAGGCGGTGCCTGTGTTTCTGCACGACAACCAGAACTTTCGCCTGCCGGAGGATGCACATGCTCCCGTGATTATGGTTGGGCCGGGGACCGGGATTGCGCCGTTCCGCGCGTTTCTGGAAGAGCGCCAGGCGACCGGCGCGCCGGGAGACAACTGGCTCTTCTTCGGAGACCAGCGCCGGGTGTCGGACTTCCTATACGAGGAGCAACTGACCGCGATGGTGAAGGATGGGACGCTGACGCGGCTGGATACGGCGTTCTCGCGCGACCAGGCGGAGAAGATCTATGTGCAGGACCGTATGCAGGAGAACGCGGCCGAGCTATATGCGTGGCTGGAACGCGGTGCGTACTTCTACGTGTGCGGCGATGCGACGCGGATGGCGAAGTCGGTGGAGCAGGCGCTGCTGGATGCGATTGCGCTGGGGTCGCAGGGGACGCTGGAGCAGGCCGCGGAGTATCTGGCGGCGATGAAGAAGCAGAAGCGGTATCAGCGGGATGTGTATTGAAGGCGGGGTGGAGGTTCAGGGTTCGAGGGCGGGACTGATCGTTGCATCGATGCAAGGCAAATGCGGAGATGATTCGCCAGTTGGCGCATCTGGATGAGCTGGGCTGGGTGGGCTACATGATGACTTGCTTGGTCTGGTACGGCTCGAAGGGTGAGCCTTCCTGCTCCATCGTCTGGTCGTTCTCGAACGTATCCGGCACCTTTGCGGTGGATGCATGGCGCAGCTCCTCGAGCAGTCTGCGTTCGTCGAACATCCGGTGGATGGAGCCGACCGCCGCACCGAATCCAGCCGCCGCGATGGGACGCGAGAAGTAGTAGCCCTGGGCCTCATCGCACTTTCGCGATGCGAGGAACTTGAGGTGTTCCGGCGTTTCGACGCCTTCCGCGATGACCTTGATTCCGAGATGGTGCGACATGGCCACGATGGTGCGCACGACCGTGGCTGCATTCGGTTCGGTCACGGCCTTCATCACGAAGCTCTGGTCGATCTTGAGCCGGTCGACGGGATACTGGAGCAGGTAGGAAAAGCTGCAGAATCCGGTGCCGAAGTCGTCGATCGCGACGCGCGCGCCGAGCTGGCGAATTTGCTGTAGTTTCTCCAGGTTGGACGCCGAGTTGATCATCAGGGTGTTCTCGGTCAGCTCCAACTGCAGGTTATTTGGCGGCAGCCCGCTCTCTTCCAGCGCTTCGCCGATGACCTGCAGCAGGTTGCTCTGCTCGAACTGACGCGGCGAGAGGTTGACCGACACGGAAAGGTCCATGCCCAGGTCGTCGCAGATTGCCTTCGCCTGCTTGCAGGATTGCCGCAACGCCCATTCGCCGATGGGAACGATCAGCCCGGTCTCCTCTGCCAGCGGGATAAATGTGGCCGGCGAGATGACGCCGAGCTTGGGGTGGTGCCAGCGCAGGAGCGACTCCATGCCGATGACGCGGCCGGTGGAGAGCGAGACCAGAGGCTGGTAGTGCAGGAACAACTCCTCGCGGGCCAGTGCATGGCGCAGCGCCATATCCATGGAGAGGCGGTCCTGCGAGCGCTTGAGCATGGCGTCTGCGAAGACCTGGTACTGGTTGCGGCCGTTCTCTTTGGCGGCATAGGTGGCCACATCGGCGCGTTCCAGCAGGCTGTCCACGTCCTCGGCAAAATCCGGATAGACGCACACGCCCACGCTGGCGGTGAGGTTCACTTCCAGGCTTCCGACCAGCGCGGTGCTGGAGACGCGGTCGACCAGCCGGCGGGCGCATCGCTCCACGTCGGCGAGGGTGGCAATGTGCGGCATGACCACAACGAACTCGTCTCCGCCCAGGCGGCCGAGCGTGTCCGAGCGGCGCAGGGAGAGCTTCATGCGCTCGGCCATTCCGACCAGCACTTCGTCGCCGGCGCGGTGTCCGAGGGAATCGTTCATGCGCTTGAAGTGGTCCAGGTCGATGACGAACACGGCGACTTTGCGCCCGTGCAGCATGGCCTTCTCCATTGCCTCTGCAATGCGCTCGCGCAGCAGGGTGCGTCCGGGCAGGCCGGTTAACTGGTCGTGGCTTGCCATGTGGTTCAGGTAGGTCATCAACTGCTTGCGTTCGGTAATGTCCGACGCGATGGCGACGTATCCGCTGAGCTCGCCGGCCCCGTTGCGCACTGCCGTAACGGCGACGTGCACGGGCAGAGTGGAGCCGTCGTTGCGGACATAGGTCCACTCGCGCTCGTCGACCTCTCCCTGGGTGGCTTTGGCTGTGAGCAGTTCGAAGCCGTCGATGCCGCGCTCTTCGCCGTCGGCTGTCTCTTCGGGTTTGCGGCTCAACTCGGTGGGGTCGTGTAGGGTAAGGATGGATGCCTTGCCGATCATCTCAACGTGAGCATACCCGGTCAATCGTTCGGCGGCGGCGTTCATGGCCTGGATGATGCCGCCAGGGTCTGTCTCAATGATGCTGTAGGGCGCATTCTCAAAGACCGAGTTGCTGAAGTTGCAGAGGCTGCGGTAGCGCTCTTCGCTGGCCTTGATCTCGGTGGCGTCGCTGGTGCGGATGGCGACACCGTCGGCGAGCTTGTTGACGCGCTGGCGGACCCACAGCTCGGTGCCGTCGTTCTGGGGGATGGAGTACTCCTCGGACAGCGGTTCACCGCTGGCGACGACTTTGGCGTACTTCTCGAAGAGGCCGTTGGTGCGGTGATCGGGGAAGAGGGCGCACATGTCCTGCTTGACAAGCTCCTGGCGCGGCATCTTGAGTAGTTCCTCGGCGTGCGCGTTCAAGTAGATATAGCGGAAGTCCACAATTGTGCCGTCGGAGTCGCGCACCGCGTCGAGGATGAAGAAAGCGTCCGGGCTGGTCTCTGCCGCAGCGATGAAGCGGGAGTGCTCGAGGTTTGCCTTGCGATGCAGGGTGGCCTGATTCTTCTCTCGCCAGACCAGCAGGATGGTGGCAAGAAATGTGGTGGCCCAGATGAAGATGTTCGCGGTTTGCGAGGAGTGCGCCTGGCGCCCCTCCCCCAGCCGCGCCACCAGGATAAACAAGGCGGCGAGTCCAGCCAGGAGTTGAATCATGCGGATGCGCCGAGAGCTTCTGAGCCAATCTTCAATCAAAACTGCCTGCCTTCTGCCACTTGGCGGCGACCTGTACCGCAGCCAAACTACGGTCGCCCAAGTGATTGGAACAGTTCCACTTCGAGCGCTCCATCAGGCTAGCATCCGATGCTGGGAATGAAACTCACCGGCATGGGTAGGCCGCTACAACTTCCATGCCATATCGGTCTACCTGGATGTATCGGCAGAGAACGCCGGCTGCCTTATCGGGCCGTGGCTGCGCTCATCCAGCCGTGCAACTGCATCCAGTGCGCCAGCAGAAGCGGCCATACCTCCAGCTCGGAGAGGCCCTTGAGGCCCTGGCCCATGCCGGTGCCGTGCGGCCCCAGCTCGAAGATGTGCAACTCCACGGGTACGCCCATACGCTTGAGCGCATCGTAGTAGGCCGTGGCGTTGAGCGAGTTGACGGTGTCGTCGCCGGTGGTGGAGTAGATGAAGCTGGGAGATGTCTCTTTGGTCACATGACGGGCAGGGGAGATGGTATCCAGCATCTCCAGCGTGGGGTTGTTGCCGAGCAGGCCTTCCATGTTTGTGGAGCGCGGGATGGATGCATCCATGGTGAACCGCGCGTAGGAGAAGGCGGCGAAGTTGGGGTGGGCGCTGACGCGTTCGACCGGATCGGCGGCCTTGCGGTCGTGCTCCTCCGGTGTGGTGGCCAGATACGCGGCCAGGTGGCCGCCGGCAGAGAAGCCCCAGACGCCGATCTTGTTCTGGTCGACTCCGAACTCCGCCGCGTGGCTGCGGACATAGCGGACAGCACGGGCGCCGTCCAGCATGGGAACAGGGTAGTGATACGCCGGGGACAAGCGGTACTGCAGGACGAATGCTGGTATGCCATGGGCGGCGAGCCATCTGGCTTCTGCTCCGCCCTCCTTCTCCATCATCTCGTGGGCGTAGCCGCCGCCGGGAAGGACGATGACCGCCGAACCGACTCCGGGGCTGGTGGCGGGGTAGTAGAAGAGCTTAGGCACATCGCTGGAAGAGTTTCCCCTGGCCATCGGCGCGCCTTCCGGCCACAGCACCAGCACCTTCGTAAAGCCGGCTGGGGGAGGATCGTTCACAGTGCCCCTGGTTGCCGGAGGGGTGGTCTGGGCGCTGCCGGATGTCTGGGCGCTGACAATGGAGAGAGGGAGGAGCAGGCCGAGCGGAAGAAATAGGCGGCGATTCATGACCTTGCCAGCATACCCCTGGGACCGGGTTGCGAGTGCGCGATATTTCGCCGGACGGGTGCAACGGTTGGTTCCGGTTTCCGTCTATTGTCTAAGTGATGAGTATGCAACGAAGAATTCTTGCTGTGCTGATTGCCGCCATGGCTGCGAAGGGGAATGGTGCGGGCAGGCTGGCGGCGCAACCGCCTGCTCCCGCCGCATCGACAGCCGCTGCTGCTGCCACTCTCAGTGTCGATGCGCGGCTGGTGAATCTTCCTGTTGTGGTGCGCGACAAAAAGGGCGCGCTGCTCCAGAACCTGACCAAGGACGATTTCGTGCTGAAGGTGGATGGCCATCCCCAGGCCATACGCTACTTCAATGTGGACACCGATCTGCCGTTGACGCTGGGCTTGCTGGTGGATGCCAGCATGAGCCAGCGCGACGTGCTGGACGACGAGCGGGTGGCGAGTACGGCGTTCCTGGAAGATATGCTGAACGGGCCGGCCGACCGCGACAAGGCATTCGTCATCCAGTTTGCCCGGCAGATCGATCTGCTGCAGGATGTGACTAGCTCGAAGCCGAAGCTGCAGGCCGCGCTGAAGCAGATCGACGTGCAGGCCGCGAGCGGTGGCTCGGCCGGGACCGGTACTGACTCCGATTCCGGGTCCGATGGACGGTCCGGAGATCGCGGCGGAAGAGCGCACGGCGGGGGAGGCACGGCGCTGTACGACGCCTTGTTCCTCTCATCCGACGAGTTGATGAGCAAGATCAAAGGCCGCAAGGCGGTGATCATCCTCTCCGACGGCGTGGATAGCGGGAGCAAGGAGACGCTGTCGTCGGCGATGGAGGCAGCGCAGCGGGCCGACACGATTGTGTATGCCATCTACTTCAAGGGCAGCGAACCGAACTCGGACCGCGGTTTCCATCGCGGAGACTCGCGCGGCGGCGGCGGAGGCTACCCAGGCGGCGGCGGACGGCCGGAGAGCATCCCCAGCCCGGACGGCAAGAAGACCCTGCAGCGCATGGCCGACGAGACCGGCGGACGGCTGTTTGAGGTGAGCAAGAAGGAGAGCGTGGCCGATATCTACAAGGAGATCGGGGAAGAACTGCGCGCGCAGTACCGATTGGCCTTTACGCCGGATGACAAGACCGCTTCGGATGGATACCACAAGATCGATCTTTCGGTGGCCAAGCTGAACCCGAAGGATACCTACTTGCAGACGCGTGACGGGTATTACACGGGGGAGTAGGTGTCGGGTCGCGGTGCTGGGTTGACAGGGGATGGTCATAGCGCGGGCCTTTCAGCCCGCGGCGCTTCGGGCGGTCCAGACCTGGGGCGTTGCCCAGGCTAGTGGAGTTCGCGCCTTCAGCGCGGAAGCACCGTGGGCAGGAGCGAAATGCGGGGATTCTTCGCTGCGCTCAGAATGACAAGCAGTAAGAAGAATGATGACAAGCAGTAAGAAGAATGATGACAAGCAGCAAGAAGAATGATGACAAGCAGCAAGAAGAATGATGATAAGCAGTAAGAAGAATGCAGGACAAGCATCAGGAAGAATGCCACTTATTGCAGGCGGATACTAGAAGTGGGCCGCCAGATCGGGGAATGCTGCGAGTTGCAGGAGGCGCTGGCCGGGGGGCGCCGCGTCGATGACCTCGTCCTCCAGCACCCATGTGGAGCCGTGCGCGAGGAAGACTGCATGCAGTCCCGCAGCGAGCGCCGGGTTGATATCCGACTTGGGGCTGTTCCCGATCATCCAGGTCGTCGGCACGTCGCAGGCGTGGTGGGCGATCAGGGCCTCGTAGGCCGCTTTGGATTTTTCCGCTAGCACCTCGATGGCGCTGAAGTGCGGCTCCAGACCGGAGCGGTGGAGCTTGTCGCGCTGCTCGACGGGATCGCCCTTAGTGACCAGGATGCAGCGGTGGCGTCCGGCCAGGACTGGCAGCGTCTGTGCGACGCCCGGCAGCAGTTCCATCTGCTCGTCTGCGATGCACTGCGTGAAGCTGACGATGCGGTCGTGCTGGTCCGGCGTGACTGGCTGGCTGGTGAGTTGCTCGAAGCAGGCGATGAGGGACTTGCGGAAGCTCTTGAGCCCGTACCCGTGAGCGGCGATGGTGGCCCGCTCGCAGGCATTCAGATGCTCGCGGACCTCTGCCGGCGAATGAACGCGGTGGTCCAGGTAACTGATGAACGCGGCGATGGCGCGCTCAAAGTAGATGTTGTTCTCCCACAGGGTGTCATCGGCGTCGAAGAGCAGGGTCTGGCCGGCGGGCAGGCGGAGCGATGCGGATTCGGCGGTCACACAGTGGATTATAAGTTGGCTGCGGGCGGGTTGCCGGGATGGTCTAATTGCTGTGCGAGGTTCGACCGGGCTTTGATCGTGAACTCCTTGACCGTGTGGGATGTGGCTGGCTGCCTGCGCGGCGTGGCGGCGTTTGCGCCTGTGCTGCTGGCGCCGGGATACTGCCTTGCCTGGGTACTGGACCTGCTGGGATTCCGGTCGCGTCCGCTGGGGGAGCAGCTTGCCTGGGCGATTGCGCTGTCGTTCGGCGTGGTGACGATCGTCGCGGTGGAGTTGGCCAAGGCGGCGTCGTTGTCCGCGGTGTGCTGGCTGTGCGGCGTTTGCATGGTGGCAATGCTCGGCATCTCCGCAGTGCAGTTTCGCAGGCGAGAGCGCGGAGCGGTAAGCCGATGGGGCTGGATTGGCGCGTTGCTGGCGGCGGTGTGGGCCGTCCTCGCGGTGCTGGAACTGGTGGATATCGGCATGGGCAGCCACCTGCTGCTGAGTGTGACCATCTACGACCATGCGTTGCGTACGGCGTTTGTGGACGCGGTGATGCGGACCGGGGTTCCGCCGGCGAATCCGCTCTACTGGCCGGGACACGCGGCGCCCATGCGGTATTACTACTTCTGGTATGTCGTGACCGCAGCGGCGGCACGGATCGGGGCGGTGACCGCGCGGCAGGCGATGATTGCCAGCGTTGCGTGGTCGGGCTTTGGGCTGGCGGCGGTGATGGCGCTGTACTGCCGGCATTTTCTGGGCGCGGGCTCGGCGCTGGATCGGGACGCTGCCGGTCGGCGCTGGCCCAGGCTGGCGCTGGCGCTGGGGTTGCTGACGGTGACGGGATTGGACCTTCTGCCTGCCATCGCGAAGTTTCTGTTCCGGGTGCCGACGGATGCCGACATGGAGTGGTGGTCGCCGGACCAGGTGGCATCGTGGCTGGACTCGCTGCTGTGGGTGCCGCACCACATTGCGGGGCTGGTGTGCTGCCTGTTCGGATTTCTGCTGGTATGGATGGCCAAAGGACGGAGCGGCAGGCAGCGCGGGGTCGGCGGAGCGATTGCGGGGCTGTCGTTTGCCAGCGCGTTCGGCCTGTCGACGTGGGTGGCGGTGGCGTTTGCCTTGGTGCTGCTGGCCTGGCTGGCCTGGGCGCTGGGGTGGGAGCGGGAATCGCGGGCGCGCGTGCCGGTGCTGCTGGGCGCGGGTCTGGTGGCGGTGCTGACGCTGATGCCGTACCTGGCGGAGCTGCGGGCGTCGTCGGCCGGCGGGGGGACGAATGCGCCTGTGGCCGGATCGGTTACCGGGGACGCATCACATCTGCTGCGGTTTGGCGTGCGGCACATGATCGACCCGGAGTGCCTGCTGGGGGTTCCGTGGTTTGCGGCACTGTCCCAGGCACGCCCTCGTGTAGAAGATGCAGTTGCTGGTCTTATATTGCTGTTACCAGGGTACTTTATCGAGCTTGGAGTTTATGGATTGGTTCTGGTGGTTGCGCTGCGGGCGTGGCGCCGGAGGGAGTTGGACGAAGCGACGAGGACCGCGCTGGTGCTGGTGTGCGCGGGGCTGATGGTGTCCAGCGTGCTGCGGTCCACGGTGATCTCGAACAACGACTTTGGCATCCGGTCCATCCTGATTCCCCAGTTCTTTCTGCTGCTGCTGGCGGTGCTCTGGTGCGAGGGAACGTTTGGTCCACCGCGCGGGGTGTTGCGGGCGGTGGCGCTGGCAATGCTGTGGATTGGCGTGGCGGGTTCGGCGTACCAGGCGGTTGGCTTGCGGCTGTACCTGCCGATGGAAGAGCGGCTGGCCCGGCCGGATGAAGCCGGGCTGGCGACGCGGGCGATGGCGTGGCGAACAGGCTTCCAGGCCATGGACCTGAGCATCCCGAAGGATGCGGTGATTCAGTTCAACACCGCGGAGCCCAGCGATATGTTCCGGTTTGCGCAGATGATTGAGGCGGGGCGACAGATGGCGACGTCGTTCCCGGATTGCGATGCGTCGTTTGGCGGAAGCCCGGCCGCCTGCGCGGGCATTACCGGCGGGGTGAAGCGGCTGTTTGCGGCCGAGCGTCCACTGACGGCGGACCAGGCGCGCGGCGAGTGTGAGGCGCTGGGCATTGGGTACCTGGTGGCCACGCGCTGGGATGGGGTTTGGACGGAAGAGAGCGGCTGGGTGTGGTCGCTGCCGGCGGTGGTGAATACGGGGGATGTGCGGGTGGTGGATTGCGGCGCTCAAGGTAGCGACGGCGAATGATCGGCGGCGTCGAGAAGATTTCCACAGGGGCTGCTAACTAATCGATTAGTTGGTGCGTCACAGGGACAGACGAGCCAGGGCAAATCCCCTGACCCTATGGAGGTAGGACCGCGAATGCCGCCGAGGAAGTCCAATACGTTGACTGAGGCCGAGCTGAGGCTGATGAAGATGCTGTGGGAGCGCGGCGAGTCCGCCGTGAGCGACCTGGTGGCGGCGATGCCGGAAGGGGAGACGCTGGCGTACACGTCGATCCTGACGACGGTGCGGATACTGGAGCAGAAGGGGTATGTGCGGCATCGGCAGGAGGGCAGGGCCTTCCTGTACAGCCCATGCGTGCAGGAGATGGAGGCGAGCCGGTCGGAGATTCGCAATATGATGCAGCGGTTCTTTGGGAACTCGCGGGAGCGGCTGCTGCTGTCGCTGCTGGGCGACGACGAGATTGATGCGGAAGAGTTGGGGCGGCTGAAAGAGGCGATTGCGCGGGCGGCTGAAGTCGACCCCATTCACGGCGATGAGGCTGCCGTGAATGGGGCACCCACGGTTGAGCCGGAGGGTGCGCGATGACCGGTCTGGCGAGCGGCGCTTTGGTGGCTGCGGTGTGGCAGGGAATTCTGCTGGCGTGCGTCGTGGGGCTTGGGTTGCGGCTGCTGCCGAAGACACCGGCGGCGGTGCGGTTTGCGATCTGGTTTGGCGTGTTTGGGGTGGTGGCGGCGCTGCCGTTCGTGTCGGCGATGCCACACGCGGCGGGTGTTGGAGGACGGGGCGCGTGGTTGACGATCGACTCGCGCTGGAGCGTGGCGATTGCGGCGGTGTGGGCCGTGGCTTCGCTGGCGCGGGCGGTGCAATTGGCGGTGGCGGCGGTGCGGGTGCGGGCGTTATGGAAGCGCGCGACGCCGGTGGAGGTTGGGGCGCTGCAGCAAGAGGCAAATGCGGGGATTCTTCGCTCCGCTCAGAATGACAGCCTGAAAACAGGCGGCGACAGTTCGAGAGCGAGCGGGCGGCGGGCGCAGTTGTGTGTTTCGGATGAGGTGGACCGGCCTACGGTGATTGGGTTCCTTGCGCCGCGGATTCTGATTCCGGGATGGCTGCTGGAGAGACTGACGCCGGAGGAGTTGGAGCAGGTGGTGCTGCATGAGTGCGGCCACCTGGGGCGCGCGGACGACTGGATGAATCTGGA
>Ga0302282_1003323_pt1 | contig 10728 bp, 10 predicted proteins | sample III_Fen_E1_3_FD_198763 | JGI IMG/M metagenome (GOLD analysis project Ga0302282, IMG submission 198763) | Peat permafrost microbial communities from Stordalen Mire near Abisko, Sweden - III_Fen_E1_3 | ecosystem: Environmental > Terrestrial > Soil > Wetlands > Permafrost | place: Sweden: Abisko... | reverse complement strand
GTCAGCAAGCACGGCTACGCGTCGATCTTCTTCCTGTTTGCCGCTTTTACGGTGGTCTACTTCATCGTTGCGGTCTTCTTCCTGCCGGAGACCAAGGGCAAGACGCTGGAAGAGATCGAAGCTCATTTCGAAGGCAAAGCTACCAGCTAACAACAGCCAGTCCAACTACGCGCTCTCCGGGCCCTGCAAGAACGGGTCCGGAGAGCGTTTCTGTTTTTGGTTTGCCCGTCACTCCCCGAATTCAGTGCTTTTCCAGGAAATGCGCGCAGTTCGCCTCTTTTTCTGAGCCAACTTGCTCCCGATCAAACCGAACAGCTACGCTTCGATTTCTCTTTATTGAGCGCCGGTTGCAGAGTACGATGGCGCTGAAGTCCGGCCTTTGAGCAAATGTGAGGTCATTCGATGACAGAGTCTGAGAACGGGACGACGCCCGAATCCGTGGGTGAGGCCGCTGCGCCGGTTGCTCCTGAGCAGGATGCGCACTCGGCAGCGCAGGTTTATGCAGAGTCGCCGGCCTATTTCGCCGATATGCTGGAGGATGCCGAGCGACTGCTCAAGTACGCGGCTGAATTCGGCCTCGAGATTGACCAAGCCACGCGCGATCACGTGCTGCAAGCAAGAACGGCAGCCAGCAGCGGAGCCTGGAGCGAACAGACTGCTGCGAATCTGATCACCGCGTTGACCATGCTTGCCGCTCGCGTGAAGCCGGTGACCGCTGCCAGCCTGAAAGCATGTTGCGATGAAACCAGACCCACGGTCAGAAACTACCTGACGGTGGCCATTTGGCTGGCTGCATTTATCGTGCCTTTCTCCGTGGCCAGCTTCCTGGCCGTGGCCATCTCGGGCAATATTCGCACCGACCTTGCCACCGCGAACGACCTGGCGGTAAAACTCCAGGGACAGCTTGGCTATCCGCAGCAGGAAACTCAGCCGGGGAAGGCCCCGACCTTCCCGTGCACCCCGTTTCCCCCGGGTATGCCGGAGGAGCCACCGGCGTCGGTCGACAAGAACGAGATCATCACCGAACTCCAGCTCTATGCCTCCACGATTCGGTCCATCGATGCGCGCGCCCGGCAATTGAAATTGCTGGTGCCGAACAGCGAATCCGACCCTTGCAACTCCATCCGGAGAGAGCCGGCAAAGTTGCACGCGGTATTCCAACTGCCTGCGGGTCTGCCGAATCTGGCCCAGGCCGCGCAAGACCGGACCACGCTTTACCAGGACATACGGTACTTTGCCCAGAACCTGCTGGACGACGAGTCGTTTTTCTATGGCGCGATCACGACCTGCATTCTTCCGGTTTTGTATGCGCTGCTGGGAACCTGCGCCTACCTGCTGCGCACCTTCGAAGAGCAGATGAACAGCCGGACCTTCCTGCCTTCGGAGGCGAATTCCGCACGGTTTCTGATTGCGGCCATTGGAGGCGCCGTGGTCGGCCTGTTCAACAACTTCAACATTTCGCAGGGAGCCTCTCTGTCACCGCTGGCTCTCGCCTTCCTGGTGGGCTATGCGGTGGATGTGTTCTTTGCTTTTCTTGAGGGCCTGTTGCAGATGTTCACCCGCAACACACACGCGGCGCCAGCGACTGCGAAGAACAAGCCGCCTTCGACTTAGTACTACAGTTGTAGATCCTTGATTGGCTGGGATTCCTGAACGGCCCGGGCCTGAACAGGCTGCGGAAAAAGGTCGACTTTTGCGGAAGAGCCGCGATAAACATCCCTCCGCGGCTAAAGCCGCGCTGATTCTGCTAGTTTTATGCGGGGGTTAAAACCCCCGCCTCCCTCCGGATCGAGTTTTTCCGCAGCCTGTGAAGGCCCCCGTCAGGAAGCGGCGGTTTCAGTGGACTTAAGTCCCCTGCTCCCTCCGTGTTTTCCGAAGTACAACTGTAGTGCTCTTCAGTCCCTTACTCCCTCCGTGTTTATCGAAGTACAAATGTTGTACCAGGGAAGCGCGGCTGGAGTTGTTGGGTAACTCGGGTACAGATGGAAAGAGGTGCCCCTGGATTCGGGCACCTCGCTGTTTGTTCATCAACTCGCTCGTCGCCGGAATTGGTCACGGAGTTATCTGGATTCCGATGGCTGCTACGGTTCCACGACCGCCTTGGAGAGGTTTCTGGGCCGGTCCACGTCCACACCGTGCTCCAGCGCCATGAAGTAAGCGAAGAGTTGCAGCGGAATCACTTCAGAGATGGGCAGCAGGTACTCGTTGGCCGGCGCAACCTCAACGCAGTCGCTGACCAGCGCCGCCACTTCGCGGTCTCCGGCGTTGGCGATGGCGATCACCCTGGCTCCCTGTTCCTTCATGTCGACCAGCAGTTGCACGGTCTTTTCGTAGCGCATCACCGAGTCTTTGTTCGCGCGGTCCACGGTGGCCACCACAACCAGCGGCACGCTGTCAGAGACCAGCGCATTCGGCCCATGCTTCAACTCGCCGGCCGGGTAGCCCTCGGCGTGCACATAGGAGGCTTCCTTCAGCTTCAGCGCGCCTTCGCGGGCGATGGCATAGTGGATGCCACGGCCGAGGTAAAGGAAGGTGTGCGCCGAACTGTACTTCTTTGCCAGCGCAGCCATGGTGATGCGCCAGCCGTCGAGTTGCGCTTCAATGCTGGCGGGGAGCGCCGTGAGCCGCTCGATATTCGCCTTCAATTCGGCGTCGTCCATGCGCCCCAGGCGCCGGGCTTCATACAGTCCCAGAAGGTAGATGACGGCCAACTGGCAGGTAAAACTCTTGGTGGCCGGAATCGCCTTTTCCACGCCCGCGGCCAGCGGCATGGAAACATCGGCCTCCACTGCCATGGTCGACTCGGTTACGTTGGTGATGGCCAGCGTCCGGTTGCCGTGCTGCTTGACTTCATCGAGGACCGCCAGCGTGTCCGAGGTTTCGCCGGACTGCGAGATCACGATGACCGCGGGACGGCGCGGGTCAGAACCACCGCGGCAGCTCAACTCGCTGGAGTACTCCACATCCACCGCAAAACCGCACATGTCTTCGAGCAGGATTTCCGCGGCCAGACCGCAATGGCGGCTGGAGCCCGATGCCGCAATCAGCACTTCGCCGGCCGGATTGGCCCAGCCCGCCAGGCGTTCCGCGACTTCCCGCTTCAGGTTCTTGCCATCCAGATAAAGCGCCAATGTACGGCTGAGGGCTGCCGGCTGCTCATAGATTTCGCGCAACATTTCATGCGGAAAGGTCTTGAAATCGCTCATTTTGGCGCAAATCCTTCTGGGCTCTTTTTGGCCCTAAAACGATCATATACCAGCCACTTGTTCAATTAGTTGACTGTATTTGCGAAAAAGTGCACGCTTTCCGCAAGGAATTGCACTGAATCTCGTTCATTCTTGCTTGAAAGAGATAGAATCTCAGCGGTATGTCCGACGCACTCAATCGCCGATCTGAGCTGATCATCAAATTCCTTCTGAGAACCGGAACGGCCACGATCGAGGAGATTCTCGATGTAGCCGGCTCATCGGCGCCCAGCATCCGCCGCGATCTGGCACGACTTGAAAGCCGCGGGCTCATCCGCCGCACCCATGGCGGAGCAACCCTGGTGGAGCCGCTTCTTTACGAGCCCTTCCGCTACGACAGCTCTTTTCTGGCGCGCGAGCAGCGTTTTGCCCAGGAAAAGCGGCGCATCGGCCTGGCCGCGGCAGAACTGGTGCTGGCCAACGAAACCATTGGGTTGACAGCAGGCACCACTACCACCCACATTGGCCGCAGCCTGCGCCATCGCGACAAGATTCAGGTGGTCACCAACGCCATCAACATCGGCATGGAACTGTGCAACCAGCCCGGCATCCGCACCTATCTGACCGGCGGCGTGGTTCCCTGGGCGTGGTCGTTCTCGCTGACCGGCAATGCGGCGCTGGACTTTCTCGACGATGTCTATATGGACAAGGTGTTTCTTTCGGTGACAGGGCTGGATGCCGAGCGCGGCGCCACTACTCTGGAGCCGGACGAAGCCCTGGTCTACCGCAAAATGCTCAAACAGGCCAAGGAAACCATCGTGGTGGTCGACTCAAGCAAGCTGGGCAAGGTCAGTCCGGCCTTCATCTGCCCGGCCAGCGAAATTCACCTGCTGATTACCGATACCGGGGCTACGAACGAAGCGCTGGCCCCTTTCGAGCGCCAGGGCATCCGCATCATTCGGGCTTGAGCTGGCAGCTCAGCAACCCGACCACCGTGCGCACATCGGCCTCCAGAATTGCCGCATCGTCTCCGTAGACGTTCTCGCGCTCGGATCCCCGCTCGGTCAACGACCCGTGCAGGCAGGGAACGCTGCTCCGGTCCAGAACCTCAACCAGATTCGTCAGCCGCAACCCGCCCCCGGCCATGATTTGAATGCGTTCTCCGGCCTGGCGCACCAGTTTGCCCAGCACTTCCGCGCCTGTGAGTACATCTGGCGCGCCGCCCGAGGTCAGCAGGCAATCCGCACCTGTCTCGATGACCGCCTCCAGGGCTTCCGCCTTGTCGGAGGTCTCGTCGAAGGCACGATGGAAGGTCACTTTCATGGGGCGGGCCAACGCAACCAGCTCGCGGCTGCGGGCCACGTCCACACGGCCGTCGGCCAGCAGTACGCCCAGGACCACTCCGGCCGCGCCTGCCTTTTTCACCCAATCGATCTGCTGCCGAATCTGCTCGAACTCCGCGGGTGAGTAGACAAAATCCCCACCACGCGGGCGGATCAGCACATGCACTGGAATCCGGAGCGACTGGATGGTAGTTGCCGTCAACTCCTCGGTGGGCGTAACTCCGCCAATCTCCAGCGACGTGCACAACTCCACGCGATCCGCGCCGCCTCGCTCGGCGGCCTGTGCGGACGAGAGGCTTTCCACGCACAATTCAAACAGAACTTTCTTCAATATTTCGACCGGCAAAATCCGAACTCCCCTGGCTGCCGGCGGTTGCCGGGCTTTCTGAGCATAGGCGCAGGCTGGCGCGAATTGTCAAGGAAATGATTATTTCTGGCAGAATCGCTCAGAACACAAAATCAGGACGCAGCGTCGCGAATGGCCATGAGGCCGCGCAGGTCCTTGACCACAATCTCCCGCGCATCCACCTCGAGGAGCCCTTCGGCCTGCAGCCGCATCAGGTTGCGGGAGACCAGTTCGCGCACCGTTCCCAGCCGGTTGGCCAGTTCCTGGTGGCTCGACGGCAGCAGAAATTCGATGCCGCGCGCCGTCTTCTTTCCGTCTGTTTCGGCGATCTTCAGGAGGGCCGAGACCAGCCGCTGGCGAATGGTGGTGAACGACAGCTCCTCGATGATTCCCACCAGTTGGCGGAGCCGCGCGCCCACCACGGAGAGCACCTTCAGCGCCACTTCGGGATGCTGGATGCAGAATGCCTGGAAATTGTGCCGCGAGATGAAGGCCATTTCGGTGTCTTCAATGGCCACGACCGATGCCGGATAGGGACCGCCGTCGAAGACCGGCAACTCCGCCACCGAGCCGCCCGGCCCTTCGACGGTCAACACCTGTTCGCGGCCGCTCGCCGAGGTTTTGAAGATGCGGACCTTGCCGCTGGCTACGATGAGCAACCCGACGCAGGGCTCGCCTTCGCTGAACAGCAGTTCGCCGGCGCTGAAGTGCTTGCGCGTGGTCAAGGCGGCCAGCGACTGCAACTCCGCTTGGGACAAGTCGGCCAGCAGGGCCGTCTTCCCGAGAATTTCTCGCAGGTCGGTGCGCGCAGCGTTCACGCAGACGATTCTACGGTATTCTTCTCTACTCGATGGCGAAGACGGCATAGACGGTGGCTTCTTCGCGGATGGTCTGGGGACGGATCGCCAGGCGAGGGAGCGGAATCGAGTTGCTTATTCCCAGGCCGCCGCCCATGCCGAAACCTTGCGCCTGACGCAATGGAAACAGATTTGTATTCGGGGTTTCGTTGCTGGCATAGATCAGTGCGCCCAGCTTGACGTGCAGGCCTTCGGCCATGCGGTCGGCCACGCCATGCGCCTTCACCAGGGCATTTTCCGCGGCCTTGGCCTGAAGCGCTTTTCGGTCGGCGAGCCGCCAGTCGATGACGCCGCTCTTGTTGGCGCCCGCGGCGACCGCGACACGAATCACCTCGGCGGCGATTTGCGGAGGAACCGAGACGGTCCACGACTGGGAGAAGAGAAACTGCCGTTTTGCGCGCTGCTCGGGCGTCTCTTTCTCGTCGAAACTCCGGTTGCGCTGGAGGTTTTGCTGGGCGCTCTCGATGCTCTCGTCTTTCACGCCTGCCTTGTGCAGAGCATCCATGACGGCTTGTGAGAGATTGCCGCCGTCCGCATAGGTGGTCTGCGAGTCCGGCCCGAAGATCTCGAATCCCACAGTGATGGCGGCGATGTCGGCCGTGGCCGTCGCCTCATCCGTGGCGCTGATGGCGATGGTCTTGTTGTCGCGATTGATCTGAATGGTCTGCTCTGCGGCAACGCCTGCCGCCGCCATGCCCAGCACTGTCCAAACCGTTATTTTCGCAATGCGCATCATCGATTTTCCCTCCGCCGGATCTCGCAGCGAACAGTAACACAACCCTGTCCACCGCGGGATTGCCGTGCCTCTCCATGAACAGACGGATTGAAGGCTAAAGTTTCCCACCCTTGCGACAGAAAAAAGTCGCAAGGATGGGGCACCCGGCTAAAGCCCCGTTGATTTTGCGGCATTTGCGGCACGACTGAAGTCGTGCCCTGTTACAAAGCGAACAAATACTACAGTTGTACTTCGCCAGAATGCTCGAATAGGACAAGGCCCGGGCCTGAAGGCCCCCTCTGTTTTACGGCTGTTTCAGGGGCCTGAAGGCCCCTGCTCCCTCCGTAAAGGTCGATCTACAACTGTAGTACTAATGCAGAGCTTCCCTATTGCTTCTTTCCGTATTTTTCGCCGAAGCGGCGCAGTTTGGCCAGGGTGGCCGCAGCTTCTCCGGAGTCGATGGCTTCGGCGCCCATTGTCACACCCTGCTTTAGATCCACGGCCAGTCCGGCAGCCACCAGGGCCGCGGCTGCATTCAGCAGCACAATCTCGCGCCGTGCCCCGGGAATCCCGGTCAGCACATCGTAGAGCAGGGCGCGGTTGGTCTCCACGTCACCGCCGATGAATTCCTCCAGCTTGACGCGGGTGAGTCCGGCCATCTCCGGCGTCACGCGGGCGGCTTTCAGGACGGATTCGCCGGTTTCCGAGCGCTCCACGCGCGCCACCACGGACTCGCCGGTGGTGGTCAGCTCGTCAATGCCGTCGGTCCCGTGGACCACGAAGGCCCGCCGCGCGCCCAGGGCCGCCAGGGTGCGGCCCACCAGCAGCACCTTGCTCGGCGCCAGCACGCCGATCACCTGGGCTTCAGCCCCCGCCGGGTTGGTCAGCGGCCCCACCAAGTTGAAGATCGTTCGGAAGCCCAACGCGCGCCGCAGCGGCCCAATCTGCTTCATCGCCGGATGATAGAGCGGCGCGTAGAGGAACATGAATCCGGTCTCGCGCAGGCACTCCACGGCCAGCTCCGGGCTCAGATCGATGGGCACGCCCAGCGCCTCAAGCACGTCGGCCGCTCCGCAGCGGGAAGTGACCGCGCGGTTGCCGTGCTTGGCCACCTTGGCTCCCGCCGCCGCCGCCACCAAGGCCGCGCCAGAGGAGATGTTGAAGGTCAACGGGCCGCCGCCGCCGGTGCCCACCACGTCCACCAGCGCCTCCCGCTCTTCGTCAGTCAAAGGAACCGGCGTCACGCGCTGGCGCATCACATCCACAAAGCCGGCCAGCTCCGGCGCCAGCTCGCCGCGGGTCGCCAACACCGTGAGCAGCGCGGCCGTTTCCACCTCCGGCACCTCGCCGGTCAAAATCGTTTCCAGGGCGTGGGCCGCCTGTTCACGGGTCAATGCGGCGCCGTCTTCGGCCAGCGGTTTCAAGTATTCCTTTATAGAGGCCATAGCCTTTATGGTAACGGTCCGCTGCCGCGCCGCGCCCGAGAAAAGCGGACTCGGAAGGTCCGGTTTGCCCCTCCCGCTTGCGCAAGATAGTATTTGTGTACCGCTGGCAGGGTCTTGCTGAACGGGTCGCAACTTCCCCCGGTGCAGCGGCTTGGACGGTATTTACCGAAAATGAAAATTCACGAGTATCAGGCGAAGGAAATCCTGGCAAAATACGGCGTAGCCGTGCCCAGGGGCGAAGTGGCCAACACACTCGAGGATGCCTCGACAGTGGCCCGCAAACTATTTGCCGAAGGCGCCACGGGCGTCGTCGTCAAGGCGCAGATTCACGCCGGAGGCCGCGGCAAGGGCGGCGGCGTCAAGGTGGCCCGCACCCGCGAGGAAGCCGAGGAATACGCCAAAAATATCCTGGGCATGACGCTGGTAACGCACCAGACCGGCCCTCAGGGCCAGAAGGTGCAGCGGCTGCTGATCGAGGAGACGGCGGCCATCGACCGCGAGCTTTACCTGGGCATTGTGCTCGACCGCGCCACCGGCAGGCTGGTCTTTATGGCCTCGCAGGCCGGCGGCATGGAGATTGAAGAAGTGGCCGCGAAAAATCCCGAGGCCATCTTCAAGGAGACCATCGACCCGGCGATTGGCTTTGGCGGGTGGCAGGCGCGCAAGCTGGCCTTCGCCCTCGGCCTGAAGCCAACGCAGATCAACGCGGCCGTCACCTTCCTGCAGAGCCTCTACAAGGCCTTCATTGAGACCGACGCCTCGCTGCTCGAGATCAATCCCTTCATCACCACCAAGGACGACAAGCTCTTCGCCCTCGACGCCAAGGTCACCTTCGACGACAACGCGCTCTTCCGCCATCCCGAGATCAAGGCCCTCCGCGACACCGCCGAGGAAGATCCGCTGGAAGTGGAAGCCAGCAAATACGCGCTGAACTACATCAAGCTGGACGGCTCGATTGCCTGCATGGTGAACGGCGCGGGCCTGGCCATGGCGACGATGGACATTATTCAATATGCCGGGGGCAGCCCCGCCAACTTCCTGGACGTGGGTGGCGGCGCAACCCAGGAACAGATCGAACACGCCTTTGAAATCCTGCTCTCCGACGCGCATGTGAAGGCCATCTTCATCAACATCTTTGGCGGCATCCTGCGCGTGGATCGGCTGGCCACGGGGGTCGTCGCCGCCGCGCAAAATCTGCACGTCAAAGTACCCATTGTTCTTCGGCTGGAAGGCACCAACGTCGAGGAGGGCCGCAGAATCCTCAAGGCGTCGGGTCTCAACTTCCAGGTGGGCGCAACCATGAAAGAAGCGGCGGAAATGGTGGTAAAGGCAGCTGCGAGCGTGGGGGAATAAGATGGCCGTTTTGGTAAGTAAAGAGACACGACTCATCGTTCAAGGCATTACCGGCAAAGAAGGCACCTTCCACGCCATGGGCTGCGCGGAATACGGCACCAAAGTCGTCGGCGGCGTCACCCCCGGCAAGGGTGGAACGATGCACGAGGGCTGGCCGGTCTTCAACACGGTGGCCGACGCGGTGGAAAAGACCGGCGCCAATGCAACCATGATTTTCGTGCCGCCGCCGTTTGCGGCTGACGCCATTCTGGAAGCCGAGGACGCGGGCCTTCCGCTGATCGTCTGCATCACCGAAGGCATTCCCACGCTGGACATGGTGAAGGTGTGGGCCAAGCTGAAAACTTCGAATTCGCGGCTGATCGGCCCTAATTGCCCCGGCGTCATTTCGCCCGGCAAAGCCAAGATCGGCATCATGCCGGGGATGATTCACATGGCGGGTTCAGTGGGCATCGTGTCGCGCTCCGGCACGTTGACCTATGAAGCCGTGCACCAGCTCACCCAGCGCGGCATTGGCCAGTCCACCGCCATTGGGATCGGCGGCGACCCGATCATCGGCACTACGCACATCGACGCTTTGCGCCTGTTGAACGACGATCCCGAAACGGAAGCCATCGTGATGATCGGCGAGATCGGCGGGTCTGCGGAAGAAGCTGCGGCCGAGTTCGTCAAGCAATATGTGAAGAAGCCGGTGGTGGGCTTCATCGCCGGACAGACGGCGCCTCCCGGGCGGCGCATGGGTCACGCCGGCGCCATCATCAGCGGTGGCCAGGGCACCGCCGCCGACAAGATGAAGGCCATGACTGCCGCGGGAATCCACGTGGTGGTTTCACCGGCGGAGATCGGCGCTACGCTGGCGCGTGTGATTGGCAAAGGATAGGTTGAGAACTTCCTGATTTTTCGCGATGGCGGATTGGATTTTCCTGGAGGCATAGAACGATGATTCACGACGTGCTTCATCAACTGTTTCAGGCGCATTACATCCACGAAGTTCTCCATCTGCTCAGCGGGTGTGTGGGCGCGTTCTTTGGGACGTTTGCCTACTTCCGGATATTTCAAAAACGCAATTAGTATGGTGAATCCAAAGTTTGTTGAAGATCAACCGCAGGTCCTTCGATTGCGATTGGCGCACAACCACCCCAGCGACGAAGACCTGTCGCCGGGGACCCCGGTCACGCGCCAATCTCCGCTCAGGATGAACAAAAACGTTGAATAAGGAGTTTTATAAACAAAATTAGCAAGTTAGCTTCCGCTCCGCGGAAATCGCGAGTTAGCGAGTTGGCGGCAGTTCATCCCAGCCGTAACTCGTCGTTGCGAGTTGGGATGCTCAGGATGACAGCAGTGATTTCTCAGAAGGACAGCGGCAGTTTTGTGGTGGGTCGAACAGCGTGGACCGGGAGGTCCACGCTACAGCCGACCGGGAGGTTGATTACATGACAGCGCCGGCTCCTTCGAGCCCGAGTAGACTGGTTGCTGCTAGACGCCCA
>Ga0302282_1003319_pt1 | contig 10730 bp, 10 predicted proteins | sample III_Fen_E1_3_FD_198763 | JGI IMG/M metagenome (GOLD analysis project Ga0302282, IMG submission 198763) | Peat permafrost microbial communities from Stordalen Mire near Abisko, Sweden - III_Fen_E1_3 | ecosystem: Environmental > Terrestrial > Soil > Wetlands > Permafrost | place: Sweden: Abisko... | reverse complement strand
CTGTACGAGTTGCGAGAGTTCAAGGGGCGATTCGTCCAGCTTTTTTGAATAGCTCAGAAAGACACCTTTTCCGCCCCTTCCATTTCCTGCATCTAACGGTCTGTACCCCGAAATGGAGATCTCTTTTGCTCAATCGCTCAAACTGGAAGTTAAACCTCCTCGCCGGAAGCCTTGTCCTGGCCACCCTCACCGCACCGGCCTTCTCTCAAATTAGTTTGGGCGTCATTATCGGTCGTCGCACACCACCGCCGGTTCGTTATGAGCGCCGCCCGCCGCCGCCCGCCGAGGGCTACTCTTGGGTCGATGGGTATTGGGGGGTCGACCGAGGCCGTTACGTCTGGGTTCCCGGTGTGTGGCAGAGGCCCCCGTACGAAGGCGCTTACTGGAACCACCCGCACTACGAGCACGAACGAGACGGCTGGCACATGCAGGAAGGCCACTGGGATCATGAAGATCACAGCAGCCACCACGACGACCGTCCAGACAACCGCCGCTAAACTTCCTCTCTGACAGTTCAACCGGGTGCCCCACATCTCGATTCTGAGATGTGGGATTTCCGCGTCTCTACCCCAGCACCACAATCGGCTGCATCAGCGTCCCCGCAATCCGCTTGGCAATCCCCAGCAGCTCCGCCGGGCCGGTAAACACCTTCACCAGCGCCGCGCCCGAGTACTCCGGCAGGTTCACCTGCATTCCATTGCGCAGCCGTCCCGCCACCTGCTCATCCACCGTCACCGACGGCATCTCCGGCAGCAGCGTCCGCGGATGCGGCATCCGCCGCGCAATCTCCTCCGGCCGGCCCGCCAGCACCTTCAGCTCGTCCAGCCCAATCGCCTGCGCCAGCGTAAACACCCCGGCCCCGGTCCGCCGCAGCGTCGCCAGATGCGCTCCGCAGCCCGCCAGCGCACCCAGCTCATGCGCTACCGAGCGCACATATCCGCCCGCCGAGACCTCCATCTCGAACCGCGCCAGCTCGCCGTCCAGCGACAGCAGCTCAAACCGATGGATCACAATCCGCGCCAGCTTCATCTCCACCGGCTTGCCTGCGCGCGCCAGCTTGTGCGCCGGAACTCCGCCAATCTTCTTCGCAGAGAAGACCGGCGGCATCTGCTCCATCTCGCCGTGGAATCGCGCCGCCAGCCCGCGCAATTCTTCCAGCGTCTTCCCCAAAGCTCGAACCTCGCCCGCCGCCGTTCCCTCCGCGTCGAAGGTGTCCGTCGCAAATCCAAACCGGATCGTCCCCTCGTACGCCTTCTCCGCCGTGCCGAAGAACTGGGCCAGCCGCGTGTACTTGCCCAGCAGCAGGGGCAGCACTCCGGTCGCCATCGGGTCCAGCGTTCCCAGGTGCCCCACCGAGCGCTCGCCCGTCGCCCGCCGCACAACATCCACCACATCGTGCGAGGTCATCCCCGCAGGCTTGTCCACTACCAGCAATCCATTCATCGTCTATTCAGATTACGCGTCCCAACAAATTCGTGTCTTCGTCCGGAAGGAGTGTCCGCGTCGTCATCCTGACCCTGAGCCGAGCCAAAGGGGATACAATTGGCCCATTCTTTTGACGAGGCTCTTTTATGCAAGCAGCCATCGATTCGTGCCGTCTAGGGATGCTGTTCGCATGCCTCATGGGTGGCGCGGTGTTGTGCGCGCAACAGTCGGCGGGCGTGCAGAGCGAAAATGGCGTCTATACCCTTCACGCAGACACACACCTGGTCCTGCTGGATGTGACGGTCATGGATAAGCAGAAGCATCCGCTGGCCGGGCTGACGAAGGATGACTTCAAGCTCCTTGAGGATGGGCAGCCGCAGACGATCAAGTTCTTCGAGGAGCATGCGCCGGTCGATCCCGCGGAGATCGCGCGGCAGAAGGCTGCGGCACTGGCGGGCCAGCCGCCGAATACATTCACTAACTACGAACCATTTACCGGCAGGCCGGTCACGGTGCTTCTGCTCAACGAACTCTTCTCGTTGCCGGCGAGAGATTTCAACCCTCTGAACCCGGAGATGTCCCCCCTCCGTCAGCGGATGATCGAGACAGTGCAAAATGCACCGCCGGACACTCCATTTGCGATCTATCGGCTGGACTCGGAGTTGCGATTGGTGCAGCCGGTCACCACAGACCGCGCGTTGCTACTGGCGAGGATCAACGTGTTATGGAAGACCCCCCAATTCGGCTCGGAGCGGATGATCAACCCCACGGGGCTTCCCCCAGAAGCGGATATACCGGTGCGGCGCAGGTTCACCTCGGATGCGATGAAGCAGCTGGCTTCGAGCCTTAGGGGAGAGCCTGGGAGAAAGAGTCTCTATGTCTTTACCGGAGGATTCCACTGCTCGGTTGTGGCGCCAGGCGCGGAGTTTCTTCCGGATTGCCCGGATTTGCAGTTTCCGAATGACACCATGGAATACCTGTGTGGGTTGATGGATACGCTCGAGCAGGGACGGATGTCGATTTACCGCGTTTACCCGATGCCGGGGGAAATCGGCTACGGCTTCGGATGCCCGGCATCGGCCGATCTCGGGACCAGCGCGAACTACTACACGCTGTATTACACGCCGACAAACGGAGACTGGAATGGCAAATACCGCGAGACCACGGTAGAGGTCGCGGATAAAAAAGGGCTGCACCTGGCGTATCGGAAGGGATACTACGGCACGCCGGAGAACGCGGAGGCTCACTACTACACGGCGCAGAGGCCCGCTGCTGTACCGGTTGTGCCAGCCTCCGGCGGGGTAGGCTCGAATGGCCCGACGATAGCGGCAACCACCGTTGCACCGGCGACTGCGGACTCGGAGAGCCTTGGCACCGGCGACACGGAGGCCAAGTCAACGCAACAAATCCTATTGCGCCGGTGAGGCGCCGAGAGCCTGGGCACCGGCGCGGCTCCGGTAACGCCTACCCCGTCAGCGGCGGTCTTTAGCGTGCAGGTGATTCCGGCGGACACGACGGTGGTTCCAGCTATTGCGGCCAGAGCTACAGACAAGGAAAAGCAGACGCAAAAGCAGGAGCAGGAGTACAGGCAACTCATGCTGCGCCTCTCGATGCCTGCGAGCGAGTTCAAGGTCATGCCGTCTGATTCCGGCCAGTACGTTGCGCGCCTACAGATTAGCGCGGTGGGCTATGCAGGGGGCAGGCTGGCGTCCTCAAATGGGAGCCAGGCGGTCCAAATGGAAGTGAACTTCAATGGGGCTACAGATCCCCGTATCGCGACGTCCACGATTACAGCGACGCTGACACTGAACGTTCTGGAGCATGACAAAAGTCGCTGGCTGTTGGTGACCGTTCGGGATCTGGCGACAGGGCAACTTGGGAGCATGGTGATCCCAATGGAGCAGGTTAAGATGCCGGGGAAGCAGTGAGGATTTGTGGTTAAGCCTTTCACTCATCTACAGCACACCGTCATTCCGCCGCACCAGCGACAGAAACTCATTCCGCGTCTGCGTCTGCGTCTTGAACACGCCGCGCATCGCCGAGGTCACCGTCGCCGAGTGCTGTTTCTCCACGCCGCGCATCATCATGCACAGGTGCTGCGCCTCCACGATCACGCCCACGCCCTGCGGCGCAATCGCCTCCGCAATCGCGTCCGCAATCTGCGTCGTCAGCCGCTCCTGCACCTGCAACCGCCGCGAAAACATCTCCACCAGCCGCGGAATCTTGGACAGCCCGATCACGCGTCCGCTGGGCACATACGCCACATGCACCTTGCCGAAAAACGGCAGCAGGTGGTGCTCGCACATCGAATAGAACTCGATGTCCCGCACCATCACCATCTCGTCGTACTCCACCTCGAACAGCGCCCCGTTCAGCACCGTTCGGACGTCCATAGCGTATCCCTGCGTCAGGAACGCCATTGCCTTCTCCACGCGCTCCGGCGTCTCCGCCAACCCATCCCGCGTCGCATCCTCCACCAACCGCGACAGCAACTCCCGATAAAGCTCCTGCGTCGTCAGCTCCACCGCTGTTCCCGTTTTCATAACCGCCGCCTTCTTCAACTTCATACCTTTCCGTGCACTCATATCGTTTCAACCTCTCCCATACTCATCGCCAATCTCGAACGAATTGTTCCCCGTCTCTTCAATCCTCACCCGCACAACCCGCGCCCCGCGAAATCCCTGAAATATCCGGTGAACCACACGCGTAAAGTTCTCCGTTGTCGGCACAAGTTCGCGAAACTCATCCAGCGTATTCAGATTCATCCCGTCGAATCGCTCGATCAGTTGCGTCCTTGCAAACGCATCCAGCGCGCCCAGGTCGCAGACCATCCCCGTCTCCGCATCCACCGGCCCGCCCACTGTCACTTCCACTCCGTAGTTGTGCCCATGCCCATGCGGGTTGTTGCACTTCCCATAGACCGCGCGGTTCTGCTCCGCGCCGTACGCCTCAGTGTGCAGCCGGTGCGACGCACTCAGCCGGTACCGCCGCGACATATACGCCTTCGGCCCCGCGCTTCGTCGTACTTCGCAAGCCTCGCCAGCCGCCATCAACGCTCCCCGTAGTAGTCCGCAAACAGATCGGCCATCTCATACACGCGCACTCGGTGCAGCTTCGCGCCAGGAATCTTTCCCTCCAGCCGCCGCCAGATCGCAATCGCAATGTTCTCCGTCGTCGGCACGCGCCCCGTTTCCGCCGCGAACTCCGGCACCTCCAGATTCAGATGCCGATGGTCATAGACGCTCACCACCTCGCGCTCCAGAATCTCCTTCAGATCCTTCAGGTCAACCACAAATCCCGACACCGGATCGACCTCGCCGGCCACTGTCACCTCCAGCGTGTAATTGTGCCCATGCCCGTTCTTGTTCGCGCACCGTCCAAAGACGCGCTCGTTCTCGGTCTGCGTCCACGCCTCGTTCCAGTAGTAGTGCGCCGAAGAAAACTCAGCCTTCCGTGTCAGCAGAATCATCGTGCCTCACTCATCTCAGTCATTCATTTAGATGTAGCAGCAACCGCTTCGATGCGTCGCAAATCCGATCCACGAAGTCTATCGCCCAACCTTGTATCTCCGCCCCTTCCAGTCAACCGACCTGGTAACCCGATGATGGAAATGACTGCGCAACAACAGCCAGCAGAACATCGGAATCCCCAGAATCGAGATCGCCACGTCTCCCGCCGGAAAGTTAGACCGAGCCACACGCCCATAGAACCCCCACGTGGTCCGCATCCACACCAACAGGATCGCCCAGCGCTGCCATATCACCAGCAGCGGCATCCACCACGCCAGCGCCGGCAGGCCGAAAAACAGCATGAACTGCAGCAGCTGCATCCCGGCCAGCAGCAGCGCGCTCGGGAACAGCAGCGCCAGGTTCTTCGTCCAGCCCTCCACCATCTCCGGCAGCGTGCGATACATCCTCGCCGCCAGCGCGTCCGGCGCGTAGCGGAAACGAATCCCGTGCCGCGCCCGCTTGATCTTGCGCGCCAGAGCCACGTCCTCCAGAATCTCCTGCCCCACCACGCGATGCCCCCCCACGGCGAAGTAAGCCTCGCGTTCCACCAGCAGAAACTGCCCATTCGCCGCCGCCAACCGGCTCGCTGGATCGCTCACCCGCTTCGGAGGATAGGCGCTTGCCAGCTCCGAAAACACCAGCGGCATCACTGCCCGCTGCCAGAAGCCCTCCACAATCTGCCGCGGCGAGTAACTCAGCAGAGCCGCTCCATATTTCTTCGCCTCATGCAGCGCCCGCCCCAGGTCGCCCGGCTCATGCACCGTGTCCGCATCGGTAAACAGCAACCACGACCCGCGCGCCCGCTGCGCCCCCGCCCAGCACGCATTCGTCTTTCCGGTAAACCAGCCCCGATCGCTCTGGTCCAGCTTGGGAGCCTCGATTACCACCACTCCCTCGCGCCCAGCCGCGGCTGCCCGCGCAATCTCCCGTGTCCCATCCGTCGAATCGTCATCGACGACGATCAGCTCCCACTCCACCCCCAGCGCAAACCCCACCTCCGACTGCGCCACCAGCGACCGCAGGCACTCCCCCAGCACCGCCGCCTCGTTGCGCGCCGGCACCACCACCGACAGCCGCAACCGCGTCTCCGCGGACGCCGCAACCACCCCGCTCTTCCCCGACCCTTCGCCCGCATCGCTCACAGATTCGTATTATAGAAAGCAGGAGCCTTGCGTGCGCAAAGCCAGACCGACTCTTCGATCCGCAGTTCTTCTTCTCGCCCTCTGCGCGCTCTCCCTCACCGCCTGTGACCGCGGCGACCACCCCGCGCGCATCGGCTCCCCCGCCCCCCAGTTCACCCTCTCCGACGGCACGCAGAACATCGACCTCGCCCGCCTCCGCGGCCACATCGTCGTCCTCCACTTCTGGGCCACCTGGTGCGCGCCCTGCGTGGTGGAGATGCCCAGCCTCGTAGCTCTCCAGCGCCGCCTCCCGCAGGTCACCGTCCTCGCCATCAGCCAGGACGAAGACCCAGCCGTCTACCGGCAATTCCTCCTCGACTACCACGTCGACCTGCTCACCCTGCGCGACCCCGCCGCCCGCATCCCTCGCCTCTACGGCACCATCAAGATTCCCGAAACCTACATCATCGACTCGCGCGGCATTCTCCGCCGCAAGTTCGTCTCCGCCCAGGACTGGACCAGCCCCGAGATCATCGACTACCTCACCAAGCTCTAAGAATTATTCACGATAGATAACACAGAAGAATTGTCATTCTGAGCGGAGCGAAGAAACCCCGTATTTGTCCTTCGGATCGGGAATTCGCATTCAGACAAACCGCCGTTACACCACAAAGTACTTCGCCTGCGGATGATGCACCACCAGCGCGTTCGTGCTCTGCTCCGGTTCAATGTGGTACCCCTCGGTCAGCCGCACGTTGATCTTCTCCTCCGGCTTCAGCAGCGCAAAAATCTTCGCCTGGTCCTCCAGATTAGGGCACGCCGGGTAGCCGAACGAGTAGCGCGATCCGCGGTACTTCTGGTGGAACAGGTCGCGTACTTCCGGTGCGTCCTCACCGTCGATACCCAGCTCCCTGCGCATCACAACGTGCATATACTCCGCCAGCGCCTCGGCCGTCTCCACCGAGAGCCCATGCAGGTAGAGATATTTCGTGAAGTCCCCGCCCTCGAAGAGCTTCTGCGTCGCCTCGCTTGCTCTGCTTCCAATCGTCACCACCGAGAAGCCAATCACATCCATTCGCCCGGATGATTTTGGCGAGAAGAAGTCCGCAATCGACAGCAGCCGTCCCTCCCGCTGCCGCGGAAAATCAATCCGCAGCAGCTCCGTGCCCTGCGCGTCCGGATCGTAGACAATCACCTCGTTGCCCTCGCTCTGCGCCGGATAGTACCCATAGACCACCTTCGGATCGAACCATCCGTTCGCAATCACCTCCTGCTCCAGCTCCTTCAGAATGGGCCGAAACTTCTCCTCCACCAGCCGCACATAGTCGGTGGCCGAAGCCGTCTTCAGTTGCCACTGGTTCTTGAACAGCGCCGTCTCGTTGATGTACTTGTACAGCTCATTCAGGTCGAAGTCGCGCCGCGTGCGCACGCCAAAGAACGGCGGCACTGGAATCTCGTCCACATCCTTCACAATGCTTGATCGCTCCGTCGTCGCGGCTGGCAGCGACGCCAACCGCTCCGCCGCGCCCGGCCGGTTGAACTCGCGCCGCGTAGCCCCGTCGCTAAGCCGCTTCTCGCGCACGCTCGCGTCCTCGTCCGTCAGATCGCTCATCACATGCAGCCCCGCGAACGCGTCCTCCGCGTAGAAGACCGCCGAGCTGTACTCCTTGCGCAGATCGTCCTCCACATACTTCCGCGTCAGCGCCGCGCCCCCGCAGATCACCGGAATCCGCGACTGGATCAGTTGCAGATCCTGGATTACGTACTTCATCTCCAGCGTCGATTTCACCAGCAGCCCCGACAGCCCAATCGCATTCGCATTGTGTAGCCGAGCGGCCTCGATAATCGCACCTGCGGGCTGCTTGATGCCGAGGTTCACCACCTTGTACCCGTTGTTGGACAAAATAATATCCACCAGGTTCTTGCCGATGTCGTGTACGTCTCCCTTCACCGTCGCCAGCACCATCGTCCCCCGCTGGTTGCCCTCGGACTTCTCCATCTTCGGCTCCAGATACGCCACCGCGGCCTTCATCGTCGCAGCCGAGTCCAGCACGCTGGGCAGTTGCATCTTGCGCGCGCCAAACAGCTCGCCAACCGTCTTCATCCCGTCCAGCAGCACCGTATTGATCAGCTCCAGCGGCGTGTAGCGCGCGAGCGCCGACTCGATAATCTCCTCCAGCGACTGCTTCTTCTCGCCCTGTCCCAGCCCGCGTTCTCCATTGATAATCAGGTGTTTCAGCTTCTCCTCGTCCGTCATATCGTCGGTCGAGGCCGCTGTCTCCTCCTCCGCGCCTGCGCCCTTCGTCAGCCCCGTGAAGTACTGCATGTAGACCTGTAACGGGTCCTGCTCCGTCTGCACATTGCGGAAGATCAGGTTGCGCGCCAGTTCAACTTCAGCTTCAGGAATTTTGTATAACGGATAGATTTTACTGTAGTTGACAATTGCAGAATCCAGCCCGCGATCCACCGCCTCCTTCAGAAACACGCTGTTCAGCACACGCCGCGCATAAGCATTCAGCCCGAAGCTGATGTTCGAAACGCCCAGCGTCGTCCTGCACTCCGGCAGCTCCAGCTTGATCCGCCGCACCGCCTCCAGCGTCTCCATCCCCGCCGTCCGATAGTCCTCCTGGCCAGTAGTAATAGGCAGCGTGAGTGCGTCGAAGATCAAGTCCTGCGAGCGCAATCCATACTTCTCGGTCGCCAGCTTGTGGATGCGGTGCGCAATGGCAACCTTTTTGTCCGCCGTCAGCGCCATGCCGTCTTCATCAATCGTCAGCGCAATCACCGCAGCACCGTAACGTCTTGCCATCGGCAGCACCTGCGAAGTCCGCTTCTCGCCATCCTCCAAATTAATGGAGTTGATGATCGGCTTGCCAGGAATCCGCTTCAGCGCCTCCTCAATCACATTCGCCTCGGTCGAATCGATCAGGATTGGCGCGGGTACGCGCGTCGCCACCTTCTCGATCACGCCGTTCATGTACGCAACCTCGTCCTCGCCCACCACCGCGCAGCAGATGTCCAGCAGTTGCGACCCTTCATTCACCAGCCGCTTCGCCATCGTAAAAATGCCGTCGTAGTCCGCCGCGCGCACCATGTCTTTGAAGTGCGCAACGCGCGTCGTTGCGTTCATCTCCTCCGCGATAATCGCCGGCTGCCCATCCACCTCCAGAGGCACCACGGAGAACGCGCTCGCCGCCACCGACTGCGGCTTGTTCTCGCGCACCAAAGGCCTCACCCCAGCCACAGCCTCCGCCGCCGCCTTGATGTGCGCCGGCGTTGTGCCGCAGCAGCCGCCAATCACGTTCACGCCGTACTCACTCACAAAACGCCGATGGTGCTCCGCAAACTCCGCCGGCGTCAGCTTGTAGACGGCATGTCCGCCTACGTTCTGCGGCAGCCCCGCGTTCGGCAGCACGCTCACCGCCATCGTCGCGTTCTGGCACAGGAACCGAACAGCGTCGTTCATCTCCGCCGGCCCGGTCGCGCAGTTCATCCCAACCACTTCGGGCCGGAAGCACTCGATCACCGCCAGCGCCGCGCCGATCTCCGTGCCCAGAAGCATCGTGCCGGTCGCCTCCATCGTGATCTGCACCTGTATTGGCAGCGTCACGCCGGTATTTCTCATCGCGTCGTGACAGGCGGCAACCGCAATCTTCACCTGCAAAATGTCCTGGCACGTCTCCACCAGCAGCACGTCCACGCCGCCCTCGATCAGCGCCTCCGCCTGCTCCACATAGCTCGCCAGCATCGCGTCGTATCCGATGTGCCCCAGCGAGGGCAGCTTGGTCGTCGGCCCCATCGACCCCGCCACAAATCGCGGCTTCTCCGCCGTCGAGTACTCGCGCGCCACATCCTTCGCCAGCCGCGCCGCCGCAATGTTCAATTCCCGCGCGCGATCTGCAATCCCAAACTCGGTGAGCACCAGAGACGATGCGCCAAACGAGTCGGTCTCGATAATGTCCGCGCCCGCCTCAAGGTAGCTCGCGTGGATCTCGCGGATCACATCGGGCCGCGTGACTACCAGAATCTCCGAGCAGTTCTCCTTCCCCGCGAAGTCGCCTTCGACAGTAAGCGCGTAGTTCTGGATCGACGTGCCCATCGCGCCGTCGTAGACCAGCACGCGTTGCTTCAAGAGTTCGAGAAATGTAGGCGATGTGGTCATAGTTGGTTCGTAAAATCGTTCCTGCATGGTGCGAGAGAGCATCTTCTCTAGAATACAGGGGCGCAAGGGGTATCAACATGCTTCTCCGCCAATCGCGAAGCTATGAAACCCCTGTTTTGCTTAAGGGCACGGGTTTACCCGTGCCATAAGTGCTGCATTGGCACTCGGCTTTAGCCGCTGAGGTCGTGATGCAACCCTGTCCCAGGTGTTTTAGACGACATCGAAATACCGTTAGGCCGTATGCTGGTTGTATTCCCGTCTCTGGAGATCTGCCGATGCACCGCACCGCCGTTTCGTTGATGATTCTCGCCACTGGCCTCATGGCCGCGAACTATTCCACTCGAGCGCAGACTCCTGCTGCTGCAATTCCTGCCGCCCCTGCTGCCGCCACATCTTCCTCTGCTTCTGCTGCAAATCCTTCCGCTCCCGCCGCCGCGGCTCAACCGGCATGGATTGTCCGCAGCAACCAGTACACCCAGATGCTCCTCGATGTGCAGATGAAGCACTCGCCCG
>Ga0302282_1003311_pt1 | contig 10741 bp, 8 predicted proteins | sample III_Fen_E1_3_FD_198763 | JGI IMG/M metagenome (GOLD analysis project Ga0302282, IMG submission 198763) | Peat permafrost microbial communities from Stordalen Mire near Abisko, Sweden - III_Fen_E1_3 | ecosystem: Environmental > Terrestrial > Soil > Wetlands > Permafrost | place: Sweden: Abisko... | reverse complement strand
GCCCCCAAATGGCTCAACCAGGACCACTGGGATATCCTCGCCAAGGCAGCCCCCGAAGCCCAGTCCATCGGCCCCGACGGTAAGCCGCAATTCGACTTCGACCTGCTTCCCCACATGGTGCAGACGCTGCTGGCCGACCGCTTCCAACTGAAGAGCCACCTCGAAGACCACGTCATCGACGCCTTCACCTTGGTCGCCGCCGGCCCCAAAATGAAGAAGGCCGACCCCCTCAACCGCACCGGCTGCAAGGAAGGTCCCGGTCCCGACGGCAAGGACCCGCGCATCGCCGACCCCATCCTCGGTCGCCTTTTCTACTGCCAGAACATGACCATGGCGCAGCTTGCCGACCAGCTGCCAAACCTCGCAGGCGGATACATCTTCACCCCCGTCCTCGACTCCACCGGCCTCAAGGACGCCTACGACTTCACCCTCAGCTTCTCGACCGCCGGCCAGCTCCACAGCGCCCCACCGCCGCCGACATCGACTGATCCGAACGCACCCCCAACCTCCGACCCCAACGGCGGTCTCTCCCTGCCCGACGCTATGGCCCACCAGCTCGGCGTCAAGCTCGTAAAAGAAAAGCGCCCCTCCCCCGTCCTCGTAATCGACCACATCGAAGAGCAACCCACGGCCAACTAACGCCGCCTCCCCACGTATTCCGGTTGACCCAGCCCCTCGGCTCCCATACACTTAACAATTGCAGGGATGCGGTGTGTACCCTTCCACCTGCACCCAATTCCCGCCCAAGCCTCCTCGATGGCCGGGCCCAGAAAAGAGTTCCGAATTTATGGCAAATCATGTTTCCTCGCTGAAGCGCGCACGTCAGACCATCACCAAGACCGCGGGCAACCGCGCCAACAAGACCAAGCTCCGCACCACCTTGCGCGGCCTGCGCGAGGCCATTGTCGCCGGCGACAAGAAGACCATCGCTGCCAACTACAGTGAGACCGTCTCCATCCTCGACAAGAGCGTCCAGAAGGGTGTCCTGCACAAGAATACCGCCAGCCGCTACAAGGCCCGTCTGAACGCACGCGTCAAGGCCCTCGTCACCTCGACCAAAGCCGCCTAAGAAATTTCCTCGGCAAATAGCCAGCCCAGCATCCCTGCGGCTGGCCTTTTTGCGCCCCTACTGCGGCGGCTTGGACTTCGGCGTCTCCCCTGGCCCATACAATGTCGGCGGCTTTCGCGGAGCTGTGGGCTGGGCATCGCCTTCCGCCGCAGTCGAGTCTCCTGTCCCCTGCTCATTCGTCGCCGTCTCGCCTCCAGCTGCCGCCGAACCTTGCGCTCCTGCATCCACGACCGAAACCGCCGGACCCGCTCCCGCAGCATCCACCCGCGCTGCACTATTTTGCCCAGTCGCCGCCGCCGCATCCGCCGTGGACACCCTCCGCAACGCATCGTCGATTCTGGCCCCCGTATCTGCCGGAGCCCGGGCCTCCGCCTCTTTCACCGCCACCTGGTCCTCCTTGGTCAGCGAAGGCAGTGGATACACCTCCACAGCCGCCTCGCGCTGCGTATACGCTTCGTAGTCCTTCGTGGCCGCATGATGCACCAACGTCTCACGTACCACGGCCAGCCGCATTCCATCGCCGGACAACGCAAAGTTCTGCCCCGCCCGCTCCACTGGAGTCAAATCGATCTTGAACAACTGCTTGCCGTCGTAGCTCTGAAACACGCGAACCTCCTGCCCCGTCACCAGGCTCGCTGGCAGAGGAGAATCAAGATCGATCAAACCGCCTACGATCGTCCGCCCCAGCGCAAACCGCCCCGCCGCCGGCGCAAACGAGAACGTCGGATTTACGTGGATATCGGTGAAGTTCTGCTGCCACATCTCGTCGCCCTTTAGATTGAATCCAGCAAATTCCTGCCTGTCGTCGCTGCCGCGGCACCCAAACACCACAAACTCACTATGGTCCACAAACGTCGCCCGCGGAAAGCAGGACGTATTGAACGCGAGCAACTCATTCACTTTGCCCGCATGCTCGTCGAAGTTGAACAGCCAGTCTCCCCTCCCCCCGTTCAACACCGCCAGAAATCCGCCCGTCGTCATTGGCAGCGAGGCCGCCTCGCGCGTGCGGATTGCGCCCGCCGTACTGATCTGCAAACCGTCCACGGACTCGTTCGCATTGGCCAGCCGATAGAAGTTAATCTGCACCGGATCTGGATCAGCCGCGGCTTCTCCTAACGACACGGCAACCGTGTCCCCCGCTCTCGCCGGACGCTTCACGGTATATACCGTCAACAGGTCGCTGTCGGACGAAACCAGGATCGCCACAATGTGCCGCTCAATGCGCAGCAGCGGAATCTCCTGAAACGCATCATTCCTGTCCGCCGGCGCCATCGGCGCTATCTCTGTCAGGCGATCGCGCACGCGCAGCAGAAACCGCCCGTGCCCCAGGCTCCACAGGTACTGTAGCCGGTCGTGGACCCGCCACTCGGTCCACGCCACCACCTTCCCCGAAGGTAATTCCACCAGGCATGCCCGGATCGTCCGATCATCGTCATTTGGCAGCAAATCCGCCTCGCGCTTCATCAGTCGCCGCACGGCGAATGTAATCAGCAGATGGTCGTTATCCACAAAGTCGACCGTCAGAGCCGAGTCGCCCGCCAACATCAACTCAGTCGCCATCGCCTGGTATCCCATCGGTTCCAGCGGAATACGCAGCGGTGCTCCCGCATCGCGCGCCATTGCTGTGCCCGCCGACAGCGCCACCAATATCGCCCATACCGCAGCCGCGCGCCGCCAGCCCGTCCCCACACCGCCGCGCGCATCTGCCCTGTCCGCACGAAACGGAAGAACCGCATCGACCTCTCGGGCTGTACCGCGTACCATCATGCCTGTAACATTTCTTTCATTAGTGTTGTGAACCTACTCTTTCACAGACGTGTGAGCGCCGCCAATGGCACCACACGCTTCCCGCATGGAGACCCCAGCATGAGCGAAACAGTCGAAACCACCGCGCCCCGGCACACCAACTCTGCCCGCGTCCTTTCCTTCATCGCAATCGCGGCGCTCGCGGGTTCTGCGCTCCTGCCGGCCGCCGTCATCGCCCAGCAGCCCCCCGCGTCCGCGCCCGCCGCCGAAAAACCCCTCCCCGGTCTCGACCTTTCGTCCATCGATCCTACCGCCGACCCCTGCACCGATATATACAAGTTCGCCTGCGGTAAGTTCGCCGCCAACCATCCCATCCCGGCGGACCAGCCCGGCGTCGACCCCTTCTATGTCCTCTTCAACATCGACACCCAGCAGTTAAACACAATCCTTCAGAAAGCTCAGGCGGGAGGCGCCACCCGTTCGCCCGACGAGCAGAAAATCGGCGACTACTTCAAGGCCTGCATGGACACCTCTGTCATCCAGTCCCAAGGTCTCACCCCGCTCAAGTCTCTGCTTGACCGGATCGATGCGCTCACTCCCGCCAGCCGCAGCCAAATCGCCGCACTTCTCGGCGACTTGCAGCGCTACGGCGTGAACGTCTTCTTCGGATACGGCGAGCAGCAGGACTATAAGGACGCCAGCAAACAGATCGCCTACATCGGCCAGGGTGGCCTCGGATTGCCCGAGAAGGACTACTACCTGCGCAGCGGCGACAAAGACGTAAAGATCCGCGAACAGTACGTCGCCCACATTGCCAAAATGCTCACCCTCGCCGGCAGCTCCCCCGAGCAGGCCCAGAAAGACGCACAGAACATCCTCACCATGGAGACCGCGCTGGCCCAGGCCTCGCTAGGCGTCGTCGACTTGCGCGAACCCGAGAAGACCTATCACCTGCAACCCATCGCCACGCTGGAAGCCAGCCTGCCCGGCTTCAACCTCGCCGCCTATGACGACGCGCTCCACTCCCCCCACGTCACCGAGATCAACAACTCCACGCCCGACTTCTGGCCCGCGATGATCAAGCAGCTTCAGACAGCCGACATCGCAACCATCAAGGCCTACCTGCGCTACCAGCTCCTCACCGCGGTCCCGCGCAATCTGCCGCACGATTTCGACGCCGAAAACTTCGACTTCTACGGACGCACCCTCAGCGGCCAGCCCGAGCAGCGAGCCCGCTGGAAGCGGTGCTCCAGCTCAGTCGACACTGCACTCGGCGAAGCCATCGGCAAAGTGTACGTCGACGACTACTTCGCCGGCGACAGCAAGGCCAAAATGCTCCTGATGGTCCACGACATTGAATCCGCAATGGGCCGCGACCTCGACGAGATCGACTGGATGTCTCCGGCAACCAAGGTGCGCGCCAGAGAAAAGCTCGCCGCCATCGCCAACAAAATCGGCTATCCCGATAAGTGGCGCGACTACACCAAACTCATCGTCAAGCCCGATGATCCGCTCGGCAATGAACTCCGCGCCACCGCCTTCGAGAACGATCGCGAACTCAACAAAATCGGCAAGCCCGTCGACAAAGGGGAGTGGCAGATGTCTCCACCCACTGTCAACGCCTACTACGACGACAGCATGAACGACATCAACTTCCCTGCCGGAATCCTGCAGCCCCCGTTCTACGACCGCTCTAAGGACGATGCCGTCAACTACGGCCACATCGGCGCCGTCATTGGACATGAACTCACTCACGGCTTCGACGACGAGGGCCGCAAGTTCGATGCCAAGGGCAACCTCGACGATTGGTGGACCCCTGAAGACTTGAAGAAATTCACCGTCCGCACCGATTGCCTCGTCAACGAATACGGCTCCTTCACCGCGGTCGACGATGTCAAGGTCAACGGCAAGCTCACCCTCGGCGAAAACACCGCCGACAACGGTGGCCTCCTGCTCGCCTTCATGGCGTATATGCAGCGCGCCAAAGAGGACCACCTCGACGTCAACGCCAAAGTCGACGGCTACACCGGCCCGCAACGCTTCTACATCGCCTTCGCGCAGAACTACTGCTCCAACGAGCGCCCCGAAGCCGTCCGCGAGCAGGCCCTCCAGGATCCTCACTCACCCGACCCAATCCGCGCCAACGGTACCGTCGTCAACCAGCCCGGCTTCGCTGGCGCCTTCGGCTGCAAGAAACCCGCACCCATGGTTCCCGCCAACAGTTGCCGCGTCTGGTAGCTACTGAAGCTCGACCACGGATTCACGCGGATCGGCGCGGATCAAGAACAAGAGCGCGTGTCGTTGATCGCTCCAATGGTGCGGAACTCCATCCCGTATCATCGAAGTTGCGAAAGAGTCCGCTTGCTTTATCCGTTTCGTCCGCGTGAATCCGTGGTTGCGCCTGTCTTGGCTTTCTCATGCCTCGTCCTCTGAAAAACCGTACCCTCGGCTTCGCTTCCTGCACCCTCGCCAGCTCCCTCTGGGGCTGCGGCTTCTTCTTCGGCAAAATCGCGCTGACCGAGATGGGCGTCGGCGCGATGGTGCTCTACCGCTTCCTCTTCGCCACGCTCGCCCTCATCCCGCTGCTCCTCACCCACAAGCCCACCTTCAATCGCAGCGAATGGCGCACCCTCCTCACCTGCGCCTTCCTCGGAATCCCGCTGCAATTCCTCATCCAGTTCTCCGGCCTCAACCGCACCACCGTCTCGCACGCCTCGCTCATGGTGGGCACCATGCCCGTCCTGCTCGCAGTCGCCGCCACCCTCTTCGCCCACGAGCGCATGGACGCGACGGGCTGGTTCTCGCTCGCCGTCTCGACCATCGGCGCGGCCCTCATCGCGCTCGGCGCCCGCCACGCCACCGGCTCCAACTCCCCCACCCTTAGCGGAGACCTTCTCGTCGTCCTCTCCCTCGTCATCGCTCTCGGCTGGGTTCTGCTCAACAAGCACCTCATGGAGCGCCACTCTGCCATTGTCGTAAGCGCCTACGGCATCGCCTCCGGAACCGCGATGCTTTGCCTTTGCGTCCCGTTCCTATACGGTCTGCCGCCTATCCACCACATCTCGCTTCGCGCCTGGCTCGCCCTCGCCGCCAGCGGCTTCCTCTGCACAGCCGCCACCACGCTGTTCTGGAACTGGGGCATGACCCAGGTCCCCGCCTCACAGGCCGGCGTCCTACTCAACATGGAACCCCTCATCGGCTCGATCCTCGGCGTCTTCCTGCTCCACGAAACCCTCGGCCCCAGCGGCCGTCTCGGCGGCGCGCTCATCCTCGTCGCCGCCATCGTCATCACCACCCGCTCCCGCACCCGCGTCGGCGAGCAACTTCCCACCACCTGACCGCTGACCATTAACCACTCGCTTCACACTCTCACCACGCCCCGCCGCACCGTCCGCGCCCAAACCGTAATCAGCGCTACCCCCGCAATCATCAACCCCGCCGCCAGCCCAATCCACAGCCCCACCGCGCCCATCTTCCGACCGAACCCCAGCCAGACCCCCAGCGGCAGCCCAACCACCCAGTACCCCACAATCTGCACATACAACCCCGCATGAGTATTCCCCGCACCCCGTAGCGCGCCCGTCGCCGTTATCTGCACGCCATCAAAAAACTGGAATGCCGCGCCTACCAGCAGCAGCGGAACCGCCGCAGCAATCACCTCCGGCCCCCGCGTAAACCCACCCGCAATCCGCCCCGGCACCGCCAGCAGCACCACCGACATCGCCAGCATGAACCCCGAACCCATCCCGATCGCCGTCCACCCCGACGCCCGCGCGCCAGCCGAATCGCCACGCCCCACCGCCTGCCCCACCCGCACGCTCGCCGCGGCCGAAATCGCAAACGGCACCATGAACGTGAACGCCACGCAGTTCAGTGCAATCTCGTGCCCCGCAAGTTGCACCGGCCCCATCACCCCAATCAGCGCCGTCACCGCCGCAAAGATCGAAATCTCCACAAAGATCTGCCCGCCTACCGGAGCACCCAGCCGAACCAGTCGCCGCACTCGCGTCCAATCTAAGGTTCGTTCCGCCTTGCGCAGCCCATACCCATGCCGCCGATCGACCCACCACACCGCGGTGCCCACGAACGCAGCCAGGTACAGCCGCGCCATCGTCGTCGACCACGCAGCGCCAACCACCCCATACGCCGGAATCCCCATCGAATGCCCTACCACGCTCCAGCGATGCCCGAACAGCAGCAGCCAGTCCAGCCCCGCATTCACCGCGTTCGCCGACACCACTGCCGCAGCAATCGGCCGCACGTGGTTGAACGCCTGCAAGTATCGCCGGAACGTCATATACAGAAACAAGGGCAGCGTCCCCCAATTCAGTGCGCCAAGAAAACCCACCGCCCCCCGCATCACCTCGCGGTCGATCGGCATGTGCGCCATCGCAAACGGCCCCACCCACACCATTCCCATTAAAGCCGCGCTCAGCAGCCCGGCCAGCACCACTCCGCTCAGCAGCCACTTATTCGCGTCGTCCCACTCGCCCGCCCCGTGCGCCTGTGAGATGTACGTATCCAGCCCCAACAGCACCCCGCCAATCCCGAACGCCAGCGTGTTGTACAGCACCTGCCCCAGCGCCACCGCAGAAATCGTCATCGCCGGCCGCGGCAGATGCCCCACCATGATCGTGTCCACCACGCCCATCGACATCCATCCCACCTCCGCCATCACCAGCGGCAGCGCAAGACGAAGCATCGGGCCAATCTCTCGACGTATCGACATAAGAGGGGAAACTCAAATCAACTATAGAGTCTCGCAGACTCGGCCCCTCAGTCTCAAAATCGATGCATCCTTCCAGCCGCTACCCTCCAAGTGCTTCCATGTATAACTTGCTATGCGCACTCCTAGCGATCGCCGCAAGGCGGGCCTGATCCTCGGCGGCCTCGTCCTCTTTCAGTGCTGCTTCCTAGCCCTCTATCTCACCCGCGGACTCCGTCACTTCCTCATCTACCTGGGATTCCTCGCCGGCCGCCATACCCCGCGTTCCGCAGGCTACGCCGCCGCACTCGTCGTCGCCGTCGCCTACATCGCACTTTGCCGCAGACTCCCGTCGGTCCGCGCGGAGTTCGTTCGCCCCTCCGGCCTCAAACTCCTGGCCATCGCTCTCGCCGTCGTTGCGGGCTGTCTCGAGGAGATCGTCTTCCGCGCCTATCTCATGGACTCGCTGCAAAGCGGCGGCCTCGGAGTCATCCTGCAAATCCTTCTCTCCGGCCTGCTCTTCGGCCTTGCCCATGGCATCTGGGCCCTCTTCCGCGGAAGTTGGCAGGCCGGCTTCGGAGCCATCGTCGCCACCGGCATCCTCGGAGCATCGCTCGCCATCGTCTACGTAGTCGGCGGCCGCAGTCTTGCCCCCTGCGTCGCCGCGCACTTCCTGCTCAACATCTTCGCCGAGCCCGGCCTCGTCCTCGCAGCCGTGCGCGGAGAGATGGGCCGCGGACTGCCCACGCCGCCCGAGGCTAATTCTTAGCCCGTCGCTCCACCACCAATTTTCCCTTCGCACATCAACGTCCGGGAGTACACTGGCCCCGTTCCACCCAAGCGAGGTCTCGTTGCGTTCTATCCTCTGTGCCCTTCTCTTTGCATTCACCTTCACCTCAACCCAAATCGCCTCCGCCCAGACCGCGAAAGCTTCCACCCGCAAGCCCGCCCCCGCTGCTTCCTCACCCGCCAAGGCCACAACCCCCACCAACGCAGCCCAGCCCTGCCCCTGCGCCCCGCGCCCGCAACACGTCCAGCCCTACACCGCCAAGCAGCAGACCACCCGAGTTCAGACTCTAGCCGACGGAACCAAGATCACGAACGTCGAAGAAATCTACCTCGCCCGCGACGCCGCAGGCCGCACCCGCAGGGAAACCGTCCGCACCCAGAACGGGGACACGCTGCACTTCTTCGAGATCTTCGACTACGTCACCCAAACCCGCTACAGCTGGAACGTCGGCCGTAATTACCAGCAGATCGTCAACGTCTACCACCAGCGCCCCAACCCACAGCCCACCGCACCGCAACCCGCGCAGCCTCAGCGTTACTACCCGTACCATTCGGATTCGCTGCCTCCGCAGACCATCGACGGCCTTTACGTCGAAGGCACTCGATACACCCGCACCACCCCCGCTGGCTACGCCGGTAACGACCACGACATCGTCACCACCACCGAATCTTGGTACGTGCCCTCCCTCAGCCTGCAAATGCGCATCATCATGGACGATCCGCGCAACGGCAAATCCACCACCGAAACCACCGACGTCAAGCAAACCGACCCCGATCCCGCCCTCTTCCTGCCGCCCGTCGGCTACCAGCTCAAAGACTCCAATCCATAGGGAGCCAATTAACCATCTCCTTGTATATTGATCTCACCTAAATTCCATTCCCATCAAAGGCCACATCGATGCGCACGTCTATTCGCACTGCCCTCTTTCTGCCTGTGCTCCTTCTTTCCGCCGCCCAGGTGCCTGCCCAGACCAATAACTACGTCAACGGCAGCACCGTCACCGGCCACGTCCTCTGCGCGGACACAAACTCCCCTGCACGCTTCGCCAAGATCCTGCTCAAGTCCGCCAAGCCCGACCATACCGGCGAAGACTTCATGAACAACCTGATCAACAATATGCAAAAGTCCGCGGAAAAATCCGGCGACGCTAAACCTCTCCCCCCGGATCGCAAGGCCGCCATGGCCACCGCCGCGCGCGGCATGAACCAGGTCACCGACATGCTCGGCGCCACCACCGTTGGCCTCGACGGATCCTTCAGCTTCGCCGGTGTCAAGCCCGGAACATACTACGTCCACGCAATCTTTCCCGGCTACGTCGACCCCGTCAACCAGTTCTCCGACGAGGACTTCGCCTCCACCGACCCTGCCATCCGCGCCCGCATCGCGTTATTGCCCACGGTCACCGTCAACGGCACAGACTCCGCCCACGCAGACGTCCGCCTGGAGCGCGGTGCCGCCGTCTCCGGTCGCATCTCCTACGACGACGGCACTCCCGCATCCGGCTGGTCCATCGCAGTCGTCAAGCCCAAATCCGCTGAAGATCCCAGCGAAGCCGTCGCTGCCGCCATGGCCCCTGCGCTCGCCATGGGCGGCATGGCCACGGTCTTCAAAACCGACGACCTCGGCCACTACCGAATTTCCGGCCTCAACGCCGGCGAGGTCGTCCTGCGTGCCACGCTCACGGCTACTCCCGTAGGCATCAACGCAAACAATATTTCAGATGGCGGCTCCGGCATCTCCCTCGCCGTCTACTCCGGCGACACCTTCGATCGCGCCAGCGCCAAACCCATCAAGCTCACTGCCGGCGACGAAATCTCCGGAACCGACATCGTCATTCCCGCCAAGAGTCTCCACTCCATCTCCGGCCATGTCGTCTCCAAAAATGACGGCCACGCGCTTAACATGGGCAGCGTCGGGCTCACCGACAAGAACAACCCCGCGCTCCACCTCTCCGCCGCCATTCGCGACGACGGAAGTTTCCACTTCGAATATCTGCCCTCCGGCATCACGTATACCGTCACCATCGGCGACGCAGCCGACGGCCGCCACAAACCGGCAGCCAACAGCTTCATGGGAATGAACATCCCCAACGACGAGGTCCTCCGCAAATATGGCACCGACTCCACCGACGTCCTGCTCTCAGACTCCGACGTGGATTCCGTCAAACTCTCCGCCGCTCAAACCGACTGGAAGCCCACCCCCGGAAAACCCGACTCTTCGAACGTCAACCCAGCCGACCTGCTCAAAGGCATCTTCGACGCAGCCGACTCCAGCGATACAGAAAAGACGGACACAGACAAGACAACCACGCCAAAATAGCACTCACATCTGCAACGCTCAACTTGGTTCGTCGCTACCCTATGCCGCAACCGCCTGCTGGTCGCCCACCCTGCCAAAAACATCGAACGCGTTCTCAGAAAGCTCAATGTCG
>Ga0302282_1003309_pt1 | contig 10744 bp, 8 predicted proteins | sample III_Fen_E1_3_FD_198763 | JGI IMG/M metagenome (GOLD analysis project Ga0302282, IMG submission 198763) | Peat permafrost microbial communities from Stordalen Mire near Abisko, Sweden - III_Fen_E1_3 | ecosystem: Environmental > Terrestrial > Soil > Wetlands > Permafrost | place: Sweden: Abisko... | reverse complement strand
CCACCCCGTTGGAAGAATGGGATGCCTTCGCCATTTGGGGATTGAAGGCCAAGGTGCTGGCGCACGCGGCGCTGCGCCCGCTGCCGCCTTATTTTCACGACCTGTCCTTGAGCTACAGCCATCTGGATTATCCGCTCATGCTGCCGTTTCTGACCGCCGGGGTTTATGCCGCCATGGGCGGCGTGGACGATCAGGCTGGAAAGTTAATCTCCGTCTTTTTGGATGTCCTGATCGTGCCGCTCATCTATTACGGCCTGCGCTGGAAACTGTCCCGCCGGTCCGCCATCTGGCTCACCGCCATTCTCGCACTGCTGCCGGCCCTGTTCCGCTACGGCGGCACCGGCTGCGCTGACTTGCCGCTGGCGATGTTTTATGCCGGCAGCATTATTTTTACGGCCAAGTGGCTGGCCGAAAAGCAATGGCCGGATCTCGCGCTGGCCATCCTGTTTGGCACTTTCACCGCCTTCACCAAAAACGAAGGCTTGGTGCTCGCGCTGGCCAACGGCGCCGTGCTCTTGGCGTTCGGCTGCTGGCGCGGCCGGCGACGCGATTGGCTGGGTGCCGCCATCTTCATCGCCGGCATGCTGCTGTTGAATGCCGCGTGGCTGGTTTGGAATCATTCGCTGCCCCGAACCCATGAAGATTACGGCTCCCGCCTCACGTCCACGCTGCTCCTAACCAACTTGCCCAGACTGTGGCAAATCATTCCGGCGCTGCTGGTGTCGGCCACTGAACCCGCAGTCTGGGGCGGGCTGTGGCTGCTGGTCGGGACGATGGCGTTGTTGGGCTGGCGGGGCTGGACACAGCGCTGGCTGCTGGCCGTGTGGGTGTGGCTGGCGTTGCAACTGGCCAGTTACGTCCTTGCCTATCTCGTCACCCCCTGGGAACTTACCGTGCTCATGCCGGCAACCTTGGAACGGTTATTCTGGCAAACCATGCCGGCGGTCTTCCTGCTGACCGGCTGGCATTGGGCGGAAGTCAATAAATCCGTCCGGGCTTAGGCGGTGCCGGGCGCACTGGAACCGGGCAAAGGGGCGTGACCCCACCGGGCTGAACGCCCAAGCCCGCGCTTCCGCCGCCAACGCCAGACGCGAGTCCGGCCTCGGCCAGCCCGGCGAGAACCATTTTGAGCAGGTCATCGAGGAAACCCTCGGCCAGGTCTTATACCCGAAAAGGAATGACGACGCCGTTTAGTATCAGATTTGGAGGGCGACAACTGATCCAGCTTCGCCGCGACCGTTTCGCTTCAATTTAACCCGCCCATCTGAGTTTCATCTGTGCCCATCTGTGTTCAAGTTGTTAAAACCCGCATAAATGCAGGGTTTCTTGGTGCGATGGACGGCCACTGTCAGTGGAACTGTCAGCATAGTGACGGATTGAAACACAATTCGCCACTATCCGCCAGAACTCCGCTGAAACTCGCCCACTACACCTTAACGTGTCGCGACGGTTCTGCTGCATGATTCAGACCCATGCACATGAAAACAAAATACACATTGTTCCGGCGCGGCGGAATCTATTATTCCCAAGATTCGGCGACCGGCCAGCAAAAAAGTTTGCGCACCCGCGACGAAGCCGAGGCGTTGAAACTGGTCAGCGCACGCAACGAGGCGCAACGCCAGCCGGCGCTGAACCTGCACCTTGCCCGCGCCTACCTGACCGCCAGCGACCCCGCCTATGTGGAACGCACCTGGCAGACCGTCATGGACCAGTTGCAGGCACGCGGCCAGGACAGCAGCCGCGAGCGTTACGCCAGCGTGTTCAAGTCGCCGTTCTTTGACGGCTTGAGGCACAAACGATTGCTGGAAACCACCGCTGATGATTTCCTTGCCGTGTTCAAGGACGGCAAGGTGTCCATCATCAACTTTTTGAAACGGCTGCACAACTTTGCCTTGAGCTTGGGCTGGATTGCGCTCCCGCTGGTTGCACCCTACCTGTGGCCGAAATACGAACCCAAAGACCGGCGCGGCATCACGCAGGACGAACACCATAGCCTCATGGCGAAGGAGAAAACGGCGGAATGGAAATTGTATTTGGAACTGCTCTGGGAAACGGGCGCAGCGCAGGGTGACGCCGCCGCCATGATCGCCGAGGACGTTGACTGGCAAAGCCGGACGATTGGCTATTTTCGGAAGAAAACCGGCTCGCTGGCGCAGTTCACCATCAGCACGGCACTGGAGAAAGTCTTGCATCAGTTGCCGACCACCGGCGCATTGTTTCCGAAACTCGCGACCTTTAAGGCCAACGAACGGGCCAACCGATTTCGCCGCCGCTGCCATCGGGCGGGCGTGGCTGGCGTCTCGCTGCATTGCTATCGTTACGCTTGGGCGGAACGTGCAAAAGTTGTCGGGATGCCGGAACGGTTCGCGCAGGCCGCGCTGGGGCACAAGAGCAAGGCGATTCACCGCGCCTATGCGAAGAAGGCCGTAATCATCGTGCCATCCCTTGAGGACTACGAGCGGAAGGCAGCCGGCCTGTCGCCAATGGTGACAGCTTGAAAATAAAACGGCGGTTGAACCTTACCCACTCAACCGCTTTTTGTCTTTTTTGGGGACTGTCGCCGTCCCCAATCCCCGGCGCGAAAGGTCTGCGACCTCTCGACTCCGCACCATGCCTTTAGTCCTCACGCCGGACTGGCGCCAGAGGCGTGGCCTCTGGACTCGTCATCCGCTCGCGCTCGCCGGATCGCTGACGCGCAACTTTCCGCCAGGCGGAAAGATATTGTTTTGAGGTCACGATGTCACCGCCAGCGAAGTCTGTCCGTTTGCCACGAGTTCTTTCTGGCGGGCGTTTTTCTTTTGCCAATGCTGGCAGATGGTCGCGCTGACGCGCACCAACCAGTTGCGGTCTTTCACCTGCTCCAAAATGTCCGCCGTTGAAAAATACTTGATGCCGTTGGCCGGTGGATTGCCCAGCGGTTTGAGCAACTTGGCCGCGACCAGCGCCGGGATGTCATGCCCCTGGCAATTCAACACCCACGCCGCCTGCTCTGCCGTCAGGCGAGCGGGCAACTGGCCCAGCAGCGTCAAAAATTTGTGTTGGTCGTCTTTCATGCAAACTTGTCCTGCCATCGCCCGGTGGTTCGCGTTTTATCGCCGTCCCATCTGGGCATAGAAATTCTACAAGCGATCCCGTCCGGTCTGCCATCCGCCCGGCGCTGCGCGCCGGGCGGATGGTCAGCCCTTGACGGGTCCCAGTTGCCTGGGCGTAATGTCTCAATCGGCCAAGTCGTTAAGCCGTTTATCCATTGATCCACGGCGGATTTTCGATGTTCATCTTTACCGCGCCAACATCCCTGCTTTCAGGGGCAAGCCAGCGCATGAATCATCATGCCCGCAACAATGAAGACAGTTTTATCTCAAAGCATAATGATGCCGGGAAGTCCGGCCGGTGCGGATTCAGGACGTATTATTACGCCTGAACCATGTTGCACCAGCGGCTTAGGCCCCGTCACGTTCTGCACCTGTCCGTTTTTTCGATTGAGCTTGCCGCAACGTCTGTCAGCCATTTCATCCAGTGTCCTCACGACTCGAAACACTGACTTGGACAGCGTCGTTTCTTCCGCCAACGAGTATTTGTTCAACTCGTATTCGTTTGCCCCGGTCAACGCCTTGCAAACGTAATCGGCTCCGGCAAGGGAGCGATCATAGATGCGAAAGTCCGCGCCTGCATTGCCTGATGTGATCTTCCAAAGTCGCATCATCTGCGAGCGCAGAGTCATAATGTTGCACGTAGCGACACCCCCGAGCAGACTATGGAAATGGTGTCTTCCCCCGATTTCGCCGTTCTCACCACGCAACGCCATGAGAATGCGGCCATAGGGAACTTTGCTGACCTTGCTTACCTGATACAACCAACGGTAATACATATCATACTGGACGGACAGACGAGGCAGGGGATTCTTGAATGTATGAGTGGTGAAAAATTGCCAGTCAATCCGCGCCAGTGTATAAGCAAAATCGGCAAACCGCTCGCGCTTCTGGAGTTTTTCCTTCCAAAAGTGATCTGCGCGAGGGTTGTTTGCCATACCGGTTATTTCGCTGCCGGTTGAGTTTCGACGATTTCGCCAATCAGCGACGCCTTGCCCGCCTTGGAATGCGCAATGCGCCGGCAGTTGACCTCGATGACCTTGTCCATCGCCTTGTCCCAATACTTCGGGATTTCCTCATCCTTGAGGCGATACGAGATGCTCTCGGTCATGCGGGCTTCCGCCGGTTGCGACATGTCCACACAGACGAGACAGTGACTCGTCGCCGCCGGCTTGTCTTTCGTGGCAGGCCAGTGTTGGAAGTCCTGCGTTTGCACCAATAGTTTTAATCTCATTTCAGTGTTTTGTTGTTATTGTTGTTTGTTTGCGTCATTTCTGCCCAACGCCCCGACGCCGACGCGGACGATGGGGAAATGGTTTGTGGCGGGTAAAATCCGAATGAAGGGGACACGCCAGCACCGCGCACGTTCGCCGCGTTTATGCGGGCAAGCGTCAGCTTGGCAACTGCTATTGATTGAATGTTCACCGTTCACGTCGGAGAGGTTAGCCCCGACGCGAGGTGGTTAAAACCCACCATGTAGAAGGAAAAAATGTAGGATTATTTTTACCCAGCAGGACGACCACGGCCTCGAACCTTTAACCCAATTTTTTTAACGACGTGAATTTCAAAAGTTTTGTAGCTGCCGATTTCCTTTGACCCAACCGCCTTGCAGAGATGGTTGTAAATTTCGCGAACGCTTTTGCATTTCACCCAGACACGCCAGTAGTTCGCGAGTGCCCAAAACGTTCGCGTGTGCCGTTCAAAAACATTTGCGGTAATCAATTCATCCGGCGACAGCTTCAAACCCCGCGCCAATCCCCGCTGATACTTTTCCGAGTCAGCATGCGATGAACCAAAAGCCGCCTTCATCACATCGGGTATGCTTTCTTGAACCGCCGCCACTCTGGCTCGCAAGTCGCGTGCCAGGACTTTTTCTTTGGCGGTTCGTTCTGGCGACTGTGGCTGTGATGCCTCAAACTTTTGAAAACGATCATTCTCTGCCTGCACTTTCGGCCCCATGGGAATTTCTCCGACATGTAATTTACCAAAAGCCTGTAGTCGGCCCATCAATTCACCCAGCAATTCCATATCCCATTCGCCGACGGTTGGCAGCCGATTGCCGGGCAGTAAAACTTTCACCACTTCAGCCCAGGCATTTTCCACCCACGGCGGTGCGCCATTCAATTCCAACGGGTCGGAATCCACCTTGTCAGATGCTTCAAACCAAGATTTCAGAGCCAGCTTAATTTTGCGGGGACGCTTGGCGATTAGCTTAAGCTTTTTTGATTCTACCGTTTTATTTTTGGCCGTTGGTTGCGACATAACTTTTTAACACCGTCAGCGCGATTTCGTTGCAACCCAGAAGTAGTGACCAAACTTGGCGGCCTGCATTCCTACCCGCCTTATTTCGCAAACGGGACAGCACTTCGAGGCGGGCAGGCGTTTGGCGGTTCAGTCTGATGTAGGTGAACTTCGCTTCCTTGGGTCGCGTTCATGACCGAGAAGCTAGTCCGGCGTCTAATTTCTTTGGCATCTCGCGTGCTATGGTTGGCGTGTCGAGTTCACTTTTTCCAGTGGAATATCCTCTGGACGAATCTGGATTTTGGCGACTATTTCCGACGGCTCTATGAAAATACGAGCGAGTGCGCCAGATGCATCGCGCCCGCCTTTTATTAATCTCACACGCAAATGAAGAAAGTATTCGCCGGGAGTTTTTAGTTCAAATGCTTGCGATATGCTAAATGGTGAAAACTGATGGCTGCCGCCGCCTTCAATGTTGAAAATATTAAAGCCGGTATACATATTCTCCAGCTCCCAATCATAAATCTTTTTTATTGTCCAAAATTTGAAACTTTGGCCGGCTACCGTTTTTTTAATCTCTACTCCTTTAGAATCCAGCAACTTGATTTCACAACTGCCTTCAAATGGTATACTAAAGAAGTGATAATTGTTGGTAGTTCCGTTAGCCGCAATGACTACGCAAGCTGGAACTTTTTGCCCTGCTTGAAGCCTTTGGTCATAATTTATCTGTAAGTCAAAAGTTATCCCATTTGTGTTGCCGCTTTCATGCAGATTCTTTATGGACAAGAAGTAATCTAAAGATGAAATGCTTGGATCGGCTGGAATTCTTGGATACATCGGATGCCCAACCTGATTATTTGTATCGTCGGCAACAAGAACGCCTATTGTTAGGCTTGATAAAACAACCGGAACAATAATTAATGCAATCGCGCTTCTTTTCATAAAATCCTCACTTGTTGTTTAATGTAATCGGCCATTGTAAATTGTTTTAGGCCAAATAGGGAACTCATCGGAGATTGAATTGGTTGGTTGGATCACATTGGTTGACTGTAGGCTTCCATTTAGTGTTGTCGCCGACCATCCCCAAGTAGTCATTCCCAAAGTCACCCAAACGCCATTGCCGGGCGGCTTGAAACAAAGATAGGTCTTGAAATTGTCGGTAACGGTTACATTAGCCAAGGCCGCAATGCCTGGCCCATCACTCCACTCGTTTGTAGCTGCACCGCTAGAAAACCCAGCAGTGCCTTGAGCAAATTCAGTATTATCCAACCAATACTGACCGTAAGTGCCCCACCTTGCATGTCCAGCTACGTTGCGATTTGCTAGTTGAGTCCAGCCAGCACTGCCGAGATAAGGTGATTTAGATTCAACCGCCGCCTTGAACCACATATATCCATCTCCTGTCGCTTGGTCTCCAAGGCCCAGCACCAAATAGCCTAAAGCATTGGTTGAAATCATTGGTGTAAATGGTGGCAGAGGCGTAAATTGAGTTACCTGCGGCCTATAGACCGTAAAGCTTCCTGCCGCCGCGATGTTGACGCTTTGACCGTTGGCAAAATGCAGCGTCTCCCGCACGCTGCAAGCATTGGTGTTGCCGTCACCGTTCACATACCAGCATTGGATGGCCGTATTGGTCAGTAAGTTGTCATTCCTGACATAGCTGGTGCAGTTGGTGGAATAATTGGTCTGTTGGTTCACATACTTGTCCGGCAGATGCCACCAGACATTGTCTATGCTTGTGCAGGGCGGAACGCCCCCTTGCCAGTCGGCGCCCAATGTCACCGTCTGCCCCACGCAGATTTCCGGCACGTTGGTCGTGGACAAATCCACATTCGTCGTGCTCGTCGCCAGATTGATGTAATATGGATATTTGGTCGGCGTGGCCCAAGCGTCAAAATGTCTTTTGCCCGGAGCGTGGACGGTAATGAACGGCTCCGAGTTATCCGGCAATGCCAGCCACAGGTTGCCGTCCGCGCCCAGCGGCTGGTTCCCCACCGTCAAGGCCGTTGAGGCAATCGCCACTTCCTGCACATCCCACCACGGATAATCCGTGCCGTAGTCCAAAGGCGGCCGTTGAATCTCATTTGCCCACGCATTGATTTGGAACAGGTTCTGCCGGCCGACCCCCGCCTTCCCGCCCGTGTAGAGCTTCACCTCCGTCTTGGCCGTCACGCCCAAATCAAACGTGCCTCCCCCGCCCAAGTCCCAATGGTAGGGCATCCCGGTTCCATCCGCATAATAATGCCGCACCGCCGCCCATTCGTAGCTGTCGCCGCAACTCGCGCAGCCCCAGTCCTGATCCTCATGCGGGATGGCCGTCACCTCCATCTGATAGACCCCGCTGTCGTCGAACCAGCCCACCGGGCCGTCGTAGGTGTAGCCATAGGAATCCGTGTAATGTTCCAGCACCGCCCCAGGCGAACCCACCGACCAGGTATAAACCGACTCCGAACTGCCATCATAAGTATCCGCCCAACGGCTGTCGTTGGTGGCCTGCCCGCTCATCGTCCATTGCCCGTTGGTGACCACCGCCTGCGCCGTCTGATCCTTTTGCACTCGGCTGGTGGAAGAGTAGTAAACGTCGGAATAATCCTGCTCCTCCACGCTGTGATAGCTGACAATCGCCACATACGGCCCCATTTCCACGGTGGCCGAGGCGTTGGCCGGCGGCGAGGACGAACTGCTGCTGGCCATGGGTTGAAACATGGCCTGCAGCCGCTGACTGCTGAAAAAATCTAGTCCCGGCGTGACCGCGCTGGCATCAAACGTCGCCGTCCCCTGCCCATAGATTGGCACATTGTCCACCTCCCAATACCAAGTCACCCCGTCCGTCCAGAAATCATTCGTCACCGTCATTCCGTTCACCGTCACCGTCGCGGTCGGGTCGCTCACCGTGCCGGAGACGCTGCCAACTGGCTGATACAACGCATCCCCGGTCGGTGTGCTGTCTATTGTCAGAATGAGGTCGCTCGGTGACACAGTGAAATTGTTGGTGGTCACATTGCCCGCCGCATCTGTGGCTTGGAGGCTGATTTGGCTCGTTCCGTTCAACGGCACATTTTCAATCCAGAACATATTGTTCCGTTCCACAATGCCCGTCACTGTGTTCGTGTTGCCGTCCTCATCCACAATTTGCGCCACAACCGTCCCCGTCTCGTCGCTCATCGTCCCGCGAATCGTAATGCTGCTGCCGCTCACCGCCATGCCGTTGGTCGGCCAGATCAGATTGACCACCGGCGGGTTGGTCGCGCCCGCATAATCCAGCACCACGTCAAAGTTGGTCGTCGTCAGGTTGCCCGCCCGGTCGGTCAGGCGCAGGGTGATGTAATTGTCATTCGTCGCCAGCGGCACGTCATAGGCTTGAAAATAATTGGTGGTAAAATCAAATTGGTTCGTGTCAAACGTCTGGCCGGTCACAAAGGCGTTCTGATTCGTGGCAACACCGAACGCGTTATTGAGGTCATAGGACAGGGTGGCCAGCGGCTTATTGGCAAAGCCCTGCAACTGGAGATACGGCTTGGTAACTGCGTTACTGCCAATAATCGGATTCGTGATCGTCACCACCGGCGGCACGGTGTCGAGCGTGAAACTGTAACTTTCCCATGTCTGCGTGGCATTGGCGGGCAACCCGCGCAAACCGACGCTGACAGCATAAACGCCATCCGTGGAACCCAAGGAGACGGTGAGATTGGTGGAGACGAATGGCAGCCAGTTCGTCGTCGTCTGGCCGTTCACCAGCACCGCGTAATAATTAGGTGTCCCTGCCGAAATGTTGAGTTGTGCATTGGCGAAGGGGAGGTTGACGTATTGATTGGCGGCTTCGACGGTGAAGCTGATGATGTTCGGGTCGGTGCCGTTCTGGTAATCCGACGAAAGCGGGTTGCCATTGGCGTCTGGACTGCTGTCGGTCAACGCCGTGGTGCCGTAGTATTCCCAAAGCCACCAATCCGGCACGGTGTTCCCGTTTTCCGTCACGCCCGTCCAGTCCATCGCCTTCACAAACAAATTCTGCCGGTCAAAGTTCTGCACCACGAAGGGCAGCACGTTGGTTTGATCCAGCGTTGGAAACAATTCCGTTTCCACGTTCCACGTCCCGCCCGCCAGACTGGTCGTGGAAAGGATGGCATAAACGAAGTTCGTGCCGTTGTGCAAATTAAAATACGACCAGCCGTTGGCGAGGTTCGTCATTTCCAGCCACAGCCCGTTGGTGTCATAGGCCGGCGTCATCATCGAGGAAAAGTCCGCCATCATCATGGCCATGCCGGCGCCCCGGCCAGCGGCCATCGCCGTGCCGCCGTTCAACGGCGCAGCCTGCGCGGCCTGCACCTGATTGATGAGGTTTACCACCGCGTCCGCTTCTGCCGCCAGCGCGGATTCAGCCGTGCCGCCGTTGTCCGCATTCGTCGCCACCTGTCCGCCGGTTTCATCCACGAGAAAAATGCCGTCGGCCATCTGATAGACGGGGAAGTCCGAAAGATTGCCGGGTGGACAGGGCGAAGGCGCGGCTATGCCATTGGTAGTCACCAGCCAGAAGGTGCCGCCAACGGCCGGCAAATCCGCCGATGCCACCAGTGGCAGCCCTTGCGCCTGTGCCGTCGCTTGGACGATAGAATCCGGCGGGGCGGCGGCCACCGCGCCGAGAGATTGAACCGGTTGCGCCGACACCTGAATGAGGGCCGCGTGTAGAAGATTGAGCGATACGAACAGACCCGCCCCGATTAGTAAATTTCCACCCAAGTTTTTCATGTCATGCCTCCGGTAATCAGTTTGATATTTTCAGAAACCCAAAACCATATATCTCCCTTATACGCCCGTTTTGAAAACCGCCAAGAAAAATCGGAATTATTATCGTTGTAAAAATTGTCAGAGGGATGACAAAAAATGTCCAGCCGTTGATTCATCGTCACCGACTTGTCCGCTGCATTCGTGCAATTTGATGAGAGCCATCAAAATTTATATTGGCCCGGTTCTCTTTGGCCTGTCGTCGACCCATTGGCGCATCGAAAAAGGGGTTTGCATCCCAACTTTTACATTCAATTCACCAATCTCCATTTCCCAATTTTTGTGGGTGTGACGAATATGAATAGCGCGCTTGTGCCGATTGACTTCCTTTTTACAAATCGGACAAATCCAAAATGTCTTTTGTTTTGCGTCACTCACCTCAACTCCCTTTAATTCCCGTGTTCTTTCCATGTTTGTAAGGCACTGGCCTGTCGTGCAAAACTCCTTCCGCCAATTCCTCGGTAGCGGCAGTGCGACGAGTGCGTGACACTCTTTCAAGTGGTGTGGGTCGCTGCTGCGACAAAGGTTTTTCTGCCGGCGCGGTTTTTGGCGTTGTGGCCAGCCACGGCTCGACATTGATTCCAAGCCTGCGCAATCCTTCCTCAAAATGACCTACCACCGCATAAATGACA
>Ga0302282_1003302_pt1 | contig 10757 bp, 6 predicted proteins | sample III_Fen_E1_3_FD_198763 | JGI IMG/M metagenome (GOLD analysis project Ga0302282, IMG submission 198763) | Peat permafrost microbial communities from Stordalen Mire near Abisko, Sweden - III_Fen_E1_3 | ecosystem: Environmental > Terrestrial > Soil > Wetlands > Permafrost | place: Sweden: Abisko... | reverse complement strand
CGATTCAGGCTTCGAAATTGAGGTGCTCGGCCCAAATGGATTTTATCGATCCTTTAGAGGCAAATCGAACCAGTCGCCGCTCGTTGTGCGTACCGTTTATGAGCGCCAGGGAGCAAAGCTGACAGGAAACGTCCTGGTGCACCTGTCGAACCCGTCTCAAGAGACCGTCGGCGTTGCGGTTGAAGACATTTCTTACAAGTCGAAGCCGGTAACCAGGAGAATCAAAGCGGGCGAGCAAGCATCCGTCGTGATGGATCTGAAACCGAGCCACAGCTGGTACGACTTCACTGTGAAAGCTGAGACCTCGGATGCCGTGGCTCGCTACGCAGGGCGGGTGGAAACTGGAATGCACGGCTTCAGCGATCCGCTCATGGGAGGCGTCGTCTGAAGTTGATTGCTCGCTGAACGGCCTACCCCGAGCGGCCGCGATCGTCGGATTGAAGTTGCTCTATCCGGCAATCGCTGCGGCAATCTGCGCAATCACGGCAACGTTCGCCGTGAGTTCCGGCGTCAACCCGTAACGTTGCCCGAGGTAGGATGGGGCGTTATAGCTGACTCGCGTTGTACCGCTTGCATCTTGCGCGATCAGGATCTTGAGCGGCAAATCGAGGGCACTGTCGGGCGCGGCGATCATCAACTGAGTGCCGGCCTTCGGGTTGCCGAAGATGACGAGCTTGGTTTCCCGCATCTCCAGGCCGGCCTTGGCGGCTTCGCCGCTATGGTCGATGACGGTGAATACCTTGACCGCCTTGGCCTGAAGAATAGACAGCAGGTGGGCCAGCACATCGCCCACGGAGCGGGTGCTGGCCAGTTGCACAATTCCGGTGCTGGCCTCTTGGGTCAATTTGTCCCCCCTGGGTTCATGGTCAATCCGGCGCTGAAGGCGACTCGTCGATCTGATCTTTGTCTGTGCGTGCAATGCGATCTAAGCCACATCGCGCGCGACGAGCTCAAGGTCATCGAACCGGCGCCACTTATAAATGGCGATCGATGCGATCCAGCTTAGTGCAAACAGGGCAATGATGCCGTAGCCGAGCAGGCCAAAATGATCGTTCAGTTTTCCGACCAGGCTCCAGAATCCGCCTGTGAGATGGAACTGCCCGGCCACAAGGCCAAGAGCCTCGATCCCCCCCACGGCAAGGGCCACCACGACAGATACGGAAGTGATGGTGATGTTGTAGTAGAGCTTGCGGATCGGCTTTACGAAGGCCCAGCCGTACGCCCCCAGCATGAGGACGTTGTCGGTCGAATCGATCAGAGACATGCCGGCCGCGAACAGCACCGGGAAGACCAGGATTGACGACATCGACAGGCCCTTCGATGCTTCGGCGGCAGAGATTCCCAGGAGTCCGATCTCCGTCGCGGTATCAAAGCCGAGGCCAAACAGCAGGCCGAGCGGATACATGTGCCAACTGGACTGGATCAGATTGAACATGGGGCCGAAGAGCCGAGACAGGAAGCCGCGGTTGCCCAGCAGCAGATCGAAATCCTCTTCCACGTACGGTTCGCCCCGCCGCACCCGCTTGAAACTGCGCAGCACCGACTGCAGAACAATGAGGTTCACGATCGCGATGCCGAACAGGAACAGCGCCGATACCACCGTGCCAACAATTCCGCCAATCTCCTTGACTACGTCGATGCGATGCTGCAACGCGAGCGCGGTCGCTGCAATGGCGATGGAGCCGACGATGACGATGGTGGAATGGCCGAACGAGAACATCAGCCCGACGGCGACCGGGCGCTTGCCCTGCTGCATCAGCTTGCGCGTGACGTTATCAATTGCGGCAATATGGTCGGCATCGACCGCGTGGCGCAGTCCAAAGCTGTATGCCAGAAATGCAGTGCCCAACAGGACCGGAAAGCGGTGAAATGCGACGAACGCCCAGGCCCACGCGGCCAGGTTGAACGCGCCCAATCCAGCGAACAGGCTAATCACCCTGGCCCTGGCGCCGCCGGGATTGTCATCCATTTGATTCTTCAGCAACGATCGCATTGTCTTCCGTCTGGCTTCTCCCCATCAATCGCCGCCCGGTTCGCGGCATGCTGTGGCACTTCACTGGCGGTGTTGTGCTCTGCGTTTCGCTCGCGGCTCAGCGTTCTCGAGGCTTCCAAAATAGGGTAGCACGATGTCAAAAAACATGCGAACGTCGTGCATCACGCGCGGCAACGGCGGTGCCCTGCAAGTCGTTCGGCCAACGGCCCGTTCAACAAGCGCGCATTATAGCTGTTCTCCAATTGCTGTGCACCGAAAGCACGATGATAAATGGCTTTTTCCTTAAGAAAAAGCCACCTTGCACGGAACTAAATAGAGCACATGAATTGGAGAACTGCTCTAGTGCGTGTGCGCTGCTCGTTTGAGGCTGGCGCCGGAGTTCGTGAGCACGAGCTTTCCCAACTCCACGCCGCGCAGAGCCACCATGCGGTCGGCTACCGCCTGTAACTCTTTGCTGCGGCCTTTCATGATGATGACTTCGAGGCAATAATGATGATCGAGATGAATATGGGTGGCGGCCAGAATCATTGCGCCCGCATGGTGCTGCACTTCCGTCAGATTCTGGGCGAGGTTCGGAACGTGGTGGTCGTAGACAATCGTCAGAGTTCCAACCACCGGCTTGTTCGACTCAACGATCTCCAACAGCAGCTGCTCGCGGATAAGATCGCGAAACGCCTCGGAGCGCGTCTGGTAACCACGCGCGGCGATAAGCCGGTCGAACTGCTGCAACAGGTCATCTTCGAGCGAAATGCCGATTCTGCTCAATTCGGGCATGATGATTCTCCATCCCGATTGTAATGCGGAATGGATGGAGAAAACGCTGGCGGGCAGCTCATGCATACAGGCTGCCCGCCAGCGTTTGCCACACGTCACCGCTGCTCAGGGCAGGAAATAGCGCAGCGAGGTGAAGACCATGTTTTCGATTCCCTTGGCACCGACACCGCCCGCACCGGACCAGCCTTCGCGCACCAGGTAGCTGTACTGGAAGCCCTGGCGCAGGCGGCCGCGGTCACCTTTGTAGATGTCGTACCAGTAGCCGCCGGTCCCCTCCTGCACGTCGCGGGTCTGCGCGCCGCAGCCTGCGCCGCTGTAATAGCCGGTCGAGCTGCCGTTGTAGGTGGGATTGGCGGTGGCGTTGCACGCAGAGTTTGACAGCAGCCGCGAGCCGTAGCCGACCGCAGCCAGAGAAGGTGCCTTCCAGGTGCCGCCCCACAGTCCAGCAGCGCTCTGCGCGGCAGTGGGCGCGCCCAGCGTGGTGGCAGTCGCGTTGGCCTCATCTTCGCGGCCGGCGTAGTCGCCGCCGTAGTAGAAATAGAGCTGCCAGCGCGGTGTCGGGGTTATTTCCGCCGTGAGCAAGCCAGAAAGGTTGTGGATGGGCACCAGTGCGCCTGCTGCGTTCGAGGTGACGTCGGAAAGGTTGGACGACGCGAAGTGTCCCACGCCTGGGCCGTAGAGGCCCTTGGCTCCAACAGTGAACTTGTTCGCCACCACAGGCAGGCGCATGCTGGCGCCCATGCCGCCTAGGGTGATGTTGTTGGTGTAGGCGCCCGCCGTTGACAGCGATGGCGCCACAACAGCGCCGGAGACGATGTCTTTCAGGCCGCCGTAGAGATTGCTGTTGGTGGTTTCGCCGGGATAAACGGTCTCATGAAACAAGCGCACGATGCCGAAGACCTCGTAGTGGCCGAAGCCGGGATCGAATGCCGCTTTGACCAGCATGTCAGGCGCCTCGTTAAAGGACATATTGGCCATGTTGGCGCAGGAGTTGACGGTCTTGTAGACGGGAACCGCGATATTGACGGTGTTGCCGGCCGAGTCAGTCTGCGCCTGGTTGGTGTAGTTGACAATCGACGTGGATGGCGAGCAGGAGCTTACGGCCTGGTTGAGCAGGCTGGCGCTCAGTCCGGCGCTGCCGACGACGGCGTAGGGCGTGTTGCCGGCCAGTGTGGCGGTGTAAAGCAGTTGCGGGTTTTCTGCCGAGACGGCAAAGGCCGCCTTGGGAAATGCCTTGGTGATGCGCAGGTAGCCCATGCGCGCCCACACCAGGCCGGCGACGTAGTTGGGATCGATCATGCTGGGCAGAGCCTTGTTCGCCGCGGCCGTGGTAATGCCCACCTTGTCTTCCGTGGCCAGCGTCCAGCCCTGTCCGCCGGAAAATGTCCAGTGGTCGTTGGTTTCCACCTCGGCCGAGGCAATGCGCTGGCGGAAGATGTAGCTGGTCGACTGGTTGTCATTCGAGGTGGTGCCGACGCCGAGAAAGTCGCCCTCGAGCGTAGCGCGAATGGTACCCCAGGGTAGCTTGCCTTCCGTGTTGAGGCCGAATTCGCTCAGTGCGTAGGAGTCGGCATGCTCGTATGGAATGGAACTCCACGGCGTGGCTTCTTCGCCACCGGTGGCATGGGTGCGGTACACGGATTCGCCGTTGAAGAATCCATAGGGCGCGAGCGTAATGCCCTTGAAATGAAGTGTCGTGGGGTTTTCAACTGCCTTTTTGACCTTCGCTGTTTCGTCGGTGACGGACGCGGCCAAAGCGGCCTGGCTGCCCTTCACACCGTTGACCGCGGTCTGCAGCGTTGAGACTGCTGCCGCATTGTCGGAGAGCGTCTGCTGCTGGCCTTCGGCTGCGGCTTCGGCCCTGGCAGCCTGGGCCTTCGCGTCGGCAGCTTCCTGCTCGGCCTTCTTCAGCTGCTCATCCTTTGCGGCCAGGCCGGTCTTCAGGCTTTCAATCTGAGTAGCCTGATTTTCCAGAGCCTGGCGCAGGGATTGAATCTGCTCTTCCACCGTCGGCAGAGGCGGGGTTTTGGGTTTCCTGGTGGCGGCGTGCTTTGCCATGGTCGGTGCTGGATCACTGGCAAAAGCAAGTGGTGCAATACAACCAATGGCAACGATTACCGCGGCAATCGCTTGAAATTTGGACTTCATGATGGCCCTGTTTCCTTTCAGATCGTGAGTAATCGCATTTGGGTCTTCGGCGCTTTTTCTGCTTTCATCACCCGCATGCCCGCGAAAAGAAAATAAACAGGATGTGCTTCCCAACTTGCATAGGATCAAGACGAAAAAACCCAAAAAAGGAAGCGCTGCCAGATTCGGCGGCGGATTTTATCAGCAATCAAATTCTCCAGACGGTCCCCATGTGCGCGACGGTCAGAAAGGACTGCTGCGCCCTTGCAACAGGCGCATTCTTTCTCCCCGGCAATCACACGATCAGTCAAAGTCACAGCCGGTGGCAGTGATTCAGATCACAGACGCAAACATACTTGGGACAGCAAACTCCTTTTGAAACTCGGCCCGTGTCACTTCGCTGCACCCGCATTGCACAAGGGAGACTGGAAAGCCGATACTTTTCTGAGATTGGATATTTCCATGGCTCCTGCACCTTCCATCGCACACGCCGGGTCCGCGCGTCAGACCGGTAAGGGCTCCAGCTCCCCGCTATCACGGGCAACCATCGCGGCAGCGATTCTTATTCTTGTTGCCGGCGCAGTTTATCTTCTCAAGACCAATCCGCATGGCGGAATTTGGCTGCAGGGCTACGACCCGACAGGGCACTGGTGGCTCTCCACGCTGCTGGCGGCGCTGCCCGTGGTGCTGTTGCTCGGCGCCATGGCCGTGGCGCACTTGAAGGCGCACACGGCGGCAGTGATCGGATTGCTCACCGCGCTGTTGATCGCTATTGCGGTCTATCACATGCCGGTGCGCCTCGCGCTGACCACGACCGTGTATGGCGCCGCGTATGGCCTCTTCCCGATCTGCTGGATCATTCTTCCGGTGATCTTTCTCTATCAGCTGACAGTAAAAACCGGGCGCTTTATCGCGCTGCAAGAGAGCCTGACCAACATCACCGAGGATGGGCGCCTACAGTTGCTGCTGATCGCCTTCGCGCTGGGCGCGTTCTTTGAAGGCACCTCGGGATTCGGCACGCCGGTGGCCGTCTGCGGCGCCATCCTGATCAGCCTTGGCTTCAAGCCTATCCAGGCTGCGGGACTTTCTCTGATTGCCAACACGGCGCCGGTGGCCTTCGGCGGCCTGGGCATTCCCATTGTCACGCTCTCGGCGGTGACCGGTCTCGATGTATTCCAGCTCACCCGTATGACTTCTCTGATCCTTCTCCCCTTCTGCATGCTGGTGCCGTTCTGGCTGATCTGGGTTTATGCCGGCTTCAAACGCATGGTGGAGATCTGGCCGGCGATTCTGGTCGCCGCGGTGACGTTTTCAGGGATGGAGTATCTGATGGCGGCGAACTTTGGACCCTCGCTCGTGGCCATTGTTTCCGCGTCGTCAACCATCGTTGCCTTAATCACATTTCTACGCTTCTGGAAGCCGAAGCGCATCCTGAACGCACACGGCGAAGACATCACCGGCGCAGCGCGGCAGCGGTTCGACCATAGCGCGGGACATACCTTCAAGGCATGGCTGCCGTGGCTGGTGCTCAGCTTGATCGTGTTCGCATGGGGGCTCAAGCAGTTTTCAAAACCGCTCGACACGGCGACCACCGTCAACATTCCCGTGGCGGGCCTGGATAAAGTGGTCCAGCGGACTCCGCCGGTAGTGCTGAAAGCTGCTGCAGAGCCGGCCGTATTCAAGCTGAACTGGGCGGCTGCCACCGGAACCGCGATCATGGTGGCGGCGCTGCTGGCAGGGCTGCTGATGGGCCTGGGCCCCAGGGCGCTGCTCGCAACGTTCCTGCAAACGCTGTTCAGCATCCGCTTTACCGTGATCACCATCGTCGCCATGCTGGCGCTTGGCTTCATTACGCGATACTGCGGGCTGGACGCGACTATGGGCCTGGCTTTTGCGCGAACCGGCGTGCTCTATCCATTCTTCGGCACACTGATCGGCTGGGTGGGCACGGCAACCACTGGCTCCGACACTTCTTCGAATGTGCTGTTCGGAAGCCTGCAAAAACTCACCGCGCAACAGATCGGCGTCTCACCTGTCCTCATGGCGTCGGCCAATTCGGCCGGTGGCGTGATGGGCAAGATGATCGACGCTCAGAGCATCGTGGTGGCCAGCACTGCAACCCAGCAGTATGGGCAGGAGGGATCGATCCTGCGCTTTGTCTTCTGGCACAGCCTGGGTCTGGCCTGCATGGCCGGCGTCGTCGTCTTCCTGATGGCGTATGTCTATCCCTTCACGCATCTGGTTGTGCGCTGAATCACTGCGGCCGGGCTGGAGCGCGCCCTACCCTGAGTGCGAGGCTCTCTGTCCGGCCGAGGCAAATGCCCGGCCTCCGGCCAGTGCATGAGGAGAGAATTGTGGCCACAGCCATTGCATCCGCGCAAACGCATAACCCGCCTGTCGACTCGCTGGACACGGCTGAGATCGGCGAACAGCTACAGGCATTCATCGATCCGGCGCGCATTCTCACCCGGCCCATCGATCGCATTGCGTTTGCCTCGGACGCGAGCCTTTACCGGCTCATTCCGCGCGCGGTCGTGCAGCCGATTAGCAAGCAGGAAGTGCGTCAGCTGTTTCAGTTCAGCCGCGCCAACCGCATCCCGCTGACCTTTCGCGGCGGCGGAACCAGCCTTTCCGGCCAGGCCATCACAGATGGAATCCTGGTGGACGTGGGCCGCTACTGGCGCATGGGCGGTGCAGAGGACAATGGGCGCCAGGTGCGCGTTGAGCCGGGATTGATCGGCCAGCAGGCCAACAACATTCTCAAGCCGTACGCAACCAAGATCGGTCCGGACCCGGCGTCAATCACGGCGGCGCGGATGGGCGGAATCCTTTCCAATAACGCCAGCGGCATGTGCTGCGGCGTCACGCAGAATGCCTATCACACGCTGCGCTCGCTGACATTCATGCTGCCGTCTGGCACCACCATCGACACGGCTGAGCCGGACGCAGATGCACGCTTCCGCGCCGCTGAGCCGCAATTGGCCGAAGGGCTCCTCGCGTTGAAGCGCGAGATCGAAGCCATCCCCGAACTCGCCGACCGCATTCGCGCCAAGTACCGCATGAAGAACACCACCGGCTACTCGCTGAACGCATTTCTGGACTACGAAACGCCAGTGGATATCTTCAGCCACCTGCTGATCGGCGCTGAAGGCACATTGGCCTTCATTGCCGAGGCGGTGCTCAACACAGTCCCTGATCTGCCCGTCAAGTACACAGGGTTGCTGCTGTTTCCCGATCTGCATGCGGCCTGCGCAGCCATTCAACCGTTGCGCGATGCGGGCGCCGCGGCGCTGGAACTGATGGACCGTGCATCGCTGCGCTCGGTCGAAGAGAAGCCGGGCATTCCACCCGCAATTCGCACGCTCTCTCAATCCGCGGCTGCGTTGCTCGTCGAATTCCAAACCGCGGACGTGACCGCCGTTGCACAGAACGCCGCCAAGGCGCAGGCAGCCGTTGCAGGCCTGGCGCTGCTCGCGCCGGCCATGTTCACCAGCAATCCCGCCGAGCAGGAGAGTCTGTGGAACATCCGCAAAGGCATGTTTCCCTCAGTGGGCGCGGTACGCGCCAGCGGGACCACGGTCATCATTGAAGACGTCGCCTTCCCGGTGGAGAAGTTGGCCGACGCGGCCGTCGATCTGACGCGCCTCTTTGCCAGGCACGGCTATACCAACGCGATCATCTTTGGACACGCCAAGGACGGCAATCTCCATTTCGTCATCACCCAGGGATTCAACACCGATCGGGAAATTGCGCAGTACCGCGACTTCATTGACGACGTGGTCGAGCTCGTGGTGCACAAATACGACGGTGCGCTGAAGGCCGAGCACGGCACCGGGCGCAACATGGCGCCGTTTGTCGAGACCGAATGGGGCGCTGAAGGGTACGCGGTGATGCAGCGGCTCAAGGCGCTCGCCGATCCGGACAACCTGCTCAACCCCGGCGTGATCATCAATCCCGACCCGGCAGCGCACATGGCAGACCTGAAAAGAATGCCGATCGTCGAAGCCGAGGTCGACAAGTGCATCGAGTGCGGGTATTGTGAGCCGAAGTGCCCCAGCCGCGACTTGACTCTGACGCCGCGGCAGCGGATCGTGGTGCGGCGGGAGATGCAACGGATCAAGGACAGCGGCTCCGGCATGGCCGCATATGACGCGCTGAATCGCGACTTCCCGTACATGGCGCTCGACACCTGCGCCGTAGACGGGCTTTGCGCCACGGCCTGTCCGGTAAGTATCGACACTGGCAAGCTGGTCAAACGTTTCCGTCAGTTACGCCACACCGCACTGGCCAACAACATCGCCGTTGCCATTGCGCGCAATATGAAGCTCACTGAGTTCGGCGCGCGACTGGCACTGGGTCTCGGTCACGGGACGCAGGGCATGCTCGGCCTCGGCTTCATGCGCGGCGTCACGCGTTTATTGGATAAGATCTCCCGCGGCATTATGGATGAGCCCTTCTGGCAGTGGTCCGCGGAGATGCCGCGGCCGCGGCGCGGCACACTTCCCGTGCGGCCAAGTGCCGGCGCGGACGCAGTTTATTTTCCAGCATGTATCTCGCGCATTATGGGTGCACTGCCGGGCGAGCAACAGGAAACCACGGTCATGCAGGCTCTGCTGAACGTCGCCGACCGCGCCGGCGTGAAGCTCTATGTGCCGGATGACGTGAAGGGAAACTGCTGCGGAGTTCCCTTCTCTTCCAAAGGATTCGAGGCCGCTCACGACCTCACGGTCAGCCGCACCATTGAGAATTTTTACCGCTGGTCCGACGGAGGCAGGCTGGCCATTGTGGTCGATACCAGCCCGTGCACCTATGGGCTCAAGACCGCACGGGCCCATCTCAGCGCGGAGAACCAGGCGCGCTTCGACAAGCTCACCATTGTCGACTCGGTCGAGTTTGCGCATGACCGTTTGCTGCCTGCGCTGGCAATCCATCGCAAGGTTCACTCGGTCGCACTGCATCCGGTCTGCTCGGCTGTGAAAATGGCGATTGTCCCCAAGCTGGTGAGGATTTCAAATGCATGCAGCGAACAGGTGCTTGTGCCGCGCGATGCTGGATGCTGCGCCTTTGCCGGAGATCGCGGATTTCTGTTTCCCGAGTTCACAGCTTCCGCGACCAGCGTTGAAGCAGCACAGGCAACGGCGGAAGGCCACGATGGATACTTCTCGAGCAGCCGCACGTGCGAGATCGGCATGACGCGGTCAACGGGTAAGGTGTACCAGTCGTACCTGCACCTGCTGGACTATGCTTCACGGCCCTGAGAGCGGACGCTGCGCTCTGGACCGCGGCGCTCAGCGCAGCAGCTTCACGCTGCGTAGAATGCGGCGCACCTTCTTCGGCGATATCGACAGCTTGGCCGCAACCCGGCTTATGTTGCGGTTTTCGCGCAGCCATACCTTGGGAATCACGATTTCGGCGAATTCCTCGGTCACCTGCTGAAATGTCTTTTCGCCGGTGAGCCCGTCTGACCAGGACCGCAATGTCTCGTCGATGCCGATGGCTCGCAGGATGCGTGACTTGAGTACGGCGAGTTCCTTTGAAAGGTGATCGCGATCATCGGGGCTGAGCAGATCTCCCGCCACGCTCGAGAACTGCTTGGCGGATTCCCAATCCGCAAAGAAGTCATTGGCGGCAGTGGACCCACGCGCGATGTAGGCGCCGGCAAGGAGTCTCTTGTTCTGTGTCTGCTGCGCGAAGGCAATGGCCTCATCGGCGAACTGCGCCGCGGCGTTGGCAAAACTGGCAATGTCTTCCGCTTCGCCAACCTGTTCCTCAACCTGCTTGTTCTTGATCGCCGCCTGCAGCGTGCGGGCGCGCGACATCAGAATCACATCGTGTTTCACCTGGCCGAGCGCAAATGCTTTCG
>Ga0302282_1003292_pt1 | contig 10773 bp, 7 predicted proteins | sample III_Fen_E1_3_FD_198763 | JGI IMG/M metagenome (GOLD analysis project Ga0302282, IMG submission 198763) | Peat permafrost microbial communities from Stordalen Mire near Abisko, Sweden - III_Fen_E1_3 | ecosystem: Environmental > Terrestrial > Soil > Wetlands > Permafrost | place: Sweden: Abisko... | reverse complement strand
GAAACACAACAACCATCGATCGGGCCGTGGCGTGCCATTCGCCCCTTTCGATCAAGGATCAGAGCCGGTCCTCCTGACCGCCTTACCAAGCGCATCTCTCATCGAGGGGCTCACCTCACCGCCACCCATGTTGTGCGCCAGATTATCCGCAGCAATATGGCTGAGGCGCAGGTCCGCCCCAGGCGTCCCGGCGCCGGTCGCAGCGGCATCAATCCTCTCGACCAGCATATCCGCCTGGCTCCGGCTCCACCCAGCACCAACGGCTTCACGGCGAACGCCTCTGGACATCTCGCCAACCTCCGGTCCATCGACCCCGCCTGCTCGATGAGCATAATACCTCGCCTGAACATCAGTCAGACCGGCATGCTTGGCTTGATGCTCATACCCATCGACCCGGGCGGCACCCGCGGCGGCCACACCGGAAGTTCCGCCAGTCACAGCGGCGACCAGGTCGCCACCCATGTCAGAAAGACCCTGGACCACACCATGGACCCTTTCAGCCGTCGTTGCCGTACGATCTGCTTCAGCATGCTTTTGATTTTGCGCCAAAATCGCGTCGGCAACCGGGGCAGCCAACACGGCTCCCCTCTCAACCTGCGCCGCCCTATTCTGATCAAACTGGCGCCCAATGGTTTCCGGTGTAACGCCGTCCACAGCCTGCCCCGCCACGTGCAAGCCCTGCTGGACCGCGCCCCTAACCCCAGATCCTCCCGCCCCGCCGGCGGGCCCCTTGGCTCCGCCACCAATGCCCTCGTTCCGCGAAGCACCCCCGATGGTTGGGAACTGACCACCAATCGCAGTGCTCAACACGGAATTCACGGCCCCCCTCTCCAACAAAGCGCCACCGTGATCAGCGGAGGCTGGGTTGAAAGCACCAAGAGCAAAAAACTGCCCCATCACCTCAGCTCCTGCCTGGCCACCATAATTCCGCCGCCACTGCTCCTGATTGTGGTTCGTCGCTGCCATAGCCTGACCCCCAAGACCGAAGCGAACCACAGCCCCGGTCAATGCCGCCCGAGCCTCCGGATTAGAGAGGACGGCAGCGACCGCCGCCTGAGAGGATACGGTCTGATTAGCACCGGAACTGACAGAACTCGATACGGCGGATTGATAAGATTCGATTGCACTAACGGCCCTAGACGCCGATTTTTGGATCGCACTCTGGTCAGACTGGTTAGAACTCGCAAACACAGAATGTTCACGGTTTTGCACAATATCCTTGGCAATCGAACTAAGCAACTGTGCCTGAACTTGTGGTTGGTCGGAGAACGTCTTGGTAAACGCCTCCTCTCCCGCCGTCCGCTGTTGCTGGGTTAATCCGGTCATATGACTCAGATCAACGCCACCGCTTCCACCAGTTCCCGCCTTACGATATCCAAGAGCAGCACCAGCCGCCATCTTCCAACCAACATCCTCGTGGATTCCCTGATCATCACTAAGCCGCTTCACGGTTGATGCGACATCGCTCAGCGTACTCGCAAGCGACTCCGTCGTTCCCGTCGAATTCGACCGGCTAACCCTGGAAGACTCTCCTCCTCGATCATCCACACTGAAACCCGTGCCGGTGCTGTGACTAAGCACGGAGCGCAAATCAGAAACGCTAGCGTCGGACTCATTTCGCGCGCTTTCAATTCTCCCTGCATCAACCTTCGTAAACGTCATCGACGGCACGACTGCATCAGAGCCGGTCGACCGCAGACCCATCGTCGGGTCAACCTGCCTCAACGGCGCCGCCGAAATCCCCGAATATTGATGACCGATCTCGCGAGGCGCCGCCACGTCAGGCACCAGGTTCTCCGAGCTCCCGATCCCCGCGCCCAAACCAACCAACCCGGCGACGCCCTGGTAGGTCCCAAAAGCCAAAGCGCCGGCGAGTGCCGGGACGGACGTCGCCAACATCCCGCCGATCGCCAACCAAGACAGGAACGACTGGTCTCCCTGGAGAGTGCCGGCCAAGCTGGTCAACGCGTTGCCGGCGCCGACCATCGCTGTCATCTCGCCGGTCAACGCCATCTGTTCATAGAGATTAACGATCGCGAGCAGGGGATACCAAAGCTGTATCCAGACCAACCCGGCAAGAACCTTCGACGCAAGTCCGAAAGAAGCGCCACCGAGGAGAGCAGCCAGCAGGGCCAAAGGCATAATCGCAAACTGGAAACCTTCGATAAAGGCCATCATCGGCCGGATGTACGAAGTGAACAGGGATTGCTGGCCGAGCCATTGCGACGCCCGGTTCCGCTGGCCATCCGCAACCATGGTCGAATACGAGGACGCAAAGGTCGATCCGGCGCTAGAGGACAACGCGTCGAAGAAAATCGGCACCAGAACGCCGGTCTCGATGAAGTCTGTTACCGAAACCGTCCCTTGGCCAATACCATTCAAGGCATTCGTAATTATCGTTGTAGCCGCGGCCGTCGAATTGGGCGCCCCGCCGAGGGGCGACGAAAGCTGGGCCAACAGAAGCGGCACGAAACGCGTGGTCGTATAGTTTAGCAACTGGGTATAGGCATTGGTGCAATCGGTGTCCGTGGGCGCGCCGCCGATATAGATCTCGGTCCCATTCACCGGCGTCACAAGCTGCACCGCCGCCGAGAACGGCGTCTTGCTCAAAAGCTGGTTCGCCGTAATCCGCCCCTTCTCCAGACCAGGAATCGTGCATTCCGTGAAATAATGCACCCAACTCGTATAGACATCGGCGCCCGAATCGGGAGCGTTAGCGGCTCCGTAGCCAAAAACCGTCATCGTGTTGATGCGAACCACCTTGATCGCTTCAAGTGACGATCCAAACCCATTCTGCAGCATCTGAGGGGTCGCGAATGCCTGCTCGAACAGCTCGGTCAGGCGCATCCCGAGCAACGACACGATCGATCCGGCAGCAGCCATGCCGAGCGGAACACCCGCCTGCGTCACGACAGCGCCGGTTTCAATGCTTTCGATGGCGACCGTTGTCGTGGTGCCGCAAGCCATCAGATAGATCATCATCGCGATCAACGGCTCTTTCAAGTCGATCGACATGCCTCCCCTGTTCAAGCTCCGGAAAAAAACCGACAGGACTCCAATCAGGGTCGCTATCCTGGCCGCGGCCATCCAGTCGTCGGCACCACACAGCATGACGACGCCCTGCAGCACCTGCTGCAGAAATGCCAGGTCGCCGACGGAATAGATCGTCCACATCTCAGTTCTTCTTCCCGGCGCCGTTCAAGGCGCTCATGAATGTCGATGACGGGGGCATGGTCACCCCCATCAAAGAGGTGTAACTCGCGACCACCTGCGGCAGGCTTCCATAGAGGCTTTGATGCGCCAGTTCTTCGGCGCGCACCGCCGTCCACGACTCCTGCAACAGTTTTTCCACATCCTTCGCGTGCGCGTCGGTGGATGCGGATATCGACGCCCGAACCGCGCGAAGCATGCCATCGACCAAAGATTTTGCCATCAAGCCGGCGATCTGGGGCGCGGCCGAGTCAACCAGCGCCGTCGCAGCATCCCGGCTTTTCGCCGACAGCCGGATCACAAGACCACCCAAGCCATCCGGCAGGAAACCCAGTGCGGCCTGCTCAGCACTCGTCAGCGGCACGCCATCAGCCACCTTGGCGATGATCCCCGTCGAGGTTGCCGACCCCTCGAAGGCCTGGACAATCATCTGCTGGAACCCGACCAGCGTAACGGAACCCGAGGTAGGCGCCAGACAACCGTCCTGGTCGGTTGTATCGCACACCATGATGGTAAATGTGCCGCCGTTGATCATGGATGTGAGAAGGTCCGGCCTGCCGATAATCGTCTGAAGATTAAGGTCCTGACTGCCGGTGCCTTCCGAATCATCGGTCAGATTGCCAACGATCACCGTTCCGCCGATATTCATCAACATCTGCAGAAGATTGCTATCGCCGGAGCCAAACCAGGACACCGCGTTCTGCTTGACAAGGGCCCGCCAGGTAACATTGCCCTGCAGCGATTTCGCCGCGGTCGCGGGCGCTCCGGCCAGCAGCGATGAAACCGGACTCGGACTGGTCAGGTTGGTCCATGCGTCGAAGGCGTCCTGCTTGACCCCATCCAACATCCCGAGCACAGACGCCTTGTTATTAGTGGTATTCGTGGCAGCCGCCACCGTATCATTCACCAGACCCTGCGCCATCAGGCAGGAGTTTGAAAACTTGGAAATCCAGTCCTGGATTTTCCTTGCCAGGGTCTCGATCGTCGACATGCACCCTGGGCACATATAGTTCATCGCCAGTTCAAAGGCATAGCCGGCCGCGTTCGCCGCAATCGCCTTCAGCAGCGCCTGAAACTGAGCCGCATTGATGAACGAGAAAGAGCCTCCAAAGAAGTCGATTCCCCCGCAGCCGGCCTTGAAACCAGGGGGCGTGATCGAGACCAGATTGGTGTTCACAATCGGATTGCGAACAGCCAACGACCCTCCGGCAATCACACCGCGACGGGCGGTCGCAAAGAGCGACGGCGGTGTCGCGGTCGCCATCGACCCGAACATCGTATTCATCTCGCCGTTCAAATCCGCCATCGCGGCCCGCGGCAAGGCCCACGCGACCAGCAGCGTGACCAAAAGCCGCCACGGCCTCCAAACCAGAATGCCCCTCATGGCGCGCCCCCCAGCCGCTGGTGAAGGAATTGCGAGAGCGACACGGGGTCCTCCAGCATCTCCGCGGTGATCTCCTGCGACAGCCCAAGCAGCGACCGCTTCTGCACCGGCTGCGTCGCCTGGTAATCCGCATCACTGACCCAGCCGGCGACCCGGGCGCGCAACAGCACCCGCTCAACCAGCGTGGTCAAACTCAAGACGCTCTCCGAAACACCCGCGAACTCACCAGGTGGCCGCATCAGCACGATGGCCGGCGCGGCACGAACCCCCATTCTATGGGCCTGTCCGGCATCCACCACCCATGCCTTTGGCCTACCACCCGGCAAGGGCTTGCCATCCAAGGAAACCGCCAGAACACTGAAACCGTAGATCCGCTGAGCAGCCTCAAGCACATCAACCTGCTGCTCGCAGATCGCGCACCCGGAGCTGAAGAAAAAAACCAGACCAACCTTTTCGGCAAGCTTTTTCACCAAATCCGTGGTTGCAGCTTCGGCAATTTCGTTGGTCGCATTGGCGCCGGCACTATCGATCGGACGCTCGTTGTTCGCATCAAGATAGGGAGTCGTCGCCACGACCTGCCGAAACGCATCGGTGAAGGTTGACGCCTTATCCATCATCACGTGCTGCAGGTAGAGGTAGCGTTCGACGTTCTGGGGCGTGGGATCATCAATCGCGGCATCCCGGTATCCATCGAGCTTTGCCCGGAACCAGGCCGCGGAGAAGGTTGCGGGATCGACAGCAGTAGGCGGCGGCGGAACGGGTGCGGCTGGCCGGGCTTTCGTGTCCGGCGCTGGAGGAGCAGCGGGCGGCGCCAGCGGAACCGGTGCGACAATCTCCTCTGCTGGCGGGTCGTGATACCAAAACCAGCCCTGCTGGCCCTCGCGTAGCCAGTCCCGCCCGGGCACAGCGTCCTGCGCCACAGCCGCGGAACCCGCCAGGACAAACAAAACTGCCGCACAGATAGCCTTGGCCACCGACGAACTCCGCGACAACAGTCCTACCCACACCGATACCTGACCAACCCGACGGCCAGAAGCCGCGACGAAAAACTTTCGGCCATTGTAGGCAGACTTCCGGACGGCATGCTAGCGTCTGTTTGCGATCGGGAATATCACAAGGAGACCTTGCAGTGCGCTTTTTCGCACCAATGCTGATGACCAGCGCGATCCTCGCCGGTTGCGCAGTCAGCACGTCCACCGAAGGACCGCCCTCGGACGCAATGCTCATCATGCGAACCGCGGGAATGGCCGAAGGGCTACACGACGCGGCGCCTCGGATCGCTCCTGTCCAAAGCATCGAAGCGGGCAATGGCTTGAACTTGCTATCAGCAGCGACCAACACCGGGTTAAGCGCCGCGTTTCCGACCCAAGGCCTCACATCGCTTGGCTCAGGACTGTTCGCCGGCATCAACCTGCTGACCTCGGTCCGGATCATCCCGGCGTCCTTGTCCTGGCTGCTGATCTGGGCCCCCGAAACAGAAGGCTCGTCCCCGGCCGAGATCGGCGCACGCTACGCAAACACCTTCGCCGCTGCCTGGGCCAACGCCCTCAATGCACAGGTCCCGACCGGCCGATTCGCGCCTCACCCAATCGCTCAGGCAGAGATCGGCACCGGAAAAGCCGTCGGGGCTACCATCGAGATGGACGACCCCCACTGCCACATACCTGGGATCTCGTGCCGGCTTATGGTCGTGCCTCCGATGGAGACAACGATACCAGCCAGCCCACCGCAACTCCCCGAGCGCCTGGTCGGCTTTTCCGGAAAGCAAACAGTGATCGCCCTGAGTATCGGCATTGGCCTGTTCAACGAGAATCACTTCCCGAAGACCCACACCTCGGCCTGGCCATTGCTTGAAACGCTGCTGGAGGCTTCCAGAGCGCTACCCCAGTACGCCTGGATCTACGTTGGACCAGGACTCGTCACCTATCGGAGCCCCAGCGGACTCAAGTTCATCTACCAACCCGTGCTCATCAACCAAGGGCACCTCGTCCCGTTCGTAACACCCACGGCGGCCCCCTCCACGGCCGGAACTGAAACGCAACCGGGAAAGGTCTGACGATGCTATCCACCATCCTAGCGAGAGCGCGCACCGTCTTCGGCCGCATCTTCCAGGTGCTGCGCGTCACCGGCTCGGCCACCAACACAACAATCATCGTCATCCAGCGTATCGTCGCTCTTACCGCGATCGCCGCGCTCGCCACACTGCTGCTCTGGCCAGCGCCATCGCTTCCGCGCAACTTCGATCTTTCGATCGATCTCACGCTCCCCGTCAAAGACGTATCGCCCGCCGCCGACAGCCTGACCGGGCTGCTCGGGCAGTCTCCATCCCTGGCCATGGTCGCTCACAAGATCGCGATGGCGGCGCAGGACCCGCGCGTCCACGCCATCCAAATCACCATCGGCCCCGCCTGCTGCTCGCTCATCGCCGCAGAGGAAATTTCGGCTGCCCTCCGCAGCTACCGCCGCGCCACCAACCGCACAGTCGATGTGTTCGCCTACGGATTCGGCGAAGGGACCGGCAGCGTGTCCGAATACCTGATCGCTACCGCGGCAACACACATCGCCCTGCTCGACAGCGGCAGCTTCGGCGCGTCCGGCATCCACCTGGAAATGCCCTTCCTGCGGGCCGCCCTCGACCGGTTGGGGGTGTCAGCGGATTTCGCGAGGCAGGGACGCTACAAAGCCTATCCCGAGACCTTTGAGCGGAACGACCCGTCCCCCGATCATCAGCAGATGCTCGATAGCCTCGCGGACAGCCTCTACGGAACCGTAACAGACGCCATCGCCACGTCCCGCCATCTGTCCGAGGCGGCCGTCCGGGATGCCTTCGCCCACGCGCCCCTGACCGCACGCCAGGCCCTCGACAGAAACCTCATCGACGCGGTCGCCCTCGATCCGCCACAGCAAGATGATCAGCGGCCCACGGTTACGCTCGCAAACTACGAAAGAGCCCCCGGCCCCACTGAAGGCAAGCCGGCGAAGATGGCCCTGATCACCGCGGTCGGGACGATCGGCGAGCCGACGGCCGATACCGCCAACACCAGCTCCATCAACCCAACACGGCTGGCGAAGCTGCTGCGAGACACTGCCAAGCAGCCCGGTATCGCCGCCATCATCCTTCGGGTCGATTCACCGGGCGGCTCGGTGACAGGATCAGCGATGATCGACGCCGAAATCCGCCGCATCGTCCGCAAGACCCCCGTCGTGGTCAGCATGGGAAACTATGCGGCCTCCGGAGGGTATTGGATCAGCAGCCACGCATCCCGCATCATCGCCGACCCGGAAACCCTGACCGGCTCGATCGGGGTATTCGCCGGCAAGCTGGAATTCGCCGGGGTCGCCACCAATCTCGGCGTCCACTTCCATACCGTCGATCGTGGCTCGACGACCTCCATGTGGTCCAGCATCCAGCCACTGACGACGGAACAGAAAGACCGCCTCGAGGACCATATCGGCGACGTCTACGGCATGTTCCTCGACACCGTGGCAGACGGCCGCAAACTGCCGCGGGAGCGTGTCGACGCCATCGCCCAAGGCCGGGTCTGGACCGGCGCCCAGGCGCTTGACCTTCACCTGGTCGACAGCGTCGGTGGATACGAGGTCGCTTTCGACGCCGCCCGACAACTCGCCGGCCTGCCAGACGACGCGCCGATCACCATCATCTACCCGCGCGCAGGGTCGCTGTTGAGCGAGCTTCGCAGCTACTTCTCGGTCGCCCAGGCAAGCCTCGCACCATCTCTCGGCTCGATCCAAGGCACGGCAGACATCATCGCCCTGCTGCAATCCCTCAACATCGCTGGCGCCGTCCAGATGTCGCCGATCAACATCCGGTAGTCAGCGAGGATGAAACGGGATGGATAGCAGCAGCTTCCCCTTACCCTTGCCCGACCTCCAAGCCAGCCCCGAGGCATGGTCGGTTCCGGCGATCGGGCGTTCGGAAGGAACAAGGCCACAGGCCCATTTGAGTGACGACGCCTTGGCTCGCTCGCTGTTCCAGCGGGCCCGCAATATGGCTCGTCACCATCGGCGCGATGCCGCCCGCGAGCTATGCGCCGTCGCAATCCTCACCTACCAAACACTGATCGCGGCGGATGAGGAATTGCGGCGAACGGCGGTCGCCGCACTCATCACCGCTCACGGCTTCAAGCTGCTGGAGCGCACCGTGCGCGCAACAAGCGGCCAGCCTACCCACATCATCGTGACGGACGACGACACGCTCCCGGCAACACTGCGCCGGCGCCAGGAACAGTCGGGAGTCACCACCTACACGATCAGACGCGATCGACTGGTGCTCCTGTCCCACGAAGACCCTTTGACTCAACGGTGGAGCGCCGACCTCGCGACCGGCACGATCGCCAATGCGGACTTCGACGCGCTGGGCAATCCAGTCGCCGCGACGAACAACGCCGCCGCGCCCTGGTAGCGGCACCCACCAGTTCCCTCCCGCGCCGACACGTCATACCCCGAGCAAGGGACCAGCATGAGCGACTCCACCCTATGGCGCCTGCGCTATCTGGATGGGCTGCGCGGCGTGGCAATCATCCAGGTCGTAATGTCCACCTACCTCGCAGCCTTCCATCCGCAGCTTCAGCCAACGCCGCTCTTCCAGCACGATTCACCTGGCGCCGTCGTAATCGCAATGCTGGCGGACGGCTATTCCGGGATCTGCATGTTTCTAGCGGTGAGCGGCTTCGCGCTCACCTGGGCTTGCGGAGGAAACCATGCGTCGGTTCCTCGCCTGGTTGCCGGCCGGGCCGTGCGGCTCGCCATCCCGGCTGTCGCCGGAATCCTGCTCGGTGCCGCGGTCGTGCTTGCCCTGCCGGGAACGCCCCAGGCCGCCAGCGTCCTGACCGGCTCGCCGCTGCTCGCGGCCCTGTTTCCGGTGGGTCCCACGCCGGCGCTTGTCGCACGCGATGTCGCAACGGCGTTCCTCACCGGCTACAACGGCTCAAGTGCCGCCGCCGACACAATCGCCTGGTACAGCAACGCGCTGTTTCCGGTCGGCAACACCCTGCACCTGTCGTTCCCGCTGATGGAATCGTTCAACCCGGCACTCTGGTCGCTCTGCCTGCAAACACTCGGATCGCTCATCACCATCATCCTGATCGCCGCGCGCCGCATGGGGCCGATGGTCTGGGGAGCGCTGTTCGTGACGGCCGCCGCCTGCCTGGCACTGACCCCGCTCGCCGCCATGCTGGTCGGCCATCTCGTGGCCAGAGTCCGGCTCACCCGCGACCCGACCGCGTCCTTGGCGTTGATGGTGCCGGTGCTGTTCGTGGGCGCATATCTCTGCCTGGTGCCGTTCGGGCCGTTCTCGCCGGCGCTGTCGGAGATCTGCGCAAGCCCCTGGCTCAGCTTGACCGCATGCGCCGATCCTGGCCATTTGCTGAAGATCGCTGGCGTCAGCGTGATATTCTGCGCCTGCACAGTGACGCCCCGGCTGCAGTCGATCCTCGGCGACGGACCGCTGGCCGGCCTCGGGCGCCTGTCACTGCCAATCTACCTCAGCCATGTGCCCGTGCTCGGCGGAATCTGCGCGGCCGTGCTGCTGGGCTCGAACATGCCGGCAGGCCCGGATCGCGCAACGCTGATCGCCATCACCGCTTTGATCACGCTGTCGATCGCAACCGCGATGCTGCGGCCGATCGACGGCCTCGCCAAGCTGGTGGGACATCGCATCGCACTGGGCCGAAGCAGCCGCGAAAGGCCCGTTCCCGCAGGAAGCCGAGGCCGGAGGATTGCCCCAGCAGCCGGAACCTCAGGGCAGCGGTCCAACAGTCGACTGTAGCTGCGTTGTCGCCTTATCCATGACCCCCGGCAGGTTCAGCCCGCTCAACTGGCCGGTCGCACGATCAATCGCATTGATCCTGGAGCCACCCGTCGCCAACGCGTTGCCCGACCCGGTAAGAGAATCAACGGTCACCGATGACGGGGTCGCCTGCAGGCCGGACTGGGTCAACAGGGCAACCCACTCCGACAGATCGACCCTCGACCAGTCCACGCTGCCCAACTGCGCAATCGTCAGGCCCTGGCACTGCGGGGCCTTCGCCGTGCCCCAGCTGATCCCGAGCTGCGGCCGGATCTGCTCGTTCATGATCCTGGCGAGCGGCGAGTTGAAACAGCAGTAGCCCTCCTTCCTCTCGATGCACAATCCCAGGATATTGGACGCGCAATAGCTG
>Ga0302282_1003287_pt1 | contig 10779 bp, 7 predicted proteins | sample III_Fen_E1_3_FD_198763 | JGI IMG/M metagenome (GOLD analysis project Ga0302282, IMG submission 198763) | Peat permafrost microbial communities from Stordalen Mire near Abisko, Sweden - III_Fen_E1_3 | ecosystem: Environmental > Terrestrial > Soil > Wetlands > Permafrost | place: Sweden: Abisko... | reverse complement strand
CGCCACCTCCCGACGCGCGTTGCCCGTGGTGACAAGTGCGCTCAAGGAAGCGTGGCATGGCGTCGGGCCTTGGCGGCGCTGATGACTCAGCAGCAGCCGCCCCGGCCGCTGACCCCACTTCATTGGCGACTTCTGAAAGAGGTAGACGAAATGCTCGCTTCGCTGAAGCGCGCCTTGGATGCGGGCGATGAAGCCGAGGCGGCGAGGCTCATGGTGGCTGCGGCCACGCGGCTTGCCGCCATCGATGCGCTTCGCGCCATGGAGGATGCATCTCGCAGGTCAGCATCGCACCAGCCGTCGAGCGATCAAATACACTGACGATAAACCAGCCGTCCCGGATCTTGAGGTCGACAATGGACGACAACTCGCTGTTGCAGGCAGCGTCTTCGTCGCGCACCGGTCAGTCCGTCCCGCCGGCGGCAAGTGCGGCCTTCGACATCGCCACCGACGTGTCCCTCCGCCTGCGCGCGGCCGGCCGCCCAGCCGAGGAGGCGGATGCCGGGGGCCAGATCATCGCGGCGCACTACGCGGCGCGGGCTGCACGGTTCGAATTTCAGCGCGGCACAGCGGCCGACCTGTACCAGGCCGAAGCCCCCGACATCGTAGGCGGCCACCAGCAAGCTTGGGTCGAGCCGCAAACCGGGAAGGTGCAAATCCCAGACCGCACGCTGTTCCAATCCACATCGGCGCCGATTTACGAGACCACGGGTCTGCCGCATCTCTACAGCGGCGTGGCGCGCGCGGTGAACGCGTTGACGCAGGCCAAGGGTAGCGGCGAGCAGATGCTGGCCATGCTCAGCAGGACGCCTGGCGTGAAGCCCGAGGAGATGCGGTGGCTCGGGCTGGACGCATGGTTGCGCGCCCAGGAGCGCGTCAGCAAGGAGCAGATTCAGCACTACATCTGGGCCAACGCGCTGCAGTTGCGCGAGGTGGTCAAGGGCAGTGGGTCGAAGGATTGGGTCCGGCTCTACGAGATCGAGGCCGATGCGCGGGACCGGCTGCGCTCGGCACTTCCCGAGACTCTGTCCAGCCCGGTTGGCAACGGCGCATCGACGCCGGACGACGTGACCCATGCGATCACGATGGGCTGGGCGCGGCCAGACGATCTGCCCGCGCCATACCGCGATGCTGCCCGTGCATATGTCGCTGCCATGGTTGATCTGGGGAAACCGACGCCAGCCGGTGGCGATCCGAAATACGAGACGCAGACCCTCCCCGGCGGCTCCAACTATCGAGAGATACTGATCACGCTGCCGGCGGAGACCGACACGCGCGGCTGGACCGCTCACGGAATCGAAGCCGGCAACGGCCGGCGTCATGTCGCCATCCGCGACGCGGCGGGCAACAACCTCGGCGCCATGCGCCATTTTGCCGGCACCGATGAAGAAGCCATCGAGCGGTATGCGCACAACAACCGTCAGGCGGACGCCAAGGGCACCTACCGCTCCGACCACTGGGATGAGCCCAACGTGTTGGCCCATGTCCGGCTGAATGAGCGGATGGCGCCAGACGGCAAGCGTGTGCTGCTGATCGAGGAAATTCAGTCGGACTGGCACCAGAGCGGGCGGAAGGGGGGATACAAGACCGGCAACGACACAACCGAGCACCCGCTCAAAGCCACATGGATCGGCGGCACGGGCGGCGTCTGGGAAGTCCGGACGGAAGGTGGCCAGTATATCACCAACGTCACCAGATCGGCGGCCGAGACCGAGCAGGCCGCCCTCGCGGTAGCCCGTCAACGCATAGCATCCGAGCCTGCCCGCGTTGGGCAGGACAACCGCGTCCCCGACGCCCCATTCAAGACCTCCTGGCCCGCGCTCGCGATGAAGCGGATGATCGCCTACGCGGTCGACCACGGCTTCGACCGGGTGGCATGGTTGCCGGGGGAGGTGCAGTCCGCGCGCTACAGCCTCGCGAAGCACGTCGATGAACTGGTCTGGTATCCCACCACGCAGGACTTGCAGGGGTTCAAGGACCGCAGGGAGGTCGTATTCCAGAAGGGCGTTCCGCAACACAAGCTGCCGGATCATGTCGGCAAGGAGGTTGCTGACCGGTTGCTCAACGCACCGACGAAAACCTCGCCGGACGGGGCCGGCGGTGTGAACCACGTCCTGTCGGGCCAGGATCTCCAGGTCGGCGGCGAGGGTATGAAGGGCTTCTACGATACGATTCTGCCCGCCGAGACCCAGAAGCTGGTCGGGAAGTTCGGCGCGCGCGTGGGGATAAGCGAGATACCGCGCGGCGTTACGGACAAGGAACGCGAGAGCATCGAGCCCGACGCCGAGGCGCTGGCGAAATACGGCACGCAGTTCGACTGTCTCAAGACGGATGCCGGGTCCGCGAACGAACGGGCGTTGATGTGGGGACTGAACAGCGCCGGAGGGCCGGAAAAGAAGGCAGATTTCGACCGTGCCGACGCGCTGTATGAGCGGCTTGCCGAGCTGCGCAACACGATGATCGGCGAGACGATCGCGCGGCTGCGCCAGCCGGTTCACAGTTTCGATGTGACCGATGATCTGCGCGCTGCTGTCTTGTCCAGCGGACTGACGCTGTTTCAGGAGGCGCGCGGCCAAATCCGATTCAACGATGGCGGCCGGAGTGTTATCACGCTGTTCAGCCGCGCCGACGCCAGCACCTTCCTGCACGAGACGGCGCACGAATGGCTGCGCGAGCTGCTGCGCGATGCGGCGCATCCGCAGGCTCCGGCGAGCCTGACCAAGGACGCAACCACGGTGCGGGAATGGCTGGGCGCCGATCCCGACGGGCCGATCACCCGCCAGCAGCACGAGCGATTCGCGCGCGCCTTCGAGCGGTACATGATGGAAGGCCAGGCACCGTCCGCCGCCTTGGCGGAGGTGTTCGCCAGGTTCCGCGACTGGCTGGTGTCGCTGTATCGGTCCGTCGAGCGGCTCGGCGCCCCGATCACGCCGGAGATCCGCAATCTGTTCGACCGGATGCTGACGGCCACCCCGGAGCGGCAGCCCGTCATCGCGCCGGCGGCGCCGGGTCAGGAAGATGCTCCGCGAGGCGGTCCCGATAGCACTGGCCCGAACGTCCATCGCGCGCCTGGCGCAACCAGCCAGACCGCGGCTGGTAGCGGCAGTGCCGGCCCACAGACCGGCGGTCAACAGCCGCCGGCCGGCCAACCGCGCCCGGTCCTCGACACTCTCCTTTCGGGCCTGCGATCCAGCGGCGCCGGCGGCGGATCGCTCTGGGAAACCACCGTTCCTGTGGCCGATCGCCTGGCGGCCTTCGAGAAGAGGACGACGGACGAGCGCGACGACGCCACCTTGAAAGGTGCGGTCGCGTCCGGCCGCGCCGCCCTCGATGCGCTCAAGGAATTCAACAACCGCGAAGGTTCCCCGGTCATCAGCCGCATCCGCCAAGCCGCCGGATCGGACCCTGATGGCCTCGCCGGTGTCGTCTCCGAGATGCATGCGGGTGGGCGGTTCGCCGGCCTGCTTGGGCAGTTCACCACCGCACTGGACTGCGATCGCGGGCTCGCCGGCGCCTACGATCGGGCCGCAGCCGCACTCTTCCGCTACGGCAAGGACCGCGGCGCGGTCGAGGACGTCATCGCACGCCGTCCGGATGGCGATGCGATCACCGCCCGCTTTCAGCCGATGGACGCCGCGATCGGCGAGGCTGCCGCTGCGATGCCAAGCCGCGCCGGCCACAGCATGTTGGAGGACCAGGCGCAGAAGGCAGCCGGACTGCTACGCCGCGCGGTCGAGGCGGTGGCGCCGCCAGCTAACCCCGCGGCGCGATATACCGCCTCTGCCTCGATGGGTCAGTGAGGCGCATGCCGGGACGGCCGCCCGCGGTGCCGGCGGCCCGCCGTCGGCAAAAAGCGCCGTTTCCTGGCCCGGCTTAGCCGACAATGGTGCAGCCCGCGTGCTCGCCATCATCGCGCCGTGCTCGCCATCCGGGGGGACGCGCTTACAAATCCGATGCCATCGGAATTAGGCTGTGCAAGCGGCAGCCGTGTTTCGATAACCGAGGTTTCTGACGATCCCGGGCTAGGTTGCCGCCCTCAGCTCAGCGTCCAGTGCGTCCGCCTGGGACTTATATTTGTCCGCAAGGTCCACAAGGGTTTTCCTGATCCGCTGGTCCTCGACGGCGTAAACCATTCGGTGGCATCGTGCTGCCTGCTCTCGCAGATAGTCGCGGCGCTCGCAACTTTCGCTACTCATGCGGTTGCTCGTGCATTGCAGCCAAACTCCGGGGAGGTTCACACGTCCTCGCTCGCGCAGTGCCGCCGTGAACAGGATCGCGAACGACTCAGCCAGACTTATAGCCCAGGTCAAGGACAAGTGATGCTGACGGTTTCGTGATCCAGCTTCTTGCAATCGTGTTTGTCGGTACAAACTTACTTATCGCTGTGTCAGACAATTCCGACAACGCTGGGCTGTGTCCGAGAGCAGGCCAGCATTCTGCAGTCGTCCAGCCCGATCCAGACGATCGCGGGGCCGTGGAATGCCAAGTCTTGAAGCGCCAGGTTCGTGGGTGGAAGCCCAGCCGTGATGCAGCGTTGTCAGAGGCTAGCTTCTGGCTCTCTGAGTTTGGATGCCCGGAGCGCGGCTGTAAGAAGATCAACGTCCTAGGTAAATGAGCCTTATGTAATAACGCCTGTGCGTCCTGGTCGGCCTGGTTCTGCGGGGGCGTGGAGCGGCTCAAGGCCCGCCAGAAAGCAGGCGGGCGGCGAGAGCCGGGACCGAGATGGCGGACCGCTGCGGAGCGACCCGCCCAGATGTGGCGGTCTTACTGGTATTCGAACAGCGGCCCCCCGGTCGAGGTGACCGTGTCGCACACGCACACATAGACAAATGCCGCCCACACGCTGCCGGTGCTCAACCCGCAACCGGCGTACAGCCAGGCCCAATTATAGGCCGAGCTTTGCCAAGTCGGAGGGTCTCGGTCGAGTCGGCGAAAGCCGCGCAGCAGGCGGCGGAAGCCTCGCAGCATCGCCGCGCCGCCGAGCAGGCAGCCCGGGATCGCTGCACGTGGGCTCGGCCAGCCGTAGTACAGCGGCGACACCAAGGCTCCCCCCAACAGCGCCGCACCGACAAAGACAACGATGGCTGACAGAATAATAAGCGCCGCCATCGCCACCGTCACCACCGCCTCAGCGAGTATCGCAGCCATCAGGTCCCCCATGGACCGTCTGGCTTTGGTTTCTGTCAGCGCAGCTTCGGCTTCCGTCAGCGCATGGTCCATGCGCGCGACGGTTCGGGTCGGATCGATGACTCGCACGAAAAACTCCTGTTGTTCTGTTCCGGGATAGTCCGGACGGAGATTTGCGCGCGGAAGTTTGCGAACGGTGCGTCGCTCTCGATGGTCTGCGTCTGCGAGTCATGGTGCCCCCGCCGAGGCGTGATACGCCGCCTCTGCCTTGATGGGGCAGTGATGCGTCGCAGGACCGACGGCCGCGGTGCCAGCGGTCCGTCTTCCTGCAACTACAGATGCGATGCCAGATGCGGTGTTATCGGCTCGTGGATCACGATAGGCGCCGCATTCATCTGGGCGAGATCGGCTTGCACCAGACTGTAGGCGTTTTGCACATATCGGGCGAGCCGGTTTTGGCTGTCGAACTGAGCCGGCGCCCCGTAGCGTGTCCACCGCGCCGTGATCGTTTTCGGCTCGAAATACGGCGAGGCCGCCACGCCGAATGACCGGTAGGCCACGTAGTCCAGCACGAGGCAGTCGCGAAGCTCGAAGATTTTCGCGACCAAGAAGGCGGCGGTTGCGTAGCATTTTTCGATGTCGGCGGTGACGCCGGTCATGCCGCCCTGATGGCGAGCCTGTTCAAACCGGCTGGCGATGTTGAACATCCGGGTCGTCACGTCCGCATGGGAATCCATGACGACAGGTTGTGTGGCGCATCCCGACAACATGAGCGCGATGGCGAAAGCGAATCCGGACAGGCGCAGGAACATCAACTTGGAACTCCTTGAGCTTTGGGGGCGCGGCAATCGGCAGTCAGAACCCAGGTCCGCTTGACGGCGCCGGTGTCTTTTTGGTGCCGGCGGCGGCGATGTCTTCTTTCGCGGCGGCGGCCTCGGCGCGCAGCGCACGCAGGTGCTGCTCTGCTTCGAGCGCCTGCATGGCGTCCCGCATCTCGGCGGCATTGACCTGCATGGCGTGGTCGAGACCTGCCAGATGCCGGGAAAGGCTCTCGTTGACGGCCTGTGCCCGGTAGCGCTTCACCGCGTCGCGGCCGAACTCCGGGTTGTCGAGCTGCGCCGTCTCAATCGCGTGGTTGCAGGCGATGAAGGTATCGATCGCCCGTTCGCGATCCTGGCGCGCGGCGTTGAGCAGATCGGTGGCGAGCGACTTGTACGGCTTCGCCGACATATCCTCGGCCACGCGAGCCCAGAGGTCATCCTTGGTAATGGGCGTGATGTCGCCCAGCGCCTGCCGGTGTCGTTCCGCCTCGTACACCGCCGCCTCGGAGATCACCGTCCAGGTGGTTCCCCGGCTGCGGCTTTCGGCGACGTAGGAGGTGAACCCGGTGACCCCGGACGTGCCGCGGGGCAGCGCGTTGATGTGCTCGTCCGATGTGATCCCCTGCGCCGCGTCGATCGTCAGCGCGTGGCCGAAGCCCAGCATCAGGCGTCCCGTGGCGTCGTCCGCCAGGCGCCGCCACTCCACCTCGGCAATCCCGTCCTTGGTCCGCAGCCGCAGCCCGTCCGCAGTCCGCCCGAGCACCTCGACGACTTCGCCGTTGTTGCCGATTCGCTGGTAGTGCCCGTCCACCCGGCCCCAGAGACGCCGGAACAGCCGCAACCTGTCACCGGTGGCGATCGCCAGGTCATAGGTCTTCCCGCGCTGGTCGATCGCCCGGTACACCACCTCGTCGTCGGCGATCTCACCCCGCTCTTTCAGCCGCTTGCGGACCGCCTGGCTGATCGCCGCCGCGTCGTCGTTGGTCGGAGTCGAGATGCTGATCCCCCGCTTCGAGCCGGAGGCCCGCAGGACATCGCGCCGTTCGATGTAAAGGTCGGCGATCCTGGCGACCACCTGGTCGAAGTCGCCGCCCGCCAGCATGGCGTGGCGGTCCTCCCGTTTCATGGCCAGCGCCTCGGCCGCCTTGCCGTCGCGGAACAGCCCGGCGATCGCCCGGCCGCGTTTGCTGGCCTGCCGCATCGTGGTCAGCAGGGTGGGCAGAGCTTCCGGCGGCAGCACGCGGCGCAGGATCTCGATCGAGTCGCCCGCCTCGATGGCCTGCGCCTGCTCCTGGTCGCCGAGCAGCTTGATCGTCATGCCGGTGCGCGCCTGCAGCTCCAGCAGCTTGAGCAGCGGCCGCGGGCCGATCTGGCTCACCTCGTCCACCACCAGGACGGTGTTCCGGCTGGCCTTGAACTCCCCGGTCTCGATCATCCTGAGCAGCGGCGACAGGGCGTAGGTCCGCTTGATATCGGCGTCCTTCAGCGCATCCGCCTGTCGCCACGCCATGGCCACGCCGACCACCTCCCGGCCGGCGGGGCTGAACCGGGTATCGGCCCGCCAAGCCGCTACGAGGGGCTGCAGCAGCGTGGTCTTGCCGGCGCCAGCGGCGCCGGTCAGCAGGGTCAAAGCGCCGCCTTGGCCGAGCGCGAAGATGGCGGCCTGCTGTTCCTCGGTGAACTCGATCCCGGCATTGGCGATCGCCTGCCGGAGCGCCTGCACGGACAGCGCCCCGGTCTTGTCCTGCGCGTTTGCCTCCGCCGTCGCCGCCAGCTTCGCCTCGATCCGGATCTGCGCGGTGTTCGCGACCCGGACCTTGTCGTCGAACACCCCAACGACCAGCGCGACGTGCTCGCCTTTGAACCGGATGCCGCGTTGCTCGACCAACTCGACGACCCGCTTGATGTCCTCCGTCCCGCCGGCGATCCCCGTCCCGATCAGCCCGCGCGCGGCGTACATGCCGAGCTTTTCGTGGGAGATGACCGCCGCCGTGTGGAACTCCTCGGCCAGATGTCGCGCCGCAAACTGGTAAGCCCGGTCGAATCGCTCCTCGTCCGGGAGCTTTTCGTGCGCAACGCCCTCCATGACCGTGCGGTGCTGCCAGCCAAGGTCCTCAGCTTGTTGCCGCCATAGATCACGCTCGTCGGTCTTGCTCTTGCCCAGGCGCCCTGCCGCGCCGGCGTCGCGCAGCACGTCCATCTTCGCGTCGGCCGACATGTCGTCCCAGACGAGCCCCTGGTCGCGGGCGTAGGCTTTCGCCTTGCCCAGGATCTGCCGGCGCCCTTTGCTGAACGCCTTGTTAACCATCTCCGGGATGGCGGTCAGCACGACGGCCTGCTTCTCGGCGTCGTAGCCGATGCGGGCGCCGATCCGGCGCAGCTCGTCGGCCAGCAGCGCCTGGAAGTAGGCGCCGAACTCCTTCACCCGCACATCGGTCAGCGCGCGGGTGTCCAGCGACCCGACCCGGCCCGCGTCGGTGACCACCATGTTCATCAGGAAGTGGTGGATGTGCGCGTGCGGATCGCCGGCGACCGGCGCGTCGGCAAGGTAGGTCTGCCCGCCGCGGCCGTCCTGGATCGGCAGGGTCGGACGCGCGGTGTGGTGGCGGAAGCTCACCCATCCGACCGCGCCTGGATCGGCGCCGTCCTCGCCGCCGGCGCCCTTCCTCGCCCAGCCGAGCACCTGGGCGACGTGGCGCATGGCGCCGTCGCTGGACCGGTCGATGGCATTCCAGATGGCTGCGCTTTCCGCCGGCGTCGCGGCAAACTCGGCCGCCAGCGTGACCGACTTGTGCGGCGAGAACACCAGGTCGAAGCCGCTGAGCGTGCGCTTGTGCTTCGACCAGGCTTCCCCGGTATCCGCCCGCCTGCCCTCGAACAACCGTGTCAGATCAGCGTCGCGCGGCATATGATGGGTGTCGATCCCGGCCGCGCGCGAAAAGATTGCTGGCATATCAGGCCGCCAGGCCGCGCGGCTGTCTCGCTGGGTGTAGTAGGCGGTCAGCCGTCCGCCTTCGTCGAGCTGCCGGCCCGCTGCGTCCACCCCCGGCGGATGGATCGGCTCGGGAGTGTCCTCGGTGAAGTAGCGCAAGAGCAGCCGCCCTTTCGAGGCAGCCGCGATCTTGCGGAAGTTCATCATGATCGGGGCACCCGCGTCGGGACGACGTAGGCCCCGAGGGCTTCGGCGACGGCGGGCGGCAAGGTCTCGCCGAGTCGCCTGACCTCCGACCTGGTTGCCCTGGCGATGGTGAGCAGGTCGCGCTGCTGGGCGACCACCGCCGCGATCAGGTCTTCCAGGGACGGCCCGTCCCGCTCGCCTTTCGGCACGAGCAGGCCAACCAGCGTCTTGAGCAGCTCAAAGGTCAGCCGCCCCTGCTCCTCGATCGCTTCCAGGCGTTCGGCGATCGCCGTCTGTTCGCCGGCTTCGGCCCCGGCCTCGGCTGGCACTGGATGGTCTCGTCCCATCGTTCACCTCCGTTGGTGCGGAAGTCTCGCGCGGTCGCTGGTGAATGGAGCGATGGATGGTCGGTGACGCGATGCGTCATCTGAGCGGCAGGTCGGTGAAACGCCGGCCGGTGCGGGCGTCGGCCGGCGTGACAGCACCTTCGGTCCTAACCCTGAGACCGCTCGTAGCAGCGGAGGTAGTGCTGCCCGAGACGGCCGCCTTCCAGGATGGTTTCTTCGAGCTTCCCAAGGGCGAAGCCGTCCCGCGGATCAACCGCTGATCCAATAAGTCGATACCGGTGCCAAAAGCCTGATATTAGTCCCAAATGATGGGATAGAACCCGAATGTCTATCGCGATCAGTCAGCGGTCCAGTATTTCCGTGGCCTCGGCTGCGCGATCGACGTCTGGAACGCAGACCAGCAGAACCGGACCCACAGCCTGTCAACTTTCTTTGACGACGCCGCGACGCCGCCGATCGGCAGTCTCGCCGACGGGAAGGAATGGATTGAGGCGCGGCTGGCCGAGCAGGTTCGCCACCGCCGGCATGCCGTGTTGGACGCCGGCGGCGGGCTGACCGGCTTCTCGGCGCTGGTCGATGAAATCCCGCTGGTCGGCGCCCTTGGAGAGCAGGGCATTGAGGTCGTCGGGCTCTTCTGCGTCGGACCGGAGCAGGCCGATCTCGACTATCTTGAACGCTTCGCCGACCAAGGGCTGTTCCTGCCCAAAGCGACCGTGATCGTACTCAATGCGGGACTCGTCCTATCGGGCAAGTCGGCCGTAGCCGCCTTCACTGCCATACGGCAGAACCGGGCTTTCAAAGCGGCTACCGACGCCGGCGCGCGGGCCGTAATGCTGCCGAACCTGAGCTGCATGTCTCAGATAACCGATCGGGGCCTCACCTTCGCGCAAGCCGCTGCTGGGCAGGCCAAGGAGGGACAGGAGCCGCTGTCGTTGTTCGACCAGGCCCGGGTCAACCGCTGGTGGACCAGGGACATCCCCGGGTTCTTCGGGCAGTTCCCGCCCGAGTGGTTGCCGACCAGCACCTTGCCGGCACAGGCGGGCGTGTCGTCATGACGAGCAGCCAGCAGGACCTGGCGCAACAGACCTGCGAGGCGCCCCCGGATGTCGGGGGCGCCGAAGGCCCGGCTAGTTCGCGAGATGGCGTAACTCCGGCTGGTGATGGCCCCGCCGTGACCGGCGGTCCCGCCGTCACGGCGCAGCCCGGCGCCCCCGCCGGCAAAGAGCCGTCGCCTCCAATCCTCTCCGTAGGGCCGGTGCAGTCCGGGAAGGATTTCGCTGCCGTCTTGCAGCGCGTCGAGGAGGCGGCGCGGCAATGGGGGCTCCGTCCCGACCATCCGGAGGGGCAGTTCGTCTCGGCGCTGTTGGGA